>Ga0209498_1001275_pt1 | contig 15487 bp, 12 predicted proteins | sample WalLakDeSediment_FD_184131 | JGI IMG/M metagenome (GOLD analysis project Ga0209498, IMG submission 184131) | Lake sediment microbial communities from Walker lake, Nevada to study Microbial Dark Matter (Phase II) - Walker Lake 11/02/13 Deep... | ecosystem: Environmental > Aquatic > Freshwater >... | reverse complement strand
GGCGAGGGCCTCCTGATGCCGTGGCGCGCGCTCCTCGTCTTGCTCGCCGCCTTGCTGGCCGGCTGCGTCAGCAACAAGCCGCCGAGCCAGACCTCCGACCAGGATGCCGCCCGCTACAACGTGCAGCTCGGCATGAGCTATATGCAGCGCGGCGACCTGGAGGGCGCCCGTGAAAAACTGGAACGCGCCGTGCAGCAGGATCCCTCGCTGCCGGCGGCGCACGCGGCGCTCGGCATCCTGTACGAGCGCGCCGGTGACCCGCAGCGAGCCAGGAACCACCTGCGCAGCGCGACACGCCTCGCGCCCGACGACCCGAACCAGCTGAACGCCTACGGCGGCTTCCTCTGCCGCCAGGGCGATCGCAAGGAAGGCATCCGTCATTTCGAGATGGCTGCGTCCAATGCCTTCTACCGTACGCCGGAGGCGGCCCTTACCAACGCCGGCGTCTGCGCGCGGGGCATTCCCGACCCGGAGTTGGCCGAGAATTACTTCCGGCGGGCGCTCGACCTGAACCGTAACCACGCCGAAGCGCTGTTGCAGATGGCTGAACTCAGCCTGGAGATGCAGCGCACGCTGCAGGCGCGCGCCTTCCTGCAACGCTACGAGGCATCAGGGCCGGTGTCCCCTTACAGCCTGGGGCTGGGGATACGCATCGAGAACGCGGCCGGCGATCCGCGCGCTGCCGCTGAGTATGCCGCCCGACTGAGGCGGGAGTTTCCTGATTCTCGCGAGGCGAGGGACCTGAGCGGTGACTGACAAGACTGAAGCGGCCCCGGGCACGCAATTCTCGACCGTCCTGTCCCCGGGTGCGCAGCTCAAGGCGGCGCGAGAGCGTGCGGGGTGGTCGGCGCAGCGGCTGGCCGCCGAGTTGTGCCTGCCCACGGATCGCCTGGCGGCCCTGGAGCGCGACGAGCATGCCAGCTTCGGGGGCGTGGTGTTCGTGCGCGGCTACCTGCGGCGCGCGGCGAGCCTGCTCGGCGTCCCGCCGCAGGAACTGATTTCCGCCTTTGAAGCCTGCTGCAATGCCGAGCGCCCGGCGGAAGTCCTGCCGACGGTCACGCCGGGCCATGCGCCGCGGCGAGGTTCGCATGGGTGGACGGCGCCTGCGGCCGGGTTACTCGCCGTCGTCGCCGCGGTGGCGGGAACGTGGTGGTTTATGGGACCTGGTGCAGGCAGCACGCCTTGGCCGGGACTGGAATCGCGGCCGACTGCTGCGGGGCTGGAATTCACCGCGGCCGAGGAACCACGGATCGTGCTGGCGGAAGTACCGCCGGTGATCGTAACCCACGGCGACGATGCGGGCTCCGAGGACGGCATCCTGACCGAGGCCGAGTCCGAATCGGCGCGGGAGGTGACCGACGCAGACGTGAGGATGGTCGATTACCCGGTGATCGAAACCCCGGAACCGGCGGCGCCCCTGCCCGGGACGGCCGAGTTGCGCTTCGAGTTCAGCGAGGATTGCTGGCTGGAGGTCACGGACGCGGACGAGCGCAAGCTCGCCTATCGGCTGTATCGCGCCGGGGACGTGGCGCGCTTGCGCGGCAAAGCGCCGCTGGCCGTGTTCCTCGGCAACGCGGAAGGCGTGCGGCTGACCGTGGACGGCGCGCCGATCGCGGTGCGGCCCGCATCACGCCGGGACGGCACGGCACGGCTGACGGTCGGCGGCGGCGCCGGCTGACCCCTGGAGTTCCGATGGCGGCCGCAATCCAGCCCATCCGGGGCATGAACGACATACTCCCCGACGCCACGCCGGCCTGGCAGTGGGTGGAGTCCACGGCGCGCGGGATTTTCGCGGCCTACGGCTATCGCGAATTGCGCGTCCCGATCGTCGAGCGGTCCGAGCTGTTCAGCCGCTCCATCGGCGAGGTCACCGACATCGTCGAGAAGGAGATGTACAGTTTCCAGGACCGCAACGGCGACCACCTGAGCCTGCGGCCCGAGGCCACCGCGAGCTGCGTGCGCGCGGCCATCAGCAACAGCCTGATTCACAACCAGCAGCAGCGACTGTGGTACGCCGGGCCGATGTTCCGCTACGAGCGCCCGCAAAAGGGCCGCTACCGCCAGTTTCACCAGCTCGGCGCCGAGGCGCTGGGATTCGCAGGCCCCGATGTCGATGCGGAGCTGATCCTGATGTCGGCGCGCTTGTGGCGCGCCCTCGGGCTTGACGGACTGCAGCTCGAGCTGAATTCGCTGGGCACCGCCGCGGCGCGGCTCGCCTATCGCGGCCTGCTGGTCGAGTATTTCAGCGACCGGCGCGAAGCGCTCGACGAGGACAGCCTGCGGCGCCTGGGCCAGAATCCCCTGCGCATCCTCGACAGCAAGAATCCCGAGATGGCTGCGGTGATCGCCGCGGCTCCGTCCATCACGGATCACCTCGATCCCGAATCGGCGGAGCATTTCGAGCGGCTCAAGGCGGCGCTCGAGGCGGCGGGAGTACCCTACCGGGTCAATCCGCGACTGGTGCGCGGCCTCGACTACTACAGCCGGACGGTGTTCGAGTGGCTCACCGACCGCCTGGGCGCGCAGGCCGCCGTGTGCAGCGGCGGACGGTATGACACCCTGGTCGAGCAGCTCGGCGGCCGCCCGACGCCGGCGATCGGCTGGGCGCTCGGGATGGAGCGGCTGGTGGAGCTGGTGCGCGACAATGCGCCGACAGAGACGGCCCCGCACGCTTATATCGTGCCGCTGGGCGATGCGGCGGAGGCGAGGGCGCTCGCCCTGGCCGAGCAGTTGCGCGATCAAGTCGCCGGCCTGCACGTGCTCACCCATTGCGGCGGCGGTTCGCTCAAGGCCGCGATGAAAAAGGCAGACAAGAGTGGTGCGGCAGTCGCGCTGATCATCGGCGAACAGGAACTGGCTGCCGGCCAGGTGCTGGTCAAGCCGCTGCGCAGCGGCGACGAGCAGTTTCCGCTGGAACAATCGGCGCTCAACGAGCGTCTCATGAACATTGTCGCGGCACAGCGCGACTGACGGCTAACCTCGAACACGGCCGCCGGACGGAACGGCGCGGCCACGGAGAATGAAGTGGACGAATTTCTTTCGGAACGCGAACAGGTCGACCGCATCCGCCAGTGGTGGAAGGAAAATGGCGCCTGGATCATCGTGGGCGTCGGCGGTGGCATCCTGGCGCTGGCCGGCTGGAACTGGTGGCAGGGCTACCAGTTGCAGCGGGCCGAGCAGGCTTCGGCGATCTTCTCCGTCGTGACCGAAGCCGCGCTGGAAGGACGCGTTGACGAAGTGCGCGTCGGCGTGGAGCAGCTCGCCGCCGGGCACGGTTCCTCGCCTTACCTGCAGCATGGCCGGCTGGCGCTGGCGGCCACGTCGGTGCGTGCCGGCGACGTCGCTGTCGCGATCGCGCAGCTCGAGCAGGTCATGAGCGATGCGCGCGATCCGCAGCTCAAGCTTGTGGCGCGCCTGCGGCTGGCACGACTGCTCGCGGCCGAGGGCGAGGGGGACCGCGCCCTTGGCCTGGTGCGCGGCGTGGACGCGGGCGCGTTTGCCGCCGGCCTGGCCGAAATCGAGGGCGACGTGCTGGCCGCCCGCGGCGATACGGCGGAAGCGCGCGAGGCTTATCGCCGGGCGCTGGCCGCCGCCGAGCCATTCGCAGGCATCATCGACGAGGAATTCGTTCAGCTCAAGCTGGAGGCCCTGGACGGCGGCGCGGCAGGCGAGGCCTCGTGATTCGTCGTTCCCGCTCGTGGCTCGCCTGGCCGGTACTGCTGCCGCTTGCGCTCGGCGGTTGCGGCATTTTCAGCAAGAAGGAAGAGCCCATCGAGCCACCGGCGGAGCTCGCGAGCATCCAGCCGGTGCTGACGGTCAACAAGGCCTGGGAAGTCCGGGTCGGCTCGGGTTCGGAATACCTCAATCTCGGACTGCGTCCCGCCATCGAGGGCGGGCGAGTGTACGCCGCCGGCCGCAATGGCAGGGTGCATGCGCTGGACCTGGAGACGGGCCGAGCCCAGTGGATGGCCGAGACGGGCCTGGAACTGTCGGCCGGGCCGGCCGCGGGCCACGGCATGGTGGTTGTCGGCAGCACCGGCGGACAGGTCGCCGCGCTGGACATCGCCGATGGCTCGCCCCGCTGGCAGGTGCAGATCGCGGGTGAAATGCTCTCCGCGCCGGCGATCACGCCCTCGGTGATCGCGGTACGCACGGTCGACGGGCGCTTGCGCGGGCTGGCCGTGGATGACGGGCGCGAGCTGTGGATGGTCGAGCATCGGCCGCCGCGGCTGTCGCTGCGGGGCACCGCGGGCGTCGCGGTCGCCGGCAACGTGGTGATCACCGGCTTTGACAACGGCCGCATCGGCGCCTATTCGCTGCGTGACGGCGAAGCCCAGTGGGAGAACGTCGTCGCGGTGGGGCGCGGCCGCACCGAGATCGAGCGGTTGTCGGACGTGGACGCCACGCCGCAGGTGCAGGGCCAGGACGTGTACGTCGTCAGCTTTGGCGGGCGGCTGGCGAGCCTGGCCCTCGAAACCGGCCAGATACTCTGGACCGCGGAAATGTCCAGCTACAACGGCCTGAGCCTCGACTGGACCAGCGTCTACGTGGCCGAGGCCGACGGCGAGGTGGTCGGCGTGAACCGCTCCAGCGGCGCCGAACTGTGGCGCCAGGATACGTTGCGGATGCGCCGCCTGACGGCGCCGACACCCTTCGGCCAGAGCGTCGTGGTCGGCGATTTCGAGGGCTGGCTGCACTGGCTCGATGCCTTCACCGGCGTCATCCAGGCGCGTTTCCGTGTCGGCAAGGCGGCGATCATCACCGCGCCGGTCACGGGCGGCGAGTTGCTCGTGGTCCAGGACGAAGACGACCGCGTTTACGCCCTGCGTGCGGGGCCGCGAGGCTGAGGCCTCGCCACGAATGCTTCCCGTCGTCGCGCTGGTGGGCAGGCCGAATGTCGGCAAGTCCACGCTGTTCAACTTCCTGACCCGGACCCGTGATGCGCTGGTGGCCGACCTGCCGGGCCTGACCCGGGATCGCCAGTACGGCTTCGGCCGGGTCGGACCGGTGCCCTATATCGTGGTGGACACCGGCGGCCTGACCGGGACGCAGGATGAGCTCGACGGCCTGATGGCGCGCCAGACGCTGCGCGCGCTCGACGAGGCGGATGTCGTAATGTTCATGGTCGATGCGCGCGAAGGCCTGACGGCCGGCGACGAGCAGGTCGCGACGCTGTTGCGACGGCGCGGCCGGCCAGTAACCCTGGTGGTCAACAAGGCCGAAGGCCAGCCGGCCGCGATGGTAGTCGCCGAGTTTCATCGCCTCGGCATGGGCGAGCCGGCGGTGATTTCCTCCGCGCATGGCGACAACATCCGCGCCTTGATGGACGAGCTGCTCGCGCCGTTTCCCGGCACCGATGCCGGCGACGCCCCGGAGCGGGCGCTGGATTCGATCCGGGTCGCCGTGATCGGCCGCCCCAACGTCGGCAAGTCCACGCTGATCAATCGCATGATCGGCGAGGAGCGCCTGGTGGCTTACGACTTGCCGGGTACGACGCGCGACGCCGTCGAGGTGCCGTTCGAGCGCGACGGGCACCGCTACCTGCTGGTTGACACGGCCGGTGTGCGGCGCCGCTCGCGGGTTTCCGACGCGATCGAGAAATTCAGCATCATCAAGACCCTCGGCGCTATCGACGCCGCCTCGGTGGTGATCGCGGTGCTCGATGCGCGCGACGGCGTCACCGACCAGGACGCCAGCCTGCTGGGACTGGCGGCGGAGCGTGGCCGGGCGATGGTGATCGCGGTCAACAAGTGGGACGGCCTGCCGCCGGAGCAGCGGGACAATGTGCGCCGGCAGCTGGAGCTGAAGCTGCCGTTCGTCGACTATGCGCCGCTCCAGTTCATTTCCGCGCTCCACGGCACCGGTGTCGGCGACCTGTTCGCGCTGGTCGAGTCCAGCCACGCGGCGGCGCATCGGACGCTGCCGACGCCGGAGCTGACGCGCGTCCTCCAGGATGCGGTGACCGCCCACCAGCCGCCGCTGGTGCGCGGCCGGCGCATCAAGCTGCGCTATGCTCACCAGGGTGGCCGCAATCCGCCGGTCATCGTCGTCCATGGCAGCCAGGCGGAGCTGCTGCCGGACCCCTACCGTCGATATCTCGCTAATATATTTCGCAAGGTGTTTCGCCTGCAGGGCACCCCGGTACGGATCGAGCTCAGGTCGGGCGACAATCCCTACGCGGGAAGACGGAACCCGCTGACGCCGCGCCAGCAGAAAAAGCGCGAGCGGCTGATGCGCCATGTCAAGAAAGGCCGCTGAGCCTGCCGGAGGGCAAGCAGCGATGAAACAGGGCAGCAAGGTGATCACCGTGCCGGCGTTCGGCCCCAACGAGGCGCGCGCCGCCTCGGGGGCGCGTCGCTTTGTGCGGCTGGACACGCCGTTCCATATGCATCGCGGCGGGATCCTGCCGCGGCTCGATATCGCTTACGAGACCTGGGGCGAACTCGCCGCGGACGGCGGCAACGCCGTATTGTTGTTCACCGGCCTGTCGCCCTCGGCGCACGCCGCCTCATCGCCGGAAGACCCGGCGTCGGGGTGGTGGGAGGAAATGATCGGCCAGGGCCGGCCCATCGACACGCGCCGCTGGTTCGTCATCTGCGTGAACTCGATGGGCAGCTGCTTCGGCACCACCGGCCCGGCTTCGACCGACCCGCGCACCGGCGAGCCCTACCGGCTCGCGTTCCCGGTGCTCACGGTCGAGGACATTGCGGCCGCGGGGCGGGAAGTAGTCCGCCATCTCGGCATCCGCAAGCTGCACACCGTCATCGGGCCCTCGCTCGGCGGCATGTCGGCGCTGGCGTTCTGCACCATGTTCCCGGAGATGAGCCAGGGGCTGGTGACCATTTCTTCGGCGGCGAGGTCCACGGCCTTTGCCATTGCGCTCCGCTCGCTGCAGCGCGAGATGATCCGCTCCGATCCCGCGTGGCTGAACGGCAATTACCCGGCCGACAATCCGCCGCTGGCGGGCATGCGGCTGGCGCGCAAGCTCGGCATGATCACCTACCGTTCGGCCGAAGAGTGGGACCAGCGGTTCGGGCGCGAGCGCGCCAGCGGCGAGCACGATGCCGGCGACCAGTTCGGCGTGGACTTCGAGATCGAGTCCTACCTCGAGCATCATGCGCGCAAGTTCATTGGCCAGTTCGATCCGAACTGCTATCTCTACCTGTCACGCGCCATGGACCTGTTCGACGTCGCCGAACACAGCGGCTGTGTCGCGACCGAGCTGTCCAAGGCGGGCGTGGACCGGGCGCTGGTGATCGGCGTGGAAACGGATTTCCTGTTTCCGCTGCACGAGCAGGAACAGTTGGCCGATTGCCTGGAGCGTCCGGGTCGAGAGGTCGAGTTCGTCGGTCTGCCCTCGCTGCAGGGGCACGACTCCTTCCTGGTGGACATGGACGGTTTCCGACCGGTGGTCGCGCGGTATTTCGATCGGGGCTGAGCCTCGGCGTGTTGGGGTTCGGTGGGCTGAGCCGCGACGGCCTGACTCAGGGCGAGCTAACCATCTTCGATCACCCACTCGTGGTCGCATTTGCGGCAGCGCACCCGCACCCAGCTATGCGCCCGGTCCTCCGTCACCACGCCCAGCTGGCCGAAGGTTTCGCATTCCGCGCAGGTCGCCTGGCTGCTGATTTTCTGCGCCCTCACCAGGTGACGCAGGAAGCGGTGCAGGCTGAGGATGGTGACCGGGCCAAGCCCGGCGAACACGAGCGCATTGGTGATCATCACCAGCCAGTCACCACCCTTTAGCAACGCCTCGAGGGCGCCGAAGGCAAACACGGCGCTGACGATCGACACGAGCAGCCAGCCGTGACCACTGAGCAGCATCCGCTCATGCCAGGCTGAGAAGCCGTGCTTGCGAATGCCGTCAGCGATTTTCATGGCGTCGACGCCGCTAGCTGAACTGCGACTAAGACGCGCCTTCCGACGCGTCGACGCGGGCGCGCAGCTGCCCGCGCGCGAGCCGCACCGTGATGGCCTCGCCCGGCGGCGCATCGCCAGCGTCGCGCAGCACCGTGCCGTCTTTCGCGCGCAACACGATGGCGTAACCTCGTTCGAGGGTCGCCAGGGGACTTACGGCGTGGAGCGCGCGGGCGGCGGCGTCGGCCCGGCTGCGGACGCGCTCGAGGCGATTGCCCATCGCCAGCCGCAGCCGCAGCTCGAGCTCGTCGAGCCGCTGCCCGTGCTGGCGCAGGCGATTGCCGGGATGCGCGACCGCCAGTCGCCGCCGCTGCCAGTCGAGCCGCTCGGCCAACGCGCCCAGCCGCCGCTGCATCGCCATGCGCAAGCGTCCCCAGTCCTTGTTGAGCCGTTGCAGCCATTCGCCGGCATCCGGCACCGCGATCTCCGCCGCGCCAGACGGGGTTGGCGCACGCCGGTCGGCGGCGAAATCGGCGATGGTGAAATCGACCTCGTGGCCGATGCCGGAAATCACCGGGATGGTCGTGGCGCGGATGGCCCGCGCCACGATTTCCTCGTTGAAACTCCACAGATCCTCGAGCGAGCCGCCGCCGCGGGCGAGGATCAGGACATCGCACTCGCCGCGCGCCGAGGCCAGCGCCAGCGCTGCCGCAATTTTTGCGGCCGCGCCGTCGCCCTGCACCGGCACGGGGTAAATGACCACCGGCACGGCCGGCCAGCGCCTGCGCAGGATGTGCAGCACGTCGCGGATCGCGGCGCCGCTGGGCGAAGTGATCACGCCGATCCTGCGTGGCAGCCGCGGCAGAGGGCGCTTCACCGCCTCGTCGAACAGTCCTTCCTCTTGCAGCCGCGCCTTGAGCGCGTCGAAGCGGCGGCGCAGGGCGCCTTCGCCGGCTTCTTCGGCGTATTCGACGATCAACTGGTATTCGCCGCGGGGCTCGTACACGCTCACGCGGGCCCGCACCAAGAGCTGCATGCCGTTGCGCGGCGTAAAGGCTAGCTTGACGGCCGCCGAGCGCCAGATCGCGCAACGCACCTGGGCGGCCTCGTCCTTCAGCGAAAAATACAGGTGGCCGGAGGCGGGGCGGGCGAGGTTGGATACTTCGCCCTCGAGCCACAACGCGGGCAGTCCCGTCTCGATCAGCAGCCGGACCTCGCGATTCAGGCGCGATATGGTCCAGACGTCTCGTTCCGGGAAGCCGGCAGCGTCGCTTGGCATGGCTGAATCATACCCCGAGATTTACCCGTCACGGGCCCAGGCGTAGAATGACCGGTTTACTGCTACCAACTGCTCCGAGGGGGCCGCGATGCGCTTGATCCAGGAAGCCCTCACTTTCGACGACGTCCTGCTGGTGCCGGCCTATTCGGATGTCCTGCCGCGCGACGTCAGCCTGCGCACCCGCCTGACGACGGAGATCGAACTCGAACTGCCGATCATCTCCGCCGCGATGGATACCGTGACCGAGGCCCGCCTTTCCATCGCTCTGGCGCAGGAAGGCGGCATCGGCGTGATCCACAAGAACATGACCGCCGAGGCCCAGGCGCGCGAAGTGCTCCGGGTCAAGAAATACGAGAGCGGCATCGTCAACGATCCGATCACCGTCACTCCCGACAAGACCATCCGCGAGGTGCTCGACCTGACGCGCGCCCGGGGCATCTCGGGCATGCCGGTGGTGGACGGCGACCGCACCGTCGGCATTGTCACCAACCGAGACCTGAGGTTCGAGACCCGGCTCGATCTGCCGGTGTCGGCGGTCATGACGCCGCGCGACCGGCTCGTCACCGTCCGGGAAGGCGCCGCCAAGGAAGAAGTCCTGCAGCTGCTCCATCGGCACCGCATCGAGAAAGTCCTCATCGTCGATAAGGACTTCCGCCTCAAGGGCATGATCACCGCCAAGGATTTCCAGAAGGCGACCGATTTTCCGCGCGCCAGCAAGGATGAGCGTGGCGCCCTGCGGGTGGCTGCGGCCGTTGGCACCAGCGCGGACACCGACGAGCGCGTCGCGGCGCTGGTGGCGGCCGGCGTCGATGTGATCGTCGTGGATACCTCCCACGGTCACACCCTCGGGGTACTGGAGCGCGTGCGGCAGGTCAAGCGGGAGTATCCCCACATCCAGGTGATCGGCGGCAACATCGTCACCGGCGATGCCGCGAAAGCGCTGGTAGACGCGGGCGCCGACGGCGTCAAGGTCGGCATCGGCCCGGGCAGTATCTGCACTACGCGGGTCGTGGCCGGGGTCGGCGTGCCCCAGGTCAGCGCCGTGGCCAATGTGGCAGCCGCCCTGCAGGGCACCGGCGTGCCGCTGATCGCGGACGGCGGCATCCGCTATTCCGGGGACCTCGCCAAGGCCATTGCCGCCGGCGCGCACACCATCATGGTCGGCGGCCTGTTCGCCGGCACCGAGGAGTCGCCGGGCGAGGTCGAACTGTACCAGGGCCGCTCCTACAAGGCCTACCGGGGCATGGGCTCGCTCGGGGCGATGTCCCAGCGGCACGGCTCCAGCGATCGTTACTTCCAGGATGCCACCGACGAGGTGGAAAAGCTGGTTCCCGAGGGCATCGAGGGCCGCGTCCCCTACAAGGGCAGCGTGCTGGGAATCGTCCACCAGCTGGCGGGCGGACTGCGCGCCGCGATGGGCTACACTGGTTGCAAGACGATCGAGGAAATGCGCACCCGGCCGGAATTCGTGCGCATCACCAACGCCGGCGTTCGCGAGAGTCACGTGCATGACGTGACGATCACCAAGGAAGCGCCGAACTATCGCGTGGACTGAGTGGCAGGCCCGATGACCACCGACATTCATGCCGACCGCATCCTGATCCTCGACTTCGGCTCGCAGTACACGCAGCTGATCGCGCGCCGCGTGCGCGAGGCCGGCGTGTATAGCGAGATACGCGCCTGGGATTGCCCGGCCGAGGACATCCGGACTTTCGCGCCGTCCGGCATCATCCTGTCCGGCGGGCCCGAGTCGGTCACGGTCGGCGATGGGCCGCGCGCCTCGGACGCGGTGTTCGAACTGGGCGTGCCGGTGCTCGGCATCTGTTACGGCATGCAGACAATGGCGGCCCAGCTCGGCGGCGAAGTGGCGGGCTCCGCCCATCGCGAGTTCGGTTATGCCCAGGTCCGGGTCACGGCCGCGTCCAGCCTGCTCGACGATATCGAAGACCACGAGGACACCGACGGCAACCCCCTGCTGGATGTGTGGATGAGTCACGGCGACCGCGTCGAGACCTTGCCGCCCGGCTTCATTGCGATCGCCGGCACCGACAGCGCGCCGCTGGCGGGCATGGCGGACGACGGCCGGCGCCTCTACGGGCTGCAGTTCCATCCCGAGGTGACGCATACCCGCCAGGGCGAGCGCATCATCGGGCGCTTCGTGCACGACATCTGCGGCTGCGCCAGCGACTGGACCGCCGGCAACATCGTGGACGACAGCATCGCGCGGATTCGCGCCCAGGTCGGCAGCGACAAGGTGCTGCTCGGTTTGTCCGGCGGCGTCGACTCCTCCGTCGTGGCAGCATTGCTTCACCGGGCCATCGGCGACCAGCTGATCTGCGTGTTCGTGGATCACGGCCTGCTGCGCCACGGCGAGGGCGACCAGGTGATGGCGACCTTCGCCCGCCACATGGGCATCCGCGTGATCCGCGTGGACGCCGAGGAGCGCTTCCTTGCCGCCCTCGCCGGCGTCGCGGATCCCGAAGACAAGCGCAAGATCATCGGCCGGATGTTCATCGAGGTGTTCGAGGAACAGGCGCAACAGCTGAAGGACATCGACTGGCTGGCGCAGGGCACCATCTACCCCGATGTCATCGAGTCGGCGGGCGCCGGCACCGGCAAGGCGCACGTCATCAAGTCGCATCACAACGTCGGCGGGCTGCCGGAGCGCATGCGCATGCGGCTGGTCGAACCGCTGCGCGAGCTGTTCAAGGACGAGGTCCGCCGGATCGGCCTGGAGCTCGGCTTGCCCTGGGACATGGTCTACCGGCACCCCTTCCCGGGCCCGGGCCTCGGCGTGCGCATCCTCGGCGAGGTGCGCAAGGAGTTCGCCGACCTGCTGCGCCTCGCCGACGACATCTTCCTCACCGAACTGCGTCGCCACCAGCTCTATGACAAGGTCAGCCAGGCGTTTGCCGTGTTCCTGCCGGTGCGCTCGGTCGGGGTCATGGGCGACGGCCGGCGCTACGATTACGTGATCGCGCTGCGCGCCGTCGAAACGATCGACTTCATGACGGCCCGCTGGGCGCACCTGCCCTACGAGTTCCTCGACCTCGTCGGACGGCGCATCATCAACGAGATCGCCGGCATTTCGCGCGTGACCTACGATATCTCCGGCAAGCCGCCGGCCACCATCGAGTGGGAGTAGGGCGCTCCCGTCGCCCAGGCCGTGGACGCAAGCACCGAGCTCGACGAGCTTTACATGCGCCGTGCGCTTGAGCTTGCGGCCTGCGGGGAGGCCGAGGGCGAAGTGCCGGTCGGCGCGGTTGTGGTTCACGAGGGGCGCGTGCTCGCCGAGACCTGGAACCGGCCGATTTCGCTCGCCGATCCGACGGCGCACGCCGAGATCCTCGCATTGCGTGCCGCGGCGCAGGCGCTGGGCAACTACCGCCTGCCGGGCGCCACCTTGTATGTCACGCTGGAGCCCTGCGCCATGTGCGCCGGCGCGATGGTGCATGCGCGCATCGCGCGGCTGGTGTACGGGGCGCTCGATCCCCGTGTCGGCGCGGTAGACAGCCAGTTCGATTTGCTGCGCGCCGCCGGGCTGAACCATCGCGTCGCGATCACGGGCGGGATCCTGGCGGCAGAATGCAGCACGCGGCTGCAGGCGTTCTTTCGCGCCCGTCGCGGCGGCCCAGGGACTTCGACGGGCGAAGCAGCGGAGACGGAGGTGAACTCGTGACACAGTTCAGGTTGATCTGTGCGGTCGAGGGCCCCAACGGCACGATCTACTGGGTGTTGACCCGTGGCCGTTGATGCGGCGTGCCGGCTGCGTGTGCTCGCCGCGCTGGGGTTGGCGGCCCTCGCGCAGGGTTGCGCAACCCCGCTGGATCCCTGGCACACGGAACGGCTGACCGAGGAATTCACGGCCGCCGATGCCGCCGAGGTCGAGAGTTTCGCGGATTACCTGGCGCTCGAGGATCGCCTGTTCGCGCAGCTCGACGCCAAGGTCTATGCGGTGAGCGGCAGCGGCACGTCCTATGCGTTGTTGCGCTATGGCAATGGCGGCGCCGCCGACCCGCGCCAGTTCGTGCCCGACTGGAACCACAGCTTCGAGCTGCGTGCCGAGGCGCCGGTCGGCGGCGTGCTGTTACTGCACGGGATGTCGGACTCGCCTTACAGTCTCCGCGCGATTGGCCAGGCCCTGCACGCTCGCGGCTACCAGGTGCTCGGCCTGCGGCTGCCAGGACATGGGACCGCGCCCTCCGGCCTGACCCAGGTGCGCTGGCAAGACATGGCCGCCGCGACGCGTCTCGGCATGCGACACCTGGCGGCGGAGCTCGGCGACAAGCCGATTCACGTGATCGGCTATTCCACCGGCGCGGCACTGGCGCTGGATTTCACGCTGGACGCGCTCGAGGGCCGGGCCGCGCCCCTCCCAGCCAGCCTGGTGCTGGTTTCGCCGGCGGTGGGCATTCATTCCGCCGCGGCGCTGGCCGCCTGGAAGCGGCGTTTTGCGCGGTTGCCCGGCCTGGGTGACCTGGGCTGGCTGGTGATCGAGCCCGAGTTCGATCCCTACAAGTACAACTCCTTCGCGACCAACGCCGGCGAGCAGGTGCACCTCCTGACACGCGCGGTGAGCCGCCGCCTCGAGCGCCACGTCCGTGCGGGTGCGGCCGGGTCGTTCCCGCCGACGCTGGTGCTCAAGTCGAACGCGGACGCGACCGTCTCGACGGAGGCCGTGGTCGGCCGCCTGCTGCGGCTGCTGGAGCCGCACCGTCATGAACTCGTGCTGTTCGACGTCAACCGGCTGGCCGCGAAATCCGTGCTGAAGGTCTATGACCCGCGCGCGCTGGACACGCGCGTGATGGGCGATCCGACGCTGCCCTTCAGTGTGGTTCTCGTGACCAACGAGGACAGCGACAGCCTGGCGGTGGTGACGCGCCGCCAGCCGCCGTTCTCCACCGCGGTCACTACGGTGGAGCCCCTCGGCCTGGCCTGGCCGTCGAACACCTTGTCCCTGTCCCATGTGGCCTTGCCGATTCCGCCCGATGATCCCCTGTACGGGCGCCGGCCGCCGGAGAACGAGGACCTGCTGTTCCTGGGCGAGATGGCCGTCCAGGGTGAGCGGGGCATGTTCCTGCTGTCCTCCGACTGGCTGTTGCGGATCCGGCACAATCCTTTCTACGCGTATCTCGAGTCGGCCGTCGTCGAGTGGATGGACAAGGCCGGACATGAGCATCGCCATGACGGGAGGCCGGGCGATTGAACGCGGAACTGGCACTCGTCCTGGCGCTGCTGGCGGCCGCAGTCGTGATGTTCATGCGCAACCGGCCGCGCATGGACGTGGTGGCGCTGCTGATGATCGCGGCGCTGCCGTTTACGGGTACCGTCACGATCGCCGAGGCCATCGCCGGGTTTTCGGACCCGAACATCGTCCTGATCGCCCTGCTGTTCGTGCTGGGCGAGGCGCTGGTGCGCACCGGAATTGCACGGCGCCTGGGCGACTGGATCAACCGCAGCTCGGGCGGCAGCGAGGTTCGCCTGGTAGTGTTGTTGATGGCCTCGGTCGGCATCATGGGTTCCATAATGAGTTCCACCGCGATCGTCGCCATCTTCATCCCCGTGGTGCTGCGTATCTGCCAGAACACCGGCATGGCGCCCTCGCGGCTCATGATGCCGCTGAGCGTCGCCGCGCTGATCAGCGGCATGATGACGCTGGTTGCCACCACGCCGAACCTGATCGTCAATGCAGAGTTGCTGCGCCAGGGCAAGCCGGGTTTCGACTTTTTCACCATCACGCCCATAGGCATCACGGTGCTGGTGCTGGGAATCGCGTACATGCTGTTTGCCAGGCGCTGGCTGCCCGACGCGAAAGCCGACAAGTCGGGCCTGCCGCGCCGCCCGAGCTTCCGTGACTGGATCGAGCGTTACGAGCTCGCGGACCGGGAAGTCCGGGCGCGCGTCCGGCCGGGTTCGCCGCTGGTTGGCCGGCGCCTGGAGGGGCTCAGTTTGCGCGCCTCCGGCGTCAACCTGCTGGCCATCGAGCGCAGCGCGGGCCGGCTGCTGCGGCCGACCCCGACGACGGAGCTGCGGGTGGGCGACATCCTGTTGATGGACATCATTGCCTCCAAGCTCAAGATCGAGGAACTGGCCGAGGAATATGGCGTGGAACAGTTGCCGCTGTGCCCGACCCATCGTTACCTCACGGACCGGGCGCAGGACCTGGGCATGATCGAGGCGATCGTGCCGGCGGAGTCCAGCCTGCTGGGCAAATCCTTGCTGGAGGCGCGCGTTCGCGGCGATCTCGGCCTCACGGCCATCGGCCTGAGGCGCGGCAACCAGGTGATCGGCGAGGGACTGCTCGAGGAGCGGCTGCGTGTCGGTGACACGTTATTGCTCACCGGGTTCTGG
>Ga0209498_1001274_pt1 | contig 15493 bp, 14 predicted proteins | sample WalLakDeSediment_FD_184131 | JGI IMG/M metagenome (GOLD analysis project Ga0209498, IMG submission 184131) | Lake sediment microbial communities from Walker lake, Nevada to study Microbial Dark Matter (Phase II) - Walker Lake 11/02/13 Deep... | ecosystem: Environmental > Aquatic > Freshwater >... | reverse complement strand
CAGGTCATCGGGCGACGGCAGGCCAGAACCGGCCGTGGCCGTCGGCAGGGGAGGGAGGCCGAGTTCTCGGGCCAAGCCCGACTGATCAACTCCAGGATCGGACGCCTCGAGCGAGAACTGTTTGACCGTCTGGTTGCCGGAGGAGTCGGTAATCGAGATCCGCACCGCGAGTTGTTCCACCCGCTCGCCCGCCCACCAGATTGCCTCGCCGACCATGTGGGCAGGGTGTTCCCGGGCGAGCACCGCGTCGGCGGCCACGCTCTTCCAGCCCTTCTCCTGCCCGCCGCGGTACTCGAAGAGGAGCGAATCGAGCCGCAGCGAATCATCGGCCGCGGCATAGCGGCAGATGATTTCCCCGTCGGCCCCCTTCCAGACCCGGGCGGCGAGTCGGGGGCCGGCGGCGTCTACAAGGACGCGGATGTCGGGCCCCTCGCCACCGCGAGACCTTCCCTTGCGATCGATGGCCCGGAGGCGAAACCAATATTCGCCGTCTACTTCCGCGGTATAGGAAAAGCTGCCCGTGTTCGGGGCGGTCTCGCCCGCCGCTGCCCAGGTGGCACCGAGGTCTTTCGACACGTTGAGCAACACCCGTTGCGGCGTGGCATCAGCGTCGGGGTCTCGCGAATCGGGCAGCCGGAACGGGATCGCGAACGTGCGATGCTTCGTGCGGACAAGCTTTGGCATCCCCGCCGCATCGGCCAGCGTGTCGGCCCGGACTCCCGTCAGCGAAGCCGGCGGCAGAACCAGCGGCAGCACCAGCAGCATCGACACGATCAACGGCACAGGCGGCCACGGCCTCCGCGCGAGGCCGGTGGACCGCGTGTGGCGATACGCTGGTGGTGCCGATGCAGCCATAGGTCGGTGTATCGGCAGCCCGGGCGCGTCAAAGTCACTGATTTTCAGCAGGATCGGACCAGGTGGCCCAAATCCCCCGGCCTCGCGGACCTGCCCTCGTCGGCACGATCAATGCCCTCCCGGGCGGTGGGCGGCAGGCCCGGCGATCTGGGGTATTTCTGCTGGACCTCGACGGGCAAACCCTGCCATACTTTTGCCCGACCGATAGTTCGAGCTACGGAGGTCAGATTGCTCTTGAACGGCATTCTCCTCGTCGCGATCGTGTCGGCGGGAGTGTCAGGACTCATCGCCCTCCGGCGGCACTGGCTCGGAGGAGACGGATTGACGGGATTTGGCGGGTCAGGCGGTGCTGGTCGTGGCGACTGGGAAGAAACGCTCGTGGGCTATAAAAATCTCCGGGATGAGGGTGTCCTCAGCGAGGAAGAATTCCGAAAACTAAGAACACTCGTCGAGCCGCTCTTGCGGACCGGCATACCCGAACTCCGCGGGCGGCACTGGCCGCCGCAGGATCCCGTCGGGCCAGAAGAAGCGAGGGAATGAACTGATGCCAACCGGAAAAGATACGGGGGGTCTGGGACGTCGGGCCGCCGGCGGGACGACCAAGAAGAACGCCTTCTGTTCGTTCTGTCGCAAGAGCTACCGTGACGTCGGGCCGCTCGTGGAGGGGCCGGGCGACGTCTACATCTGTGGCGAGTGCATCGAACTCTGCCAGTCGATCCTCGATCAGGAGAAGCGTCGCCGGGGCACGAGCAAGCAGCTCTTCACCGCGATCCCCTCCCCCCGTGAGATCGTTTCCCACCTCGACCAGTACGTGATCGGCCAGCAGCATGCCAAGCGGGTGCTCGCCGTGGCGGTCCACACCCACTATAAGCGGCTCAACCTGGGCCGCGACGGCAGCGATGTCGAGGTAGACAAGTCGAATATCCTCCTCATGGGGCCGACCGGTTGCGGCAAGACGCTCCTGGCCCGGACGCTCGCCCGGATCCTCGACGTGCCGTTCGCGATCGGCGACGCCACCACGCTCACCGAGGCGGGCTACGTGGGTGAGGACGTTGAAAACCTGCTGCTCAAACTGCTCAACGCCGCCGACTACGACATCGAGGCAGCCCAGCGGGGCGTGCTCTACATCGATGAGATCGACAAGATCGGCAAGACGAGCCAGAACGTCTCGATCACGCGTGACGTCTCGGGCGAAGGGGTGCAGCAGGCACTCCTCAAGATGCTCGAGGGAACGGTCGCCAACGTGCCGCCGCAGGGAGGCCGCAAACACCCCGAGCAGCAGTACATCCAGCTCGACACCTCAAACATCCTGTTCATCTGCGGCGGGACGTTCGTGGGCATCGACAAGATCATCGCCAAGCGGCTGGGCAAGCGAACGATCGGGTTCGGCCAGCCGACCAGCCACCGGGGCGACGCCGACCTGGCGGAACTCCTGCCACAGGTCGACTCCGACGACATCCTCGAGTTCGGCCTGATCCCCGAACTCGTGGGCCGGCTCCCGGTGCTCTCCTCGCTCCAACCGCTCAATGAGGCGGCGCTCGTGAAGGTGCTCACCGAACCCAAGAACGCGATTCTGAAGCAGTATCAGAAGATGTTCAGCCTGGAGAACTGCGATCTGCAGTTTACCGATGAGGCGCTCGGAGCGATCGCCCGCAAGGCCATGAAGAAGGACACAGGCGCCCGCGGGCTGCGGAGCATCCTCGAAGACACGATGCTCGACATCATGTTCGACCTTCCCGATAACCAGGGATCGAGCTACGTGATCAACGAGCGGAATGTCGAGGGTGTCGAGCCAGTGCTCCCGATCCGTGAGGCTCGCACGAAGAGCGCCTAGCGGTCGTGTTGCGGACGAGGGAGTCGCCTACCGCTGTCGCCGTCCCCGGGCTCGCGCCCGGGGCTTGTATGCCTTCATGGTGCCACCCGGCGGTCGCCGAGCCGGGCGGCTGGCTCGCCGAGGAGCCGCTCGAGGGCCACGCCGAGTTTCTTCCCGCGGGCGTCGAGTGTGATCACGTTGCCATCGCGACCGATGAGCATGACTGTGGGGATGCCCGTGACCCCGTAGTACGTGGCCAGCGGATGCTGCCAGCCCTCGCCCCCCGGCTCCTCGTAGAGGACCGGCCAGGGGATCTCCCGCGCCTGCACGAACTGCTCGAGCGTGGCACGATCCTCATCGAGGCTCACGCCGACAACCTCGAAGCCCTTGTCGTGCCATCGCTCGTACTCGGCCTTGAGGTTGGCAATCTCCGCCACGCAGGGACCGCACCAGGTGGCCCAGAAGTCGATGAGCACGACCTTGCCCGCGAGCGTCTCCTGATCAAAGGGCTCACCCGCGAGGAGCGTGCCGGTGATCCGCATGGGGTTGCCAGGCAGCGACAGCCGGCGGGCCGTGCCGGCAGCCCCGCTTGCCATGCCTCGCACCTCCTCGCTGTCGCTGGCCTCGAGGATCGGCAGGAACGCCTCGTAGGCAGCCGCCGCTGCGGCATCGCCGCCGGGCAGACGGCCGAGTTTCGTCGCCAGCCCCAGTGCCGTGGAGGCGAGTTCAGCGTCGTCGGGAGCCTGGCGGAGGAGCGCTGCGATGCGACCTACCAGCGGCAGGACGTCGTCGGGCCGCGCACCCTCGAGCGACGCGTCGATCTGGGCCCGCACCGCGATCCGCCGGGCCCGCTCGGCCAGGGCTGTGTCGGGCGAGTCGGCCAGGGATTCGGCGAACTCGGCCAGGGCGGTGGTGGCCCCCGCTTCGCCGAAGCGACCGAGCGACTCAAGAGCGGCAAACCGCAAGGCCGCCGCTTCGCCGTGCGGGGCATCGCCCGGCTTCGTCTGGGCCATGATTCGGCCGGCCGCGTCGGCCGTGGCGGCGGCCGCCTTCCGCAGGTAATACCGCTGGCGTCCTCGGGAGGCGGGCAAGGCGGCCGGGTCGGTGAGCCGCTCGATGTAGGCGAAGAGTTCCTCCGGTGTGCCGTCGGGAACCGGAGGCACGGTGCCGCGGCGGGAGGCAGGCTCGCCCGCGGTGGATGGCTGGGCAGCCTGAGGCGAGGCCGGTTCGACGGCAGACACGAGCGGGATAAGCCCCAGGATGCCCACCACAGTGGCGGCCAACGTGAACCAGGAGAGGGAGCGATCGACGACTGGCATTGGGGGCCTCGGGCGGGACGATTCGGCGGGATCGACAGCCTACCCCCCGATCCCGAGCGTCGGCAACGCTGCCTGATGCGGGTCGCACTCGATCCGCAGGCTGGTGCGCGGGTCGGGGCTCCTCCATGCACCGGCTCTGTTCAGGCCGGTCGCTGAATGGCAACGTCCGCGGGCAGTCGCACCGTGATGGCCGTGCCCTTGCCGGGAGCGCTCTCCACGCGGATGCGGCCCCGGTGGGCCTCCACAATCTCACGGCAGGCGGAGAGCCCGAGCCCGCTGCCCCCCTTGCCCGTCTCGTCGGGACCGCTCTTCGTCGAGAAGTGGGGCTCGAAGATCCGCCGCAGCACCTCCTGTGACATACCGCAGCCGGTGTCGCGAACCATGAGGTCCACAAAACCCGTCGGCTCGTCGTGGGAAAGCCGCAGGATGAGCCGGCCCCCCTCAGGCATCGCCTGGCGGGCGTTGACCAAAAGGTTGAGCAGCACCTGCTGGAGCTGGCCCGGATTGGCCGTCACCCGGGGCACGGGGCAAAACTCCCGCTCGACCTGGACGCGATACTTCATCATCTCCCGCTCGAGGAGCACGAGCACGTCCTCGACGAGCAGGTGGAGGTCGACCGGCTCGAACCTGTTCGAGCGGTTGCGGGCCATCGAAAGCACGCTGGCAGTGATCTTCGCGGCCCGCGTGCCAGCGGAGAGGATTCGTTCGAGGGCCTTGTCGCGGGTGGGCTGGTCGCGATGCCGCAGCCCGAGCCGGGCATAGTTGAGGACCGTCGTCAGCGCGTTGTTGAACTCGTGAGTGGTTGTGCCGAGCAGTTCGCCGAGGGTGGCCTGCTTGCGGGCCTCGAGCACCTGGCCGCGGAGGCTGGCGATCTGGGCGGCGTGCGCGGCACGGGTGGCTGCGAGCTCGCGGCGGAGACTGGCGGCCTCGCCGTCTGGCCCGGGGGAGTGTCGCCGGACGGTCATTCCCGGGGCGGGGGCCACGAGGCTGGCCTGCTGCTCGGTCCGCTGCTGGGGAATGGTTCCGTCACGTTCCATCGACACCCTCTTCGCTGGTCGCCTGCCCGCGGCGTGGGCTTTCTGCCGGCTCGGCCCGCCGCCCGACCCCGACATGCCCTCGGCGCGGTCGAAATCCTGTCCGGGACGAGACGTCGAGCCTAGAATCGACCCTCGAGGAGAGGTATCGACCCCGCACGAGCCGGCCCTCCAGATCGCAATTGGTGATCCGCCGTGGCTTCTTGACCGTTGAACTCGGGGCGGACCCGCAGCAATGTCGTGAGCGGCCTCGCTCCCGCCGGCGGCCAGACTGGGCCTCGGAAACCGGGAAGGGTCGGATGGGGTAAAAGAGAGTCTTCGGACAGAGTTTACCGCCGTGGGGCCCGTCGTCCTTTTAGCCATACCGTTCACCCAGGCCCTTCAAGCTCCGTAACCGCATGCCGTCCCGAAATGCCCCCGCTGTCCGACGTGTTTTGGGCATGACGCTGGTCGAACTGCTCGTCGTGATCGCCATCATCGCGGTTTTGATCGGGCTGCTCGTACCCTCGATCCAGTCGGTGCGCGAGTCGGCGCGGCGGACGGCCTGCAAGTCAAATCTCAAGCAGATCGGAATCGCCATGCAGGTCTACCTCGATCGCAAGAGCGGCCAGGGGCAGAAGGGGCGGTTTCCCGATGCCGCCGTCGTGCCCAGCCAGGAGCTTGAGTTCTTCACCGAGCAGCGGCCAATCAAACCGAGCATCGTGTCGGCGATTGGGCCGTTCATGGAGGACAACCGGGAGGGGTTTCGCTGCCCTTCCGATTCGGCCTATTTCGTGCGGCCCCAGGCCTACCTGACCGATCTCGAGCAGAAGCTTGCAAGGATCGGCCGCTCGCTGGCGGATCGCCCGGCCGAGTATAAGGATGCGGCCTACGAGGGTACGAGCTACGAGTACCCCGCCCGCCGGCTCACAAAGACCGATCCCGCCATCGGCAAGACCGTGGGGCGGACCCGGGAGGAGGCTCTGACCTACCGCGGCAACCAGGGCTCGTCGGCGCGGCTCTGGGTGCTCTACGAGTTCGATGCCTTTCACGGAGGTTTCTCCGTATTTGGCAGTTCCAGCGAGAGCGACTTCAACGAGCGGCCCACGCCCCCCGAGGGAGCCCGCAACTTCCTGTATCTTGACGGCCATGTTGAAAATCTCTGATCAGGTTTCGGCCCCGACGGCAGACCTTCCAGGAGCACCCAGGCAATGAGCACGGCCCACGTTCGATCCGCCCGTCGTCCCGGTGGGACCTCCGGCGACGCCCCTCGATCGCGGTCGCCGATCGTCACGTGGGGGCTGGGCCTCACGGCCGTCGCCCTCGTTGGGTTGCTCGTGGCCTGGCTCACGGGCTGGATAAGGTTCGGAACCGATCCCCGCGTCCAGGAGATCCTGGCCCTCCAGCAACAGGCCCGGGAGCGTTACGGCCAGAACGGCGGCCCAGCCAATCTGATCGAGGCCACGGCCGCCGTCACTTCGATGATGGAGATCCGGCAAAAGACTGAGGCGCTGCCCGAGCACCTCCGGCCTGAGGCGGAGCGGGCTGCAGGAACGGTGTTTCAATCGGCGTTCCGTGCCCGGATCGATGGCTACTTCGCCCTGCCACCAAACCAGCGGCAGGCGGAAATCGACCGCCAGATCAACCAGGACGAAATGATGCGCAAGGCGTTCGAGGCTGGCCGTTCGGTCATGACCGCCCTGGGAGGCGGGCAGGGCTCGCCGGCGGGCGGCCAGACCGCGGCTGCCCCTGCCAGCGGCCGGTCAGCCACGCCCTGGAGCAACCGGAGCGAAGATGAACGCAACCGCTGGCGGAAGTCGATGATCGACCGCACGAGCCCGCAGGATCGAGCCCGCTATACCGAGTATCGCCGGGCCGTCGACGCCCGTCGTGACGAGCGGGGCCTGCCAAATCAGTGGCCGCGGTGACGCGACCGCCTGTTCCTCGTCTCTCTCCGCCGCCCTGTCTGCCAAACACCAACGGTGACACGCTCCCATGACTGACACGCTCGGCCTCCTTGCCGAGGCCTGCCAGCTTGCCGCCGACATCGGCTACACCGTTCGGGAGGAACCGCTCGGCGATCTGCCCGGCGGGCCGTGCCTGGTGGGAGGGAGAAGGCAGTTGCTGCTCAATCTCGAGCAAGGGCCGGCCGAGCGACTCGAACTGGTGCTCCGGGCCCTCGCCGGCGATCCCCGTGTAATTGCGGAGCCGAAGAGCATGCTCCTGGCCTCCCGCCTAGCCGCCGTTCGCGGGGGCGTGGGCTGACTGGCCCGGGCTGTCATGTGCCGCGGTAGAGGCCGTGCGTGATGATGTATTGCTCGACACTGCGGGGCGTGCGGTAACGGATGCTTCTGCCGGCCGCGATCGCCGCCCTCAGGTCGGTGGCCCGGATGTCGACGGCCGGCATCCGGACCCGGCGGCCGAGGATCGCCGCCAGGGTCGCAACCCCGAGCACGCCCGCCAGGTCGCCGCCGGCGGCGGCTGCCGTCAGGTCGTCGAGTCGCTCCCGCTCGATAGGCACGATCTCGGCCTGGGTCGCGATCCGGCACGGATCCTTCCAGGTCGCCAGGCCCGCCAGGGCGTCGGGTCCGAGCAGGAGCACAAGCGTGTCGGAAGGATGTTCGGCGGCCAGCGTCGCCAGCGTGTCGACCGTGTAGCTTATGCCTCCTCGGTCGAGTTCGATCGTCGACGCCGTGAAGGCGTCGTGGCCGCCGATGGCGAGGGTGAGCATCTCGAGCCGGTGCCGCGGCTCCGCCAGGATTCGGCCCGGCTTGTGTGGTGGTGCCGCGGCCGGCACGAAGAGCACACGGTCGAGGGCCATCTGCTCCCGCGCAGACTCCGCCGCGAGCAGATGGCCGTAGTGCACCGGATCAAAACTTCCGCCGAACACACCAATCCGCATGAAGTTTTCCAGGTTCGCTTGATTCGCTGCGAGGAAATCGACGCCCGACCAGATTACCGAGCGGTCAGCGTGAGACTCGGGCGGGCGGCGTGAGGCAAGTCTGGTCGGCGCGGGCCGCACTCAAAAAAGTGGGGCAGGCCCAGAACACGGGACAGACCCGAACGGCACCCCGTTCAGTTATACGTCGTCAATGTGGAAGGCTTTACATCAATTTGGTCCAACGGTTTGGTCATGAGTGGGAACTGTTTTGGCCTCCGGGCTTGCAGGCCCCCTATCAGGAGGATGACGATGCCGAGCAAGCCGACGTCCCGCTCGATCGCCACGGTTCCGACTCCCGCTACCTGTTCGTCGATGGCCACGTCGAGCACCTCAGACGCGAGGAGACCTTCGGCCCGGCCGCCAAACGGAATCTCTGGAACCCGGCGCTCGCCGAGTGAGCGGCGGGACGTAGCCGCTGGAGTGATTCAGTCCACGATTCCTAGTGGCTGTGGGGCGATATCCATCACGAGCGCTAGCGATTGCGTGGCAAATCGCCTCGCCATTGATAGGGGCCCGGTGCGATCATGTTTCGTATGCTGAGAGGGCCGGCGCAGAGCCCCGTCGTCACGAGGCCGGAGGATTCACACGGTGATAACCTTTCAGGACGAAAAACCTCGGGACATCGACAGCATCGGCCAGGACCTCGGCCGGTTCCTGGAAAACCTTCCGGTCGCGATGGCCGTCAACCGGCTCGACGAGCCGGGCATGGTTCTGTTTCTTAACGAGCAGTTCGTCCGACTCTTCGGCTACACGCGGGCCGACATTCCCACGGTCGAGGCCTGGGCCCTGCGGGCGTATCCCGATCCCACCTACCGGCGCGAAGTATTCAGGCACTGGGATGCCGCCGTTGGCCGGGCCCGCTTCGAGCATGGCCGGGTCGAGTCGATGGAGTTTCGCGTCACATGTAAGCATGGCGGCGTTCGTGACGTCCTCATCGGAGCGGCTGCCAGCGGCGACACGCTGCTGGTGACCTTCACCGATGTCACCGAGCGCAGAGACGCGGAGACGGCGCTCCGCTCCGCCAGGGCCGAGCTCGAACGCACGGCCTTCGAGCTCACAGAAAACATCCCCGTGGGCACCTACACGATGGTCCAGCCGCCCGGCGGCGGCATCGGCTCGTTCTCCTTCATGAGCCAGCGGTTTCTCGACATCTGCGGGCTCGACCGGAAGGAGGCCCTGAGCGACCCTTTCAAGGCGTTCGCCTGTGTTCACCCCGATGACTACGAGGAATGGGTACGAAAGAATGCAGAGGTCTTCGCGAGCAAGCTCCCGTTCATCGGGGAGTGTCGCGTGGTGGTCGATGGGCAGGTGCGCTGGATCACTGCCGAATCCCGTCCGCGGCAGTTGCCCGATGGTTCGACCGTCTGGGAGGGGGTGCTCACCGACATCACGCCACGGAAGGAGGCCGAGGAGCGGCTGCGGGAGATGGCCGAGCGGATGCAGTTGGCAGCCGACGCGGCGGGCATCGGTTTCTGGACCCGCGACCTCACGACCGAACGCGAGACGTGGGACGACCAAATGCTGCGGCTCTACGGCCTCGAGCCCGGGGAGTTTTGTGGACGGTGGGAGCCGCACGTCCACCCTGACGATCTGGCGAGGGTTCAGGAGGAGAACCGCCGATCCATCGAGCAGGGGGTGCATGGCGAGTTTCGCTATCGAATCGTCCGACCCGACGGCAGCGTGCGGTATGTGAAGGGCCTCTCGACGTCGATTCGCGACTCGCAGGGCCGGCCGACGCACGAGTTGGGCGTCAACTTCGACATCACGCCCCAGGTGCAGGCCGAAGCGGAGGTTGCCCAGGCCCGCGAACTGGAGCGCCAGCGGGAGGAGGCCCACAGGCGCGACCTCGAACGAAAACTCAAGACGAGCCTGACAGCCGCCGCATCGGTCCACGAGATCAACCAGCCGCTCGCCCGGATCCTCCTCGAGACGCAGTGCGCGATCGAACGGCTGCACGGCCAGATGCTCGGTGCGGACGCCACGCAGGCCTACCTCGAACAGATGCTCATCGAATCGCAACACGTCGTCGACATGATCGGCCGCATGAAGGCGCTCCTGCGGAACGCGAGATCGGAGTACCAGCCCTTCCATGTGGCCGACGTGATCACCCACGCCGTGCTGTATTCGAAGACACTGTTCCTCGATCACGGGATCACGGTCCACGAGGCGGGCCTCGACGACCGGGTGCAGATCGATGGTGACGGACCGCAGCTGAAGACGGCGGTGATCAACCTGATCCGCAACGCGGTCGAGGCCCTCGCGAACCAGCCCGTTGGCCGGCGGGAGCTCGCGGTCGAGCTGGCGAGCGCGGCCGGCGGCGTCGAGATCGTCGTCGGCGACAGCGGGCCGGGGATGTCGCCGGAACACATCGCGGCCCTGCCGTTCGAGACCACCAAGCCCGACGGCACCGGGCTGGGGCTGTATCTCGTGCGGACCTGCATCGAGAACCACGGAGGCAGCATGGCAGTAGACCGCTCGCCGCTCGGCGGCGCTGAGATCAGGCTCCGCCTGCCGGTGAACCGGAGTCCATCGTGATGCTGAAGCCCGTCGCATCCCCGCAGGCGATGGCCGCTCCCGTGCCCCGCGAGTCGCTCTCGTCCTGATAGTCCGTGAGGTTCTCTGGCCGCTTGAGCAGATACCACCGGGCCTGCGTGAGGATGGGCTCGTAGCCGTCCCGCCGCAGCGTGGCGACCTCGGTCCGCCGGACCTCGGCGGTGATTCCCCCGCGAAGCGGCGGGCTGCACAGACCTCTCACGGGTCGTGCCGGGGCGTCTTCAGAACCTGTTCTTACCCACAGAATCTGCTGAAGACCCTTGCAACTCACGCTGCTCTTCAGGAACCATGTTGCACGAACAACCCAGGCCCCCGATCGGATGATCTAGAATTCGTGGCATGGCAACGGACCGGCCGATTCAGCAGGACCTCTTCGAGTACCGGCCCGCCTGGGTCGAGGACGACGTCCGGCACGGCACGGTTGCCACGGTTGTGCTGCCCGACGGCGTCGACAAGCCGCTCGACTACCTCGTTCCCGAACCACTCGTGGCCAGCGTCGAGCCCGGCCGCCGGGTCCGCGTGCCGCTCGGCAAGGCCGACCGGCTGCGGCTGGCCTACTGCGTGGCCGTGCGGTCGGGCGAACTGCCCCAGTCGCCGCTCAAGAGCGTGGCCGGCGTCGAGGACGAGAAGCCACTGCTGTCGCGACGAATGCTCGAACTCACCGAGTGGATGGCCGAGCGGTGGCTGGCTCGCCGTGGCGAGGTGCTCGAGGCTGTTCTGCCGGCCGGCGTGCGGCTGAAGCAGCGGGCTCGGCTCTCGCCGCTCCTGGTCGCTACGGGCGGGGCTCCCGACCGGAAGCTGACGCCCGCTCAGGAAAAGGCGCTGGCCGCGGCCGCCGAGCCAGCCACGGCCGAGCAGCTGGCCGCGGCCAGCGGCGCGAGCCGTGCGGTGATCACGCGGCTGGTGAAGAACGGGCTCTTGCGTGAGGTGGGCACCGTCGAGGTCCGCCGGGCGGCTGCCGCCGAGCGACCGGGGATCACCCACGACCGACCGGCCGAGCTCGCCCCGGCCCAGGCTCTGGCGCTCGCCGCCATCACCGGCCCGATGCGGGCCGGGCGGCACGAGACGATCCTTTTGTTTGGGGTCACCGGCAGCGGCAAGACCGAGGTCTATCTCCAGGCGGTCGAGGAGACGATTTCCTTCGGCCGGCAGGCGATCGTGCTCGTGCCCGAGATCAGTCTCACGCCCCAGACCTGCGACCGCTTCCGGGCGCGCTTCGGCACCGTCGCGGTGCTCCATAGCCACCTCACCGCCGCCGAGCGGCATGCCCAGTGGCGGGAGATCGCGGCCGGCCGTGTGAACGTGGTGGTCGGAGCCCGCTCGGCGATCTTCGCGCCGGCGCCGCGGCTCGGCCTCGTCGTGATCGACGAAGAGCACGAGAGCTCCTTCAAACAGGCGACAACGCCACGCTATCACGCCCGCGACGTGGCCGAGTGGATCGCCCGGGCTGAGGGCGTGCCGCTCGTGCTCGGCTCGGCGACGCCGGCGCTCGAGACTTTCGCGCGGTGCCTCGCCGGCGAGTGGCGGATGTGCCGGCTGGCCGATCGCGTGGGGGGCTCAGAGTTGCCTGCGGTCATCACGGTGGACCTCCGCGACCCTGCCGCGCGGGCTCGCGGTGCGGTGAGCCCGCGGCTGGCGGCCGGGATCCGCTGGGCGCTCGATGCAGGGGGCCAGGTGATGCTCCTCTTGAACCGCCGTGGCTTCGCCACCCAGGTGCAGTGCCGCGCCTGCGGTCACTGCATCCGCTGCCCGCAGTGCGATCTCGCCCTCACGCTCCACCAGCCAGGCAACCGGGGCATCTGCCACGGCTGCGGCCTCGTCAACAGGCTGCCGGCCGACTGCCCAGAGTGTCGGGCGCCTGGCCTCGTCCATCGCGGCACCGGCACGCAGCGGCTCGAGGAGCAGGTTCGGCGGGCCTTCCCCGACGCGGCCGTGGCCCGGATGGACACCGACACCATGCGGACCCGCGGCAGCCACGAGAAGACCCTCGACGCCTTCCGCGACCGCCAGATCGACATCCTCGTGGGCACGCAGATGATCGCCAAGGGACTCGACTTTCCCAGCGTGATGCTCGTGGGGGTGGTCAACGCCGACGCGGCGCTTCATCTGGCCGACTTCCGGGCGGCGGAGCGTACCTGCCAACTCGTCACGCAGGTAGGCGGTCGCAGCGGCCGGGGGCCGCTTGGGGGTCGCGTGGTCGTCCAGACGAGCACGCCTGAGCATCCGGCGATTCGGTCCGCGGCCGCCCATGACTACGAGGCGTTTGTTCGCAGCGAACTGCCGATCCGCGAGGCGCTGCTTTACCCGCCGTTTGGGCACGTGATCCGGCTGGTGGTCCGCGGAGCCGACGAGCAGCGGGTGTCGGAGTGGGCCGGCCATCTTGTGACGCGGCTGCGGGACGAGGCCGGCGGTGTCGGCGGCGGCACGGGCCAGCCGGGCGTGCGGGTGCTCGGGCCCGCCCCGGCCCCCATTCCCCGGCTCCGCGAGCGATTCCGCTGGCACCTCCAGGTCCACGGCCCCGACGGGGCGGCCCTTCGCGACCTCGTCCGCCGGGCGACCGCGGGCCTCAAGACTCCCCCCGATCTCGCCTGGATCGTCGACGTCGATCCGGTGGAGATGTTGTAGGGCTAGAGCAACCGCGCCGGGTAGGATGGAGCGAAAACCCTTGCCATTCCCTGCCCATGCCCATGTCCTACCGCTCCATCCGCGACATCCTCGGTGAGACGAGTCTCGAACGGAAGGTCCGCTTTCTGTTCGGGCTGTGCCTGTTCGCCCTCATCGCCGCGAGCTTCTGGTGGTATGGCAGCCGCACCGAGCAGCTCGTCTATTCGAGCAGCCAGGCCACCGCACGGCACGTTGTCGATGCGATCATGCTCCAGCACCACTGGAAGATGCTCGAGCAGGAGCAGCAATACGCCAGCACGATCGAGAGCCTGGAGAAGCGGCTTCTCGGGGAACGGTATCAATGGCGGTTCCTGCGGCCTGAGGCCTCGGCCGAGGAGCGGGAGGGCTACCGACCGCTCGATGCCGCGGTGCTTGCGGAATTCCAGGCGGAGTCGCCGGCCGCCTCCGGCCAGCCGCTCCCCGACACGGCGGGCCGGTTCGAGTGCCGCGACTTCCGCACCGACAACAACGCCGAGTATCACTACTACCAGCCGATCCGCTTCCGCCAGGACTGTGTTCTCTGCCACGAGTACCGCGGCACGACCGGCGGCGGTGAGGGGGGCGGGCGGCCGAAGCTGGCCGAGGGGGATCTCATGGCCGTGGTCAAGCTCGTGATGCCTGACGGCGCGACCCGCAAGGCGATCAACCGCAACCGGGCGCTGCTCCTGGCTACGGCGATCGTGACCGTGTTTTTGGCCATGGTCGTGGCCTACGCGATCGTCCGCTACGTGATCGTCAAGCCCCTCGAGCACCTCCGTGACGTGAGCGATGAGGTTCGCCGGGGAAACATCGAGGCCCGGGCCGACATCCACACGGCGGACGAATTCGAGGAACTCGGGGTCGCCTTCAACCGCATGCTCCGCGGCCTGCTCGACACACAGGGAGAGCTTCGCCAGGCCAACGGGGCCCTTGACGAGAAGGTAGACGAGCTCGCCCAGGCCAACCTCCACCTCTACGAGACGAACCGGCTGAAAGGTGATTTCCTGGCCACGATGAGCCACGAGCTGCGGACGCCGCTCAACAGCATCATCGGCTTCTCCGACGTGCTCGGGTCGATCGAGTCGCTCGACGCCAAGCAGCAGCGGTATGTCGAGAACATCCGCACGTCGGGGAGAATGCTGCTCGAGATGATCAACGACATCCTCGACCTCGCGAAGATCGAAGCCGGCAAGATGGAGGTGCGGCCGGCCCGCTTCCGCCTCGAGGCGGTTGTGAACGCGCAGTGCGACATGGTGCGGCCGTTGGCGGAGAAGCGGAACATCCAGCTCTCCTACGAGGTCGGCCCGGGCCTCGAGGAGGTCGAGCAGGACCAGGCAAAGGTGCAGCAGATCCTGGCCAATCTCCTCTCCAATGCCATCAAGTTCACGCCCGAGGGGGGGCGGGTCGACGTGATCGCCAGGCTGGACGAGGATCCGGCCGGCGGCGAGGCGGGCGGGTTTCTCCTCGAGGTGGTCGATACCGGGGTGGGCATTGCTGCCGCCGACCAACAGGCGATTTTCGAGAAGTTTCGGCAGGGAGACGTCTTCCGCCGTGACGATGCGATGACCCGAGAATTCTCGGGCACGGGCCTCGGTCTGTCGATCGTGCGGGAGCTGTGCCGGCTCCTGGGGGGCGACGTGTCACTCGAGAGCCAGCTTGGCCTCGGCAGCCGGTTCACCGTCCAGTTGCCGAGGCAGCTCGAGGTGGAAGACGAGGCTGAGAACACCACGCTGGGGGCGACACGAGGCGTCGCCTGAACAACCGTTGCCACCGTTCCCTGTCACGCTGGAAGCATTCATGCCGAAGTCTTCGACCGCCGCTGAAGTGATCCTGTTTACCGACGGCGCCTGCAGCGGCAACCCCGGGCCTGGGGGCTGGGCCTACATCCTTCGTCACCCGGACAGCGGCCGCGAGACGAAAGACTCGGGTGCCGAGCCGGCCACCACCAACAACCGCATGGAATTGACGGCAGTCGTCCGTGGCCTCGAGCAGCTCAAGCGGGCGACGGTGGTGGAACTCGTCACAGACAGCGTGTACGTGGGCACGGGGCTCTCCGACTGGATGCCGAAATGGAAGACCCAGGGCTGGAAGCGGAAGGAGAAAGGAAGGCTCGTGCCGGTCAAGAACGAGGATCTGTGGCGGGAGCTCGATCGCCTCGCCGCCGCCCACACGATCCGGTTCTCGCACGTGGCGGGCCACTCGGGCCATCTCGAGAACGAGGAGTGCGACCGGATGGCGGTCGAGGCCTACCGGCGGCTGAAGGAGTAATCCCGGGGAGTCTTCATGGGGTTTGTTGGGCTCCGGTGAGTGGCCGGCAGGTTCCCCGTGCCGCGTCGCCGTTCGCTCCGGCCATCCT
>Ga0209498_1001273_pt1 | contig 15494 bp, 10 predicted proteins | sample WalLakDeSediment_FD_184131 | JGI IMG/M metagenome (GOLD analysis project Ga0209498, IMG submission 184131) | Lake sediment microbial communities from Walker lake, Nevada to study Microbial Dark Matter (Phase II) - Walker Lake 11/02/13 Deep... | ecosystem: Environmental > Aquatic > Freshwater >... | reverse complement strand
AACGCCATGCGTTTGACCTTTGTTGATACCCGTTTGGAGACAATCATTCGGCTGGCTATGGAGCCGTTAGACCGCGCCATTCGCCAGCGTCGTCTTAACCTGACCCTGGATGGCATCCAGGACATGCCCACCATCCGGGCTGATTTCAAGCGGCTGGTGCAGGCTTTCAACAACCTGATTGGCAATGCTGTCAAATATACGCCCGATGGCGGCACGATTGTTATCACGGCCGTGCAACTGCCTAGCCAAGAGCCGGAGACCGATTACCTGGAGATTGTCGTTGCCGACACGGGTATTGGCATTGATCCCAAATATCATCAGCTCATTTTCGAGAAGTTTTTCCGGGTGGGTGATCCCCAACTGCACTCAACCAGCAGCACAAAGTTCAAGGGTGCGGGACCGGGTTTGGGGCTGCCGATTGCCAGGGGCGTGATCGAGGCACACGGCGGCCGCATCTGGGTTGAGTCTGAAGGCGAAGATGAGAACCGGCTGCCCGGCAGCAAGTTCGGCATCATCCTGCCGGTCATACCACCACAAGCCAGAGACCTGCTGCCGGAGCAATCCCAATGGTCTGAGCAATCGGCCTGGTTGATTGGTTGAGGCGCCGCGCATAAACGCTGACCGGCAGGCCTGATTAGCTCTCGGATTTCTGCCAGGCATAATCTGGTGTTACAATCCACCCCATGATGACACGGCCACAGATACTCCTGCTGCTTCTTCTTTGCCTGTTGGCGGCGGCCGGCTTGCGGCTGGTGGGACTGGCCGATGCGGTGCCCGGTCCCCATTATGACGAAGCCGCCAACGGCATCCTGGCAGGGGATATTGGGCTGCGGGGGGAGCGCCCGGTTTTTATCAGCAGCTACACGGGCAAAGAAGTGCTCTTCTTCTATCCGGCCGCCTTAATGGCTCGACTGGTGGGCAGTTCCCTGTTCAGCTTGCGCTTAACGGCCGTATTCTTTGGCTTGTTAACCGTTGCTGTTACTTACCCGCTGGGGCGGGCTTTGGGGCTGGATCGCCGGGCGGCCCTGCTGGCCACGGCTTTACTGGCCGTCAGCTTCTGGCATCTTCTCTTTAGCCGGTTAGGCTTTCGGGCCATTAGCCAGCCGCTGCTGCAAGGCTTAACCATCCTGGCCCTTTTTTACGGCCTGCGTCGCGATTCCTGGCCCTGGCTAACGGCCGCTGGCTTCTTGCTCGGTTTGACCGGTTATACCTATCTGGCGGCCCGTCTCTTTCCCCTGTTGCTGGCTACGGCATTGCTGCCGCTGCTTTGGCCCGGGACGGCCTGGCGCCGGCGCTCAGGACAGCTGGCGCTGGTGGCTGTAACGGCGCTGATCACCTTGAGCCCCTTGCTCTATTACTTCTGGTCCAATCCGGAGGCTTTTTGGGTTCGGATTAGCCAGGTATCACCGGAGGCGTCCCTGTCGCTGGCCGAAAGCTACGGCCGTTCTCTGGCCATGTTTTTTCTAGCTGGTGACCCTTATTGGCGTTTCAACCTGCCGGGCCAGCCAATCTTTAACTGGTTCTGGGGTGGGCTGATGCTGTTGGGGCTTTTTTTCATGGGCCGGCAGGGATGGCAGACCAAAGAGCCCTGGCGGCGAGCGGCCGTGCTCCTGCTGTTGCTCAATCCCTTGATCATGATTTTGCCCACGGCCCTGGCCACCGGCGAAATTGTGCCCAGCAACCTGCGCGCCATTGGCCTGCTGCCCTTTCTCTATCTGCTGCCGGCCTACGGTCTCTTTGCCTTGCTACAGCGATTGGCTGCTTACCGTCGGCCGTTGCCAGCCGCCCAAGCCGCCGGGGTAAGCCGGTTGAGCTGGGCGTCGCTGCTCATCATTCTGGTTATGGTTGGTCTGCCAACGGCCTGGAGTTACTTCCAATTGTGGCTGCCGCGCAGTGACCTCTTTTATGAAACCGACAGTGATCTGGCGGCCGTGGCCCATTATCTGGGTGAAAATCCGCCGGCGGCCAATGAGCGTCTCTACCTGGCGGCCCGCCACTACCGCCATCCAACGCTGGCATTTTTGAGCCAACATTATGAAGCCATAAACTGGCTGCCAGATGGCGAAGCCCTGGTCTGGCCGGTAGAAGGTGCGGCCCGCCTCATTTATCCGCACAGCAGCCCGGCGCCGGCGTGGGCGCAGCAGATTCTGGCGGGAGCCAGGCAAACATCAGGCCCGACCGGACCTGATGGTGCGCCGCTCTACACTGTCTACCAGCTAACACGACCGCCGGCGGTCGAACCGGCGCACATAAGCAACAGCGATTTTGGCCAGACGATAACGCTGCTTGGCTATCAGGCAGGGAGTGCCGCCGCCGGCGAACGGTTGCCGCTCACCCTTTACTGGCAGGTTAAGCGACGGCCGTCAGCCGCCTATATGCCTTTCGTTCACCTGACCGATGATCATCGCTATCGCTGGGGCCAGGTGGAAAGCTTTGCTTACCCTGCCGAGCAGTGGCAGCCGGGCGAGACGATTGTGCAGCAAGTGGCGGTTCCCGTACGGCCGGGAACGCCGCCGGGCTACTATTGGCTCTGGGTGGGATTATTTGACCCGGCCACTGGGGCCCGCCTGCCTCGCCTGGATGAGGCGCTGCGGTATGCTGGCGATGCTGTGGCCATTCAGTCTGGCACGATTGATGCTGGCCCGCCGCCCAGCCCACTGCCGGCGCCCCCATTTGTGGCCACCGAGACCGCACCAGGTCTGCGGCTGTTGGGCTATGAACGGGGCGGCCCCACCGCGTTTACTGGCGAGCGGCTCTGGTTGGCCCTCTGGTGGCAGGCGACGGCCGCGCTGTCGCCTATGACTGTGCGACTGGAGCTGATGCGGCCAGACGGCCGGGGGATCATTTTATCTAATAATCAGCCGGTGGACGGCCGTTATCCCTTCCACCAATGGACCACACCCCAGTTTATAATTGACCGCCAGACGCCGCGGCTGCCGGCAACGCTGGCTCCTGGCAGCTACCGGCTGCAGCTGCGGCTGCTGGATGGCGCCGATCAAACCCTGTTTACCGCCGACCTGGGTGAGCTAGAATTGTTGGCTACCGAACGCCAATTCAGCACGCCGCCGCCGCAGTATCCGCAGGTGGCTGTCTTTGGCGAGTCCATCCGGCTGTTAGGTTATGATCTGGTGCCGATGCCCAACGGCGCGTTTATCTTGAGCTTGATCTGGCAAGCGGTTCAGGAAACGGCCGTGGACTATACTGTGTTTGTGCATTTGCAAGGGTTGGACGGCGTCTGCTGTTTGTGGCAGCAGGACGTGATGCCCCAGCAGGGGCACTATCCTACCTCCCGCTGGTTGGCAGAAGAGATCGTGCGTGACAGTTACCTGATCGAGCCCCCTGCTGATCTGCCCTCCGGCCTTTACCCCCTGGAGATTGGGCTCTATCTGACGGAAACGGGACAGCGCCTGTTGGTCAAGGTGCCTGGCCTGCCTGATAATGATGCGTTGCGGCTGCGGCCGTTGACCCTTGAGTAACCTGGGACGGACAATTGGTGACACTGTGAGCATGCGCCATAGACTGCGAAACTGGTATCTGCGACTAGAAAAGGATAGAGCGGGGGCTAGCTACTGGCAGTATGCTCGTCGCTATCTCTCTCAGTTGAATCGAGAATTGGCCGGATGGCCCAAGGTAATTGTGAAGGCCACCGATCTCACCTTTCAAAATGAAGCTTATCTGGCGGCGGCGGCCGTGGCTTACTTTGCCTTTTTCTCCCTTTTTCCCCTTATCTTGCTGGCTGTCGCCGTGGCCAGTATCTGGCTCGACCCGGTCTGGGCCGAACAATACATTATGGAACAGATGGAGTTTGTGGCGCCTGCTTTAGGTGAGCTGCTGGGCGCCAATTTGACCCAAATCGTCTCCGCCCGCCGTTCTATCACCGGCTTTGCCCTTATTACCCTACTCTGGTCGGCCTCGACCATATTTTACGTACTCACCAGCGCCCTGGATCAGATCTGGCAAGTGGAAACAATTCGCCCCGTCTGGCGTTACCGTGGTCTGGCAATTCTCATTGTGCTGCTTGTATGCGCTTTCCTGCTGCTGGCCTCTTTTGCCAGCAGTATCGCCCTGACGGTGCTGGATGCCATTATGCCGGAACAATTCCGTTTACTGGACAGTTTTTGGGAAGCGGTTTCCTCGCTAGTCATTACTGTGGCTCTTTTTGCGATTCTGTACAGGTCTCTGCCCCACATCCATTTGCGCTGGTCAGACGTGCTGCCTGGCGCCGTGGCCGCCGGCCTCTTATGGGAGATCGCCAAGCGGATCTTTCTCTATTTTGTGGCTAACTACGTATCTGCCTCCAACTTAGTGTATGGTTCCGTGGCGGCAATCACTGTTTTCTTGACCTGGGCCTACTTCAGCGGTCTCATCTTTCTTTTTGGCGCCTACTTGAACAGTGAACGCAAAAAGTGGCTCCGGAAGGAGCGACTAACGCTGGCAGATTCGTAGGCTGGCCAACAATGCGTGGACTAAGCGCCTGTCGAAGCCCTATTGCTCGGCGTCTCTCGATTTTTTGCCGTGTTTGTCAATGGGGACCACCAGGGTAATTGTAGTACCCTGGTTGGGAGCGGATTCAATTTGCATGGAGCCGTCAATTCGCTCGATGCGCTCGCGCATGTTGACCATCCCCAGGCTGCCTCGGGTGCTGTAGTTGGCATTTACTGCCGAGGTGTCAAAGCCCTTGCCGTCATCTGACACGCGGGCTACGAAAAGGCTGCCTTCGCGCCACAGCCGTACTTCAATCAGGCTGGCGCCGGCGTGCTTGCGGGCATTACCTAATGCTTCTTCAATGATGTAAAAGACGGTGCCCTGGGCCTGTTCGTTGAGTAAATCGCCAAACTCAGCCCCTATCAGCCGCATGTTGAGGCCATCGCTTTCCCGCATTTTTTCCATCACGGTTTCTATGGCTGCTCCCAAGCCTTTGTGTTCCAAGACCAACGGCCGTAATGTGAACAGCATGCCCCGTATCTCACGTGAGGTCTGCTTGGCCAGGGCCTCGACTTTTTTGAGTTCGTTATAGGCCGCACGGGGGTCTTTGGGCATCAGCGACCGGATGAAATTGACGCGCATGGCGATGGCGGCAATGCTCTGGGTCGGCCCGTCGTGAAGATCGCGCGCCAGTTCACGCCGCGCTTCCTCATCGGCGTCAATAATCCGCTGTTTCTCTGATTCAAGCCTTTGGTAAAGCTGGGCATTTTGTAGCGCCATCACCGCCTGGTCGGCAATCGCTCCAAACAGGTCGAGATGCTCTTCGGTGAACCGGGTCTTTGATTCTGTTCCCAGTACCATGACTCCGAAAACTTGAAAACCGGCGCGCAGGGGTAGGCAGACAGCCATGCGACAGTTTTGAAAAGCAACAAAACTGTTGAGTTCCGGGTCTTGACCCGGTTTGTCGGTGACGACTGCTTCGGCATTGGCTACGGCTTTACCCACAATGCCGCTGGTCCCGGTGAGGTTTTTGCCAAAATCGCGCTGCACAAAGCGGCGTGTCGCCGCTGGAACCAGCTCGTTACGGTCGTACAGAAAGACACCGCCTACAAAGCTCCGCGCCGGGATATCCATTTCTTCCAAGGCCACGCTGCAAACGTCCAGAGCCACATCCATTACCCGTTCGAAACTGAGGGTGGCGGTGAGTGTTGAGGACATGGCCTGCAGTGATTGTACCCGGTGGTTGGCGGACCGCAGGGCGCGCAATTCGTCACTGCTGGCAGCCAGGGTCGCCCGGCGCGTTCGCCAGCCTACAAAGTAGACGGACAGGGACAGGAAGCTGGCCAAGATGAGGATGAGCACTGAGGAAATGACAAGCTCCGGCAGCCATTCTGCCTGTTCTCCCTCCCACAGCAGGCCGACCAGGAAGTAGTAAGCGGCAAAATGGATGCCCAAGACCAGGATGGTCAACAACCAGATGAGGAGTTGAACCTGATTAAAGCCTTTAGCAATCAGTTTGGGCAGCAAACCAGACATATCTCTAAATTATAAACCCATCGCCAATCGCTGACGATAGCCTATCTGTCCCCATTAGCTGCCGGCTATACGGCCGTACGCTGGTATTGGGCATAGACAACAGCCACGGCCGCGGCGGTACGGCCGTTGTTGATGAGCAAAGCTCGATTGGCCCGGAGGCTGCGGCCGCCGGTAATCGCCACGACCCGGCGCAGCAGCCAGGGTGTGGCCGCTGGACCATGGATGCCCTGCGCATCCGCTTCGCGTGTCGCCTGCTGAATCGCGGCCTCCGCCTCATCGGGATCAAAGGCATCGGCTACTGGCACCGGCACGGTGATCAGAATGCCATTGGCCAGCCCTAACTGCCGTTGTGCCTGAATGACGGCCGCTGCTTCAGCAGCCGTTTCCACCCGCAGATCAACCGGCAGTCCACTGGTAGGGCTGAAAAAAGCCGGCATCTCGTCAGTCTGGTAGCCGATAACCGGCACCCCATTCGTTTCCAGCAGTTCACGGGTGGCTGGCAGATCGAGAATGGATTTAGCCCCACTGCAGACAACGGTCACGGCCGTTTGCCCCAGTTCAGTCAAATCGGCGCTGACGTCGAAGGGGTGGCCGCGATGCACGCCGCCGATGCCCCCGGTAGCGAACAGCTCAATGCCGGCGCGGTGGGCCAGGATCATCGTGCCGGCCACAGTGGTCGCCCCATCTTCACCGCGGGCCAGGGCGAGCGGCAGATCGCGGCGGCTGCACTTACGCACGGCCGCCATCGGCCGCGTCCCCAGGTATTCCAGCTGATCGGCGGTTAAGCCGATATGGATTTCCCCTTGTAGGATGGCAATGGTTGCCGGCAGGGCGCCGGCGTCGCGCACGGCCGTTTCCATGGCTGCGGCCGTTTCTACGTTATCGGGGTAGGGCAAGCCGTGGGTAATCAGCGTGCTTTCCAAGGCCACGACGGGCTGTTTACTGTTCAGAGCCTGGGCAATTTCCGGTTGAATCTTCATGCCTTTATTGTAAGCCGATTTGCCCAATTGCTCAAAGATGTGGTGAACGCTGTGGGCCGGTTTGCCCAGGCATCTTGACCAGGACTGACCTCTTGGCCGGGCCGTTTGACTTAACATTCCCCCACTTGTAGAATCCGCCTCTGGCTACATGTAGCACACAGTTTGAGGAGAAAACAATGCGTATTGTGGTAGATGCCATGGGCAGCGACGATCATCCAGTTCCCGACGTGGCCGGAGCAGTCATGGCCGCTCGTGAATTTGGCGATGAAATCATATTGGTGGGGGATGAAGCACGCATAAAGGCGGAACTGGACAAGCATGACACGACAGGTCTGTCGCTGCCGGTGCGCCATGCCAGTCAAGCAATCAGTATGACCGATAAACCGGCCGAGGCTTCGCGGACTAAGAAGGATTCCTCGATGCATGTAGGGCTGGGTATGGTCAAGAATGGTGAGGCCGAGGCTTTTGTGACCGCCGGGAATACGGGCGGGGTGCTGGCTGTCGCTACGCTCCATACGCTGCGCCGCATTCGCGGCGTTTTACGGCCGGCGCTGACCGTCATTTTCCCCTTACCCACGCGCCCAATTCTGCTGGACATTGGCGCCAACGCTGACTGCAAACCGGAATATCTGGCCCAATTTGCCTTGATGGGCAGCATCTATGCCGAGCGAGTGTTGGGTGTTCAGCGGCCACGGGTCGGCGTCCTTTCTAATGGTGAAGAAGAGGGCAAGGGCAATCAGCTGGTTAAGGAAACCAGCCAGTTGTTGGCCCAATCATCCCTCAACTTTATTGGTAATGTGGAGGCCAAGGAATTTATTGCCGGCGGAACAGACGTAGCCGTGGCCGACGGCTTCACCGGCAATATGGTGGTTAAGGTGTCGGAAGCGATCTCTAGCCATCTGATCAATATGATCCGGGAGGAGATCAAGGCCAGCCCGCTGACGGCCGTCGGTGGTTTGCTGGCGAAGCCGGCTTTTGACCGGGTGCGGCGAGCGATGGATCCCTTTGAAATTGGCGGTGCGCCACTGTTAGGTGTCAATGGGGTTGTTATTATTGGTCACGGCCGTTCCAATGCCTATGCCATCAAACAAGCGGTGGGGCAGGCGCGGCGAGCGGTTCAACAAGATGTGGTCGCGGCCATTGAAGCTGGTTTGGCTGACGGCCGTTAGCAGGCGTTAGGAAGCGACTAATATGGCACAACTTTTAGACAAGCGGGGACGGCCGCGTATTGTTATTACCGGTCTAGGCATGATCTCGCCCCTGGGCAATACGGCCGTGTCAAGCTGGCAAAGCGCGCTTAATGGTGAATCGGGCATAGGGCCCATTACCCAATTTGACGCCAGCGATCTGCCTTGCCGTATTGCGGGCGAGGTTAAAGACTTTGATCCGCGCCAGTTCATGGATATGAAGGAAGCGCGCCGCATTTCTCGCTCCTCCCAACTGGCCGTTGGCGCGGCGCGCATGGCCATGGATGACGCCGGGCTGGGAGAAACGGTGGCGGATCCCGAGCGGGTCGGCGTGGTCGTCGGCACAGGCATGGGGGGGCTAGATCGACTGGATGAAAGCCTGATCACCTTACGGACGAAAGGATTTGCCCGGATTAACCCCTTTGCCGTTACCAGCGCCCTGCCCAACATGCCCAGTCACCACGTCAGCCTGATGGCCCGGACCTGGGGCCCGATCAGCTCGGTCATTGCCGCTTGCGCCACGGGCACGCAGGCCATCGGCGAAGCGGCTGAATTCATCCGGCGTGGCGTGGCCGATCTGGTGATAGCCGGCGGCGTGGAGGGCTTGATCCATGAGGCGGCCGTGGCCGGCTTCGCCGCGATGCGTGCCTTGTCCACCCGTTACAATGAGACTCCTGAGAAGGCTTCACGGCCGTTCGACAAAGATCGCGACGGCTTTATCCTCAGCGAAGGGGCGGGCATTGTGATTCTGGAGCGGCTAGATCATGCGCTGGCGCGGGGTGCGCCCATTTACGCCGAGTTTATGGGCCATGCCTCCTCTTCCGATGCCTTTCATGTAGCTGCCCCTGACCCTGAGGCAGCCGGCGCCATCCGGGCCATGCGCTGGGCCCTGCAAGATGCCGGCCTGGGACTGGATGAGGTCGGCTACATCAATGCCCACGGCACCTCTACACCGGTCAATGATCTAACCGAGACAGTCGCTATTAAAAAACTGTTTGGCGAGCAAGCTTACAACATCCCCGTGAGCAGTACGAAATCGGTGATGGGGCATGCCATGGGTGGCGCCGGCGCTATCGAGACAATCTTCTGCATTTATGCTGTCCATCAAGGCATTCTGCCCCCTACCTGCAACTATGAGACGGCCGATCCTGACTGTGACCTTGACTACGTCCCCAATGTGCCTCGCCCGACCCCGTTGCAGACGGCCATGTGCAATTCCTTTGGTCTGGGTGGTCAGAATGCCTGTGTGGTCGTCGGCCGATACAAGTAGTCGTGTAGTCCTGTAGTCAAGTAGTCGTGTAGTCAAGCAGTCCTGTAGTCGTTAGACGTGGGGCTGATTGATCGCTTGTCATTAGTCATTCGTCAATGGTCGTTCGTCAATGGTCGTTCGTCCTTCGTCCTTCGTTAGCCACCAGCTAACAGCTAAGAGCAAAAAATATGGTTGTAATTCGTGATGAGAATCGAGTGGCCCGGCTGCGCAAAGTTAGCCAATGGGTCAGTTTAGCCGGTTTCCTGGCCCTGATTACCGGGCTGGTGATGATCTTTACCCATACAGACAATCCGAACCTATTCTTGTATCAGGTGATTGCCTTGTCAACCGGTTGGTTGCTTTCCCAGGTGGGCAGTTACCTGGCCCATCGCTACGTGCGCAAACCCCGCCCGGATGAGGTGTTGGATGAAGCGTTCAAAAAGATAGCCCGTGACGGCCGGCTTTACCACCACATCATTCCCGGCGCCCCGCATGTGCTGCTGCAGCCGGAAGGGCTGATTGTTATCAATGCCAAGTTTCAGGTCGGCAACATCAGCGTGGACGAAAACGATCGCTGGCGACAAACCGGCGTCGGCTTGCGCAAGTACTTCGGCCAGGAAGGACTGGGCAATCCAACCCAGGAAGTAGAATCGATGGTAAAGTCGCTGGCCCGCTACCTCAGCAAGCATGCGCCTCAGGTAGAAGAAGTGCTCATTGCCCCCATGATTGTCTTTACCACCAAAGATATCAAAAGCCTGGATCTGGCCAAGTCCAGCCTTCCCGCCATGCAGGCTCACAAAGTGAGAGGGTTTTTGAAAAACAAGAGCGGTGGCGGCCGGTTGCCGCAGCAGGAGTATGAGATTATTCGGGAGGCGCTGGATAAGGCCGCCGGCGATCTCGTCACCGACGATTAGGCTAACCTGGTGGTGCGAAACCGCCTGTATCGCGGTTTCCCAACATGCGACCTGAATGGCCCAGCTGGAGAATCGGGATTCTTGCGTTTGCCAGAAAGTGTCCTCACAGGTAATATAATCATTATTGTTAAGTGCGGAGCCTGACTGCTGACAAGTTGACCAAATGAGCCAGCCGGCGTTCGGCTGGGCTTGAACTCCGGGAAGGGAAAAATGGCTGTGGTGATTCGCTCTTTATTGGACAGAGAATTAACGGAACTGAATGATGACACCATCCGCCTGGCCAGCATGGTGGATGAAGCCATTGGTCACAGCATGGAAGCGCTCAACAGGCGTGATGTTATCTTCGCCCAACAGGTGATCGCCCAGGACGAAAAGCTGAATCTGCTCCGCTATAAGATTGAACAAAATGCATTGCGTACCCTGGCCACCCAACAGCCGGCGGCCGGAGATCTCCGCTTTATTATCGCCACCCTGCACATTGTCGGCGAATTGGAGCGCATGGGCGATCATGCCGTGGGCATTGCTCGCCTGGTGAACCAGCTGGAAGAAGAACCGGCGCTCGACTCCCTCCACCAACTCCCCAAAATGGCCAAGCGGGCCAGACTGATGCTTCAAGAATGCCTCGACGCTTACGTGGCCCGCAGTGCCGACATGGCCCACGCCATCATCAAACAAGACGACAAGCTAGACAAGCAGTATCATAAACTGTTCCGACAAACCCTGGAAGAAATGCGTGACGACGAATACATCCACCGGGCCACCTCATTGTTATGGGCCGGGCATAATCTCGAACGCATTGGCGACAGGGCAACCAATATTGCCGAACGGGTCATTTTCATGACAACTGGCGTTTATGTCGAAGTCGATCTTCAGACACCGTAATCATCTAGACCACTGCTGACAATAGAATCTTAGCTTTGCACCGGCAGCTTTTCACTGCCTTGGCGGTCGCCGCTCGCAGGTTGATTTTGGGCAAGGTGTTGACAGTTAGGTAAAATTTAATAGAATCCTTGCAGTTTTCGTAGCAAAACTATTGGCCTGCTACGAAAACTGCAAATTCTGCCGTTCATTTTGCTAAAGAGGAGGTGATGCGTGGTTTGACGGCCGTTTCCTGGCTAGTCAAACATTCCCAAAAAGCAAACAGCCACTGTTTCCACTATTTAGTTGGCCGCGTTCTCAGGACGCATCCTGTTAGATTGAAGTCTAACTTCAGCTTACTCATCTTAAGGAGGAGAGAATAGCTATGAAACGTTACCTGTATTTAACCCTGTTGTTGACTTTGTCATTTCTGTTAGCTGCCTGCGGCGCTGACAGTGGATCTGGTTTTGAATGCACCGATGCCATTGGCTGCGTGACCATTGCCCCTGATGAGTCAGTGCACATTGCCTACATGCTCACCGTCTCCGGCGCGACGTCCTTCCTGGGCGAAGACTCCCGCGGCGCCATTGAAATCGCCATTGACGACCGGGGCGGCCAACTGTTAGGCCACAACATCCGCTTGAGCGGTGAAGACTCCCTGTGCAGCGCGGAAGGCGGCCAGACGGCCGCGACGCGCGTCTCCGCCGACCCCACCATTTTAGGCGTTGTTGGCACTAACTGCTCCAGCGCCGCCACCGCCGGTTTACCCACCATTAGCGACGCCGGTTTGGTCATGATTTCCCCGTCCAACACCGCCCCTGCCCTCACCGACCCCAATGGCACCTGGCGCGCCGGGTACTTCCGCACCGCCCACAATGACCGCTTCCAGGGTCGCGTAGCCGCTGAATTCGCCTACAACCAACTGGGCGCCCGCACGGCCGCCACCATCCATGATGGCAGCCCCTACGCCGAGCAGTTGCAGGCCGTATTCGCCCAGGTCTTCCGCGAACTGGGCGGCGATGTGGTCTTCCAGGGCGCGGTGAACGTCGGCGACACCGACATGCGCACCATCCTGACCAGCGTTGGCGCGGCCAGCCCCGACGCGCTGTACTTCCCCATCTTTGAACCGGAAGGTCCCCTGATCGTGGCCCAGGCTGAAGAAATCGCCGGGTTGGAAAACACCACTCTGATGGGCGCCGACGGCCTGTTGGCGGCCGACTTTGCCATGAACTCCGGCCCGAACGCCGCCGGTATGTACCTCTCCGGCCCCTACGTTGAAGGCAACGCTTACCAGCAATTCCTGGGCAAATGGGAAGCTAAATTCGGCGGCCCGCCCCCCAGCGGTTTCCATGCGCACGCTTACGACGCCACGAATCTGCTGTTGAACGCCATTGAGCAGGTCGCTGTCCGTGAGGATGACGGCACGCTGCATGTCGGCCGTCAGGCTTTGCGCGAAGCGTTGGCCTCCGTTTCCGGCTTCGGCGGTTTGACCGGCACCCTGACTTGCAACCAGTACGGCGACTGCGCCACCGGCGAAGCGTTGGCTATCTTTGAATTGAGCGACGCCGAAGTCAGCGGCAGTAATTGGCCGCCGGCTGTCGTCTGGAAGCCCTAGTTTATAAATAAACCTGACTAGTCTCCCAGACCGGTCAGGTTTATACGCAACTAAGCGGGATGAGCCGGAGCGTTCGCTCTGGCTCATCCTTTCTTTGATTAACATTAAAGAGAGCCTTATGCTAAGACGTCAACTTGAAAACATCAATTTTGTCAGCTTATTTTTGCTGGTTTTTCGCATTACGATCATCGTTTTAATTCTTGTAGGCTCTTTTAACACCCTGGTGATAGACCGGACATACAGCGGCCAACAATGGTTTAATCTGGTTATGTCTGGTCTGGCGCAGGGGAGCATTTACGCCTTAATCGCCCTGGGGTATACGCTGGTTTACGGCGTGCTGCTGATGATTAACTTCGCGCATGGCGAAGTATTTATGGCGGGAGCTTTTACCGCTTTTTTTGTAGCCGACGCTTTTGGTCGTTCCGGCTTTTTGAACCAACAGCCCATTTTAGCCATTTTGATTTTAATTTTGGTGGCGGCGTTGGTTTCCAGTAGCATCGCCATTTTGTTGGAGCGAATCGCCTACCGGCCGTTGCGCAACGCGCCTCGTTTGGTGCCGTTGATCACGGCGATTGGGGCCTCCTTTTTCCTGCAATACACCTTTCGCGGGTTGTACGGCTCCGGCTTCCGCTCCTATCCCCAGGTCGCCATTTTGCGCGGCACATGGCAGATTGGGGAGTTGTCCATTCCCATTGTCCAGCCGGTCGTCTTTGGCGCGGCGCTGCTTATGATGCTCGGCCTCTACTGGTTTGTGGACAAGACGCGCACCGGCCGGGCCATGCGGGCTGTGTCGGAAGACAAGCAGGCGGCCGCCCTGATGGGCATTGACATCAACAAGATTATTGTCATCACCTTCGCCCTGGGCGGGGCGTTGGCCGGGGCGGCCGGGGTGATGAACGGCTTGTACCGGCCGCAAGGCGTTTCCTTCATCATGGGCTTTTTCCCTGGCATTAAAGCATTCACGGCCGCCGTTCTGGGCGGCATTGGCAACATTCCCGGCGCGATGCTCGGCGGCCTCTTCCTGGGCGTTTTCGAGTCTGTCGGCCCCAATTTGATTTTAGAAGGGTTGGGCATTCCGTCAGCCAATCAGTTAAAGGACGCCATCGCCTTTACTATGTTGGTGCTGGTGCTGGTTTTCCGGCCGCAGGGCATTTTGGGCGAGCGGTTAGCGGAGAAGAAGGCGTAACCATGCAAAACCAAACGAACCAGACAAGACAAATGGATTGGCGGCTGGTTGGCCGGGTTGGCGGGCTGGCGGGCATTATCGCCCTGTACACCGGTGCGGTGGGTATGGTGGTCACGTTTGACCAGCGATCGCTCATTGTCGGCTGGCTGACGCTAGGCCAGGCGCTGCTCTTTGGCGCGGTTTTCGCCGGCGGCTATTTATTGGCCCACAAAACGGCCGAGACCCACAGTAGAAATAATCAGTTGTTCGGCGGCTTAGTCGCCGGGGCGCTGGCCGGATTGCCCATGACGGCCGTTCTCCTCCTGGCGCAATACATCAACGTCCGCTCCGTATTCGTCAATATCTCGCCCGCCCTATTTAACATCGTCACCCTGGGGTACGACACGGCCGGACTGGGGCTGTTTATTGGCGTAACGGCTGTACTCGGTTTCCTCGGCGCGGGGGTCAGAATATTGCCAGAGGGGGCGCGACGGCCGTTGCTCACCGCCCTCATCGGCGTAACCCTGGTCGGTTTACTCTCCGAACTGTTCAACCAGATTTTGCGCCCCATGTTGGGTCGCCAGTTGATGAGCCAACTCATTTTGTCCAACGCCCTGCGCCCCATGACCGCCCTTGTTCTCTTTGTCGTTATTGGCGGCGTGTCCGCGCTGTGGACGGCTAAAGGAGAGAATGTCCGGCAGGCCATCGCCGACCTGCCCACCGTCCGCCGGACGCAGTTGACCTGGGGCGGTCGCAGCCTGGGCATTCTCGTCTTGCTCACCTTACCCCTGTTCCTCGGCGTCTACCTCAGCGAAGTGCTGGATAACGTGGGGCTGTTCATTTTGATGGGACTGGGGCTGAATATCGCCGTGGGGTTGGCCGGGCTGCTCGACCTGGGTTACGTGGCCAATTACGCCATTGGCGCGTATATCATGGCCATTCTCACCACAACCGGCGGGCCGGGCGGCGAACCAATCATGAGCTTTTGGGCCGCGCTCCCCTTTTCTGTTATCGGCGCCATGATCGCCGGATTCGTCTTCGCCCTGCCCGTGCTGCGCATGCGCGGCGACTATCTGGCTATCGCCACGCTCGGCTTTGGCGAAATTACCCGCATTCTGGTGCTGTCCGACTGGATGTCCCCGCTCATCGGCGGGGCGCAGGGGATTTTGTTCATTCCTAAGCCGGATCTGTTCGGCTTCGTTTTTCGCGGGCCGCAGCAATTCTATTACATCATTTTAGCCGGTTGTTTCCTGGCGGTTTTTGTTTCCTGGCGGTTGAATAATTCGCGGATCGGCCGTAAATGGATGGCGATTCGGGAAGATGAAGACGTGGCCGCCTCGATGGGCATCAATCTGGTCAAGACGAAAGTGTTGGCCTTCACCCTCAGCGCCGCTTTTGGCGGACTGGCCGGAGGCATTTTCGCGGCGAAATTAGGCACCGTTTTCCCGCAAAGTTTTACCCTGCTCATCTCCATTAACGTCCTCAGTCTCATTTTGGTGGGCGGCATGGGCAGCGTGATCGGCGTTGTGTTGGGCGCGTTTGTTCTGGTGGGGTTGCCCGAACTG
>Ga0209498_1001271_pt1 | contig 15512 bp, 27 predicted proteins | sample WalLakDeSediment_FD_184131 | JGI IMG/M metagenome (GOLD analysis project Ga0209498, IMG submission 184131) | Lake sediment microbial communities from Walker lake, Nevada to study Microbial Dark Matter (Phase II) - Walker Lake 11/02/13 Deep... | ecosystem: Environmental > Aquatic > Freshwater >... | reverse complement strand
CAAAAAAATGTGAATGTTTCCATTGCATTCTCCTTGTGGGTTGAAATAAGAGAGGTGGCGATACCTTTTCACCATACGACAGGTATTCTAATTTCAGCAGAGTTGTAGCTGTAGGACCACCTAGTTTTAAAATCGGCCAAATTGATCATTATGTTGACGACCCATCAGATTATCTCAAATTATACTTTTTTAAGATGTCTTTTGAAGTTAAGTAATAATCAGCTTCATCAAGATCTAATTCATTTAATTGTTTGTATCTTCTTGCTGCCATATAGCTAATCCCCATCATTTTATGTATTTCTTTAAGTGACATCTTTGGATGTAATTCTTTTGTGGATTCTATAGCTGCGGCAAAGTCCAAAATTTCTATTAGCTTTCTTTTATTTCTTTCTTTTTGAAGCTTGCCTGCTTCTGGAATTTCAATTGGAATCCAGTCTTCCCCTATAACTTCAGTTCCATCTGTTGTTAATGTACAGTTGTCATTTTTATATTTAGATACAGTGGATGTAGAGCAGCCAACTCCTTTAGCAATTTCAACGTTTGTATGTTGACCTTCTTCAAGATAGTAACCAATCGAACTTTTTTCTAGTCTAGTTAGATTACTATTTTTGTTTGACCTCATTGCACGATTACAATAATCATTGTTATTTTGCCTTCTTGTACCAAAATAAAGATGATCCGGATGACAACACATTTTAACATCACAATCATGAAGGGAGCAATCACCTTCAGGATCTCCATGTGCTAACATACATGCAACGATGTGTGCCTCTGATGTGTATTCAGTATTGCCAACAGTGAAAGAAAAGCCAATATATTTATCCGAATAACCACGGTCAGAACCACGTCTAGGTCTTGTTGTTATACATGATTCTTTTATCTTCTTATTTGGAGATTTTATTAAACATTCAATTATTCTTTTTTGAAATAGTTTATATATCAAATCTTTGTATTCAACAAAAATTTCATATGTTAATCTCTTCTTTATTTTTTTTCTATGGTTATCTTTTGGTTTGTGTTCTATTATGTATTTTTGGTTTGGGTAATTTGGTGTTGTGATGATACGACCACAACCACATGCACATAGCTTAAACTTTCTCATGATTTCCTCTCTTTTATTTTTCACCCCAAGTTTTACAAAAATAAATTAGAGCTGAGAGTTCACATTCTTCAAATGTTGTGAATGCCTCTCCACTTACAGATCCATCTACATGTGTCCACCAATACTCTGGCGCACCGGGTTTCCCCGATGTTCCGCTTTCATTATAATTTTTCTCAAAACGAAATGCATCTTTCCAAGTTAGAATTTTCTGTATAACAAGGAACTTCTCAAAATGCTGTGGAGTCATTTTTGAACTGTGCTTAAAAAATTTTGAAATCATGTTATATCTCCTATTTATGTTGATTTAAAAGTTGGTGGGTTCACCTTCCCTGCCCCGTGCTCGTCGAAACATTGGGAAGTCCGAAGTAAAGAATTTAAGGTCCGATCCCTGGGTCTACTCTGAGCAAGTTAACCATAGTTCGAATCCTTTGACCCCCACCAGTTGCAATCCGGTTTATCATATATATTGTCCGTGTAAGTATTATTTACTCGAGAGGAGGTAAAGGAAAACTCGAATAACATTTACTATATATGATTAGACCGGATTCCATTCTTGTAGTTGAGATGGGCGCGCAACTACAAGAATGGTGACAATGTTCATCCCTTCGTAGTTAACCATCTAGCCAGATGATAACCACCATAAACCCCAGCACCGGTTACAACTACTACTCCAGCAGAAACAACTACAACTCCCGCCACTGCTCCACCACCTACAACTGCTCCGATGGCGGTGAGACCAGACATAATTCCTGCTCCTGACAATCCCGCAGTTCCAGCAGTTGATATGGTTGCGATAGCACCAGCTGTTCCAGCTCCGAATCCGGCAACTCCACCAGCACCGCCGCCGATTGCTTCAGAAGTGGATAAACCACCTTGTACCAACTTTTGTTCTTCGGCGTTGACAATACCAATTGGCAATGAGAGGATCACAACCATTAATAGTGTAACAATCTTGTTTACCATTTTGCTCTCCTTTTTTTACTGGTTAAAAAATAGTTGTGTTTATTCCTTCTATTCAATTATTAATATATATAGATATAACAAAAATTAAAAAATGGTTTGTCTTTTTTTTAGAACAAAAATAAAATACCGTCATATTATTATGAAGTACTAAACTATAAAATAGATTACAAAAAAACTTCCTCTAATTACTTTGATCACCCTATATGCATTTTGCATATAGGGTGATCACATTTTCTATTTCATCTGCTCAATCAACTGTTGAGCAACAGAATTTTGATTGATTGCTATATTAAACTCCATACCACCCATAACCAGCTGGGCGATTACCATTGCCACGATACCTACAAATATACCCCACACGAAAAGTTTCATTTTTCCTCCTACATGGCCCAGCTATCTTGAATAATGGTAGATTTAAAATTCGGATGGTTCTCATCCAGTATATTAAAATTATACTGAACGAACCCTTCCCCTTTCCAAGACATGTCAGACGCCCCAATATAATCAAGATATTCGGGGTCAACGTTCCTGGACTCAGCTAGCATTTGACGAGCTTTTTCTATTTGGTTCATTATATTTCTCCCGATTAATTGTTTATATTAGTTATTAATATATATAGTATTTGGAATATATAATAGCAAAAAAATAATGTGAGGGATTGATAATTCCTCCCCCACATTATTATAAGTTATGCAAATGCATAACTTTTTAACTCACTCCAAGCGTTATTCACATCTCTAAATTCGGATCCATCTTTTCCAGACTGGTCAGGGTGGACCTCCATTGCTTTTTTTCGATAGATACTTTTCAGGTCAGACATGGACATTTTCTTTAGATGCCTTGGCTTGATTCCAAGTATTTTACAGGCTTCTTCTTTGCTCATTCTATGTTTAGACAGGTTGCGATATGGCTTGTTGGAAAACAGAAATGAGGAAATTCTATTTTCGATAAAGTAGATAATCCCAATAATAATCATATATGCTAGCAATATTTTTAGTTCATCTTTCATATTATCCTCCTAGTAATATACTAATGAAACACCCGCCCTGTCCACCACCCTGTTGAGGTTGATCGTAATCTTCAACTTCATCTTTATTTTCGATTTCATTTTCGAAATTATCTTCTGATACAATTGGGGGTGGGGTCGATTTAGAAGGCACCGTCCAGTATACCTCGTCGGAATCTTCACTTTCTAGATCCCCGTCAAATGCTCGAACCACAAATGCATAACTAATACCTGCTTCTAACATGTCAATTGTACATTCGGTCTCTTCCCCTTGCCATGCGGGAAAATCATAGTCATAAATTGCATGACTGATTTCCCTGATAAAAACTCTATAACCTTCCGGGAGTGGGTCATTCTCATCCCACCTCAATCCAACCTGAGATGTGAACCCATTCACTGCCAGCAACATAATCATAATGGTGTAGATAAATTTTTTCATTGGTTTCTCCCTTTTTGAAGTTTAATATATAAGAATATTTTATTTTCATTGATTGATATATATAGTGTCTGGTGTTATTATAATAGCATTTTTGGGCAAAAAAATGGGGGGTCTCATGTTGACGACCCCCATTCATTTAACCAAACATTTATAGATCCTCTTCTACATGGGTTAATTGTTTACACTCTACTCTTACAGTATGTCCGTAAAACCCATTATGTTGATTATAAGCTACAAACTGTAGTTTTCCCATGTTTGTTTCAATATCTACAAACATGATACCACCTTCAAAGGACCTACTATTTGGATTTATATTATTAATTTGAAAATGTGCTTCATTTAATACGTCATCTGTCAGAGTTACATCAAGAAGGGTGGCTCCAATAAAATCTTGGGGATTATCATTGCACCAAAAATATCCCCAACTTTCACAACACTGTTGTTTTGAAGCTATAGATAGTTTAATACTTTGTTCAGTTGTTATTATTTCAAACCCTTCCATCTCGGAATCGAAGTAATCTTTAATCTCAAGAATTGTTTCCATGGTATATTTCCCTTTTCCCTATTGTAAGTCCCCCGCCAACTTCCCAAGGACAACCTGCCCATTCACCCTCACCCTTTGCGTTCATTGTCCCATTTTTTAAACGCTCGAAAATAGACGAATTAGTTGGGTATGACATTCTGATGCATTCAAATCCTTCGGGACCGCATACAAGAAAAGCACAACACTCGGCCCCCATTCCAAGTTTGCAGATTTGTTGTGCTTCTTCTGCGGTCATTAGAATTTCCGTACTCCAATCTCCAATTATTTTTTCCATATTATGTCTCCTTCATACTATTTTTTCTTACCTCAACTTCCGCACCAAGAGATTTCAGTTTGTTTAAGATCAAAATAGCTCTCTCCCATGGTAATCCACTAGCAACTAAAGAGTTTGGAGTTTCAACCATTATTTTAGCATCCAGTAAATTGATATTCAGAATCTCACGTACTTCTTTAATAAGTGGAATACGTTGTCCGTTTTCACATGATACAAGCCACACATTATAATTATCTGGAAGTGTTTCGTTATATGCAGCAATAAATCTAGATGGACTATTTATTGCTATTTCTACTTCAAGTTTTGAGAATTTAGATTCGGCGCCGATAATACGAATCACCTCTTTAAAGTAGTTAACCCTTTTCATTTTATTCTCCTATTTCTTTTTTAAGTCAAATTTGACTTCATAACCAAGGTGCCATGCAATATCAGCCACCATTCGAACTGTTAGATTGCGACCACCATTTAACATATTTTCAATAAAATCTTTATCCCCCCCCATCATTTCAGCCAATCTGTCAATATCAATTTGCTGCATGTTAAGGATCTCATGAAATGCCTCAGTAATTTCTATAACTAGATCTTCCATATTAAGACGACGTTCGAAATAATCATTCTGTTTCTGGTATGCGCTTTTTTCCATTGTTGTAGATCTCCTTTTTAATGAGGTTGTCATAATAAATGTATTTGTCTATGTCCGGTGGTTTTATTGTTATCTTAGGTAGGTGGTAGTATTTCTTATCTGGAATGATGGAATAATAGTGATTTTCAAAATATATCGTTGAAGCTAATGCAACTGCAGTTAAGAGTTCTGTTGGAGTAAATTGCTTTGATCTAAAAGTATCTAAGCATGCATTTACTAATTGGTGAAACTTGGCATCTTTACTATAACGCTCTGTTGCTGTTTCCATATTTATTCAGATCCTTTTTGTTTTAATGTATGATAATTTTGTAGTCGCATATATGATTCACTAAATCCATTTGCATTAATTGTGAATCTATATGTTGAATACTCATCATCATGAATCATAATATGGACATCTCCAACACTTCGTCTCATGAAATCAAAGAAGTTGTATTTTCCATTAATAATATGAAGTCCTCCATACTGTGACCATTTACTAAAATATCTTAGTTCTAATATTTCCCCTTTTGAGTTTCTCATTTTCAGCAATCCTCTTGGGAAGTAAATTGGAGTTCTATACATTTTATATTCATTTAGAAATATACCAACGAAATCATTATGACTGATGATAACTCGAACATAACATTTGCCGTCTAAAGCGAACATGTTAGATACTGTGCCAACTGTATCTTGATGCATATAGGCACTTTTTGATTGTTTCCCAAATTCATCAAGAAATGTATTATACATCCAATGAAATTCTTCCGCTTCAGCATTATTTATAAATGCACTTGCAACCAATAAAATTATAGTGATTAAAAAACTACATGTTAATTTTTTTAATGTCATTCTTCTTTCTCCGTTTCTTGCGGGTCTATATATTTCCACATAACTACACCATCGCTTCTTAGATAAATCATAGCTTTCTTTGTTGTTTGACTAATCAAATCATATTCTATATCTACATGTTTTATTATAGCAACAATAGTAGGGGTCTTAACATTGATGTGTTCTGGGAGTGTCGGCATGTTTTTCCTTTCGTTTAAAAAAATTGAGAGAGTGTGTAAATTCTTTATTCAAATATTAATATATATAGATGGTGGTACATTTATTTAGTAGGATAAAATAAAAATCAGAACATAATTGAAAGGGGAGAATACATTATGCTTGATATTTTAACTGTAGAGAAGAGTAAAAAAGAGTTGACCCAAAAATCTTTAGAGGTTTCAGAGGAAGAAATTTCAGATTTACAAAGTTTAATTGATAATATGCTTTCTATGGTAAATGACATTGGTTGTATTGGGATCACCGCTCCACAAGTAGGTGTTTTTAAAAGAATTTTTGTATTGTATAATGGAAATGTGTATATAAATCCGATAGTTATATTGAGTAGTAAAAAAATAATGTCAATTGGGGAAGGATGTTTATCAATTCCAGGTAAATTTTATAAGGTTAGAAGGGCAAGAACTGTAATTTTAACTTATTTAGATAGAACAGGACAAAAAAATAAAGAAAAATTTAATAAGAAATTTGATTCTATCGCTATTCAACATGAGATTGATCATTTAAATGGAGTTTTGTTGTGTGATAAAGGAATTAAAATTTAGTAATGTGAAAAAAAGAGCAGAATACCTCACGAATTCTGCTCTTTTTTCATTACCAACACTTCACCCTATCTCAAACCTTTGAGAATGTGAATTTTTTGTCTGATCGATTGAATGCTTCTGTTTAACATCTTAGCCACATCTCTAGTTTCTCCGCGTCTAATATTTAAAACGATTCCCTCCTCCCTTGTAGTCCAACGACGATGAGGAATAACTTGAAACTTTTCGGGTTTTCTTTCGGATTCATTCATCATTGTGTTGTAAAAGGTCTGGTACGAACGACCCAACTCTTTGGACAGAGTTGCGATTTTCATTTCTTCTTTCTTTTTGTTCATTTTACACGTTTTTCCTTTCTTATTTTTTTGTAAGTTTTTAAAGAAGTGAGGTTTTACGACTACTGTTTATGAATGTGGAACTTCAACTTGTACATCTATTGGTTTGATAATCAAGATGCTTCCCCACACAACATATCCTCTATCATTCTTCTTCCCTTTCAGAAAAAACCCATCCCAACTATCACTTGACATGATAAAGTATTTTACCCCCTGTCTATTATCTTGGGCGAATTGAAATGCGCTATATAGTTGTGAAAATTTACGATTAATTGCCGAACCCTCTGACTTTTCCATTACTGCCATCAATTTAAATTCCAATTTTTTCTCCTTTATTTTATTGTTACCATCCATAACGTTTGAAAGGAAAGGCATCCTTTAAAATAGAAATTTTTTCTTCATGCGGAAGATTGTCCCATACCTTGTACGCTTCATTATCACGTCCATGATAGAACATATAACTTGCATCTGCTACTGCATCTATTACATCTTCCTGTGATAATGATTGCTCTTCAACATCCTCATCCAGCAAATTTAATATATCACCCCCTATTGTGTCCCATGTTATTAATGCCATCTTGTGTATTCTCTTAATCATTTCTTTGTTTAAAGTCACCTAGGTGTTCCCTCCTTTCTTTTAAAGTTAATAAAAAATGGGGGGATGATACTACTCCCCCCAACGTCTACTTCTCTTCCGGATGGCGCATTGCTGCACACTTCTCCGGGTTGTTATAACATACAGAGTTGTCAGTCACGTTGCACATAAAGCAACGTGGATGATGTCCAGATTCTGAAAAGTCGGCACAGATGTGCTTGCGCCAGAAATCACTTTTCCAGAATACTTTTTGTGGAGGTTTCATCCAGATCAATCCGAAGGCTGCGATAATCAGACAAACTATAATAGGGTTAATTTCTGGCATGGGATTTCTCCTTGTGTATTGTTAATATTAGTTATTAATATATATAGAAGACGATGCTTTTAAATAAATTTTTAGAACAAATAATAAATGGAGGATACAGCGATGACATTAATAATTCAGAAAACAAAACAACAAATTAATCAGTTAATTGAAAAGGCGGCAGTCAATCCGAGTGTTACAAATGCAGCGAAGAAGAAAATTCCTGTAACTGTTCAGGTTGACACATCAGATGAACAAAACGTTGCTTATAAAGAATCCTCAAATATATTTTCTCTGTTTAATCGGGCATCTGATATTGCTTCTTTAAAAATAGATGTTCGTATAGATGAAGATGTAGAAGAAGACCAAAATAACTCTATCTCTGAAGACGGAAAGGATACAGTATATGGACAGGGAACACCTCCGAAACCAGAGGATGAGACCTACTTAAACCTATTAAAAAATACAAAAGCAACTCCCAAGGTCAAGGTTAAAATAAAATAACTTGGGTGGAGATATAAAATCAAATGTCTGATGAACTAAAACATTTAAATAAAGACGATTTATATTTGTTAATGGAAAGTTATAGAAATATGATTGACATGCATAATACGTTGGTAAATCAACAAAAATCTATGCTTGAAAATCAAGGTAAATTAACAGAGAAACAAGAACTAACTTTAATACAACACAATACTAATTTAGAAACACTTAGTAAAATTTCTAATAGGTTAGATGCTTCTTTTGCACTATTAGACAAAATTTCAAATGAGCATGAATCAATATCAGGAAAAATTTCAAATGGAATAGATAAAATAAAAGACACACTTGCTAGTAATCATTTAGATACAACAAAACAATATTCTTCCATTACAAATAAGCTTTATGTAGCTATGATCGGAATGGTGACAGTTGTTTTGGGTATGATCGGAATGGCTATGGGACTGATTGAAAAATTTTCTTTGTTAAAAGATGTACATGTAATACTAAGTAAGATAGCAAGCTACTTTGCAATAATTAAATAGGTGGGGTGTATATGAGCGATAAAGAAATCTTAGACCTAACTAAGAAATTAGAAGAAAGTCAGTTATTAGTTAAAGACTTAAAAAGACAATCCTTAACGTTGAGAAAAGCAATTTGGGATATGTTGAACTATGCTAGTATTTTTTTAGTTTTACTAGATTCCAAAATGATTATAAAATTATGTAATTGGAGATTAACAACAGCGTTGGGGTTTCAGGAAGAAAAAGACGTAATTGGTAAATGTTGGTTAACCTTTATTCCTGAAGAAGAAATAGATAGAATAAAAATGATACATCATGACTTAGCAGTTAATCATAATGATCAAGAAAAACAAAAAAATCTTGAAGTGACTAATGATATAAAGACAATTAATGGCGAAATTATTACAGTAAAATGGTTTAATGTACAGATCAATAGTATATATAATATGACCATGAGTTTGGGCTTGCCCATAAATAAACCAAATATTCAAGAATCAGAAGATTCTATTCGGGCATATTATCGTGATATTATTGACAAGGATAGAACGATGATTAAATCTTTGCGAGATGTCGCATTAAAAGGAGTAGAACATATTAATGTTTGTGAGATAGATGAGGATTTATAATGAGTCAATTTACAACACACTTTATTGGTAAGTTGATTGGAAAAAACCTATGGGAAGTACATGAAGAATTTGAATATCATGTTGGTTGTTATCCGAGCGAAGAAGTAATTAAAGTTCCTGTTGGGTTTAAAACTGATTTTGCTAGTGTTCCTAGACTACTGTGGATGATCATTTCACCCATAGATGAACATGGTAAAGCTGCGGTTGTGCATGACTACTGTTATTATATTGCTTATGATAAAAAGAAAAGATGTGATGATATTTTTAGAGAAGGCTTGATTGTATTGAGAGTTCCCAAGTGGAAGGTTGTTTGTATGTATTGGAGTGTTCGAATATTTGGTTGGGTGGCTTGGTTAAAACACAGAATAAAAAGGGGGTAAGTGAAATGTGTGGAAAACGACAGTTAATTGAAAAAAAACAAACAATAGTTGTCTTAGAAGATGACGATGTTATGCTTGATTTTCTACAAAAAGTTTTAGAGAGATTTGTAGAATGCGATGTTTATTTTTTCAATGAACCGTCCAAACAATTCTGCAATTTTATAGAGGAAACCCCCGTCGATCTTTTCATTATGGATATTAGATTAAAAAATAGTAAAAAGAATGGCATTCAAGTAAGCGAGGATATAATATATAAAAGAAGAGGGTCTATCTTTTTATTTATGTCTGGGTATGATTATACACCTTCCGCCTTCTCTTCTTTAAAGGGGCAGTGTGTTTATGATTTTCTTCCAAAACCAATCGACGTTGATGAATTTTTAGTTATAGTCTCAACTCTTTTGAATGTTGCTAGTTCTTATAAGGTATCATTTAAAAATACAAGAATTAAACCAAGAGAAGCAGACATGGATTCATTTAGAAAAGAGTATTATGATCTATTGAGACAAGACAGAGAACAAATCAAGCAGTTGAAAAGTATGGGGATTGGACAATCGGCTACATGTTAAATAGTGAGAATGTAAGGATAATTTTTAGAACAAAAATGAAATTCATGTGAAAGGATTAAAGTATGGCAATTCAAGTTGTGGGGCATACAAGTTTCCTTGGTGTAACGGGATATAATGCTCACTCTCAAGCGTTCTTTACAACACTAAACAAACACCTTCCTGTAAGAATAAGAAATTATTCACACACAAAAGATTTATCCATTGTTCCAGATGTACATAAAAGGATGATTATTGAACAGTCTTGGGTTGATCCTCCATATAAAATAGGAACCCCATTTCAACCAAATCCAAAAGACTTGATTGTAAACATTGTTTTAAATGAAAGTCATCATTATTTCTTTTATGATAAATATGAATCTCCAAAGATTGCTTATAATGTTTGGGAATCCACAAAACAAATTCCAGAATACTTCAACCGTATTTTAGAATATGATCAATTTTGGTGTCCAACAGAATGGCAAAGGCAATGCACGATTAAGCAAGGATATCCTGAAGATCGTGTAAAGGTTGTTCCTGAAGGGGTTGATGGTAATTTATTTTTTCCATCTACTGACCATAAAGATCTATTATATTCAAAATATAATATTCCCCGTGATGCATTTGTATTTATGATTTTTGGAAGGTGGGATTATAGAAAAGCCACAGAAGAAATGATTAGTGCATGGTATAGGAAGTTTGGAGATATTGATAACTGTTATCTCATTCTTTCTGTTGATAATCCTTTTTCTTCTGATGGCATGAAAACAACAGAAGAACGCTTGGAGTATTACGACCTTAAACATAAGCGTATTAAAGTTTTACATTTCCCTGAGAGAAAAGAATATATTCAATGGTTGCAATCTGGAGACTGTCTTTTATCTTGTTCGAGATCTGAAGGGTGGAATCTTCCTCTCATGGAAGCTCTTGCATGTGGAACTCCATCTATATGTTCGGATTGGGGAGGGCATTTAGAGTTTGCAGATGGTATAGCATATAAAGTCAATGTTCCGAGGGAGCTTCCTCCGAAAAATGTTTATATACTTGGTGACGATCATGATCTAGGTGTGTGGGGTGAACCAGATTTTGAACATTTAGAGTATGTCATGCAGAATGTTTATAATAACTACAATGAAGCAAAAGATAGAACTGTAAAATTATCAAAATATTTAAGGAGTTTATATACATGGGATAATGCTGCAAAGACAGCAGAAGGAATTATAAAAGATTTAGTTAAAAACAAATATCATTTTGTAGAAAAGACCCCCGATACTAATATGGAATTATATCAAGATCAATATGTTAATGGTCGACTTGTTACTAAAGGAATTAGAGATTGTACATCAAGATATGAAGCGTTGAAAAAAGTTTTTGATCATTATAAACGCCCATTTACAATCTTAGATGTCGGCGCAAATTTTGGGTATTATTCAATTAGAGCAGCAAGTGAATATGACTGTGTATCTGTTATGGTTGAAAGTAATAAAAATGAAACAGATAAGTTGATACAGTTATGTAAAGAAAATGATTGTCGTGAAAAATTGATTGTATTGAATAATAAATTAGACTTGTATAAATTAAAAGAGTTGACAAAATGTGAGCATTTTGATGTTGTGTTAGCTTTAAATGTCATCCATCATTTTGATGAAGACATTACAGAAGTGTGTAAAACTTTTATGGAGTTGGGTGATAATTTAATCTTAGAAACACCACCAGTTGAAGATTCTGGATCGTGTGGTCAATCCAATTTAAAACCAATCATAGATTATTTTAGTAATATAGAATCTGAAGAGTTGGGAGAGTTTTCAAGGCACACAAGTAATACTAAAAGTAAGATGCGTTGGTTTAAGACTCCCAAGACATCAACCCAATGGCCTTATTTTGAATATGAATTAATGTTTACAAAACCAAATGTAGATGTTGAGAAATTAAAAAATCGTCCTATTAATGTTATTCAATCTAATTTTAACAACAAACTTTATGTTAGCGAGAGACGAAATGAAACAACGGAGTGGATTCCCGGAATCAATCTAAAGACTTTTGTAAAGTTGAATGGTATTTATCCAGAAGCTACAAGTATTATAAATAATTTAAAAACAAAAAATATTACAACTGAATATAAATGGGACAATACAAATAACGATCTTACATGTCACAACATCATTTTAAATGGTCATTTATTACATCTAATTGATTTTAATGATGAGCTTATCCACAAGAATGTTCTTAATGATAATGAGCAACTTGAATTTATGATAGATGAGATTATGACTGTTTATAACATTATACCTGAAAGAAAAAAGATAAAACTAAACCTGGGTTGCGGTAATGATTTAAAACCTGGATATATAAATATTGACCGTTACAATAATACTGGCTCGGTTGATATGAAATGTGATCTTTCTGCAATTCCATTTCTTGATAATACTATAGATGAAATATACACATCTCATGTATTTGAGCATATTCCTCTCAATGATGTATATAGTGTTTTAGAAGAATGGGAACGTGTCTTGATTCCTGGCGGAACTATTGCAATGAGATTACCAAATCTTGAAAATGAAGTTCGAATCTGGCTTGAAACTCCAGATGATAGAAAGTGGTTTGAGGTTCATAGAATTTTTGGGAGTCAATCTCATGAAGGGAATACTCACTTTAACGGACATAATCCCGAAAGTTTGAAGCATTTAATTGAAAGATTTAATTTTAAAGTCACGAGTGTTGGACTTGCTAATCGTGGTTCTGGTGAAGAGATTAATCTTGTTGCAAAGAAGATCAAAACTGAACCTCTACGAGAAGCCAAGATTAATACTCATTTTGTTGATGGTCCATTTGCAGAAATTTTGGGTGACCCGAAAGATAAAGGTTTCTATGTAGTTGACTTCTTGGATCCAGATAAAGACTCGAGTGTTCATCAGCAAACGTTATCGATTAATACATGGACAAGACCACATCGGAGATATTATACTAATTGGTTAATTCAGGTAAAAAGAAATGGAAAATTAGTGTATGAGCATAAATATAATGCTGAAGGGAAGAATGTATTAATTAGTTTTGATTCTAAAAGTCTTGGCGATTCAATTGCATGGATTCCTAAAGTAGAGGAGTTCAGAAAGAAACATCGTTGTAATGTTTATTTGTCAACATTCTGGAATAAATTATTTATAGAATCATATCCGGACATTAACTTTGTTGAACCTGGAAATGTTGTTAATAATTTATATGCTTCATATCTAATTGGTTGTTGGGAAGGGAATCTATTCAAGAATAAGGTCGATTGGCGAACAGTTCCATTACAACATGTATGTAGTGATATTCTTGGGTTGGATCATCAAGAAATAATCTGTAAGTTGGGAACGAAACCGGGACCCAGGCCAATTGAAGATAAATATGTGACTATCAGCGAGTTTTCAACTTTCCAATGTAAGTTTTGGAATTATCAAAATGGATGGCAAGAAATTGTTGATTATTTAAATGAGATTGGTTATAAAGTTATGTGCATTAGTAAAGAAGAAACAAAGTTGAATAATTTAATAAAGATGAATGGTCGTCCAATTGAAGAAACCATTACAAACATTCTACATTCTGAGTTTTTTATTGGGATTAGTTCTGGTCCATCGTGGTTGGCATGGGCATTAAGAATACCTACAGTTTTAATCTCGGGTTATAGTGCAAAATGGGCTGAGTTTGAAACTAATATTGAAAGGGTTATAAATGAAAATGTTTGTCATGGATGTTTTAATAAAGTGAATAATAATTTTCAGCGAGGCGAATGGGACTGGTGTCCTTTTCAAAAAGAAACAGATAGACAATTTGAGTGTTCAAAGACTATAACACCACAGATGGTAAAAGATTCTATACAACAAATTATAGTTACTAAAGACTTATAATATTTAGAACAAAATATAAATCTGTGTGTATAGCGCTTGAATGTAAAAATAAGGATATTATAAATGCTAAGAGATACTAAAACCCTTTCAGGTGGAACAGGAACCAGTGGAACATCTGGTAGTTCTGGGACCTCTGGAATCACGCCGGACATTTATATTGATTCTACATCCGGGGATGTTTATTTTTATGATACAACACGAGGTAAGAATCTTGGGGTTGCGATTATACAAACAGACGCAGGAAGAAATAGTAATAATGTAACGAATATTTATTTGAGAGGGGAAGGAGATACACCTGTAAATTTAAATGGTTTTGTTTTACCTTGGAATGCTACATTAATTGGAATCTCTATGGCTGGAAGATCGAATACACAAACTTGGGGAGTTTTAGTTAGAAAGAACGGACTTACAACTCCAATAGATTCTCTAGTTATTACTAATCAGTTTTCGCATTACAATAATACAAATAATAGTGATTTTAACGCGGGAGATAGAGTGCAAGTATTCTGTGCAGGAATTGGAATAGAATACCCAAAGGTAACTCTTTTTTTCAGGAGGAGATTTTAAATGGCTGCATTCATAATTACCACAACAATAACCGCTCCAATCCCTTTAGCATTTGAAGATCTTGGGAGCAGGAGTTTTTCACACCCAGCAACATATGATTTACTTTTAGAGTTTAAAGCAGAAGAAATTCGTGATTCTCGTGATGTTCAATATGCAATTGATAATGATTGGATTACCGTTAAAGATGAGTTTGGAAATGACATATATTTTACTACACAGGCTGTCTCGCATAGTAATCTATCATCTCTTATGGAAGATGATCATGATCAATATGCATTAACAGATGGAACATCAAGAGTTATTGTGCATGTTAATGATCCTGTTAATGAACAAGTTTTACAGTATGACTCAGTGTTAGGAAAATGGGTTAATACTTCTAGCGTTGCCGGTACGAGTGGCACCTCAGGTAGTAGTGGTGATTCTGGTACATCTGGTTCTAGTGGGACAAGTGGTATTGATGGGACATCAGGTAGTTCAGGAACGTCTGGTTCAAGCGGTGATTCTGGTACATCAGGTAGTTCTGGTACATCAGGATCAAGCGGTGATTCTGGTACATCAGGTAGTTCGGGAACATCTGGTTCAAGTGGTGAATCTGGTACATCGGGATCAAGTGGAACAAGTGGTATTGATGGGACATCAGGTAGTTCTGGCACATCAGGTTCTTCAGGTTCTAGTGGAACGTCAGGTAGTTCTGGCACATCAGGAGCAACGCCAA
>Ga0209498_1001269_pt1 | contig 15519 bp, 13 predicted proteins | sample WalLakDeSediment_FD_184131 | JGI IMG/M metagenome (GOLD analysis project Ga0209498, IMG submission 184131) | Lake sediment microbial communities from Walker lake, Nevada to study Microbial Dark Matter (Phase II) - Walker Lake 11/02/13 Deep... | ecosystem: Environmental > Aquatic > Freshwater >... | reverse complement strand
CTGATGTTACGCTGAAGGATAATTACGCGCAGGGAATTCTGTCCCGCGTCCCCTTGAGCTGTTGATTCCTGATCCCTGTTTTAATCTGATGCTCAAACAGATGTGGGAACAGTCCCCCAATATCCTGCAAAAACATAATCCTGAACACCCACAGACATGAATATTTGGACCAACCTGTATATCTTCATTGACTCGTTTTTGATTGCGCCTTACCGGGTCTTTGAAATCCCTATAATTGGTTTTTACTTTGGTACCTTTATACTGTGTCTGTGGTGCGTGCTTCTCGGAGAGGTCACTTTTCGCCTGGCAACTCTGGTCAACAGGTCTTACATGAATAAATTAAGGGGCCAGGCGGTGAAGATGCACAACCTGTCCATCAAGGCCATTGTCGTCAAGGATAAGGAAGGGTACCGGGCGTGCAACAAACAGGCTAATGAAGCCTTTGGCAAGTATTTTTTCAATATGATTACCCAGGGCGCGGCTTTTCTCTGGCCTGTACCCTTTGCGCTGGGCTGGATGGCCACCAGATTTTCCCAGGTTGAATTTGAGCTGCTTTTTTCTCTGCCCCTTATTGGAGATACTGTGGGTTTTGCAGCGGTAATGATTCCAATGTATATCCTGTGCAGGATAGGCTGGAGCAAGCTGAAGCCCCATCTTTTCTTTTTTAACAGGGATCCGGGTGTGGGACTGGACCAGGGTGAGGAAGAAATGATTAATTGGGAAGATATTCATAAACACAGAGGTCTGCCCCAAAGATTCTGGCAGAACAGGGATAAACAAGAATCAGATAAAAGGGATTAATTTATGCGCATAGGTGATTATGAATTTGATGAATTTATTGAAATTGTCAGAAACTTTCACGGCAGTCCCGCCCCAGGAATCATCATCGGCGGGATGATGGTGGATATGGCCAGGAATAACCTGCCTCCTGAAACTATATTTGACGCTATTGCAGAAACCCCCAAATGCCTTCCGGATGCTGTTCAGCTTCTTACCCTGTGCACAATAGGCAATGGATGGCTTAAGATCGTCAATCTTGGGCGCTACGCCCTGACTCTTTATGATAAATATAACGGGCAGGGTATCAGGGTGTATATTGATCTGGAAAAACTCAAACAATGGCCGGAAGTTTACTCCTGGCTTTTGAAGCTTAAACCCAAAAAAGAACAGAGCTTTGAAATGCTTATGGCCCAGATCAGGGAAGCCGGACACGGTATGTTTACTGCCAGACCCATCCAGGTTGATTTGAACCAGCTGTCCAGTAAAAAAATGGCCAGAATAGTTATCTGTCCCATCTGTCATGAGCCTTTCCCCGGGGATGACGGTGCTGCCTGCCGCGGATGCCATGGAGACAGCCCGTACATTGAGCATGAAGAATATCATGATGGGCCGGAACTGGAGAAAATTCCACTGAAAATGGCTGTGGGTAAAAAGGCTGTCCACGATATGACCGGGATTGACCCTGACGCTGGATTTAAAGGTCCGGTCATCAAGAGGGGCCAGGAAATAAGCATAGGAGACATGTGCCGGCTGCAGCAGATTGGAAGGCAAAACATATATTCAGACCGCAGACCTGATGAAAAGGACTGGATCCACGAAGATGACGCAGCCAGAAGCTTCGCGCAATCCATGGCTGGCCAGGGAGTGACTCTGGAACTTCCGCCCAGGGAAGGCAAGGTCAACCTCATTGCCACTAGAGACGGGCTGTTTCAGGTCAACCGGGACAACCTTGTGGCTTTTAACCTTGTGCCCCAGGTCATGTGCGCCAGCCGGCAAAATAACGTAATGGTCAATAAGGATACCGTGATCGCCGGAACAAGGGCCATTCCCCTCTATATTTCCAGGTCCAGCTATCAGAAGGCCATGCAGGTTCTGGATTCCGGGCCCCTGTTTGATATCCTTCCCCTGCCTGAGCGAAAGGTGGGTCTGCTTATAACTGGAACCGAGGTTTATCAGGGGATAATCAAGGACCGTTTTGAGCCCATTATTTCCGACAAGGTAAACAAGCTTAATTCAAAGGTCATCAGGACCATTATCTGCCCGGATGACCGCGACAGGATCAAAGAGTCTGTCCTTGAACTGTTAGGCGCGGGCGCTGAAATCATTGTAACCACTGCTGGTCTGTCTGTTGATCCTGATGACGTGACCAGAAAGGGCATTGAAGACGCCGGAGGCGCTGATGTCCTGTATGGAGCTCCCATTTTGCCCGGAGCCATGACCATGCTCACAAGAATTGATTCAGTGCCGGTGATTGGAGTACCTGCCTGCGCTTTGTATTTCAAAACCACCAGTTTTGATCTTTTGTTGCCCAGGCTGCTGGCTGGAATCAGGATAACCAGGCTTGATCTGGCCCAGATGGCTGACGGAGGGTTGTGTCTGGCCTGCAAATCCTGCACCTATCCCAAGTGTCCCTTTGGGAAGTGATGGTCAAAAATTCTTACTCACTTTCTTGTTTTAATGGGTCAGACAGGCTGGTTTTGATGAGCGCCTCACGCGTTAAAGCAGTTTTTGAAAGACAAACCTGCTCCGTTTACCCTGAATTTCCTCTTTGCCTGCCCTTGTTTTTTCTTGACCTGTGGTCCAGGTGTTTGTTAGCTGTTCTGGTCCTTTCCACTGAATAATTTATATTCGATGATCATCTTTTCCCGGAGACAGTCTTGATCCAGTTTAAGCATGTGCACAAATGGTTTGGGAGCCTTTATGTGCTCAATGATATTAATCTGCATATTGAAAAAGGCGAGGTCGTGGTTGTGTGCGGCCCGTCAGGTTCGGGCAAAAGCACACTGATCCGCTGCATAAACAGGATTGAGCCTATTCAGAAAGGAGAAATCATAGTTGACGGGGTCAACCTTTTTGCCCCCAACGTCAATCTGACCCGGCTGCGCGCGGAGATCGGCTTTGTCTTTCAGCAGTTTAATCTTTACCCCCACATGACAGTGCTTCAGAATATCACCCTGGCCCCCATGCTTGTCCGTAAAATGAGCGCCAAGAAAGCCCAGGAAAAAGGCATGGCCCTTCTGGACAAGGTTGATATCCCGGACAAGGCGCATCATTATCCTTCACAGCTTTCAGGCGGTCAGCAGCAAAGGGTTGCCATAGCCAGGGGTCTGGCCATGAATCCCAAGATCATGCTTTTTGATGAGCCTACTTCCGCCCTTGATCCGGAAATGATCAATGAAGTGCTTGATGTCATGAAGGCTCTGGCCCTTGAAGGAATGACCATGATTGTTGTCACGCATGAAATGGGTTTTGCCCGTGAAGTTGCCCACAGGGTAATTTTCATGGACGAAGGCAAGCTGGTGGAGGAGAATACCCCAACACTGTTTTTTACCCAGCCCCAGACCGACAGGGCTAAAAGTTTTCTGAGCAAAATTCTCTCGCATTAATTTCTGTTGAGTATTTTTCTGATTCTGGTTTTTAAGGTGTGTTTTGTAATTTTTTTAAAAATTCAGGAGGTAGTGAAGATGCGTTTTTGGAAAATTTTTGCTTTGGCCATTGCAGCGCTCATGCTCTCAACCCAGCTGGCTGTTGCCGGACCCACATATGACAGGGTCATGGAATCAAAAGTTGTCCGGGTGGGCATGATGACCGATTCCATACCCGGAGCGTTTTTCAATGACAAGAACGAATGGGTCGGCTTTGACGTGGACATAGCCGAGGAAGTAGCTAAAAGGCTTGGTGTGGACATTGAGAGAGTTCAGTGCACCAACCGCACTAGGATTACTTTTGTCCAGCAGGGCCGGATTGACATGTCTGTGGCCAACATGACCCATACCAGAGAAAGAGACCGGGTTATTGACTTTTCCATTACCTACTTTTTTGATGGTCAGAAAATCCTGGCGCCTGTGGGACAGTACACCAGTCATGAGGATTTTGTGGGCAAGAAAATTGCCACCATGCAGGGTACAACTTCTGAGATCAACATCAAGAACCTGCTCAAGGAACTTGGCGATCCCAATTTTGAACAGAATGTAATCTCTTTTCAAAAAGAGTCTGAAGCGTTTCAGGCTTTAAAGCTCGGCCGGGTAGCTGGATGGTCCACAGACAGTACCATTCTTCTGGGTTATGCTGCCCAGGAACCTGGTAAATGGGAACTGGTAGGCGACTTCATAAGCGAAGAGCCTTATGGCATCGGTTTGCCAGAAGATGATTCAGCCTGGCGCGACTCCATCAACTTTGCTCTGCAGGACATGTGGATGGACGGAACCTACATGGAAATCTACAACAAATGGTACGGTCCTGACACTCCATACTATTTCCCAATGACTGATAAAATCGAAGTCTGGCCTTAAACTCAAAGCTTCCACAAAAAGGCCCGGAAATTTATTTCCGGGCCTTTTTCCGGATAAATAATCAATGTTCAAGACCTGGATATCCAAAAACTGGGTTCAAAATTTAATCCTCATAGTCATTTTTCTGGTCGCGGTTTACTATTGGGGTTATGTATTTGAGTTTGGATACAAATTTAACTGGAGTGTACTGTATACAGTTAACCCCACCTATGGGGAGAATCTTGGTTTTTATCTGCTTTATGGTCTCACAGTCACCCTCAAAATAACCCTTGTCAGCTCTGTTGTCGCCCTTGCTCTGGGCACATTCTTTGGTCTTGGACGTCTTTCCACATTTAAGCCTTTTTACTGGGTATCCACTGCTTACGTGGAGTTTTTCCGCAACACTCCCCTTCTGGTTCAGCTGTTTTTCTGGTATTTTGCCATGCCCCATGCCCTGCCAATGGAAATGCGGCATTGGCTGTTCGGGTTTAATTATGAGTTCTGGTGTGCCACCATCGGTCTGTCCATCTACACCGGTTCTTTCATGGCCGAGGTCATCAGGGCCGGGATTCAGTCCATTGACAAGGGACTGCTGGAAGCATCCTATTCCAGTGGTCTCAATTATTTCCAGATCATGCGTAAGATCATTCTGCCTCTGGCCTTTCGGGCCATTATACCGCCTCTGGGCAGTGAATTTTTAAACAACATGAAAAACTCCTCCCTGGCCATGGTGGTCGGGGTGGCGGATTTAACCTGGCAGTCACAGCAGATCGAGTCCCTTACATTCAGAGGGTTTGAGGCCACTACAGCGGCCACAATCATATACCTCAGCCTTTCTTTATCCATTTCCGGCATTCTCAATACCATCAACGCGAGACTCAGGAGGACCACCTACCATCAAAAGGATATACTGTCCTTAGGAATAAATCTCTTTACCTGGCCTCTGGCCAAGACTTATCTGGTTATTGAAAGAATTTTTTCCGGGCTCTTTCCCCAAAAAACCGAAGGACTCAAACTCAGCCGAACCCAGACCATAATTAAACAGGCATCAATATGGTCCTGGCGGGTCCTGGTTTTTTTGTCCAAGGTATTTTTTGCCGTTGTATTCGCCTACGGTATATATATCATGGCAAAGGGGCTTTACTCCTATAACTGGCAGGTGATCTGGGATAATTTACGAACTCTGCTCATCTGGCGTTTTCCTCAAGGCAGAGTGGATGATATATTCATGGGCCTCGGCGGCTTGAGTTTTTCAATTCTCATGTCCGTGACCGCCATTTCCATCAGTTTTTTCATCGGCCTCATAGTTGGTCTTGGCCGCATGTCCAAAAACAATATCTTTCGGATACCCTGTTTGATGTATATTGAATTCATTCGGGGCAACCCGCTGATTATTGTAATATTCTGGGTTTACTTCTTTATTCCGGTTTTTTTCAATACATTTATAAGCGTTTTCTGGAGCGCTACTATTGCCCTGACCATATTTACCGGAGCTTATATCGCCGAGATTGTCCGCGGGGGAATTCAAAACATCCCAAGTGGGCAGTTTGAAGCAGCCATGAGTACCGGCCTGGGCTATTACCGGACCATGCGCCACATTGTCCTGCCTCAGGCTCTCAAACAGATGATTCCAGCCATAGTGGGGCAGTTTATTGCCATTTTCAAGGACACTTCCCTGGCCTTTGTCATCGGGGTCATGGAACTGACCTATGTTGCCCAGATATTGAACAACCGCCTGATGATCTATCCTTTTGAGATTTACACAACCATTGCGGTTCTGTATTTCATCTGCTGCTACTTCATGAGCATCCTGGCAGCCAGGCTGGAAAAAAGACTCACCCCTGACAAGATCAGGCTGAGGATGTAAACATGCTGAGAATCTTCATTACCGGCGGCACGCTGGATAAGGAATACAGACAGACTGACGGTGAACTTGTCCTGACCAAAACACATGTCAATGAAATATTAAGTCTTGGCAAATGCAGCCTGATCCCAGGCCTGGAAATCATCATGCTCAAGGACAGCCTGTTCATGGACGAGCAGGACCGGCAGAAAATCCTGAAAAAATGTCTTGAATGCGATGACCAACAGATTGTCATCACCCACGGCACAGATACCATGGCTGAAACCGCAGGAGTTCTGGGACCGGAACTTGTCCATAAGACAGTGGTCCTGGTGGGGGCCATGATTCCCTTTACCTTCAGGGATTCAGACGCGGTTTTCAATATGGGCTTTGCCCTGGGAGCTGTTCAGACTCTTCCGCCAGGAGTCTATATCGCCATGAACGCCCGGATATTTATGTGGAATAATGTTAGGAAGAATAAGCAAAGCGGGGTGTTTGAAAAAATATCCTAATATGCATCTTACTTGTTTTTAGGTGCAGGCATGGGGGTGGTCTTTTTTACAACCCCTTGAATTTCACCTCAAAAAAAGGCGATCTCCTGCTGTCAAACATTTTGCGGTCTTCCATGATCACTTTCTCTTCCAGCCTGGCTTTTTTCATTCCAGACTCTTCACTGAGAATAAACACTGATTTACCCCAGGAGGTTATCAGGCAGGAATGCCCGGCCAGTCTGCCCAGAGCCGAATTGCCCATTGCGTTGCAGGCCAGGACATAACACTGGTTTTCAATTGCCCTGGCTCTGAGCAGGGTCAGCCAGTGTTCTATTCTGGCCAGTGGCCATTGCGCGTTGATAATAAAAATATCCGGTTCAGAACTGTGCTGGCATAAAAAAAGTTCCGGATAGCGCAGATCATGACAAATTCCGAATCCCATTCTTATTTCGTCCCAGCGAAAAGCCTCAGGAGTATTCATGCCAGCGGTGAAGTGATCATTTTCCCTGCCTGGCAGAAACAGGTGAATCTTGCTGTAGACTTCCAGGGTTCCCTGGTCAGGGGTGAATAGATAAAAGGTATTGAAGTATTTTTTGTTCTTTTTTTGCCAGAGGGTTCCAGCCAGGATGTTCCCGCATTCTCTGGCAAAAGAGTTCATTATTTCTTTCAGTTCAAGACATTTTTCCACCCAGATATCCTTTTTTTCATAATCAAAACCGCCCAGAAACAGCTCAGGAAAAACCCAGAAGCACTTTTCTTTTTCCTGTGAAATTTTTTCCAGCCAGGGATGGATTTCTTCCACTTTACTTAAAACAGGACACTGGCAGACGCCAAAATTGAGAGACTTCATAACTTATCCCGGCTCTGATGGTTGATTGCCAAAAAACTATTTTATCAGATTGTTTGTTAATTCATTCTTGGACAGGCCGTTCAAAAATTCCAAGTGTCCGGCACCCACTTGAGTAGATGTTAATCTGGCGCATGTCATTATTGACATCTCAAGTAGGTGCCGGACGACGCAGCAATTGGAAGATTTTCAGCGGCCGGCTATCCTGATTTTTTTTAACATATCCATTTCCAGATTATAAAGTAAATCCAGGAAAATGGTCTCCAGAGTTCCAGGTCCTCTGGCCTGACCGGCAGCCTCTTCCCCGCAAAGTCCCATTATAGCCATGCCCATTGCGGCAGCTTTAAAAAAATCCTTTTCAACTGCGGAAAAAGCAGCAGTAAGACAGGTGCAGGAACAGCCCATACCAGTAACCAGGGTCATCATGGGATGGCCGTTTGATATTTTGAGTATATCTTTTTGAAAGACAATAATATCTTTTTCTCCGCTTACGCAGACCACACAATTAAATTTTTCAGACAACCAGGCTGCTGCTTCAACAGCCTGATCTGATTCATGCAGGCTGTCCACACCCCTGGGCTTGTGGGATGATCCACCCAGGGCCATGATTTCCGAGGCGTTGCCTCTGAGGATATTCACCAATCCTTTTTCCAGGAGTTCAAGGGGAGCTTCAGTCCTGATCCTGCTTGCCCCAGCGCCCACCGGATCAAGAACGACTGGGATGTCCAGTTCGCTGGCCCTTGCGGCTGCCAGGTTCATCGTCTTTATCTGGGACCTGCATGGAGTGCCCGTATTTAAAACCAGTGCTGATGACAAAGATGTCAGCTCTTCAATCTCATCCTCAGACACGGCCATTGCCGGAGAAGCTCCCAGGGCCAGCAGCACGTTGGCTGTGATGTTGGTGACAACTATGTTGGTAATGTTCAGGATCAAAGGCTTTTCTGTTCTGATTCTTTCAAGTCTTTCCCATGTGTCATTAAAGCTTATCATTTTTAACTCGTTATTGAATGTTAATGGGTGCCAGAAACTTTATCTCAACTGAGGCTGTTTAATTGTCAGCCGGGCGAACATGTCAATTTTCACGGCCCAGGATGCCCTGCTCATACAGATAGTTAATAATATTTCCCCCGCCAGTGAGAATGATCCTGCTTCCAGGGCCTTGGTCCACAATCATCAGGGGTACTCCCCGAAAGCCGTTCCCGCTGAAAAAGGACCTGGTCTGTTCAATATTATGAACAAGCCTCTGAGGGATATCCACATCAGGCACTTCTCTGCTCTGCTCAATTCTGACGATCTCATAAAAAACATTTCTTTCTTTCATGTCCAGGTTCATTACCCAGGCGATCTTCTTGAGATCAGCCGGGGAAGTATCCAGGGGAAACAGTTTCCATGTGTAATCTCTTGGCTCGTTAGTGGCCAGGTTAACCAGAACATCAGTGCAGTGGGGACAATGCAGACTGAAAAAATAGTAAAATCTGGGCCAGTCTTCCGACTCCGTTCCTGACCAGGTTATGCCTCTGATCTGCTCCAGAAGAGGGGCTCTGTCTGGAATATTTATCATGGCTCCGCCAACACCGCCCCCTATCCAGACAGCAAGTCCAAGGATAAGGATTGCCAGTTTTTTACGCGCCAGAGTAAAAAGTAAAAGAATAACCAGAAGGGTCAAGCCCACTCCAAAACAAAGCTGACATTGTTCTTGTATGGAAAAATACTGAAAACCAAGAAGAGCTCCATCAAAAGCCAGTGCGCCAAAGATAAGCACGCACACCCATGTCCACAGCCATTTTTTGTCCAATCTTGAGGCAAAAATATAACTTCCCCAGAACAGGGCGAAAAATATCAGGCCAATGACCACCAGGCTCAACTCGCTGATATTAATAAAATCACCAACAATTGCGCAGGCTTCAGTGGGACATATGCTGCTCCCCAAGGTAATCCGCAGATATATATCCAATCCAAGTCCCAGCACGGTCAGAAGCAAAACCCCGTGCAGGGCCAGAGAACTTATTGAAAACTTAGCTTTTTTCATGTTCTTCATTCTTTTTCATAAAAAATTTTGCCGCGATTTCAGGGCCGGCATTTTCCAGACCTTCCAGCCACAACCTGTTTTGAACTATAAATAAATCAGGATAGATCCCGAGATTGATGGATCTGGAAATCAGGTCAGCCCCTTTGTTCCAGTCCGGCTGAGGCCCGACACTGAGATTGTCCAGTTCACCGGATATCTTTTGAGCCAAAATGTCTCTGAAGTATTGGTTATCATTGTATATTTCCTTCCAGAAAATTTCAAGTTCCGGACAATTATCTTCATCTTTAAGGTAGAGGAACATAATCCCCAGAGACAGTATGCCCAGGCCTGCCAGAGGACTTTTCTGTCCTTCCTGAAAAGGGGCCACCAGCCGCGTCTTTAAAGAGGAGGCCAGGTCAAGGATGTCCTGCCACAGAATTGTTTCCCTCTTGAAATCCTCATTGCACAGGATAAAATTTTTCAGTCTTTTATCAAGATTTTTCAGGGAAAATACACTTCCATCCTCATCCACTATCACAGCAAAGTCATCAGGCTCCGGCTTATCCTGAATCTTTAAAGTTTTTTTGCCTTTTTCCCCAATCTTATGCCATTCATAGCCAAGGATAAAATTATCACCCTGTCTTTTTAATTCAAAGTCCAGCCCTGGAAAAGACACTGGCTTGCCTATATTCTCAGTTCCCAGGCTGATGGCCGCCATCTGGGCGGTTTCAACCCTTCTGGGCAGAACCAGATCAGCCCAGATTTTTTTTCCATCTCCTATTCCTTTTTCATTGGAGTAGGCCTCTTCCAGTATCTCTAAAAACTGTGACTCCACATCCGGCCCTTGAAGGTCCCTGAGTATATCCATGGCTTTCAGAACGCAGCTCAGGCTGTTCAAAGGTTCAATCCTGGCGATGTCGTCAAAAAACCAGGCGCAGCTGGAAAAACTGGCCAGTCCGGCCTGCTGCATTTCCATCAGTTTCATGGCCTTGATCTTATCTGACTGGCCCAGATTTTTTTGCTGGTGAAGCTCAAGAAACTCGTTACGGTTTAAGGCTCCGCACAAACAGCGGCCATAATCCAGCAGGGCTTTATGTTCATCCTTGAATAAAACCGAGCCCACTATCCGGTAATGCTGATCAATATAATACTTCACAAGGTTCAGAGCCCTGCGCAGGGGCTTGCGCCACATCTGATTCCATCCCTGATGTCCTCCATTTCTGCAGCCGCAGTCTTCCCTCCATCTTTCAACACCATGAATACAGCTCCAGGAAGATTTTTCTTTGATACTGACTCTGTCCTGGGGAGGATTACCCTCAAGAAAAGAAGCATAATTGGTAAGTTTCAATGGACTCTGGGGATTTAAAGCCTGCTCAAGCACGAAAGCCAGGGCCATTTCACCGAATTTAAAATGGTGACCATAGGATTCTCCGTCAGTGGCCAGGCTCAGAAGCCGGCAATCCTTTCTGGTCAGGAGCCTGTCCCAGAAAAGTCTGCCGTCAACCAGCAGCCGCTCAAAGGCGACTGCCTGGGATAAAGGACCATCATAGAAAAACACGACTATTTCATTTCCTGATGGAAGTCTGACCAGATAAGGCCGGTCATTATCAAGGGTTTGTTCACTTACCTCTGTCCAGTTTTCATCTTCCAGCCCGCAGACTGCTTCTGCCTGGCGAGGTGCAAGGATGGTAAATTTTATTCCAGCCCTGGCCAGGGCTTCCAGTGTGTCAGTGCATACGGCTGTTTCCGCCAGCCACATACCTTCAGGTCTGCGTCCGTATCTGTGTTCAAAATCAACAATGGACCAGTATATTTCAATATCCCGGTCATGATCAGTAGACAGGGGCATTATAATGTGATGGTAAATCTGGGCCATGGCATTGCCCTTTCCAAAATGGCCCGCGCTTTTCCGGTCCCCTTCCAGGATTCGCCGGTAAATTTCAGGTCTGTGTTTTTCCATCCAGCTCAAAATGGTTGGTCCGAAATTGAAGCTGATATACTCATAGCAATTGATAATATTGAATATATAACCTTGAGAGTCCATTCTTCTGGCAAAGGCCAGAGGAGCATAACATTCTCTGTTGATTCTCTCGTTCCAGTTTATAAAAGGGGCTGCGCTGGCCTCAGGCAGCACCTCGTCCAGCCAGGGGTCAAAACGGGGAGGCTGGTAGAAATGGCCGTGAATGCAGAGTCTTGATGACATGCTTGTTTCTCGTATGTTGAACAGTTAAAGTGAATTGCTCTTAAAAATATTGCCAAACATGCTTACAAAAGGCAAAATTAAAATTTACAAGACAAAAAGGAGGATAGCGCGATGGGAATACTAAGCTCAAGTCTCAGCCTGACCAGATACAGGGTAGTCCAGGATATTCCTCATGAATACTGGTCTGAAATCCCTGATCGCCTGAAAAATAACAAATTTAAAGATATTGATCAGAACATTGATGAAAGAAGTTTTGGCTGGACTTCCTTTGATGACATGCTGGACAATGCCTGGACCCTGGCAACCCCTCACAAGGCTCATTATATAACCTTTACTCTGCGACTGGACACCAGACGCATTCCTCCGGCGGTGATGAAAAAGCATTTTCGCCTGGCCCTGGACCAGGCCAGGCAAGAACTGGAGGAAAAAGGGCAGAAATTTATTTCCAGGGACCAGAAAAATGAGATCAAAGCAAACGTTCGCTTAAAGCTTTTTGCCAGAACTCTGCCCATCCCGGCGGTGTTTGACGTTGTCTGGGACACATCCAGAAATATTATTTATCTGGCCTCCACCAGCCCCAAGGTCAAAGAGCTTTTTGAAGATATTTTTACCAATACCTTTGATTTGCACCTTGAACCACTGACTCCCTACTTCAGGGCTGTGATGGACCTGGACATGGAAAATAAAAAGCAGCTGGATGACATGGAGCCGGTCATATTTGTTTAACAGGGCGTTGAAAATCTCCCAATTGCTTCGTCGCGTCAAAAAGTTCAAACTCGAACCTGTCTAAATACGCATCGACCTTGAACTTTTTTTGCTCCTTGCACTTGGAATTTTTGAACGCCCTGCTAAATAGGGACTTTTTCAGGCTGTTAATGAAATAAAACCGGCTGGAAGCTTTGATGCTTCGGGCCGATTTTATGCTGTGAAAATTTCAGCTTCGTTTTTAATACCTGTAATAATCAGGCTTGAACGGGCCTTCCAGGGGAACTCCCAGATACTCGGCCTGTTTTGGCGAAAGTTTTTCCAGCTTTACGCCGAGCCTGCCCAGATGCAGCCTGGCCACCTCTTCGTCCAGCTTTTTGGACAAAACCCTGACCTTGGGATCGTAATCATTTCCGGCCAGATCAATTTGAGCCAGGACCTGGTTGGTAAAGCTGTTGCTCATGACAAAACTGGGATGTCCTGTGGCGCAGCCAAGGTTGACCAGTCTTCCCTCGGCCAGAACAATAATGGACCGGCCCGACTTTAAAGTCCACTTATCCACCTGAGGTTTTATGACCAGTCTTTTGCAGTCAGGATTGTTTTCCAGGTAGGACATCTCAATTTCAGAATCAAAGTGGCCGATATTGCAGATAATGGCCTCGTCCTTCATTCTTTCCATGTGTTCGCCCCTGATCACGTCACAACATCCTGTCGCAGTGACAAAGATATCCCCTATTTTTACTGCTTCTTCCATGGTGGTAACCTGGTATCCTTCCATTGCGGCCTGCAGCGCGCAAATGGGATCGATCTCAGTTATTATTACCCTGGCACCAAAGCCGCGCATGGACTGGGCGCAACCCTTGCCCACATCACCATATCCGCAGATAACCAGGACCTTGCCGGCAATCATGACGTCAGTGGCCCTTTTAATGCCGTCAGCCAGGGACTCCCGACAGCCATAGAGATTGTCAAACTTGGACTTGGTCACGGAATCATTGACATTGATGGCTGGAAAAAGCAGCTCTCCCTTTTTTTCCATCTGGTAAAGTCTGTGCACCCCGGTGGTTGTCTCTTCTGATACGCCCTTTATCTTTTCAGCCATTTTTGTCCATTTCCCCGGATCATTCTTGATACTATGCCTGAGGCGATCCATGACAATTTCAAATTCTCTGCTGTCGACTTTCTCATCCAGAATGGATGGATTTTTTTCCACCTTAACCCCCTGGTGAACCATCAGGGTAGCGTCACCTCCATCATCCACTATAAGGTCCGGCCCTGTTCCATCGGGCCAGGTCAGGGCCTGCTCAGTACACCACCAGTATTCTTCCAGGGTTTCGCCTTTCCAGGCAAATACCCTGGCCAGTCCTGACTTGACCACAGCAGCAGCCGCGTGATCCTGGGTAGAAAATATATTGCATGAAGCCCAGCGCAGATCTGCTCCAAGCTTATGCAGGGTCTGAATAAGCATGGCTGTCTGGATGGTCATGTGCAGGCTGCCCATGATCTTCAGACCGTTCAGGGGTTTTTCCTGACCATATTCCTCCTGAAGGGCCATCAGGCCGGGCATCTCGTTTTCAGAAAGCTGCATTTCCATGAGGCCCCAGTCAGCCAGTGAAAGATCGGCAATCTTATAATCCAGTTCAGGTTTCAGCTCTAGAAACATATCATCCTCCTGTTGTTATCAGACCTTTATATGGCCCCAGAAAACAATTATTTATTGGCTCTTGGCATTAGCTGTGGATTTACTGTTCAGCATGTTTTTTCGTTTGCCCTGCTTTCGGTCCGGGGTTTTTATTATCCATCTTTAGGTTCAGTGTAAACCTTTTCCAGGTTCTCCCATAAGAAAAGCCAGGAAATTATCCCAACGAGCCAATTTTCAAGGCTTTTATCTTCAGCCTAAATTGAGCGATTTTTCCTGAAACTGTCAGATAAGCCTGTCATTGCGAGAACCCGAAGGGTGCGTGGCAATCTCATAATAACTGACTGAGATTGCTTCGTTTCCCTCGCAATGACATAGAAAAATCGTTCAATTTATATTCAGTTTAAACGAAGCTGGGCCGGATAGAGTGTTGGTTTTTAATCGAAAATCATCTCTGTTCCAGCAGCGCATGAAACAAAGCTCCTCTGGAAGCTCTGCCTGATCAGGGAAGCTGCCTTGTCACCGGTGCAATGGCAGGGTGCAATGATATCCAGAGAGAATTTTTTCAGTTCATTCATAGTTTCTGTCAGGCGGGTATTATCGGCATGCAGCAGATGAAAACCTCCGATAACTGCCCTGACTTTTGTGTTTTCAGTAATATTTTGGATATATTTCAGGGTGTTGATGATCCCTGAATGAGCGCAGCCCGCGCAGACTACCATCCCCATGGATGTATCAATCCATAAAGCCTGATCATCAGGCAGGTTATCCTTTGTTTTCCCCTGGGGGTCGATATAAAAAGATCCTCCCGTGTCTTCATAGTAATTGTTTCTGGGTATGGGTCCGGTCAGACCGACCCCAGGCGCGATTATTTCAGGTCCATTTACCCAGTTAATTCTTTTTTCAGGCAGATCAGCCAAAAATTGGATAATGTCCGGAGGAAGTCCGATGGCCCGGCTCTGTCCATTTTTGTCCACACTGTACCTGGAAATTAGAGCTTCAGGATGCAGATGGATTTTCGCGGAACCAGCCTGGTGCAAGACATGAGAGATACCTCCTCCATGGTCATAATGTCCGTGGCTCAGGACAAGATGCTCTGCTTGTTCAAGAAAGACGCCCAGCTTCAAAGCGTTGCCCGCCAGGGAAGGACCCTGCCCGGTATCAAAAAGGATCTTGGTGTGGGAAGCTTCGATCCAGGCGGAAAAACCGTGTTCCAGGTCAAGTCCTTTCCCGGCATTGTTATCAACCAGGATTGTAATTTTGATGCTCATTGATTGCCTTCATATGATCCATAAGTTTATTCGGAGCAGGGTCCAGTCAAAAAAAATTCTAAAAGCGATTTTCAATTGCCAGTTCCAGGTTCCTGAGGAAATTATCCGCGTTCATAAAGCCGACTATCCTGGCTTCCCGGATTTCCTGACCTTCTTGATCAAGAAATATAATTGTGGGTACTCCAATGACCTCAAATTTTTTCCTGAGTTCCCGGGATTCAGGGGAATCAAAATGGGTCAT
>Ga0209498_1001268_pt1 | contig 15548 bp, 14 predicted proteins | sample WalLakDeSediment_FD_184131 | JGI IMG/M metagenome (GOLD analysis project Ga0209498, IMG submission 184131) | Lake sediment microbial communities from Walker lake, Nevada to study Microbial Dark Matter (Phase II) - Walker Lake 11/02/13 Deep... | ecosystem: Environmental > Aquatic > Freshwater >... | reverse complement strand
ATCGTGAAGATTTGAGGTGCCTGAAATTTTTATTTCATGATTCTTGGCAGAATAAGCTGCCGGGGAGGATGCCGTTGCGGCGAAAACCACAAACAAGGCAATCATGCTTCCAAAAATTTTCTTCATAACAGATTCGGTTTTTATGTGTGAAACTAATTTTTACTTGAACCGCAAATTCTTATTGCGGTGCCACTATACCAAAATAGCGACGCCCATTTATAAGCAACTTGCAGGCCAATTTGAAGGTATCTAATAATGAATATACATAAAATATTGCTAATCAACAAGAAAAGCCCCAAAAAAAAATTTGAGGCTTTTGGGGATCGATTAGAAAATCGACGAAATTTCGACGATTACGACGAGATGTCAGCGGGGAATTATCTCTTCACCAACAGGTTTATAAAAACCCCGGTCAGAAAATTTCTTACGACCGGGGTTTATTGGATAGGGATATTTGTTTCCTCTAATTAAGAACTGAGACCGTATAAAGGTTGTTTCCGTGACAACTGACACAATTGCTGGTTTCAAGAACACCTGCGCCAGGATGAGAATTACTTTTTAACCAATCATAAAAAAAGTGATTCATAACGCTCTGTTTTACCCAACGGGTATCAAAAACCGGAACTGTGCCCCAGTCAACATTTTCGATATCTGACACAGATTTGGCCTGAATATCAGATTCTGCATCTTTCGAAATAACATAAGGCAAACTGATATCATGAGTGATGGCAGCGGCGCCCGCATCATGCATTGCAAAACTTATAGAAAACTTCACTCCATTTGGGAGGCCGGAAAGATCAGCATCACGGTTAGAGCCTGTATTTAATCTTCGCTTAAGAATTACCGTCCATTCATTTTTGTTAGCATCAAATGACCTTTCAGATGCGATATCATGTTGGTCTGAATTATAAATAAAGCCAACACTTCTGGTTACCATTGCATTATTGCCTGAAGTAACCCATTCTTGTCTAACTTCATTCAATTTGGTATTGGCAGCAGCCTCAGCGGTAATCCCTGATTGCGCAGCCCAGTAATTTTTCCATTGTGTAAAATCAGGGCTGTCAACGTTTTGCAAATGAGCGGGTAAATGACCCAACTCTGAAGTAGCTAACCAAACCAGATAAGCAAGGTCCAGGGCATTTACTTTTTCAACAGGATCGAAATTTATGTCCTGATAAACAACTAACAAGCTTCGGTTAACCTTAAGATCTTTCACGGTCGGAATGCCAGTGTAAGGGTTGGTAATTACCTGGTTGGCTTCATCGGTCAGAAAATAGCTTGGGATTATGTAATTACCTGGCATTGTTTTTCCCTTATTAAACACAAACCTTGGTAATCCATCCTGAAGAACCTGATGAGCCGAACCGGTAATGGCAGCTTGATCTTCCCTCAGCCTATCGCCACCTGACCTTATAAACTTAGTGGGGGGAGTACCGAGGTTGTCTCTGATGCGTTCCACATTATTCACAGCGGCATCTTCGGCATAACCCATTGGACCGCTTCTGCCACCACGCCAATGCCAGTGATCTACAATATTGTCAGTGAGTAAATGGTGGCTTGCCATGCCTGAATGGCAAGAAATGGCACAACCCACCTTGGCAAAACCTGGTATTCCCCCATCGTATTTGTCAATCATGAAAGTAATTCGGTCTTCTTCCATTCTTTGTCCCGATGGCAGCCGGTCAAACTTGGTTCCATTGTGCTTCAGCACGTCATGAAATTGTCCAGGGTAGTTATTTCCAACATTTGCCTGGCCAACAGGATAAATTTTTTGTTGCGTTTTCCAGGTAAATTTGAACGCAACATCCGTGGCGTCATATGCAACCTGAACCCTAACCTGATCAGTCAGAGGGGTGGTTTGGCCTATGGTATTGTCTTCGTGTGTACATCCAGTGTAAGCGACTGCAAAGGCAACAAATATTGCCAGCATAATTAATGAATTGGTTCTCATGTTATTTTGTTTTAGTGAGAAAATTTTGGTTTGAGCTTGAACTATTGGGGTTTTATTTTTTGCGTTTGAAAATCATTTCACCGAGGTTTTCTTCCTGAAGGTCCATCAATCGGGTAATATTAAATCCGAGTAAAAAAGAACCATCCACGTAATTATTATTGTTCATAAAGTGGTTGTATTGGGGCATCATCCAACGATAATTCCCAACAAACAACTGGAAAGCATGCAGAGGAGTGGCAATTTCAATCCCAACACTTAAATTGGGATTAGGGTTATTCATGAAATGCTTGGTAACAGGTTGGTCATAATTGGCAATGAATGCAAAAGCGTCCGACATTTTGTATCTTCCTAAAAGACTGAAAGAAATATGATCGTTTTTCATCTTGGCCTGCTTTTCTCCTTCTTCGTTTATAAAGGCATCAACGCTGTTAAAATGAGTAAGATTAAGGGATCCCTGAACGGAAAGATCTCTGTTTATTTTTCTTGCCACCATCAGCTGATTAAAATAGGTAAGCCTGTCAGAAGAGTGAATAAAATTTTCCTTACCCCTTGTATCAACGCCCATATTCACATAATAAGTAACACTAACAGGGAATGGCTTCTTCCCGTTTTCCTTAAGAATGGCATACTTCAAATTAACATCCCACAACATCCGGTCTTTTGTTAAACCAAAGCCAACCATAAGGTTGTTAATTGGCGTGTAACCAAATCCCATACGAATATTTGATGGTGCGTAAAGGCCCCACAAATCCCTGTACCCATTGTTTATGGTACCAAAACGGTGCAAAATATCAAATTCAAGCGTTCTTTTCAGTGGGACCACAACAGTCTGATTATCAATCAGCCAAATACTTTCAAAGGTATTGCCAACTCTTTGCAACCCACGGCTATGAATATAAATTGGCTTGGCTTCTTCAGGGTCGGGGTCGGGTTCCTGAGCGAATCCAAAAAATGGAAAAAGAGCAAATAGTAATGCTAAAAACGCCCGGGGGAAAAAATCTTTCTTTGTTTTTTTGGTTCTCATTTTGTTGGGTTTTAGTTGTTAATAGCGCCTTGTTTTATCCAGGCCAATATATAGGCATTGTAATTTTGGTTGGGGCCACTCAAAGGCATTGGCAATGCCCGCTGACCATCCATCCAGAGGTATAATTCGCTGTTTTCGGGAGACGAAGTGTTGATGAAGTTTCCTGACTTAAGCGCGTTGTAAGCATTAGTTGGGGTCAAATCAGGTGGTATGCCACCCATATTATGACAGCCTGCTGAATTACAGCTTTGATTAAAAATGGGAATGATATCCCTTGAAAAACTTACATCCGTTGTAATTTCAGGATTATCAGGCATAACGTAGGAATCATAATAGCATCCGGCGATAAAAAGCAAGAATACCAAAGAAACCATTCTTTGATTAAGTCGCATGGCAAAAGTTTTATGTTATTGATTAATTACCTTCAAGTCAATAAACGCCAACAAAAAAGATGATAAACTATAGTCCGCATTATTTAAAGCAATCTGCAGACCAATTAAAAACAATTAATTATAAACTTACTTATTTGCTTGAAATTCAATAATAAAAGGCGCAAAAAAAAAATGCGCCTTCAATTATTCAAAAGTAAAAACGACGAGATTTCGTCGATTCTGACGAAATCTCGTCAATTATTAAACTCTAACTGAAGCTTCTCGATGCGTGATTTTAGCGTTGAGGCAGGTACCTGCAGTATCTGTGCTGCTTTTGCCTTATTGCCTCCGGAACGGAGCAGGGCATCCCTAATGGCATTGGATTCAACCTCCCGCATTATATCGTCTAAAGGTTTGCTTTCAAAATAAAAGCATGTGTGGGGTTTCCCGGGGAAGCGAACTTCCATGGGTAAGATATTTTTATTGATCACACCATTCTGAGACAGCAGCACGAGACGTTCCATAAGGTTTTTCATTTCCCTTACGTTGCCAGGGAAAGGATATTGCTTAAGAATCTCTATCACTTCCTCATCAATTTTTACCGGATCGGCCTTGGAAAATTCAGCGGTAAAATGTTGGGCGAGCTGGGCAATATCCTTGGGCCTCTCGCGCAAGGGAGGCAGGTTTATTGGAAATACATTGAGGCGGTAAAAAAGGTCTTCCCTGAATTTTCCTTCTGCCACCATTTGCTTCAGGTCTTTTTTGGTGCTGGCAATTACCCGCACATTGATTTTGATGGTTTCGGAGCCCCCTACCCTTTCAATTTCGCTTTCCTCCAATGCACGCAGAAGTTTCACCTGCAAATCGATTGGAATGTCATCGATATCGTCGAGATATAAAGTGCCGTTGTCGGCCATTTCAAAACGACCGGTCTTGCTGTTATCGGCCCCTGTAAAAGCTCCTTTTACGTGCCCAAACAGTTCGCTTTCGAAAATCTCGCGCGAAAGAATGGCGCAGCTCACCTTGATCAGGGGTTTGTGGCTGCGGTTGCTGTTGTAATGAATAATATTGGTAAGCAGCTCCTTTCCGGTACCGGTTTCGCCGGTAATGAGCACAGTAGTTGGCTTGTCGGCAATGATCTTCACCAGTTCAAACACCTTTTGCGACTCTTGCCCCGAGCCCACGTATGATGAGAGGTCGAACTTCTTTTTCACCTGGGTGCGCAGCTGCTTGTTTTCTTCCTTTACCGACTTAAATTCCCTGATCCTTTCTATGGTCAGCAGCATTTCTTCCATAATAAATGGCTTGCTGATGTAATCGTAGGCACCCCTTTTCATTGCTTCCACGGCCGTATCGACGGTAGCGTGTGCGGTAATCAGCAGCACATACACTTCTGGCCGCAGTTTTTTAAGGTGGGCAATAAATTCCAGCCCGTCCATGCCAGGCATTTTAAGGTCGGAGATCACAATATCCACTTCGGCATCTTCTTCGCGCAGGGTTTGCAGGGCGGCTTCGGCCGAAGCAAATTCGCGTACCTGGTGACCAGCCTCGCGCAAGTCGTCGGCAGTTGTGACCCTGATAAGCCTTTCATCGTCAACCACAAAAATTTTTAACATATTTTCCAGTTGTGTTAATTTTCTTCCGCTTTTACCGCGAAAGCGGCCCAAAATACAATTCTCTAAGTTTTTTCTTGCCTTGGCAACACTACCACAAATGTAGCTCCTTTTCCTGATTCGCTCTCTACCTGGATCTCTCCACCATGGTCCTGCACAATCTGGTAAGAAACCGAGAGACCAAGCCCAGTGCCTTCTCCCACTTTTTTAGTGGTGAAAAAAGGGTCGAAAATTTTACCCATCACAACCTTGTCCAACCCTGTTCCATTGTCAGAAAAACAGATCCGGGTATGGGTTTCATCTTCATTAATAAAAATATTGACCTGACCTTCAAATCCCGGCTGCCTGGCAATTTTTTCGTTGACAGAGTCAATGGCGTTAATAACGATGTTAAGAAAAACCTGTTCCATGCGGTTGGGCGCCACATTAATAAAATGTGGACATATTGAGTTATCTAAATCAATAGAGATATTTTTCCGGCTGATGCGGTAGCTTGCCAGTTTCATGGTTTTGCGGAGTATTTCGCAGGTATTGGTTTGCTCAAACTGGTGGGGGCTTTTCCGGCTAAATGTAAGCAAATCCTGTATCACCTGCTCCATCTTGCTGAGCGACTCCTGCATGAGTTCGGTATACTTAACGGTTTGCTGAGTATCGTCGGGACGGCGGGCAATGCGGCTGAGGCCTATACGCAATCCGGCCAGGGGGTTGTTAATTTCGTGGGCCACCCCGGCCGTGAGCGTGCCAATGGAAGCCATTTTTTCTGACTGCATTAGCGATTGCTGCAGCTGGTTCATGGTGTAGTGGGTTTGCTCCAGGCGCCTAAGCATGTTATCGTAGTTTTCGAAAAGCACATCAATCTCATCACTGCTATTGAAAATACGGCGGATCCTATAGGAAAGCCTCCGTGTAGAATCCCGAATGATGCCCAGGCCCTGCTGAATGGTTTCAATGTTGATGGCTTGCGACTGTCGGCTGAGCACCTTCAGGGGAGTGGAAATGGTATAGGAGAAGAACAGGGCAGCCAGCAGTCCCAGCAAAAAAAAGATACCCACCATAATCCAGAGAGTTTTGATAGTTTCGTCGACATGTTCGATTATTTCGTTTTCCAGGATGCCAATTCGCACATAAGCCATGCTGCGGCTAAGCACCGGCACGCTGAAGTCACGGATAAAAACGCTCTTGTCGCCCTGATCTCTCACCGACACAATGCTGAACCCGTCGCCCGGGCCGGGCAAATTGACAGTTTTTAATTCTGGCGGTACAAGGTCAGGAAAAGAATGTGCCAGCACCTCACCGTTTTCTGAAACAATAAAAACATAGTAAATGGTTGGGTCGATGGCTTTTATCTCGTTGATAAGCGAATTTAAGCCAGCCGGGTCCTCCGACAGTATGTAAAAAACGGCCTGTTCAGCAAGGGCGCGGGCAATGAAATAGCCTCTTTTTTCAAATTCGGTGTTGAGGGAATGGCTTACCGAGTTGCGCACCAACAAGGCATTTAGCAAACCAAACACCAGCACGGTAAGGCTTATGCCCAGGGCAAACTTGGTGAAAAGTGGCAGCTTGACCTTTCTCATGGTTCCAGGAACTTACGGGCCTGGCGAATGCCATCATAAAGGGTATCACCGGCAAGGATAAAACGATCAACCTGCAACTGGTACATGATCTGGCGGCCTTGCTCGTGCAGGTGCATATCGAGGAAAAGTTCTTGTATTTCGGAACGAAGGGACCGGTCCAGGCCCCGGGAGTTGACAATGGGAGGAATGCCAAAATAGTTGCTTTTCTCAATCAGCCGAATGTTCTGTATAGCTTCTGGCTGAAACTGCGAGAGATAATCGAATATCAGTCCATTGACCGAAGCTCCGTCCACCAAATTGCGCGAAACCATTTGTATGCTGATGTCGTGCGAACTGGAATACAGCACCTGACTAAAAAATTCATCCGAGCTGGTGCCCATTCCCTTGAGTTTACCGTCAATAAAAAGTTTCCCGGTGAAACAAAGCGGATCGGAATAGGTAAAAGACTTTCCGCGGAAGTCTTCAAAACGAATTATCCCTGAATTTTGCTGGGTTATGACATAGCCCTGGTAGTAGGGCAAGTTGTTATGCACCGGCACCACCAGCAGCTCTACCGATTCGGCGCCTACCACATAAGCCCCCGAACAAATGAAGGCGATATCCACCTGGTTCTCGGCCAGCAACTGGTTCACTTCCTGGTAGGTCATACGCTGCTTGAACTCCACTTTAAGGTTGAGCCTTTCCGAAATGTAATCAAACAGTTCCTTGTAATAAACAAAGCTTTCGCGGGGCGAAATAACAGTAGCAATGGCTACTCTCAGGGCGGGAATGCTGTCGCCGTCAGATAGCACAGACACCTGCTGGTCCTGGCTGAAATCAACGGTTACGGTCTTCTGGCGGGGTCCTTTGCATGAAAAAAGAAACAAAAATAAGGGTAGAAAAAAAACAACTGCTGATAAAGGCCTGTATTTAAATGGGAGCATAAAGAAAGATTTGTTTTTTTAGAATGAACTAAGTTACAAAAAAATGCGGTTGTGGTTTTGCCCCAATTCCCAAAAAGAAAACCCCGCTGAACAACAACGGGGTTTTGATAGCTTGCTTGCTCATTTACCCTGAACTTTGCCTGAAGGCAGCTTTTATTTCTTACTACTTTCCTTTTCCTTCTTTTCCTTTTCTTCTGCAGAGTGTTCCTGGAAATAAGCCCCTTTGTCGGGCATGCCGGCTTTGGCGTAGTAGGCCTTGCGCGAAGACCGTTCATGCATAAAATTCAAGTTCATCCCAGCTTCGCTGGCCAAGTATTGGGTGTGATGGTCGATGCCAATGGATATTGAAAACTTTTCCACATCATGGTTGGCGCCCATATAGGTAATGGTCCAGCCCAATTTCTTAAGTTCCTCTACCAGATTTTTAATGGCCATATGGTTGAATTCTACCGAGGCATTTTCCATACCATCAGTAAGTATGGTTACCAGTACTTCGGTATTTTTTTCGCCGGCAATGGCATCGCGCTGGCGTGTAAGGCCGCTTCCCATGGCATCGAAAAGCGGGGTGGCTGCGCTGGGCCGGAAGTTTTCCCTGCTCAGAGGCTTCAGTTTTTTCGCAGGCTCGTTAAACAGGTGAGTCTTAATTACATTGGTATTGAAAGAAATGTAGGTCACGAAATGGTGTTGGTCCGGATGGTCGTTTTCGGCCTGTTGAATGGTTTCGAGTAACTCGTTGAAGCCATTGATGGTGTATTCCTTAATGGCGCCCATTGATCCGCTCTCGTCGAGAATGATCAGGTTGTAGATCTTGTAGATTTGTTTCATAGCTCATTAATTTTTGGTTTATAATTATGTTTGCTGCTTTGCCCCTGTCTTACATTTTTTGATTAATTTTATAAATGGGTTTCAGATATTCAGTCACTTTTTTATATTAATAATACAAAAACGCAACCATTTAGAATCGTAAAACGTAATTAAATACAGAAAGACGTAACAAAATTACGTTTTTTATTAACATACTGCATTGGTTTACGTAATTTTGTTTAAAAAATTTCACTTCCGTGGAAAGCACCAATATTACCGGCCGTTTAAAAGCCATTCGAATGACGCTTGGCCTGAATCAGAAAGAATTTGGGGAGCGAATGGGTATGGCCCTGACCACTTGGGCCAGCATTGAACAGGGTCGCAACTCGCTCAATGAGCGGGCCCGTCTGCTGCTCGAAAAGATCTATTTCGTCAATCCCGAATTTCTCGACACTGGCGAAGGCCCCAAGTTCCTCAGATCTCCGCAAAATGAAGAAAGCGATTTTTTTCAGCCCCCCCCCAATTTTGAAACAAGGAAGAGGATCCATATGGCGATGAATGAGCCTCCGGAAATCCGCAGGCCCCTGAAACCCAACTACGATCCTGAATTTTCCGACGAAGGAATCAGGTTTTTCTCAGCGAAAGAACCTTCCGGCAACGAGAAAAATATGCCTTGCCCCGAATGCAGCGAAAAGGATATGGAAATATGGCGTCTGCGGCAAATGATAGAACGTCTTGAGGCCGAGGCTGACCATCAGCGCAAGGTAATAGACCACCTGATGGAAATGCAGAGAAACCAGCAAAGACCCATCTGATCATTTTTTCACTTCTCATCTTTCATTTTCAATATTAGCAAAATGGCCTTCAGCAGCAACCCCACCCTAATTGCCAAATCCGACATTGAACTGCATATACAACCCCGCATGGCCAACCGCCACGGGCTGATTACCGGGGCCACCGGCACTGGAAAAACAGTGTCGCTGCAGGTGCTTGCCGAGTCGTTCAGCAGGCAGGGCATTCCCTGTTTCATGACCGACATAAAGGGCGACCTTTCAGGCGTTTCTAGATCAGGCAATCTCAATCCCCGTATCGCAGACAGGGTAGAGAAAATGGGGCTGGAAGGATATGAAAACCGCGCCTTCCCGGTGGTGTTCTATGATGTTTTCGGCGAACAGGGACACCCCATGCGTACCACCATTCATGAGATGGGGCCACTGCTGCTCTCGCGCCTGCTCAACCTGAACGACATACAGTCGGGCGTGCTCAACATCGTATTTAAAATTGCCGATGAAAACGGATTGCTGCTGCTCGACCTGAAAGACCTCAACGCCATGCTCGAATATGTGGGCAACAACCGCAGCCTGTTTATCACCAGCCATGGCAATGTTTCCCCTGCCAGCATTGGAGCTATAAAGCGCAACCTTATGATGCTCGAAGACCAGGGCGCCAGCAGCTTTTTTGGCGAAACGGCCTTCGACATCCATGATTTGCTGAAAACCGATGCCCATGGCATGGGCGTGCTCAATATCCTGACGGCTGACCGGCTGATGCATTCGCCTCGTGTTTACTCCACATTTTTGCTGTGGCTGCTTTCCGAACTCTACGATCAGCTTCCCGAAGAAACATACATAGAAAAGCCCAAGCTGGTTTTCTTCTTTGATGAGGCGCATATGCTTTTTAAGGATACGCCCCGGGTGCTGCTCGAAAAAATTGAACTGGTGGTGCGCCTGATCCGTTCCAAAGGGGTGGGCGTGTATTTTGTTACCCAAAACCCGCTCGACCTACCCGACACGGTGCTTAGCCAACTGGGCAACCGCATTCAGCATGCCCTGCGCGCCTATACTCCTCGCGAACAGAAAGCCGTGAAGACTGCTGCCACCACTTTCAGGCAAAACCCGGCTTTCGACACCGAAACTGCCATAACCCAGCTGAGTGTGGGCGAAGCCCTGGTCTCTTTTCTTGATGAAAAAGGTGTGCCCGGAATGGTTGAACGTGCCATGATTTGCCCGCCGGCCGCACAGATTGGCCCCATCACTCCCGAAGAGCGAGGGCGTCTGATAAACAAATCGCCTGTATTCGGCGTTTATGAACGGTATATCGACCGCGAATCGGCCTTTGAAATGCTACAGGAACGAGTAGAAAAAGAACTACAGGCCAAAGTCGAAGAGCAAACACCTGCCAAAACTACCCGGACAAAAAGAAAACAGCCCACCGTGCTTGAGGAAATATCCAGGCAAACCGGGCGGGCCATTACACGTAATATTAGCAACCAGCTGGGCCGCGAGATCGTGCGCAGCATCCTGGGCTCCCTGTTTGGGGGCAAACGAAGATAATTATTTTAAATTTTTTTTAACCAGAACCAATGAGCCATTCAATAGCTATTGTACTAAAGAAGAATTTTCTCCTGCTACTTTTTCTTGCCCTTGTAGTTTCCTGTGGCAAGGACGATCCCAATCCTTACGAACCGGAATACCTTGAAAGTTACGAAACTATTCAAACCATCAGCAGGGAACAAATTCAGGCTATCGTGGGGTCTGGCGAACTGTTTCCAGCGGAAGCGGCAGCCTTTGTGCAGTTTGGCGTAAAAGCAGTCCGGATAAATTACCACACCGTTGGTGTGGATGGCGGGCCAATTGTAGCCTCTGGGGCGCTGCTAGTGTCAGAATCCAGCAACCAGCTACCAATGCTGAGTTTTCAGCACGGCACGCTATCCAATCCATCCGAAGCTCCTTCCCTGTTTCAGTCGGTTTATACCGAGCAGTTGACTTTTTTTGCCAGCATAGGTTATCATACCGTGCTGCCCGACTATATTGGTTATGGTGCCACGGCAAACCTTGAGCATCCTTACGAGCACCGCGCCAGTCTGGCCACTGCTACCCGCGATATGATCAGGGCATCTTACGAGTATTTCAAGGTGGAAGGACTTAAGGAACCTGACAGCAGGCTTTTTCTTACCGGCTATTCAGAGGGTGGTTTTGCCACCATGGCTACCCTTAAACTTCTGCAGGAGGAGCACCCGCAGGAATTCAACATTACGGCTGCTACAGTTGGCGCAGGTGCATACAACAAAACAGCAACGGCAAAATACGTAATCAGCTCCAACGAAAATCAGGAATACATCAACACCTTTGTTTGGGTGCTGGATGTTTACAACAGGATTTATCCCCAGCTGCAGCGCCCTTACAGCCATTATTTCAATGAGCCTTATGCCTCACAGATCGAACAAAACGGAGTTTTTACACCCATAGCACTAAACCCCTCCCTCCTTTTCAGGGAAGAGTTTGTGGAAGGCGTGCTCAATGGCACAGATACTGCCATGATTTCAGCCCTAGCCGATAACGACTGTTTCGACTGGAAACCCGGATTCCCCATCAGGCTATTTCATGGAAATGCAGACCGCCTGGTGCCCTATCTGAATTCAGAAACCGCCTATGCAGCCATGCAGGCACAGGGCACCCAGAATATTCAGTTTATTACTACCGAGGGCGGCACTCACGAAACCTCACTGGGCGATTACATTATGGGTACATTCACGTTTTTCTTTTCTGTGCAGGGCAAGGAAGCTCCGGCCTGGTAGTGCAGGGAATCATTTTTCAAAATTGGCTCAAAAATCAATTGGCAGATTCATCCTGCATACAAGCTTTCAGTTGCTGGAAAAGGCAGGAAGGACGAACGGCAAAGATTTTCTTTCCCAGTAAAAGGGCCTTTTCTTCAATACAGGTTTTTTCTTCTGAAATTTGCTCCAGGGTAGTTGCGGCAAGGTCTTCCAGCTCGGGTTCAATATATTCCTTCAGGGCAGATTCAAGCAAAACAAGGTCGTGATGACGGCCAAGGCTCTGAGCCACGGATTTTAGTTCCCTTATCAAGGGTTTAAGCATGGAAGGCCATAGGCCGATCAATAGTTCTGCCTGGTACCAAAGGTATTTCACCTGTTTGCGCCATTCGTGCAGCTGATGGTCGGTCACTGGAACCTTAAGATTTCCGTGCTGTTTTTTGGCGGCAGCAAAGGTATTCTTGATACCCAGCAAAAAAAGCTCTGTATCCGTTTCTTTCGGCTCCCAACTGCTGATTTCTGCCTGCATTTTCGATAAGCGGTGTATTACCTCACGGCAGGCCTCGTCGAATGTAGTTACTGCCTGATCCCTTTTTCGCTTCTGCATCAGCCTTGCCCTGAACTGAATGAGGAAGGCACGCTCTGTGGCCGACTTCCTGGTTTTTATCATGCTCTTAAGCACCTCATTGATTACTGTATAATCGCGGTGAAAGGACAAGGTTCTGGCCTGGTCGCGGTAAAAACGGTTCAGCCGTCGGTATTCGGAATCGTTTAGGCCAAAGCGCCCAAAACGCAATAGGCATCGTAAGCGTTTGAAAGACAGCCTTGACTGATGTACACTACGGTAATCCCGTTCTGGGTCCGCCAGCTGTTTCAGCGCCAGTCGGTTATAGTAGCCTGTTAGCCTGACCAGATTTTGGCCAAAGGTTTCCTGAAAATGCAGGGCAGCAGGTTCCAAAGCAGTTTTTTTTCTGAAAGTTAAGCATTTTGTCCAAATATCGCCTATTCAAATAAAAAAAGCCCACCAACAAAAAAGTGGCAGGCTTAAAGAAATTATGTTGTTAATCAGTTCTGAATGCCCAACTGTACTTCACAGAAAATGCGCACTTCGTCGCTAACCAGCACGCCACCGGTTTCGAGGGCAGCATTCCAGTTCAGGTTCCAGTCCTTTCGGTTAATCTTACCACTGAGGCTGAAACCAGCCTTACTGTTGCCCCAAGGATCTTTCATCACACCGCCAAACTCTACCTCCAGATTTACAGGCTTGGTCACATCCTTAATGGTCATGTCACCCATGAGTTTGAACTTCTCATTGTTGATTTTTTCCAATTTCTCCGATTTGAATTTCAGCACCGGAAACTTTTCCGACTCAAAAAAGTCGCCGCTGCGCAAGTGGTTGTCACGGTCGGCTTGGTTAGTGTCGACGGAAGCGGTTTTTGCTTCAAATTCAATTTTAGCCGTGGAGAAATCCTGACCATCGGTTTCCACGCTGGCCGAAAATTCACGGAAGTAACCTGTAACGGTGGTAATCATCAGATGCTTTACCTTAAACTGGATTTCGCTGTGGGTCGGGTCTGCAGCCCATTTTGTTATTGACATAGCTATTATTTTTTAAATTAAGATTTGGTTTAGAGGTTAAACAGCTAAATATACGAATTGTTGAATATTTAAGCCAAAATTATTAAACAGGAGTTTTTTCTTACATTTGTTCAAAACCATAAATCAATGAAAAAAGCCATTTTCATTTTGCTTATTGCAATGGGTATCCCTTCCCTTTTCGCCCAGGAAAAGATTTCCATTTTGCTTAATCAGCCCGATACAAGCCGGGGGCATACTGTGATGCAGGCCCTACAACTAAGGGCTTCGACCACGGCCTTTTCGTCAGAACCACTGAGCCTTCAGGATTTGTCAGATATTATTTGGGCTGCCAATGGCATCAACCGTCCTGAGGAAGGCAAGCGCACGGCTCCTTCAGCGCGCAACAGCCAAGATATCGACGTATTTGTAATCAAGGAGGATGGGGCGTTTTTTTACAACCCTTCAGACCATTCCATTGAGCTGATTGCCGCGGGCGACCATCGCGGAATGGTGACCGGCAGGCAGGTAAACATGGCCAATGCGCCGGTAATGCTGGTGCTGGTTACTGACATTTCGCGCTTTTCGGGCAGCGATGAGGCCCTGAAGATGCGCTGGGGGGCCATGGATGCGGGCATTGTATCGCAAAACATTGCCGTGGCATGCGCAGGTCTGGGAATGGTTACACGGCCCCGTGCCTCCATGGATATGGCCGGCTTACGGGAACTGCTTAAACTCACCGAAGCGCAGCATCTTATGCTGAACAACCCTGTGGGCTATCCGGCCAATTGATCAATACAAATATTTGGTATTTAGCCAAAGGTTAGGACCGCTTACATTGATTATGTAAACCCCTCTCTGGTTTTCGTTCAGCGGAAGGTGGAGAAGAAATTCCTTTTTGCCCGTTTCAAGCTCGCTCTGGTGCACCAGCCTTCCTGAGAGATCAAACACCCTGATTGTCGCCCTCTGAGGCTCTGCGAGGCTCAAATGAAGCCGTGGTTGGCCGTAATTATATCGTTCAACCCATATCCTGTTTTCATCTGCCGTAGCAGGAAGTGTTGAAGTGACCAGGTTTAGATTTTGCCGCAGCAAATCAGAAAACTGCTCGGGAGTAACAAAAACTACTTCATGTCCTAGTTCCGCATTATTTTTTACATTTTCCATTATAATATTCAGCCTGGAAAGGGTAATGTCGGCCGGATTTGAAGCACTTACCGTGGTGCCATCCTGCCTGAGACGCTGATAGCCTGCCAGCAAAAAACTGGGTTTTGGCTTGTTGCGGAGTTTATTGATTATACGCTCTGAAGAGGCTGCAAGGTCAGTTACATTAGCATAAAAGGTTTCATCATTCACATGGTTGAAAAGCAAACCGCCGAAGTTGGTATAGGCCTTTTGTGTTTGCAAGGCCGGATCGAACAAAAAGGTAAGGTCGGTGCCAGTTTGCTGGGTAAAACTGCCAAGTTTGCTAAAGCTGAAATTGTTGGAAATCTCTACGCCACGGTAAGTACTCACCCCTGCACCGTTGTAATGCTTGTAGGCATATACCGATGGAATGGCGTATTTCTGCAGCAGTTGGCTCGAGGTTTCAATGGCATTGGGAAGATAGCTGTTGGGAAACATATCCGGATAAGCATAACCCAGCGGGGTAGTAACAGAAATAAAGCCATCGTTTTCGGTGGCTGTGCGGTAATAGTATTGCCCGATAAATGGGAAGGTTTCGAACAGATGAAGGTTAAAACCCCAGCCAAGGGGTATTTCCCCTCTGATATTGGAAAGCCACGCACCGCTCTGAAAGCCAAAGTTCCAGTTGCCTGCATCGCCTTCCGAGCCGATAAAAAGCACGTAGTGTTTGTCTTCAAGTAAAGTGGTTCCAGGCTGCACGGTCGAAGGCCTTTCATAAGCAAAATCGCCATCGACAGGAAAAACATGATGCCACGAAAGGTTACCCAGCAGGGTTTCATGAAAGCTGCCACCCCAGGCCGAAACCCATTGCACCAATGGTTCAGGTCGCATCCAGCCATAAATGTGAAAAATTTCATTCGGATGGTTTTCTTGGAGATATTCCATTACTTGCTCAATCTTTTCTGCCTTTTCATCAGAAAGCGAATAAAAATTCAACGATTCGGTTCCTGCCAAATTCATTTGAAACATCCGCTGCTG
>Ga0209498_1001267_pt1 | contig 15565 bp, 12 predicted proteins | sample WalLakDeSediment_FD_184131 | JGI IMG/M metagenome (GOLD analysis project Ga0209498, IMG submission 184131) | Lake sediment microbial communities from Walker lake, Nevada to study Microbial Dark Matter (Phase II) - Walker Lake 11/02/13 Deep... | ecosystem: Environmental > Aquatic > Freshwater >... | reverse complement strand
CATGGTGAACGAGTGGCTCCAACTGGACGCCACCTTCACGCCCGAGCCCACCCACCGGCACCGCCAGATCCTCTCCGGGCTCATGCCCGCAGTGACCCGGGCCGAGCTCGTACCGGACGCTCACCTGGCGGCCCTGGCCATGGAATACGGACTCGTGCTGTGCTCCTCGGATTCCGACTTCGAGCGATTCAAGGGCCTCAAGTGGGAAGATCCGCTCCTGGCCTCGCTCCCGGAGCACGGGCGCTCCCCGTAGGATCCGCCTTCTCCCCGAAACAGGGGCGCTCCCCGTAGGAACTGGCTTCCCCCCGAAGCAGGGGCGCTCCCCGTAGGATCCCCTTCCCCCTTGGCGCAACTCCCAGGCCGAGAGATTCGCATTTGCACCAGGTGAAAGTGGCCGGCTTCCGGGAGTCGGAGGAGGACACGCCTCCCCGTCCACGGGCAGTCAGCCAGCTGCCCGTCATGGGCGGACAGGCAGCCAGGCGCCCCTCCGCGCCCATGGGGGGGTAGTCAGGACCGGGCTGAGGGACGAAGGCCTAGTTGAGCGGCCGCCCGGGCCAGGGGCCGGTCCAACGTCCAGAGGGAGACACCGGCCAGCAGGGCGGAGGCCAGGAGGTGGACATCCACCCAACCCAGGCCCGCGCCCATGAGCTCCCGGGCCTCCACGAGGCCGAGGGCCTCGGCGTGCGTTGCCTCGGGAGCCTGGGGAAGTGCCGCCAGGAGGTCCAGGATCTCCCGACGGTTCACCAGCTTGCCGCAGGCCAGTTCCCCCTGGACGAAGGAATGGCACCAGACCTCCCCCGCCTCCAGAGCGGACGCCAGGTTGGCGTTGCCCCGGTGAAGGTGGTCCACCCAGACGGATGTGTCGACGAGCATCAGGCCAGGCGGCGGGAGCGACGGCGAGGCACGGGCTCCAATTGGGGCTCCGACCCACCCAGACGGGCAAGGCGCCGGGATTTCTCACGGGCGATGAGAGCCCTAAGTCCTTCGTGGACAACTGCCGTCTTCTCCTTGAGCCCGGTAAGGCGCTGGGCCTCCTCGAAGAGGGTGTCATCCAGATTCAGTGTGGTTCTCATGTGCATGTAGATATGCCCATCTAGTACATACTGCAAGGCCGTGGAAGACAAATCCACTCCTGGAACGATGTGCGAAGGAGTGGGGCGCAAACATGGTGAGACGGGTCTAAGCACACCGATTGGGGTTCCCCTACCTGAACCTGATCCGGGAGTGGGCCAGGACCTTCCGAAAAGAAGACTCGAACCAAGGCTGCCCCGGAGGGAATGGGCACCGGTTCCCAGGGGGTTGACACTGGGTCCGCCGTCTTCCATCTTACATACCGACGGTCGGTATGTTTACGAATGGAGGTGCGGAATGATGGTTCACCGGGTTGAAGGGGACAGGCGGAAGCAGGAGTTCCTCGACACGGCCCTGGAGCTGTTCAGCCAGCGGGGCTACGAGAAGACCACCATCCAGCACATCATCGACGCCATGGGCGTCTCCAAGGGCGCGTTCTACCATTACTTCCAGTCCAAGGAAGACCTTGTGGAGCAGATCGCCGCGGCGTACGCGGACCGGGTCGTCCTGATGTGGGTGGAGATCGCCGCCATGCCGGACCTGGACGCCGTCCAGAAGCTCAACTATGGGATCCAGATGGTTCAGGGATACAAGAAGACGAGGCAGCGACAACGCAGAAAGCTCCGGCAGGCCTTCCGGGACGGGGAGAACCTGAGGCTCCAGAAGGAGATCCTCTCTCGAATCCAGGCCAGGGCTCTGGTGCCGTTGCGACAGATCATCGAGCAAGGGGTCCGGGAGGGATCGTTCCAGGTTTCGGATGCCGGCGAGACGGCGGAGTTCTTTCTCCATGCCAACCAGGCCCTCAGCGCCTCCCTGGACCACCTGGCCGCCAGGGCCCGGGAAGACCCCTCAGCGGGACGGGCGTGGTTGAAGGAGCACCTGGACGCCAAGCTCGGCAGCTACGAGGAGATTCTGGAGCGGGTCCTGGCCCTGCCCAAGGGTTCTTTGGACCTGAAATCCCACTACATGGAGCGGTTCCTGGAGCTCCACGACGAGGGAGAGCTCTAGCCATGCCATCGAAAGAACACCGTCTTGCTGTGTTGAAACAAACCGACGGTCGGTATGACCATCGGGATAGCAGTCGACCAATTCCACTTAAAGGGAGCGTTGGGCCATTTTCTCGAACGGTGGGCCATGAACAGTAACAGTGGGCCGAGTACTGGAACGGTGGGCCATGAACAGGAGCGGTTTGCCATGATCAATAGATACGTGCAGGACCTGGACAGGGTGAGAGCGGACCAGCTGGAGGGCGCGGGGGGAAAGGCGGCCAATCTCGGAGAGATGCTGAAGGCTGGGTTGCCGGTGCCGGGAGGTTTCGTGGTTCTCACGGAAGCATACCGGAGGTTCTTCGCCGCCAACGATCCTGACGGCTCTCTCAGGGGAAGGCTGGAGGGAGCGACCATGGACGGGACGGACGGCACCCTGGCGGGCGAAGCCCGTGACCTCTTCCTGAGAGGTGTCATGCCGCCGGAGCTGGAAGAGGAGATTCTCGGTGCGTATGAGAGCCTGGGGCGTCCGGTGACGGCGGTGCGGTCCTCAGCCAACGCAGAGGATCTTCCCGGGGCTTCGTTCGCGGGGCAGTACTCCTCCTTCCTGAACGTGAGGGGCGAGGCGGAGCTCTTGAAAGCCGTGAGGGAGTGCTGGGCCTCTCTCTGGAACGAGCGAGCGGTGACGTACCGGCGGAAGCATGGGATCGGAAACGGTGATCTGGCCCACGGCGTCCTGGTGCAGCGGCTTATCCCGGCGGAGAAGTCGGGGATCCTGTTCACCGCCAATCCTGTGAACGGCCGGAGGGATCAGCTCCTCCTCAACGCGTCCTGGGGCCTGGGGGAGGCCATCGTGGGCGGCGATGTGACGCCGGACCAGTGGGTCCTCAGGAAGGAGGACGGCGCTGTGCTGGAGTCCTTCGTCGCCCGCAAAGAGGTGATGACGATCCGGGAGAACGGAGGAGTCCGCCTGGTTCCGGTTCCCGCCGAACAGATGGAGGCGTCCACCCTGGACGCCGGGGAGGTGCAGGCTCTGGCCCGGCTGGCCCTTCGGGCAGAGGCCCATTTCGGTGCCCCGCAGGATATCGAATGGGCGTATTCCGACGGTGAGTTCCACCTGGTGCAATCACGGCCCATCACCTCCCTCTATCCCATGCCGGAGCCCCGGCCAGGGAGGGACGACCTGAGGGTGCACATGAACCTGAACCTCTATTCCCAGGCCATGCCGGAGCCCTTCACTCCCATGGGCGCCGATCTGATCCGGGAGATGGCCAAGGACCTCATCCGCAGGTTGGGGCGGAAAGATCCGGAGGCCGAGGAGACCCTCTGGTGGTTCCAGAACGTGGGCGGCAGGATCTTCGTGGACCTTACCGAGATGCTCCGGAGCCCCAAGCGCTGGGGGCGGCTGGCGGGAAACGACAACGACAAGGACCCGGTCACCACCCGGGCCCTGGTCCAGTGGCTGGAGCGGAACCGGGAGGAGATCACCTCCCGCCGGGGGCCGGCCCTCCTCCGGCACCTGAACCTCCGGCTACTCCGCTACCTCCTGGAGGCCGCCTCGAAGGTGGGAGTCGGTAAGCGGTCGGCAGACCGGGCCCGTGAGAAGGCGGTTGAGCGGGGGGAATCCATGATCCGGCAGCTTCGGGAGGAGAGCCGACGGCTGTCCACCCTGGAGGACCGACTCCACTTCGTCCGGAACACCATCGGCGAGGTCTTCACCGGCGGTTTCGAGATCGTGTTCTACGTGTCGGCCTCCTCCACCTACATGGAGCGGGCCCGGAAGATCCTGGCGGCGTGCGGCGGCGACCCCGCGGATCTGGAGCCTGTGGAGAAGGCGGTGCCCCACTCCGTCACCACGGAGATGGGCATGGCGATCCTGGAGGTGGCCCGAGCCCTGGACGCCCGGGGAACGGTGGCCACCGCCGACGCCCCTGAGGTGCAGGAGTTCCTGGCCCGCTACGGCCACCGGAACACCGTGGAGCTGGACGTGGGTGTTCCGTCCTGGAAGGAAGATCCCTCCTACGTAGTGGACCTGGTGAACGGCTACCTGGAAGCCGGAACCTACCGGGAGGCCCTCCAGCGGTTCGAGGACGCCCGCACGGAGGCGGAGGCCGCCATTCCTCGGCTCCGTGACCAGCTGGTCCGTTCCGGACACAAGGGGCAGGCAAGAAGGCTGGAGAGGCTGCTCCGGGATTTCCGGGCCATGTTCGGCGTACGGGAGCTGTCCAAGTTCTACCTCCGCCACGCCCTGACTCTCTACCGGGAGCAGTTGCTGGCGGTGGGGGCGGAGTTGGCGGCCCAGGGAAGGCTGGAGAAGACCGAAGACGTGTTCTTCACGGACATGGCCCGGATCCGGTCCGGCCAGGACCTGGCGGCCCACGTTCGCAGGAACCGGGAGGAGTTCCGGCTGAACCAGCTCCGGACGGCGCCCCGGCTCATGGCCAGCACCGGCGAAAGCTTGTACGCCGCCGCCAGCGATGGCGAAGAGGGCGGCCTCCGGGGCATCCCCGTATCCCCCGGCGTGCACGAAGGCCCCGTCAGGATCCTGGAGCATCCTGAGGAAGGCCACCGTCTCGAGAAGGGTGACATCCTGGTGGCTACAGGCACCAATCCGGCATGGACGCCTCTCTTCCTGAAGCTGGGAGCCCTCATCATGGAAACGGGTGGGCCCATCTCCCACGGATCGGTGGTGGCTCGGGAGTACGGCGTACCGGCGGTGGCCGGGGTGGGCGGTGCCACCAGGCAGCTCCGGGAGGGCCAGAGGGTCCGGGTGAACGGCGAGACCGGGTCCGTGGAAATCCTGGACGGTCCCTGAGGGGGGGGAGAGACGTCATGGCCACGGCAACCGGCCGGAGCAACCTGATCCTCTACCTATCCATCGCCCTGGCCATGGTGGGCTTCGGCATCGTCATGCCGGTCCTGCCCTTCTACATGGAAGCCCTGGGGGGTAGCGGCTCCCACCTGGGGCTCCTGGTGGCCACCTATGGCCTCATGCAGCTCCTCTGCGCTCCCCTGTGGGGCGGCCTGTCGGACACCTACGGAAGGAAACCCTTCCTTCTTCTGGGGATGGCGGGGCTCGCCACCGGGATGCTCCTGTTGGGGCTCGCCACGGAACTGTGGATGCTCTACGTCGCCCAGCTGGCCTCCGGCGCCCTGTCCAGCGCCATCTACCCCTCCGCTCTGGCCTACGTGGGCGACGTCCATCCCACGGCTCGTCGCAGCGCCGCCATCGGCCGCATCGGGGGGGCTGCGGGCCTGGGCGTCATCATGGGCCCGGGCATCGGCGGTGTGCTGGCCGCCGGGTCCCTGTCCCGCCCCTTCTTCTTCGCTGCGGGATTCGCCCTCTGCACCTTCCTGGCCCTCCTGTTCTTCCTCCCCGAGTCCCTCCCTCCCCACCGGCGGGCCGCCTCACAGCCGGCGAAGAACCTGCCCAACCTCGGGCGGATCCGGAAGGCCCTGGGGACCGCCATGGCTCTGGGACTGGTGGCGGCCTTCGCAGCCATCTTCGGGAAGTCAGGGTTCACCAGCATCTTCGGCCTCTACGCCCTGGAGCGGTTCGGGCACGGTCCGGCCTGGGTGGGGGCCGTCCTCATGGCCATGAGCCTCACGTACGCCCTGGCCCAGGGGGTTCTCGTGGGGCCGGTGACGGAGCGGCTGGGGGAGGAGACCCTCATCCGGATCCTCTTCCCCGCCATCGGCCTGGCCTTTCCCCTGATGCTGCTGGCCAGCGGCACCCCATCCATCGTCATCACCACCAGCCTGTTCATCCTCTTGATGGCCCTCCTGAAGCCCACGGCCCTCTCCTTCGTCTCCCAGAGGGCCGGTGAGAACCAGGGGGCTGCCATGGGCCTGGCGGAATCCTTCATGGGCATGGGGAGGATCCTGGGCCCTCTGGGTGCCGGGATCGCCTTCGACGCCGACATCCGCTTCCCCTTCCTCGGAGGAGCCGTGATCTTCGGAGGGCTCCTTTTCCTGAGCTTCCATTGGCGCAGCTCGGCGGGCGAAGCACAGGAGACCGCCGGGCCCCTGGGGGAACCCTGCAGCAGCGGGTGAAGGATCTCCCTCCTGCAACGGGCCTCTGGGCCGCGGCAGCGGATTGCGACTGGACGCACGAAACACCGGAGTGATGTAATGACGAAGACCAGAAGGGAGTTCATCGGTGAGAGCGCCGCCGTCATGGGTGCAGCTCTGGGCACGGTGTGCCTGGGGGGCTGTGCTACCTTGGCAGGCAAATCGGCGATGCCAATGCCTCCGGCCTCGAGCTACCGCATAGAGGAGACGGAACTGTTCATCGACCTGGCCAAGACTCCGGACCTCCAGGGGATCGGCGGGGCGGTCAAGTACGCATTCCCGGCCCTGGGGGAGGAGCACAAGGTGATCGTGGCCCGAACCGGCGAGAACGTGTTCGTCGCCCTCCCGGACAGGTGCAGCCACGGCAGTCGCGAGCTGAACTACCTGCACGATGAGGACATCTTCCGGTGCTCGAGCTTCGGCCGGTCCCGTTTCGCGACGGACGGAACGGTGCAGAAAGGCCCCGCGAAGAGCGACCTTTCGGCCTTCCCGGTGGCTCGGAAGGGCCAGGCGCTGGTGGTGCGCTTCGCCTGAGGTAGCCAGCTGCCCCTCGCCGGACCGAGCCTGAGAACGGCAGACCGACCTCCGACACCAGCACCAGTTCATCCCGGTACCCGGCCCGGATCAGGCGCCGCACGCCGGCGCAGATTCCTCGCATAAGGCCCGAGGGCATCCTACGCCATCCTATTGAAGGGGCACATGTCACCCGATCTCCGCCACGTGCCTTCCGTGCCGCCAGGATAACCCTTGAGGAGCCTACACGATGGTGATGCCTGCGTGGACCGCGGCCTGGTCAACCAGATCCCGGCCCGGCCCATATCGAAGCGGCCAGGGCGCGCCTGTGATCGTGAGTTGCCCGGAATCGAGCCGGCCCCCGAAGAGCACACAGGCTTTGGCGACGTTGAATTGCCTTGATACCCAGATGAGGCCGTCGACGTCGCCCAGCTCCCGGTAGAACACCTCCGCCCACGCTACGGTCCTGACGTACTCCGATGCCTCGGTGTCGGTGAGCTGCGATGCGCGCACCCCCAGGCGACGAAGCCCGTGGCCGAAGAGCTCAACCAGCCTCAGGGCACGCGAAGGGGCGAGCCAGACGATCGAGAGAGAGTCGAGGCGAGACTCGAGTACGACCCGGTACTCGCCCAGAACGGGCACGTCGTGGAAGACGGTCTCGGCGATGGCGCCGTCCACCTGGTCGGAGCCGTAGAGGACCGGGACCGTCCTCCCCTGCGGGTCCCGAAAGAAGTGGAACCGGCCGACCACGTTACCGTTCTGGCCAGGATGCATCGCGGTGGGCTCATGGGCGTGATCGTAGACGCGGATGATCGGAACCCCACTCTTCCACTCGAAGATCCTGGGAGTGACCTCGCGAAGGTCAGGCGGCGGAGGACACTCGGCCACTAGACCGCCAGAGGAGCAGCAGCACGCCTGGCGGCCTCGATGACGCGCTCCGGCTCGTCCCGCAGAAGATCCACGGGACGCTTGCCGCCGAGCCACCCCGACGGGCTTGCCAGCCAGAGCGCCACAGCCCACCCGCTGGAAGGACTCAGCGCGTGGAGAAGCTCGCGGATCGCGGGCAGCGGCCTCCCGTCTTCCCCGAACTGGAGGCCGGGAAACGCGTCGCGGCCGCCGACCGCGACGGCAAAGACCTTGCCCTCACTCTTCCAGCGGTTGGCCAGGGCCGACGTGTTGCGTGCGGTGGAGCCACCCAGACGAGCCACCTCCGCACTCGCAAATGCAGGGAACTCCTGCAAGAACGCCCTCCTCGCCGCCGCCTGCCTCTGCAGCTGGACTACGGTGCTCTCTCTCAGCACGCCAGTATCCAAATCCTCGCCGAGCACGCTGAGCACGCGCTCACTCTGCCTGGCCTCCAGGGCCAGCGAGCGGGCGAGCCCCTCGACGGCAGCCAGGGCCGGACGGGCGCCCGACAGGACGAGCACCGCCTCTCCCTTGCCGAGCTCGGGATGCCGGGCCACGAGCCGCCGCCTCTCGGCTTCCGTCAGTTCCACCGTGCTAATGGGGTCCGTGGCCACAGGCAACCTGTCCTCTTCGTGATATCCGTGAAGTCATGCGACAACCTCATGCCCATAATGCCTTGTGCGGCCCGATCTGTCAAGGTCCGGCGGAGTTGAGACGGTGCACTTGACGTGCGTAGCACGAACGGGCTGCATGCGCAGGTGTGCCTCTCAAGGAGGAAGAATGGCGAAAGAAGCATCGGCCCCGAGGCGGGCCACGGATCCGCCGCCGGGCCCGCTAACGGCCATGGACTCCCGTCTGCGCTTGCCTCGGAGAGGTTCCTTGCGCCAATTCCCACCGGCAGGCCATTGAGGACTCCCGTTGTGGATGAGCCAAAGGACGTGACCATGAGCCCCTTCCGACTTCTCTTTCTCCCCCTCGCATTCACCCTCTTTACCCTCGCGTCCGCTCCGGCGGCGGGGCAGGAGCCGGCCGGCCAGCAACTCGCGTCCGATCCGGCGGCGGGGCAGGAGCCGGCCGGAAGTCCCATCTACTGGGGTAACGAGGTACCCGTGGGCTGGACCGGGGAGTGGCCGGACGAGCTTCGCACGGTGGCAGAGAAGACGGACTTCAGGCGGACCATGACCGTGGCGGATCTCCACCACTTCATCGACGAGCTGCGCTGGCGAAGCGAGCACGTCCACGTCCTGAACGTCTTCCGCTCACCCCTGGGGCGGATGGCACCGGCGGTGATGTTGGTCTACGACGCCCACCGCATGGGCCAGGGCAACTACGCCTACGTCAACTCTACGGTCCCGGCGGCCCACCCTGGGCCCCGGGGCTACGTTCGCGACACCCCATTTCCGGCGGTCCGGGACGCGGTCCGGAGGGAGGCGCCGAAGGAGCCCTCGGAGGAGCCCGGACAGGGGAGATGATCATGCGCAAGTGGAGGGAAGGAGAAGGCCTCCTGCGGCTCGGGTCCGTGGTCTCACGCACGGTGGCGCTCCTGGTGGTGTCGGCGGCGCTGATTACGGTATCCGGGTGCGAGGGTGATGGACCGGATGAGCCGCTTCCCGGCTGGGCCCAGGACCCCCCGGTCCTGGAGTCACTGGTGGATCTCGCCCGGTCCGAGAGCGAGCTCAGGACGGCGCTCTCGGCCTATTCCTCAGGGCGCGGGGCCATGTTCCGGACCCTGGAGGGGCTGGGGGAGGCGGTGGCCAGGGAGATCCAGCTTCGGTGGTACGGGTCCTGGCTCCAGGAGCTGGAGGGGCTGGACTTCGACGCCCTGAGCCGGGAGGGCCAGGTGGATTACATCGGCCTGCGCAACCGCATCGAGTCCGAGATGGCCATGGCGGAGGAGGGCCGGGAGGTGACCGGCGGGGGCGAAGGGCCCATCGGCGCCGAAGGGCTCCGGGCCCACCTGGCCCGGGAGATGATCCCCTACACCCCCGAGGAGCTCATCGCCATCGCGGAGCACGAGTTCCGGTGGATGGACGAGGCCATGCTGGACGCGTCCCGGCGGATGGGGTTCGGCCATGACTGGAGGGCCGCCCAGGAGGCGGTGAAGAATGCGTGGGTGCCGCCGGGGGAGAAGCCGGGGCTGATCCGGGACACCCAGTATGAGTCGGAAGCGTTCCTGGAGGAGCGGGGCGAGATCACCATGGCGCCCCTTATGCGGGAGATCTGGAGAATGGGGATGCGGGGCCCGGAAGGTCAGCTCATCAACCCGTTCTTCACGGGGGGCGAGCAGATCACCATCTCCTATCCCACCTACGACATGACCCACGACTTCAAGCTCATGAGCGCCCGGGGGAACAACCCTCACTTCAACCGGGCCACGGTGCACCATGAGCTGATCCCCGGCCACGGCTACCAGGGGTTCATGACGGGCCGGTTCAACCCTCATCGCCGGCTGTTCTCCACCCCCTTCTGGACCGAAGGATGGGCGCTGTACTGGGAGTTCCGGCTCTGGGACCAGGGGTTCCCCCGGGGGCCCCAGGACGAGATCGGCATGCTCACCTGGAGGCTGCACCGGGCCGCCCGGATCGTGTTCTCCATGAAGTACCACCTGGGGCAGATGACGGAGGAGGAGGCCGTGGACTACCTGGTGGAGCGGGTGGGCTTCGAGCGATCCAACGCCGAGGCGGAGGTACGCCGGTCCGTGCAGGCCACGCCCCTCTACCAGGCCGCCTATATGCTGGGGGGGCTCCAGCTCTACGCGCTGCAGAAGGAGCTGGTGGAGTCGGGACGCATGTCGCCCCGGGCGTTCCACGACGACATCCTCCTTGGTGGCCCCATGCCCATGGAGCTCGTGCGGTTGCGCCTCACGGGTGAGGGGCTCACCCCCCAGTACCGGACCCAATGGCGGTTCTACGGCGATCCCCTGGGCGCGCCACCTCCGGACGCGAGCTCCCCGGACGAGGCTTCCCTGGGAGCGGCCGCCCTTGACGAGCCTGCTCCAGGCGCCACAGCTCCCGGTACGGCTTCCCCGGACGCCCCCCAATGGGGAGAGGGCCGGCCCGCCACCACCGCCGGGGCTCAAGGCGCGCCGGACCTGGCGGAGATGATGGCCTCCGCCGCGGAAGACAGCGACCTCCGGGTGGCGGTCCGTCGATTCGAGCTGGACCGGGCCGTCATGGGGCGTCGCTACGACGTGCCCCTCTCACCGGTGCGGATCCAGCGGGAAAGGGCTCTCCTGGAAGGTTGGCTCCAGCAGCTGGCGGAGCTGGATCCCGCCGGCCTGAACGAGGCGGGGAAGGCCCAGTACGAGGAGCTGCGGGAGGAGATCCAGGCCGGGCTGGCGGAGCTGGAGGCCCAGGAGGAACGGGTGGCCGCCATGGCGACCCTCGTGCCGTTTGCCCGGCCCGTCCAGATCCTCCAGGAGAGGCGCCGGGACCGGGTGGACGTGGACCCCTTCGGAGCGGCCCAGGTGGTGGAGGACGCCCGCAAAGACGTGCTGCGGCTCACGGGGGCCATGGCCGACGAGGGGGCCGCCGGGTTTTCTGGTGTGACTGCCGGGATCGCCACTGATGCTCTGAAGCACCTGGACTCACTCCGGGAGGTGCTGGACAACTGGTACCGGTACTACTATGGGTTCGACCCCCTCTTCACCTGGTGGGTCCAGACGCCTTACCGGGAGCTCACCGAGGCCCTGGCTGCCTACCAGGCGGTGATCCGGCAAACATGGCCGGAGGCTCGGTGAATGCGCGGGAATGTGCCACCGCTGACGGGCCCGTCCCAGAAGCTCCCCTTCGACCAGGATTGAGACCATGGCCAAACGTGCGATTCTTGCCCTCCTCTTGACTGTGGCGGGAGCCGGATGCGCCGCCCCCGGAACGGGCCCATCCCGGCCGGCGCCAGCGTCGGCGGCTACCTTTCCCCCACCCACGGAGGCGGCCCCCGTAAAGCCGTCCCCACTCCAGCCCGGGGGTACCGTGGCCCTGGTGGCACCGGCCTCACCCCCGAGCCCGGAGGCGGTGGAGCGGGTCCGCCAGGGGCTCGAGGATCAGGGGTTCAGGGTTAAGATGGCCCCCAACGTCCTGGAGCGTCGCGGCTACCTTGCGGGAGAGGACGAGGCCCGGGCTGCGGCCTTCATGGCGGCATGGACCGACCCGGAGGTGGACGCCATCTTCTCCCTGGCCGGGGGCTACGGTGTGAACCGCATCCTCCCCCTCCTCGACTTCCAGGAGATCGCCCGTAACCCAAAGGTGTTCACCGGGTTCAGCGACATCACCGCCCTCCATCTGGCCATCCAGAACCACGCCAACCTGGTGACCTTCCACGCCCCCACCCATAGCGCCACCCTGGGAGGCGACGCCGAGCTCCGCCCGGTGCAGCACGCGTGGTTCTGGCGGCAGGTGTACGGGCCGAGGTACCTGGACGCCACGGGGCACCGGCTCCCCCCGGGCCTCCTGTTCCCCTCCTGGGACGAGGGGGGGGAGATCCGGGCCCTGGCGCCGGGGAAGGCGGTGGGACGGCTCACCGGGGGGAACCTGGCCCTCATCGCCTCCCTGGTGGGGACGCCCTACGCACTCCGTCCTGACGGCGCCATCCTCTTCCTGGAGGACGTGGGAGAGGAGCCCTACCGCATCGACCGGATGCTGTCCACCCTGGAGTTGGCGGGGGTGCTGGACCGGGTGGCCGGGGTGGTCCTGGGGCGCTTTGCCCGATGCGAGGCGGAGGACCCCGAGAAGTCCCTCACCCTTGACGAGGTGTTCGAAGGGTACTTCGCCGGCCGCCCCTACCCGGTGCTCCTCGGCTTCCCCACGGGACACGTGGTGGACAATGTCACCCTCCCTTACGGGGTCCTGGCGGAGCTGGACGCCGACGCCCGCACGCTCCGGCTCCTGGAGGATCCCGTTTGGCTTCCTTGAGGATGTTCCTTGCCCCGTTGCCTCGGAAGCTGGCGACCCAGCGGGCCCATTGCGGGGGCGTGCGGATGGCCTGTGGAGCGTGGGATGGCTCCGCCTACCTCCCTCCTCTCCACCCCTCTTCCGCATGCCCCCCCACGTCCGCGCCTAACCTTCTTCTCCAGGGTTGGCGTACTTCACCAGGAGGGCCTGGAAGCGGGGGTCGTTTCGGATAGGGTCGTAGAGGGGGTCCAAGCGGAGGGTGTGGACGCTGAGTCGAGACGGCCCAACCAGCAGGCGCTCGATCTCGGCGAGGGCGGCGTCCGTCTCGCCGATTCCCGCCAGGATTCGGGCCCGGCCCTTGGCGAGCTCCGGCCCCTCGTAGGCGTCTTGGCGGTAGACGTGGGATTCCTGCAGCCAGCGGGCCTCTTCCTTCGCCTCCTCATGCCGTCCCAGGCCGGCGAGGGCCATCCCCCGGGCACTGTGGACCCGCCAATCCTCGGGGGCCAGCGCCACCACGGAGTCCAGGAGTGCGAGGGCCGATTCGAAGGCTTCCTGAGCCGCTGCGCCGTCCCGCCGGAGCTGATGGGCCCATCCCGCCCACAAGGCCGTGGGCTCGAAGTAGAACTGCGAATCAAGAGCCCTTTCCGGAATCCCCTCGACGAGTGACAGGAGACTGTCCGGCTTTCGTTCCCACAAGAACAGCAGAGCTCGCCACCGAATGGCCTTGCCCCGTGTTGCGAAGTCGGCCTCGACAGGGTGCCGGTCCAGTACCGCTCTCAGGGAATCCAGTCGCCCCTCCCGCGCAACCCAGGCCCGTCCCCGCTCCAGGTCATAGATGGCCGCGTCCGGCGCCAGGTTCAGGGCCTTGCCGAACCACGCGATCGCTTCGTCATGTCGGCGGAGATAGAGGAGGGTGGTGGCGCCCACATCGCCGAGTAGATCAGCGTTTTGAGGGTCGAGGGACACGACCCTCTCGAATGCGGACAGGGCCTCGTTCCACTGACCGAGGCGACGATTCGCAGCGCCGATGCGCGCCCACAGACCGGCGTCGTTCGGCAGGCCCTTGAGTGCGATCCGGTACTGTGCGAGTGCCGCCTCCCAATCCCTGCGGACCAGGTGAACGCGACCCATGGCGACGTGCGCTTGCGGTAGCTCGGGATGGAGCCGCAACGCCGCCTCCGCCGCTTCCCGCTGTCGGATCAGCCTCTCCGGCGACGGGTCATACCGGAAGAGGAACATCCGGCCATGGGTCTCCGACAACGCCGCGTGCGCCAGGGCGAAGGCGGGGTCCAGCCCAAGGGCCCGCTCGAAGAGCTCCTGCGCGATCTCCGAGTTACGCCGCAGGTAACCGGAACGCCAGTAGTACTCCAGCCCCTGCAAGTACAGCAAGTAGGCCTCGGGGTTGTCCGTTGGCACTGCGGCGAGCAGCCGTGTCTCACTCCTGGTGAGGGTGGCTCCCACGGCCGCCACGATCCTCTGGGCGATGTCGCTCTGGACCTCGAAGGCGTCGTCCAGGGTCCGGTCGTAGCGCTCCGCCCATAGGTGCTCGTCGGTGGCGGCGTCGATGAGCTGCACGTTCACCCGAAGGCGCCGGTCCAAGATCTGCACGCTGGCTTCAACGATGGAGCCAACCGCCAACTCCTCGCCGATCTCCTTGATGCTCTTCATCGTCCCCCCGTAGCCCATGACGGAGGCTCGACCCCGGAGAGAGATGCCGGCCACCCCCGCCAGTTGGCTCAGGAGTTCGTCGTGCAACGCCGCGGCGAGGTAGGGGTGGGGCCCCTCGGGGGTCAGGTTCTGGAACGGGAGAACCGCGATGGCCGTGCGCTCGTAGGCCGCCGACTTGGGCCCGGCCTCCGGTCTGGGGGCGGTCCAACGGCCCAACGCCAGGGCACCGGCCGCCACCACCACAGCTCCCGTCCCCGCCAGGGCGATCCACTGCCCTGAGATTCGCGGGAGGATGGGGCGCGATGCGGGAGTGGGATTCGCCAGCCCATGACCGGAGGCTGATGGGCCCGGAGCGTGGGAGAGCACCGCCGGCGGCACCACGGGGCCATCCGGGGTCTTTGACGGCGGTCCCCCGCGGGCCTTCCGCTCTTCCGGGCTCCCCTCCCGGGCCTTCCACGCCCCGGTCCTCAGGCTCTCCAGCAATGCCGTCAGCTCCGGGGGCGCTTCGGCGCTCAACTCGTCCCGGAGCAGCCGGATATGCTCCTCCCCCACCTGAATGGAGTTCCCCGGGTCTCCGGCTGAAGCCAGGGCCCGCATCCTTCCCAGGGCAAACCGGGTGTTGAAGGGGTCGTGGGTCGAGAGGCGTTCCCATAGCCCGACACCTCGGCTCCCGTCTCCTTCCCCTTCCTCCCTCACCGCCAGCTTCTCCAAGGCCTCTTCGAACTGCCGGCCCAACCTCAGGGCTTCGGCGCTCCGCCAGTCCTCGAACTCCCTGGATCCCTTCAGGTGGAACCCGTCCAGGAAGGGTCCCCGGTAGAGTCCCACGGCCGCCTCCAGCTCGCCCCGATCCAGGAAGCTCCGGAACTCCCTCACGTCCGCCCGGAACACCGCCGGATTCAATCGGAGGGTGTCGCGGTCCACCTCGATGCACCCTTCCCCCAGTGTGGTCCTTAGGCGGTAGAGCGAATTCGCCAGGGAATGCCGGGCCGCGTCGGTGGAGCTCTCGGGCCAGAGCAGGGCCAGGATCTTCTCGCGATCGAGCCCCTGGGGGCCGGCGGTGGCCAGGAGGGCCAGGAGGGCCAACTGACGCCGTTGGCCCGCATGGCCTTCAACCGGGCCCGAGGGCCCGTGGAGCCTTACGCCGCCGAACAGGCTGAGGGAGTACAAGGCGTCCCCTCCCGAAGCGGATCAACTGCGAGATGATCGCTGGATGATCTTTCGGAGATCCCTGGGAGATTCCTGGTTAACAAGATTGCCCATCAACCTGCTTCACCACAAGGGAATCCGATGGCGCCGCCCAGCCGGGGAGGGCGGTTCCGGGCATTCCCGTACCGCGAAAAGGAGGACATCATGAGAAGGCTGATCCTCATCCCCGCCGTGTTCCTGGTCTTGGCCTGCCAGGATCGCACCCCTGTCCAACCCGACCTGGAAGTGGCTTCGGAAATGGCGGTGGGCAAGCTG
>Ga0209498_1001266_pt1 | contig 15569 bp, 14 predicted proteins | sample WalLakDeSediment_FD_184131 | JGI IMG/M metagenome (GOLD analysis project Ga0209498, IMG submission 184131) | Lake sediment microbial communities from Walker lake, Nevada to study Microbial Dark Matter (Phase II) - Walker Lake 11/02/13 Deep... | ecosystem: Environmental > Aquatic > Freshwater >... | reverse complement strand
GTTTCCGATGCCGAACCCGCCGGTTTCGACGATCTTGAAGCTCTCCACCAGTAGGAACGACAGGGGGTAGATGACCAGGAAGGCGATGATCAGCCAGATGAATGTGGACAGAGAGTAGTCGCCGCGAGACATGAATGATTCCTTAATCCGACACACTAAATTCCCATGCCTTTGCAGGTCCTTGACCCTGCAAAGGCACGGGCAAAAGAAAACGTGATCCTATGACTTCGATTACCGGGCGAGCATGGCCCGGGCCTGAGATGCCGCCAGGCGGGCCGCCGCATAATCACCTTCATACTCAAAAAGTTTTCTGGCTTCCGCGATTTTGACTTCGGCGGCTTTCACATCGATTTTCTTCGCTTTTGCTGCAGCCACCTCTCCTTCCACCTCTTCAATGAGGAAAAGGCTGCTTTTGAGCTCACCCCACTTCCTGTAGATCTGGAATTCGAAGTAGCGGTTGACGTCATCCCATCGCTTGGCCGCAAGATCCAGATCGTAGCCAATGAAGTCCACCTTGAGGTCCCAGAAGGAATCAACGCCCAGCGCATCCTTGGCGTGTTTGGCCATGGTGACGCCTTCCTTTTCCCACGTTGAGAAGTTGATGTCCGTTCTGGCGGTGAAATACCCGCCCTCGAGCACGTACTTCTGTCCGTCCATGCTGAAAAGCCAGTCCAGGAAGATCTTGCCCACCGCCTCGTTGGGGGCGTTTTTCAGCAAGGCCACGGCTTCCGGGACGAGGATGGTTTTGTCCGGCAGCAAATCGCGCACGGGATACCCGTCCTTGCGTGCCACCATCGCGTTCATTTGGGGCTGTGCAATGCCGATGGGGACCTCCCCGCGAGCCACCAGATGGGTGGTGTCGGTGCTGCCCGTAGAAAAGCGGGCCAACTGGGCGGCCAGCAACCGGTTGTACTTCCAGCCCTCGGCTTCTCCGAAGGCCTGCAGGTGAATTTCGATGACCTCATGCTGCGTGCCTGACGCGTAGGGCAGGGTTTGAACGATGTTGCCCCTGTAAATGGGGTTCACCATATCCTGCCACGTCTTGGGGGGCGGCAGCCTCAGGGCTTTCAAGACCCTTTCGTTGTAAAGGTTGGTGACAATCCAGGGGGAAAAACAGGCCCAATAATCTCCGGCATCTTTCACCTTCATGCCTTTCCAGTCCGCAGGGACCATCTCCAAACCCTTGGGCCTGTAAGGAACGATAAGCCCTTCTTTTTTCAGGACCTCGTGGGCCGGAGCACCGGCGCCCAGAAATACGTCTGCATCGGGTTTGTCCCCCCATGCCCGCACCTTGTCCACGCAAACCGGCCATCCGCCCGGCCGCACAAAGGTGATATCCACCTCCTTATTGTAGGTTTTTTGATAATACTCCTTAAAGCCTTTTGTGAGGCTGTCGGAGAGTTCCTTGTAGATGGGACCAACCCAGCCGAGTTTGTCTTTGGTTTGGGCCTGCCCCTCCGGCAAAAAGCATGGAATGAGCAGCATCGACATGGCAACGACAGCGACAAGCGACCAAGTACAGATTCCCTTTTTCATTTTGACCTCCCTTTGTTTTGCGTTTACGGATTCAAGAACCAGATAATCCCCATTGCTCACAGTCTCTTGGTGAAAAGCTCGTTCACTTCTATATAAAGCCAAGACTTGATGCGTTATTAAAAAGTCCCATTTGGATGTCATTTCGACTCCTTCGGCATGCTCAGGATAAACTCCGGGAGAAATCTTATCTTTTCAGTATGTTCCAACCGGATTTCTCGCTTCGCTCGAAATGACGCTTCAATCGGATTTCTTGCGATTTCATCAACATCCTTAGGAATTCGTTTCTCTGATCCATCGTGAATTGATGATGTAGACAGGCTCTGTTTGAGTATGATTAAGATATCATTAGATCTTTGTTACAATTCCGTCATGGTTATGGGTGATGCGATCCGGGAAATCCGGAAAAATCTCGATGCCTCCGGGCGGCTTACAGGTCTTGAAAACATCCCTCCTGTGTTCGGGTGGGATTATTCGGGATTTTGCAGGATGTGTCAACAGAAAAGTCCCCTTGCGAATCCGAGAGGATTGGATTGACAAGACCCTTAAGAGGCGAGATACTGGGGCCTCTTTTAGCGGAAGTGAAACGCCTTTTCCATGAAGGAGGTCGCCATGTCTCTGGAAGAAGAATTTCTCAGTGCGCAGCAGCGGGTGAACAACCTTTCCCGTCGGCCTTCGGAGCAGCAAATGCTGGAGATCTACGGTCTTTACAAGCAGGCTGCGCTGGGCGATGTCACCGGCAACCGCCCGGGCGGATTCGATTTCAAAGGCCGTGCCAAATGGGAAGCGTGGAAGCAACGCCGGGGCCTATCTCGGGAGGAAGCCATGAAGGGATATGTCGAGGTCGTCGAACGACTGGCGCGCGAGATCGGCTGAAGGGAGGAAATAGATCATGACTGCAACCCTTGTTCTCATCGGTATCCTGGTCGTCCTGGTGATCGGGGTGATCAGTATTTACAACAGCCTCGTAACCCTGAGGAACCGCTACAAAAACGCCTACAGCCAGATCGATGTTCAGCTCAAGCGGCGCTATGATTTGATACCGAACCTCGTGGAGACGGCGAAGGGTTATCTCAAGCACGAGCGGGAGGTCCTGGAATCCGTGATCAAGGCGCGCAACGAGGCTTTCGCTGCAAACCGGAAAGTCGCCGCCAGCCCCGGCGAGGCGGGATCCATGCAAGCCCTGATGGGAGCGGAAACGGCGCTCACAGGCGCCATGGGCAGATTGTTCGCTCTTGCCGAGAGCTACCCTGATCTCAAGGCCAACCAGACCATGGCGAAGCTCATGGAGGAACTCACGTCTACGGAGAACAAGGTCTCCTTTGCGCGGCAGGCTTACAACGACGGGGTCATGACCTACAACACGGCCAGAGAAAAATTTCCGAACATGTTCGTAGCCAACACGTTCAATTTCCGGGAAGCCGTGCTCTTTGAGGTTTCTGCACCCCAAGAGCGCGAACCGGTGAAGGTCAAATTTTAGCCCTCATGGATTTTTTTTCAGCCCAGGAAGCGGCAAAGAAAAAAAGCGCGGTTCTCATCACCTATTTCATGCTGGCCGTGGCTTTTATCATCGCCGGCGTTTATGGAGCGCTGCTTTTCGCATGGACCTCTTACGATAACGCGGCCGCGGGCCTGTGGCATGCAGATCTCTTTCTTTATACCGCCCTCGGCGTGCTGCTCGTGGTTTTGAGCGGGATCGTCATAAGGAGCCTTGCCCTTTCCAAAGGGGGTGAGGCGGTTGCAGCCCTGTTGGGGGGGGTGCCGATCAACCCGAACACCGATGATCCGGATGAAAGAAGGCTCCTGAACGTGGTTGAAGAAATGGCCATCGCATCAGGACTTCCTGTGCCCCGTGCATTCATTTTGCCCGCGGAAAAGGGAATCAACGCTTTTGCGGCAGGACTCAAAACCAGCGATGCCGCAGTGGCGGTTACCGCCGGGTGCCTTCAGCGGTTGAACCGCGATGAGCTTCAGGGCGTTATCGGCCATGAGTTCAGCCATATTTTGAACGGGGATATGCGCCTCAATGTTCGCCTCATGGGAATCATTTTCGGCATTTTCATGATTGCTTCCATCGGGCGGGGCTTCTTGAGGGGCGGTTCAAGAATCAGGGTGAGTTCGAGCGGCAAAAAAGGCGGCGGGGCATTGCCGGTATTCTTGGCGGCCCTCATCTTCCTGGCGATCGGGTATATCGGCGTCTTTTTCGGGCGCCTGATCCAGGCAGCCGTATCCCGGCAGAGGGAATTCCTGGCCGACGCAGCGGCCGTGCAGTTTACCCGCAACCCGCCCGGTCTTGCAGGGGCTTTAAAAAAAATAGGCAATCACACGGAAGGGTCGCAGCTCCTCAATCCCCACGCCGAAGAGGCGAGCCATTTCTTTTTCAGCGCCTTCAGAAAGAGCTTTTTCAGCGGATGGCTCTCGACGCACCCGCCCCTCGAAGAGCGAATACAAAGGCTTGAGCCTTCCTTCAGGAAATCCGTCGAACAGGATCGGCCTGAGATGCCGGCCCCGAGGCCGGGAGAGGAGCGCATTCACATTGCTCCTGCCGGCTTTGTGGCGACGGTGGGTTCGCCCAAGCCTCAACACCTTTCCAATGCAGAAACGCTCATGACCGACCTCCCTCGCCCCGTAAGAGAGGCAAGCCATGAACCCTTCGGAGCCCAGGCCCTGCTATACTGCCTCTTGCTGAGCCAAGAGGGGAAAGAGAGAAAAATTCAGCTCGATTGGCTCCAGGTCCATGCCGATGCAGGCGCCCTTCGGGAAGTGAGCCTGCTTATGCCTTTGATCGACCGGATCGGCAAAGGACATCGGCTGCCCTTGGCGGACATGGCGATGCCGGCTCTCAAGACCCTGTCTCCCCAGCAATACCAGGCATTCCGCCGGATGGTTCAATCCCTTGTTGCAGCGGACAAAAAGGTGACTCTCTTCGAATACGCCCTTCACCGGATGCTCGTCCGTCATCTTGACGGGTTCTTCATCAAGAAAAAACGGGAGCACAAGACATACCGCACCGTTCACCCCCTGGAAGAAGAAGTGTTTATCCTGCTCTCCACCCTGGCCTGGACAGGCCGGCAGGAGAAAGGGGCCGCTCAAGAGGCCTTCACGCAGGGGCTGGCGATCTTGCAGGTTCAGGGAGCGCATTCTGTCATTGAAAAGGAGAAGTGCACGTTTCAAGCTCTCGATGCCGGGCTTGAAAAGCTTGGGCGGGCCGCTCCGGCTCTCAAGAAAAAGCTTCTTACGGCATGCGTTGCATGCATCAGCCATGATCAGTGGATCACGCTGGACGAGGTTGAGATCCTCCGGGCTGTCGCGGATTCCATGGACCTGCCCATCCCTCCGGTTTTTCCGGGAAAGATCTGAAGAAATCTCATCCCAGGAGGTGAGTTGCCATGGTCAGGTTTATGAAAAAGATCTCCTTGGGACTTTTTCCCGGTTTCCGGGAATTTCTCCCGGGGAAATGAGCGATCTCCCCATAGACAATCCGGACAAAAAAGCAACATATTGCTAAGACAAAAGGCACGACCATTTCTTCAACTTTTTCATGATGGGAGGCGAATTCGTGAATGTTCTCTTGATCCACCCGGAATTCCCCGACACCTTCTGGAGTTTTAAGCATGCCCTGAAATTCATTCGCAAGAAGGCGTCCTTGCCCCCCCTTGGACTTCTGACCATCGCCGCGATGCTGCCTGGAGAATGGCCGAAAAAACTGGTTGATACGAACGTGACGAAGCTCACTGAAGAGGACCTGGCCTGGGCTGATTGTGCGTTTATCGGCGGCATGACTGTGCAAAGGGATTCGGCGCGGCGAATCATTGCTCGGTGTAAGGAGGCGGGCCTGAAAGTCATTGCAGGAGGACCCCTTTTCACAAGTGAATACGAAGAGTTTGAAGATGTGGACCATTTTGTCCTGAATGAAGCCGAATTGACCCTTTCCCCTTTTCTGGAGGATCTGGAAAAGGGATGCGCCGGGCGGGTCTACCGGACATCGGCGTTCTGCGACACGCGAAAAACGCCTGCTCCTTTGTGGGAGCTGGCGGAATTCAAGCATTATGCTTCGATGAGCATCCAGTTCTCCCGGGGTTGTCCATTCAATTGCGAGTTCTGTAACGTAACAGCATTGTTCGGACACCGCTCGCGCCTCAAAGCAGCAGAACAGATTATTGCCGAACTGGACGCCCTTTACGATCTGGGCTGGCGCGGCCAGGTCTTTTTTGTGGATGACAACTTCATCGGCAACAAAGCCTATCTCAAGGCCCATCTCTTGCCCGCACTCATCGAATGGCAGAAAGGCAAGAAGGGGATCCCTTTCAACACGGAAGCCTCGGTCAATCTTGCCGACGACGAACCGCTCATGGAGATGATGGTTGAAGCGGGGTTTGACGGGGTCTTCATCGGAATCGAAACGCCCAATGAAGAAAGCCTGGCGGAATGCAACAAACTGCAGAACAAAAACCGGAACCTGCTGGAGAGTGTAAAGCTCATGCAGCGAGCCGGACTGCAAGTGCAGGGAGGCTTCATTGTCGGATTCGACAATGACACGCCTTCCATCTTCCAGCGGCAAATCGAGTTTATCCAAAGAAGCGGAATCGTGACGGCCATGGTCGGCTTGCTGAACGCTCCTCCGGGCACAAGGCTTTATGAGCGCATGAAAGAGGAGGGACGCCTGAACGGACTTATTTCCGGCGACAACGTGGATGGAACAACCAACATCATTCCGAAAATGGGTCTTGATACGCTGCGGCAAGGATACCGAAACATCCTGCAGCAGATTTACTCGCCAAAACACTACTATAGACGGACGATGACCTTTCTCAGGGAGTATCAGAGACCCAAAATCAGGCCCCCTATGGATTTTCAAAGATTGCTCGCGGTCTTCCGTTCGAGTGTCCGCCTGGGGGTTCTTGGCAAAGAGCGCTTCCATTACTGGAAGATGTTTTTCTGGGCGCTTTTTTGCCGTCCCCAACTGTTCACACTGGCCATCACCTTTGCAATTTACGGGTATCATTTCCGCAAGATTTCGAAATTGAGTGAGTTTAAGTGAGGTTCTCCGCGAAATGAAGATCAACTTGAGCGAAACGGGCGGATGAACGAATGGATTCGCCGGGCCACGGCATCTCTTGTGGCGAAAGGAGGGTAGTTTATGGTGGGAGGAGGTTTTCGTCCCCAGGGACAAGCCCCGTCTTTAGAGGAGGTCCTTGAAAAGATGCTGCAGCAATGGCGGGGCTTCAAGAGAGGCCCGATCGTTATCTTTATCGCGGTCGTGGTGGCGCTGATCTTGCTCTGGTCGGCGTGGTTCACGGTCCAGCCGGAAGAGACGGGGATCGTGCAGCGTTTTGGCAAGGTGGTGCGCACAGCCGGGCCGGGTCTACACTTTAAATTGCCTTACGGGATCGAAACGATCCGCACGGTGCCTACGGCCCGCGTGCTCAAGGAGGAATTCGGTTTCCGGACAACGGCCGCAGCCCCGGGCCGGAGGACGCAGTATGCGGAAGACCGGGCCTATAAGGCCGAGTCCCTAATGCTTACGGGGGACCTCAATGTCATCGATGTGCAGTGGATCATCCAGTACCGCATCGAGGACCCGGTCCGCTTCCTGTTCTATGTGCGGGATACGCCGAAAACGATCCGGGACATGACCGAGGCGGTCATGCGCCGGGTGGTCGGGAACCGCCTCGGGAGCGACGTACTCACGGTCGGCCGGGTGGAGGTCTCCAGCGAGGCAAAGGCGGAGATTCAGAAAATCTTAACGGATTATGAGACCGGTGTTCGTCTGGTGACCGTGGAACTCCAGGATGTAACCCCCCCGGACGCGGTAAAACCCGCGTTCAACGAGGTCAATGAGGCCCGCCAGGACAGGGAAAGGACGATCAACCAGGCCCAGGAACAGGCCAACAAGGAAATTCCCAAAGCCCGGGGGGTGGCGGCCCAGAGCATCAGCCAGGCCGAAGGCTACGCGCTCGAGCGGGTCAACCGGGCCAGCGGAGAAGCCAATCGTTTTAATGCCATACTGGAAGAGTACACGCAAGCGCCGGAAGTTACGCGTCAGCGCCTCTACCTGGAATCCCTGGCCGGCTTCCTGGCGGAGATGAAGGGGGTCTATATCATAGACAGCGAGCAGAAGGCTTTGGTGCCCTGGCTCCCCCTGGAGTCCGGAGCAAAGGGGTTGGTTGAAGGAGGCAAGCCATGAAAACTGCGTTGAAAGTGTCGATCATCGTCGTCTTGGCGGCGATCGCCCTGGGAGTCCTTGGGACATTTTATACGCTGGAGGAGGGACAGCAAGCGGTTATCGTGCAGTTCGGCCGACCGGTGGGGGAGACGGTGACCGAGGCGGGGCTGCACATCAAGCTGCCCTTTGTGCAAGAGGTCAGACGCTTCGAGAAGCGCCTCCTGATCTGGGATGGGGATCCGAACCAGATTCCGACCAAAGGGCGGGAGTTCATCTGGGTGGACACCACGGCCCGCTGGCGCATCGTTGATGCGAAAAAGTTCCTGGAGAACGTAGCCACGGAAGCGGGGGCTCAGTCTCGCCTGGATGATATCATCGATTCCGTAGTCCGCGACCAGGTGTCGAGCAGCGAACTCGTCGAACTCGTCCGCAGCGCCTCATGGGAAGTCCCCGAGCAAGAAGTCCTGGAAGAAGTCCCGGCGGAGCAGGAGGAGGAGCTCAGGAAAGAGATCACCCGCGGGCGGGAGGAGATCACCCGGACCATCCTGGCCGAGGCCGGGAGGATCATCCCCCAATACGGGATCGAGCTGGTGGACGTGCGCATCAAACGACTCGACTACGTGGAGAGCGTTCGAGAGAAGGTGTATGCCCGGATGATCTCCGAGCGCAAACGCATCGCCGCGCAGTTCCGGTCGGAGGGAGAAGGGCGGAGCGCGGAAATTCTCGGGACCATGGAAAAAGAGCTGCGCCAGATTCGCTCCACCGCCTATCGTCGGGTGCAGGAGATCCAGGGCAAGGGTGATGCGGAAGCGACGCGGGTCTACGGCGACTCCTTTGGTCGCAATCCCGAGTTCTATGCTTTCCTGCGCACCCTGGAAGTCTACAGAGAGGGGTCGAATAAGAACTCCGTGCTGATCCTGACGACGGACAGCGACTTTTACCGGTACCTCAAGCAGGCCTCTCCGGACGGAACGCAGGGTCCCCGGACCGGGGCGCGCTGAGCCCGGGTTCGTATCGAGAAAGGGGGAAGATCCGGATTTGTCGGTTCTTGGATGCCCTCACCGGTGTTAACGCCGAAAAAGAGTCTGGGGGGCATTCAAGCGGGGACCCTTATTGTTCAAGAGGAAATCCTGAATTTTATCATCGCGATTGTGGCTTTGGTCATTGCAGTCGTGGCCTTTCAAAGAACCGGGGGCGGCCAAAGATTTCAGAAAAAGCACAGCCGAGCTTCTGGCGAAAATGGAAAAAAAGATGCGAGAAGAAGAATCCGCAGCGTGGGAACCATAGGGTTTGCGCTTTTCGAATCGGCGGATGGTTTTCCCATCGAGTATCTTCGTTACGCAACCAATATCATCCCTCGTTCTCTGCCGCCAGTTTCCCCTACAGCGGGGGAACCCTGGATCTTATCACTTTGCATTACTGAACAATCCATGAGTGAATGCGCGCCATGCGACTGTATCTGATCAATCCATCGAACCCGCTTGTCAGCATCGTCAACGTCAAGGAGAGCCGCTGGAACCGCTACCGCGTGTGGAAACCGCTCAGTCTTATGGTGCTTGCGGGTCTGACCCCACCCGGGTGGGAAATCTCGATCGTGGACGAGAACCTCAGCACCCCGGACTATCGGGCTATGCCTCGGCCGGACCTGGTGGGCATTACGGCCTTCACCTCTCAGGCGAACCGGGCCTATGAAGTGGCCACGCACTTCCGGCGCCTCGGAGTCCCCGTCGTCATGGGCGGCATTCATGCGACCATGTGCCTGGACGAGGTCATGGAGCGAGCGGACTCGGTCGTCACCGGGGAAGCCGAGGGCGTCTGGCCGCAGGTCCTGGAGGATGCCCGTCATGGCAGCCTGAAGCGCCGGTATGACGGAGGGCTCGCCGAGCTAAGCAATGTCCCGTTCGCCCGTCATGATTTGTTGGCTACGGGATATGCCTTTGGAGCGATTCAGACCACGCGCGGCTGTCCGTTGAACTGCAGTTTTTGCAGCGTGACGGCGTTCAACGGAGCCCACTACCGGCAGCGACCCATTCAGGATGTCGTGCGGGAATTTCAGTTGATCCGTGAGAAACATGTTCTGGTGGTGGACGACAACCTCATCGGCACGCGCCCTGAACACATCGCGCGCGCCAAGGACCTGTTCCGGGCCATGGCACGGGCGAACCCGGGAAAGGAATGGATTGCTCAAGCCACCATTAACTTCGCCGATGACGAAGAACTTCTTGGGCTGGCTGCGAAGGCGGGGTGCAGAGGCGTCTTTATCGGCTTTGAATCTCCCACCGCGGAAGGGCTCCGGGAACTCGGCAAGAAGTTCAACCTTCTGAAGAGCCGGGACTTCCGCTCCACCGTGCTGCGCATACAGCGGCACAACATACTGGTCGCGGGCTCCTTTATCATCGGTTTGGACATAGACGAACCGGGCATCGGCAAACGTATCGCCGAGGTGGCAGCCCAATATGGCGTGGACAACCTCAACACGCTGTTTCTGACCCCCTTGCCCGGCACACGCCTGTGGGACCGGATGAAATCGGAGGGCCGCATCGCTTGCGATACATTCCCGGAGGACTGGAAATATTACACGCTCACCTTCCCGGTGGCCCGGTATAAGCATTTGTCTCTGGACGGTATCATCGAAGAAATGCTCTCCTGCGAACGGAACTTCTATTCCATGCGGCGCATTGTGCGCAGGTTGTGGACCACTTTGTGGCAGCGCCGCAAGCCGCTGATCAGTTTGGTGAGCAACCTCTCATACAGGAGTAATGTCCGGCTCAACCGCAAGGCATATGCGGAATTCAAGTCGAACTCAAGAACAAAGGCGATCAAATGGAAGCGCTGGAACTAGCAAAACAGGCAAAAAAGGAAAACATAATCGATATGGCAGTCGGCTTTGCCGGCATGAGGCCATTGTTTCAAGAAGGTTCAGCGAGTCTGATCAAAAAGAAACTTACAGAATTGTTTGAAGGTCTTGACCGGGTCAGTTCAGAGCAGGACTTTCGCAAGATGCACAGAGATTTCTGCCAATGGTTCGTTAAAACCATCAGGTTGGCGAAGAGCGAGCAACCCTCATCATATGGTCACGCTGCGAAGACTCTCGATCTCGCACTCAAGGTTTACGTTTACTACTGCAGAATGCCAAATCCGGCAAAAGCGGACGGCCTAATCCCAATGCTAAATGGGACTATTGACACACATATCCTTCGCTATCTGTACGGGAAACTGGAGGATATTGAGGGGAAGCCCTACCCGCCTCATTATTCCTGGACGATTGAGGTGATCAACAGGGAAGACTACGACTTGCTGCAGAAGGTCATTCGCCAGGATATCAGGGACTTCTTTAACAACGATATATCGCCTGTGCAATATGATGACATTATGTGGCGGCGCTTCAATCGTTGAAGCAAGGGTCCAAGGGGACGCCCGTGAATTATTGACATACTGGATTATCGTGTGTAAAGAGTACTTTTGCCACGTCAATCACGAATAGACGCCCCAGGGGCGCTGCACCATATAATCAGCCTATTCGGGACACTCGGTGTGGGTAGGAAAGAAGAAGAGAAAGTGGCGGCTGGTTTTGGGGTGGAGACGGAGGATTTGGAGTCTGGAAGCAGGTCGCGCAAAGTAGGGAAGGCCCCTGCGGCGCTTTGCTACGTGGCAGTGCGGGAGCTTAAGTTGAACTGTGCTTTCCTAGCCGAGGAACTCAGGATAAGCCCGTCGGCGGTAAGCAAGTCGACGGTGCGCGGGCGGAGAGCGTTGAACGACGCCGTCATTCAAGGAATGCTTGAAAGTCCATAAGTCACGGACGTCCCCCCTTCTCCTAACATGACCATTTCGCAATTTCCGCTAAGAACACCAGCACTACTCTTTTCGGCTATTCCCGGCTGATGCCCACAAGATCCTCCGGGCGCAGACGATAGCGAATCACATTGCCTTCGTGCAGGCCGCGAAGTTCGTTTCCTATATAATTCACTACCTCCTCGCGATCCGCTTCGGGGATGTCAGCCTCGGCGGCCATGGTCATGATGAACTCGGGTCGGAACGCCCTCCATTCCAGCACGCTGCGGCGCACGGCCTTGCGAACGAAATCGCGATAGACCAGTGCGGCCTTTTCGGGGGTTTCGATCTCCGCGCGCAACGTTCTGTAATTCTCGGCCGAAGTCAGGTAGGCGTCGATATACGCCTCCCGCAGCACGGAAACATTGTTCAGCTCATAGACTCCGATAAGGCCGTCCATATAAGTGCCGTCGTCCATCGTGAGGTACGACATCGGCGCGAGATCGGCCTTCAGCAAAGGAATGTTGGAGGCGATGCGCGAAGTTCTCTTGGTGATATCGTCAAAAGCCTGCAAATAAGGGATATGAGCGAGAAGGAAGAAGGATTGTTCAAACGCATCATTAATGGCCGCCGCTTTTGCGATCAGTATGTCGAATTCTTCCTCGATCGCAAACTGGTCGTCAAGGGGCCTGAAGCTTGAATGGGTAATACCGACGGGCATGCGCCGCAGCCGGCCGGCCATAGCGGGATCGGTCAGAAGGCCGTCAGCGAGCAAAGCGTGGATGTTGAACAGGTCAGGCCGGCTGATTCTCCAAACACCTTATGAAACGTCGGTGCCGCACAGTTACCTCAGGGTCAGCGGCTTCTATATGCGTGGCAAGTGCAGAAAAATAATAGACATTGGCCAATCGCGTTTTCTCGCCAACAGCATTAGCCACAAGATGCAAATACGATGAGCACAATTTTTTGATATCCAGCCATTTTGTTGAGACGCCTAAGATTTTCCCTGCTGTTCTCACTGAATGATACAGATTGAACCCATCAACGAGAAAAGTGACTAAATTCATGGCGAAGGCGGGTTTCCTTCCGGGTGGACTGAGGGCACAAACAAAAAACCCGTTGGATCGCAACCCAACGGGGGCCAGGGAGCCTATAAAGGCCCCACTGGGGTAGACGCTCTTTTCATAATAATTTAATCCTTCCTAATTCCTTGTGTCAAGTTTTTTTGTCTCTAATCCAATAAAGTTTCCCAGAACAGTGAGTGTGAGTATTAGGGTGCCCCAACTGCCTGCCTCACCTGCCCGGACAAGAGTGCCCCGAATGCCCGATTTTCATCCGGCCTATTCCCCGCGCACGCCTCAGTGCTGCCCCAATTCCGGGCAATCTGTCCGGCGACACAACAGAAACGAGGGCAGGCAAAGACGAAAAAAGAGCGGAAAAGGCAGGGTAAATGCCCTGATTTCATCGCCTTTGGTCTGATCTGGTGATTATTCCGGCGACAAACTGCCTTCCAAGTCAGATTGAGGCAGTCATTTTGGGATATTACACTATGTCGCCGGGCAGAAAGGGCGTTCTGAGGGCAGAAAAACTTAAAAACGCCCAAATCCAACAGAGGCGCGGTGCCTCCCTGCATCCCCAGCAAGGATACCAACCAAGAAACAGCATTCATTGACGCAGACGCCCTCATCCACTAGGATTCCGATGTGGCAGAGGGGGCCGTTACAAGGAGGTCTTAATCATGCCCGAACAACGAGAAGAGATTTCAAGCCAAAGATTACGCAAAGGCGGGGCGGACAGATCCTTTTACCTGGGCGAGACGGGCGAATCCTTTTTTATAAGGACTTCCGGAAAGGGGGATTTCAAAGTGGTCAACCTCATCAACCGATCAACGTTTGCTCTTGTCGATGCCTTTTTCACATCGGAGGAGGAAGCCCGGTTATTCGCCGCCAAGAGAAGCCTGAGAATTGTGGATTTCGATGAGAGTGCCTGCTTGGCTTCCCCCGATTAGGAGCCTTCATCAAATGAACCTACCCCGCCCCATTGATCTTATCTTTCAGGACCGGTGAGCAACTAAACGTGACTACTTTTCTGGCGTCAAGTGTCAAGTCCTCTCCTGTGGAAGGGTTTCTCCCTCTCCTTGGAGCCTTCTCTCTCACGATGAATTTTCCAAAGCCGCTGATCAGGACATCGTCTCCGGACTCCAGGGACTTTTTGATCTGCTCGAATAACGCCTCGACCAAAGCCTCGACCAAAGCCTTCGATTGTTGTTTGGACAGGCCGACCTGCTCATAGAGGGTTTGGGTTAGATTTTCTTTGACGAGGGTCATGGCGGGTGGCTCCTTCGGGGGTTTGTTTGATTTGCCTCGGTACATATCATGATCGGCGGGAAGGAGCAAAGAGGTTAATCGAACCATTTCAAATCTGAGTGAATCCCGGTACGGTCCTTGGAATCGCAAAAATTATCAATAGGAAGGCTCAAGGGACAACACCGGATAAGAGGCACCGACCAACAAGCAAGAGACTGTGAAATCTGGGACCCGCAGAGAGCCGCTTCACTCCTGCCGCGTTCTTTCTTCAATCAAGAGTCAATCGGCTAATCCAGTGTTACAGCTTAGGGGCTCATGCCTGGATTCTGTCAGCATGAAGCCCCGCAGCTGCCTACGTATTATTTCAAAAAGTCAGTTATTGCCTCGCTTGCTTTTTTGATATCAAGGGCACATCCAAGATGACCAAGGATAGAGTCGTAAGCGAAAACTTGCCCTCCCGGAATCGCTTCCGCAATTGGCTTGAATGAGCTTGCGGGGAAAAGCTCATCATCATTGATGCCGATCACCAAGGTTTTGGCTTTGACGTTGGGCAATAGATTGGTGACGTTGAAATCGATAAGAGCTTCCTCACGCCAGATGGTATCATTGGCATCCGCCTTGGCGCTGCCAAGGCCCACATTCCGAAGTCCCTTCAACAGCTCTTCCTTTGTTTTCCATTGCCTGGCATAAAAGTCGTTGGCAAAATACCACAGGTAGGCTGACATAAAGTAGACTTCCATCCCCTTCTTTGGTTGTTCGGTGTAATTTCCATCCTTGTATTCAGGGTCGAGCTTGATGGTTTCAACCAATACAGCGCTCCTGCCCAGCAGACGACCGGATGTTTCAGATGCCGTTGCAATCGGAATGGCCCAATCCATGAAATCAGGGTATGAGGTAATCCACTGCAATGTCTGAAATCCACCCATGCTCGCTCCAGCCACACCAGCAAGGTGTTTGATTTTCAAGTGATCGGTTACCAGGAGATACTGGGCTTCGATCATGTCCGCAGCCGTGTACCTCGGGAATTTCGGCCCGGCCCCGGAGACAGATGGACACGATGAACCGGGGGAGCCAATTGCCGTTGGAAGAATGAAAAAATATTTGTCCGTGTCGAATGCCAGGCCTGGACCCACCACTCCTTTCATGATCATTATCTGCGCATAATTACCGCTGAACCCATGACAGAAAACGACAGCGTTGGATATATTTCCCTGGGCATCCTTGATTGGGGTACCCAGCGTGGCATACTCCTGCTTAACATCCATCACCGCCCCGGATTTGAACTTAAAATCTTTAATGGTGTAGTACTCGGGCGTCAGCTTTATCTCTTGTGATATAGAAGTGGAGACGCCAAGGAAAAGGAGAAGAAGAGCTAAGACTGCCGTAAGAATCACTCGGGATCTGGTCATGTGTCACCTCCATCGAAAGCTTTTGATCTGCAATGGAATGTTTTTGAGGAATAGTGAACCGCTCGGAAACTCCGGTGGGCTTCTTTCATGACGCGCAGACAAAGCAATTTCCACGTTCGCCTCGCTGTTGCCTAGGTGGAGTTACGATGTATGATTTCCGAATCTGAGGATGCTAAAATCCTTGTACGCAGTTTTGCAAAATATGTCAATAACTCGAAGCTGTGGGTAGAGATCCAAGCTTCTTAGGGCCAACTTCCCCAAAGGTTCGGCCCCCTGAGCTACCCCTACCCCTATGTTCCCGCCTTGCCTGGTACTTCCCCCCTCTGATTCACCCTATCCCCCGTCTCCTGCACACCAGCTTCTCCCTGACCAGGTCTCCTGTCT
>Ga0209498_1001262_pt1 | contig 15585 bp, 14 predicted proteins | sample WalLakDeSediment_FD_184131 | JGI IMG/M metagenome (GOLD analysis project Ga0209498, IMG submission 184131) | Lake sediment microbial communities from Walker lake, Nevada to study Microbial Dark Matter (Phase II) - Walker Lake 11/02/13 Deep... | ecosystem: Environmental > Aquatic > Freshwater >... | reverse complement strand
TCTTTCAGTTCATGACCTGTTCCGTTCTGAGCCTGGCCACAGGCTTTTTGTTTGAAAATATAGAATCTGCCGACCTTATGAAGGCCGCCGTTCCTATCCTGTACGGGGGGCTTTTTTCGGTCGGGATTGCTTACACGCTGCAGGTGGTCGGCCAGAAAAAAGCGCCCCCTTCCCATGCAGCCGTCATCCTCAGCCTTGAGACGGTGTTTGCAGCCCTGGGCGGCCGGCTTATCCTTGGTGAGACGCTTCCCCTGCGGGGGCTCTTCGGCTGTGCCTTGATGTTTTCAGCGATGATCCTTTCCCAGATGCACGCCTTCAAAGGACCCGGGAGCCGAAGCGCCGACAAAAGCGACTCGCGGTGATCATGATACTTTGTCTCCCGGGAGCAGGTCCCCGTCAAAGGTGGCCATAGCAAGACGCCCCTTGCCCGAACCGGCCAGGATCATCCCTTCGGAGAGTCCGAACTTCATCCGGCGAGGCATGAGGTTGGCCACCACCATGACCCTTTTGCCGAGCAGTTTCTCAGGGTTGGGATAGGCCGAGCGAATACCCGCAAAGACCTGACGGATGCGGCCTTCGCCGATATCCACGCCCAGCTTCACGAGCTTGTCCGCGCCTTCCACAAGACTTGCCTCACGAACAATGCCGACGCGCAGGTCAAGTTTGGAAAAATCCTCTAGGGTGATTGTGGGTACACCCGAAGGTTCCGGGGTTTCCTTCTGAACGGTTCGTGCCTCCTGTTCGGTTCTTTGGATCTTGGCCCACTCGTCGCGCAGGGTGACTGCACGATTGAAAACCGGCTTTCCCGGCTCCGAGTCTTTGGTATCCACGCAGAAATAGCCCAGTCTCTCAAACTGGTAGAGACTTCCGGCTGATGCACCGCCCAGGCTAGGCTCCAGCTTGCTGGAGCGGAGGATTTCGAGCGATTTGGGATTCAGGTAGGTTTTGAAATCAACGCCTTCTTCCCCTTCATTGGGCTCCGCTTTGCTGAAAAGGTGCTCATAGAGGCGAACCTCGGCCGGGACCGCGTGGCCGGCGGAAACCCAGTGAAGGGTTGCCATGACTTTTCGGCCGTCGGGAGCATTGCCGCCCTTGGTCAAAGGATCATAGGTGCAATGGACTTCAACCACCCGCCCTGTCGTGTCGTCTTTAATCACGCCGACGCATTGGACAAAGTAGGCATATCGCAAACGCACTTCCCGTCCCGGGGCCAGGCGGTAGAATTTCTTTGGGGGCGCTTCCAGAAAATCCTCTTCCTCGATATAAAGGACCCTTGAAAAGGGGACTTTGCGCCCACCACCACCCGGATCTTCAGGATTATTCAAAGCATCCAATTGTTCCACCCGGCCGTCCGGGTAGTTGTCAATGACGAGGCGGAGCGGACGCAGGACGGCCATGACGCGCGGGGCTTTCTTGTTGAGGTCTTCCCGTAAGCAGTGTTCGAGAAGAGCCGCGTCCACCGTGCTGTCGCGCTTTGCCACACCGATTCGTTCGCAAAAATTCCGGATGGACTCGGGCGTGTACCCGCGGCGGCGCAATCCGGACAGGGTGGGCATGCGCGGATCGTCCCAGCCCGTGACATGCCCTTCTCGGACGAGCTCCAGAAGCTTGCGCTTGCTCATGACCGTGCGGCTCAAGTTCAGGCGGGCAAATTCGATCTGCCGGGGATGATAGATCTCGAGCTCATGGAGAAACCAGTCATAAAGGGGCCGGTGATCCTCGAATTCCAGGGTGCAAATGGAATGGGTAATTCCCTCGATGGAGTCGCACTGGCCGTGAGCGAAATCATACATCGGGTACATGCACCACCGGTTGCCGGTGCGGAGATGTTCTGCATGAAGGATCCGATACAAGACCGGATCCCGCATGTTCAGGTTGGGCGAGGCCATGTCGATTTTGGCCCGCAGGACCCTGGAACCGTCCGGGAATTCACCGGCCCGCATGCGTTCAAAGAGGTCCAGGTTTTCATGGACGCTCCGATTCCGGTAGGGGCTATCTTTTCCCGCTTCCTTGAGCGTTCCCCGGTACTCCCGGATTTGATCGGCATTTAAATCATCCACGTAGGCCTTGCCTTTCCGGATCAGCTTCACCGCGAATTCGTAGAGCTTCTCAAAATAATCGGAGGCATAGAACTCCCGATCGACCCAGTCAAACCCAAGCCACCGCAAATCCGTCTTGATGGATTCCACATATTCAATCTCTTCCTTGCTTGGATTCGTATCATCGAATCGGAGATTGCAGAGTCCGCCGAATTCAGAGGCCAGCCCGAAATTGAGACAAATCGATTTGGCGTGACCGATGTGAAGGTAGCCGTTGGGTTCAGGCGGGAACCGCGTGTGCACGCGGCCGCCGTACTTGTTTGTCTCGAGGTCGTCCAGGATGATGGTTTTGATGAAATTGACCGGTGAAGCGGGTTCTTTTTCCGGCATAGTAGAAGACTCCCTTCTTTGAAACCTGGCGGCTTCGTAAACGCTCATGACTTTGGGGCGGTAACCCCCAACACACGAAAACGTAGGGGCGGGCTTCACGCCCGCCCGCGGGAGGGGATCCGTCGTCGCCCGTTCGATAAACTCAGGGCTTCCGTCTTCGCTGAAGCTACGCCGGACAGGATGGCGGGACAAGTAAACCCCTCCCCTACGGGTACATTTTCACGGTAAAAAGTCCATATAATTTCATAATTATAGGACGAGACGGAAGTTTTCAAGTTTATTGCTGAATTTTCCTCAAAAGAGGCAGCAACAGGCAGGTGAGCCGGGGCGGCACTCCCTGAAAGAAAATGCCGGTCATTTCGCCCTTGCGCGGTTCAACTGGTGGGCGGTAAGGAGTCTCTTCTTGATTTGGTGAAGGCTGTCCGACAGGGAGACTTTATAAATATGGGGGTTGATGAATCTCTTGGTTTCCGCCTCCAGGCTTTCCATTTCTTCTTCAGCGTGTTTCTTGACCTGCCTGAGAGGGGGAGGGTCGTAGACCTGCTTGCCTTCCCTGTATATGGGAACCATGATCTCCCTGGCGTAGTAGGGAGGCTCGTAGGTTTTTTTCAGGTAGTCATACATGGGATGGTGTGCGGTCACCGGAACCCCTTCGGGCACCGGTTCATCCACTTCGGTGAGAAGGTCTCCCATCATGTGGCCTTTCACGTTGTAAAACCGGATAATCTTTTTGACTCCCGGATTGGTCACCTTTTCAGGGTTCTGGGATATCTTGATCTTGGGAATCAGTTTCCCGTCTCCCCGGTCTGCGGCCATGAGTTTATACACCACGCCCAGAGCCGGTGTCTGGTAGGATGTGATCAACTTGGTGCCGACGCACCAGATATCGATGCGCGCCCCCTGGTCCCGGAGGGTCTCGATAAGCCACTCATCCAGGTCGCTGCTCGCCAGGATCTTCACTTCAGGGAAACCGGCCTGATCCAGCATGTCACGGGCAACCTTGGAATAATAGGCGAGGTCCCCGCTGTCAATGCGGATGCCTCGCAGCGTCTTTCCGCGGCTGCGCATTTCTTCTGCGACGCGGATGGCGTTGCGGACGCCTTCCGTTACCTCGTAGGTATCGACGAGGAGGACGCAGTGATCCGGGAAGACCTGTGAAAAAGTTCTGAAAGAATCGACTTCTCTATCGAAACTCTCCACCCAGCTATGGGCGTGGGTCCCTCGCACAGGAATCCCGAAAAGCTTGCCGGCCCGTACATTGGATGTTCCCTCGCATCCTCCGATATAGGCCGCCCTGGCCCCGTAAAGAGCCGCCTCCACGCCATGGGCCCGGCGGGTGCCGAAATCCACCACCGGCGCACTGCGGGTGGCAAGCTTCAGCCGGGCCGCCTTGGTGGCAATGAGGGTTTGATGCCCTGCGATGGCCAGGAGGGTGGTTTCGAGGACCTGAGCCTCGGCAATGGGCCCCGTCACCCGAATCAACGGTTCATGGGGGAAAACGAGCGTTCCTTCAGGGACGGCCCAGATGTCGCCGGTGAACCGGATGCCGCCGGCGAGCTTATCGAGGGCTTGTTCCGAAAAAATCCCCAGGCTTGCCAGGTAATCCAGGTCGTCCGGATAGATTTTCAGGTTGTTGACATAGCGAATCATGCTCTCCAGCCCCGCAAAGACGCAAAACCCGCCGTCATCAGGGTTCTGACGATAGTAGAGGTCAAAGCAGGCCCTTTGCTTGGCCTTGCTCGACACCAGATACCCGGCCACCATGGTCAGCTCGTAGAGATCCGTGTCCAGGGTGAGGTTTCCGCTTTTCAGGCAATCCAGGGAACGGGCGCCGTCAAGGACGCCGAGCACCTGGTTGGTGCGGGTGTCCACCACCTCGACCTCGTTCATCGTCTTGCCGGTTGACGGATCTCTAAAAAGGGTTTTCATAGGCGTCTCACAATTTCTACAAGCTACTAAAAATCAATGTGTTTCGGCGAAGCCCCTGGTTCCAATCCTTCACTCCCTGATGCGGCGAATTTCGAAGACCACAGGGTTATACGCATCCGGACAGGCATGGGTGGAAAGGTCCTTGTTTTCTTTGAGCCAGGGGAAATCGGCCCCGTATCGCATGGCGAATACCTTGGGGAGAAAGCTGCAAAGGGCATGGAGGCAAATCCTGCCCTGGATGGTCTCGCCGTCGAAAACCACCCGGTCTCCCACCTTATGACCGAAGTCACAGGTTCCTTGGCGGCTGATCACTTTGGCTACGACGGTGCAGCTTTTGTCTTGAGACGGTTTTTTGTTTGCTTCCGCCATCCCGAGCCTCCTTTGAAGGAATCAACTGATGGATAACACACTTCCAAGGGTCCGGTAAAGAAACATCCTATCCTTACGGTCGCCTTGGACCACTTCTTTGAACAAAGGTGGACAGAGGCTTGTCCGCCTCGCACCGCCGCTCCGGGACTTTTTGCGAATCCGTCAACCTTGAGACACGGCATTAATGGGCGAAAGTTTTGAGGAAGGATTCCTCGGCCTCCGAAGTGCCGATCAGGATCAGATCGTCCGCCGGCTCCAACACAATGGTCGGGTCAGGGTTGATGATGAGCCGGCCGTCTCGGTTGATGGCGATCACGCTGCAGCCGCTCTTCTCGCGAATCCGGTTTTCCATGAGGCACCTGCCGCTCAGGTTGGTCTGGGCGGGCAGCCTGAAAACGTTGAGCCCTTCAGCCAGCATGAGGAACTCCCCGGGTTTGAGGAGATTGAGAAGGGTGGCTGCGCCCATGGACGCGTAAGACATGACCAGGTCGGCGCCGGCCCGATGAAGGGTGCTGATGTTGCGCTCAAGGGTGGCCCGGCTGATGATCTGCACGTCGGGTCTGAGTTTGCGGCAGTAGATGGTAAGATAAATGTTGAGGTCGTCCGTGTGGGTGGTGATGATGATGGAGGGCGTGTCGGCGATCCCCGCCTTCTCAAGAACGTCGAGGGCCGCGGCGCTTCCGTGGATGTACTTGTCCCCGCCTTCAAGAGGGATCGGGCGCTTCTCTACAATGCGATAGTCGATTCCCCGCTCTTTCAGGGTTTCAGCCGCAGCCTGGCCCACCCGGCCGCCGCCTAGAATGAGCACCGGCCCCTCTTTTCCCCCTGGAAGATAATGCCCCATCAAGGAGTCTTGGAAGCGCATCAACTGTTCCCTCGATCCTGCCAGCAGGAGGACCGCTGTGGGGCTGATGCGTTTATCGGCCCGGGGGAGTTCGAATCGGCCGCGCTCCCATAAGCCCACCACGGTCAGGCCGGTGGTGGCGCGCACCCGGCTCTCTATGAGGGTCTTTCCTTCCAGAGGGGTGCGCATGGCCGGCAGTTCGGCAATGAGGAGTTCGTCGAAACTTCCCACCACATTGGCATGCATGCCGCGGCCCACCACGCGCCGGGCCAGGGACTGGCCGAGCATCTTGGTGAATTGAAAGACATGGTTGCTGCCGGCTAACCGAAGAATGGCGAGAGAATCCTCCTGGTCTGCATTGGCCGCAATGGAGACGGTCTCCGAGATTTCCCGGACGGTGAAGGCGATGTTGGTGCTCAGGGCGTCCTCGTTCATGGCAACAACCATGGCGGCCTGCTGCACCCGGGCGCGCCGGTACGTTTCAAAATCGTCCACCTCCCCGCTTAGCACATGGTAACCCGAGTCCAGAAGATCCACGGCCTTTTTTGGATCAGGCTCCACAATGACGTACGGAAGAAGATACTGCTTAAGTTTTTGCACCAGGTTGATGGAAATAGGGTCCGTGGCCGTGAGGATGACGTGGCCCGTGAACTCGTCGCCCAGTTCCACCTTGGTCCGGGCCTGGGACTGGGCTTCCATCCAGGGAATGTAAAAGAAGCGCAAGAAGACGAAGGGGAAGAGGATCAGGAGGAAAACAATGCCGCTTAAGAGTACGATAATCGAAAAGATGCGGCCCAAGTCGGTGTGAAAGGTGATGTCGCCGAAGCCCAAAGTAGACATGACGGTCAGGGTCCAGTAAAGACCGGTCAGCCATGTGTACTTGTGCCCCTCATAGGCCATGATCAGGTGAAAAAGAGTGCTGTAAACCGCAAGCAGGAGCACCAGAAGGGCCAGGTACTGCAAGACGAAGCGGATGTTTTTCTTGGCCCTGATGTTCCGGTAGAAATAAGCGATCTGATGGCTTATGAATTTCATGGCGCCCAAGGATAGTTGGATTGATCGCACCTTGTCAAGGTTCAGCTTTTTCTCCTGTTCCTCACGTTTTCCTGTAAAAGAAGTCGGCAAACCCTGGCGGGTCTTTAGTGTTCAGTGTTCAGAGTTCAGCAAAGAAGGGATTCGGGTTCAGTGGTCGGCGTTCAACCGGGTTCCTTCATTTATTGCAATCCTGCTCTGAATTCCTGAACCCTATTCATCTTATCGCTTGACAGGCCCTATGGGTCCCGGTAGGGTTTTTGTATCAGTTTAGCTGTTTCAAAAAGCTCTGAGGATTATGGCTCTCTTTCTTGAGCGACTGGTGGGAAGGCGCCGTCTTTTCACGGTTTATCTATGGGGGAAACCCCTGGCCCCGAGCGAATGCGAGGGGAACAGCGGGAGGGGCAAGACTCCCCCGTAGATAAACCGTAGAAAAGACCAGCCCGGGAGCCTTGGAGCAAAAGAAAGAGAGCCATGATCCTCATCATAGTTTCATAGAGCTAAAGTGATACGGGTTTTTCTATTCCCGGAACATGACCCTCCGACACTTTAGCATTGCTTTTATTTTTCCGGTCATCCTATTTCTTTGAATGCAATTTGGCTCATTTAAAAAAGCGAGTTCGGTGTTTGAATATCCGGTGCCGTTCCAAGAGGGCACACATGGCTTGAGGTGATGAACGATTCGAACAAGGCGTCTGAAGGCAAAACCGACTTCTTGCAGAGGCAAGACGTGCTGCTCTCGGTGGAAAAGCTGGAGAAGCGTTTCGGCGGCATCCGCGCCCTCTATGAGTACGACGTTTTTGTCCGTGACCGTGAACTGCTCGGGCTGATCGGCCCCAACGGCGCCGGAAAAACCACGGTTTTCAACCTGCTCTCGGGCGTCCTGAAACCGAGCTCCGGTCGCATCCTCTTCGGCGGCAGGGATATTACCGACTTCCGGCCCGATCAGAACGCCCGGCTCGGCATTGCCCGCACCTTTCAAAACATCCGGCTCTTTCAGGATCTTTCGGTTCAAGACAACATTAAGGTCGCTTTTCACATGCGCCACGGCCAAGGCTTCTGGTCGACCCTTCTCGGGTTGCCCGCCCATCGCCGATCGGAGCGGCACATGAACGACCAGGCCAAGGAATACTTGTCGCAACTGGGTCTTTCCGGCCTGAAAAACGAGCCGGCCAGAAACCTCCCCTATGGTTTGCAGCGGCGGGTTGAAATCGCCCGGGCCCTGGCTGCAGGGCCGAGCTTGCTGCTTCTGGACGAACCCGCGGCAGGGATGAATCCCCATGAAACCAAAGAGCTGGTGGAAATCATCCGGGACATTCACCGGCGGCTGAATTTGACGATTTTCCTGGTCGAGCACGATATGAGCGTCGTCATGGCCGTCAGCGAGCGCATTCAAGTGCTGGATCAGGGAAGGGTGCTTGCCGAGGGACCGCCGGAGTTGATCCGGAACGATCCCCGCGTGATCGCGGCCTATTTAGGCGCCCCCAAGGACCGGTGTGATGCTTCAAATTGAGAACCTCGAAGTTTACCGCGGCCGCACCTATGTGCTCAAAGGAGTCAGCCTGGAGGTGGGCCGGGGCGAGATCGTGGCCCTGATCGGAGCAAACGGCGCCGGAAAGACGACCACCCTGAAGGCCGTCTCCGGTTTGCTTCGCCCACAGAGCGGGCGAATTGCGTACCGGCCGGAGACCGCCCGGGAACTCGCTCTCGACCGGGTGCCGGCCGAGGAGATCGTGCGGCAAGGCATCAGTCATTGTCCTGAGGGCCGCGGTGTGTTCGCAGGGCTGACGGTGAGGGAAAACCTCATGGTCGGCGCCTACCTGCGACGGGATAAACCCGGAATCAGGGAGGATCTTGAGAAGGTCTGCGCACTCTTTCCTATCCTGAAAGAGCGCGCTTCCCAGGCGGCGGGCAGCCTGTCAGGAGGCGAACAGGCCATGCTCGCCATCGGCCGGGCCCTCATGGCGCGACCCCGTCTTTTGATTCTGGATGAACCGTCCCTGGGTCTGGCGCCCCTCATCGTGGCCCGGATTTTCGAGCTATTGGCCGAAATCAATGCCCGCGGCGTGACCATTCTTTTGGTGGAACAAAACGCCGTCATGGCGTTGGACTTGTCTCACCGGGCCTACGTTCTCGAAACAGGGCGCGTCATTCTCTCCGGCCCCAGTCCGGACATTGCCTGTGACGAAGCGGTGCGACGGGCTTACCTGGGAGGTAAATAGCCATGACGGGCGGGTATATTCTGCAGCAAATCGTCAACGGCCTGATCCTGGGCAGCATGTATGCGCTGGTGGCCATCGGTTTTACCATGATCTATGGGATCATCCGGCTGATCAACTTCGCCCACGGCGATGTGGTCATGATCGGCGCATTTGTGACTCTCGGGTTGCTTCAAAAACTGGGTTGGCCCTTCTGGCTGGTATCGGTCTGCGTTCTGGCTGCCGGGGCGTTTGTCGGTCTTGCCATCGAGAGGGCGGCTTTCCGGCCCATGCGCGGGGCGCCCCAGGTCACGGGCTTTATTGCGTCGCTGGCTGTCTCCATCATGGTTCAGAACCTTGGGATCGTCTTCATGACGGCCCAGCCCCGCAATTTCACTTTTCCGGATTTTCTGCAGGAACTCATTCGCATCGGGCCGGTCAGTTTCCGGGCCGTGGACCTGGTCATCATGCTGACGGCCCTGGTGCTCATGACCGGATTGATTCTCCTGGTGCGGAAAACCCGACTGGGCGTCGGCATGAGAGCGACGGCGGAAAACCTGGATGTAGCGAGGCTCATGGGGATCAACATCAATCGAACGATCATGGCCACTTTCGCTTTGGGCGGAGGGTTGGCCGCCATCGCCGGATTGATGTGGGGGGGCAAATTCGGCCAGATCGACCCGCTCCTGGGGTTTGTTCCAGGGCTCAAGTCCTTTGTCGCCGCAGTGATCGGCGGGGTCGGCTCCATCCCGGGCGCCATTTGCGGCGGCTATATCCTGGGACTGGCCGAAGTGCTCTTTGTGGGCCTGCTGCCGCCCATTTATTCGGCCTTTCGGGACGCCTTCGTCTTCGCCACGCTGATTCTGATCCTCTTGGTCATGCCCAACGGGCTCATGGGAAAGCGAATGGAGGACCGGGCCTGATGATCTTCCGACGGGAACGCATGACTGCCTTGGTGCTGATCCTGGCCGGCATCGGCTTCGTGGCGGTGGCGCAGCGCTCGATGAACGACTATATCTTGTCCCTCATCAACTTCGTGGGGATTTACATCATCCTGGCGGTGAGCCTGAACATCACCAATGGGTTCACCGGCCTTTTTTCGCTCGGTCACCCTGCGTTCATGGCCATCGGGGGCTATGCCGCGGCTATTCTGACCTTTCCGGTGCGGAAAAAGGCCTATTTTCTGGAGGGGCTGCCCGATTGGCTGGCCCGGGTCGAGGTCCCCTTCCTACCGTCGCTCCTGATCGGGGGTGTTCTGGCTTCCCTGGCCGCCCTGGTTGTGGGCGTGCCGGTTCTTCGGCTGCGGGGTCACTACCTTGCCGTAGCAACTCTCGGGGTCCTGATCATCGTCCAGGTGCTCATCACCAATTTTGAAAGCGTGACCCGCGGACCCTTGGGCTTGAACGGCCTTCCCGCACTGACCGATTTGTGGTGGGTTTTCCCCTGGGTCATGGTCACGATCTTTGTGAGCTGGAAAATCAAGTTTTCCTCCTACGGTCGAACCATGCTGGCCGTGAGAGAGGACGACATGGCCGCGGAATGCTGCGGCGTGAATCTGTTTCGAACCCGAGTGGCCGCTCTGGTTATCGGCGCCTTCTTTGCCGGCGTGGCCGGAGGGCTTTGGGCCCACCTGGTAACGGCCATTACTCCAAAATCCTTTTCTTTGGTGCTGGCTTTCCACATCGTGGTCATGGTCGTGGTGGGGGGATCGGGCAGCATTACCGGCTCGGCGGTCGCGGCTATGGTATTTTCCGTTTTGACCGAGTTTTTCCGGCCTATTGAGGAACGCCTCAACATCTACGGCCTGGGAGAAATATTTATGGCCCTGGTCATGATCTGCATTTTGATCTATCGCCCGGCGGGAATGTTCGGGGCTCGCGAACCAAGGCTTTTTGAGCCCGAGGAAGATTGACGGTCTCGTAAAAACTCCCCCAGTCGTCACCCCGTTGAAAAACGGGATCCAGGTATTTTGGAGGTCTTTACAATGACTGGATTCCGGCGCCTGTCCCGGACCCCGATCCGGGATTCGCCGGAATGACGAAAAAAGCGATTTGCGAACTGCTTGCGAGCCCGTTAAAATTAAAAGGGGCAGCGAAGTTTCCAATGGACTTTGAACACAACGTGGGTGTAAAAAGTTGATGGGTGCCCAATGATTTTTGTGGGAGGATTCGGTGAGTTAATATTAAGACGGCGGGCCTACATTGGCCTGGCCACAGACAAAAAAAGGAGGGATTGGTTTATGGGAAAGAAATGCATGGGGGTATTGTGTGTGGCGGTTTTTTTCGTGATGGCGACCCAACCGGTTTTCGGCCAGGACGCGATAAAACTGGGGGCCTTGTTCAACCTTACAGGCGGCATGTCGTCTATTGACGCCCCGGGGCTGAACGGCGCCAAACTCAAGGCCAAACTGATCAACGATGCAGGCGGCCTGCTGGGAAAAAAACTGGAAGTTATCGGCTATGACACCAAGACGGATCAGAAAGACACGGCGATCCAGGCCAGGAAAGCCCTGTCCGACGGCGTGGTGGCCGGCCTTGGATACGGCGACACCACCTTTGTGATGGCTGCGGCGCCGGCGTTCCAGGCAAAAGGCGTGCCTTTTGTCACCTCCGGGGCGACCCACCCCGAACTGCCCAAATGGGTGGGTGATTTCATGTTCATGGCGCCTTTCGGCGACGATGACCAGTCCTACGCCATTGCGGATTACACCTTCAACAAGATCAAAGCCCGCAACGTGGTGGTCTGGACCGACAACTCCATGGACTTTACCAAGGCCCTGTCCAAGTTTTTCAAAGAACGTTTTGTTCAACTGGGCGGCAAGATCATCCTGGAAGACTTTTTCATGATGGGGGACAAGGATTTCTCGGCCCAGATCGCCCGCCTCAAGAGCGCGCAACCCAAGGCGGATGCGGTTTTCATTTCCGCCATCCCGAATGAAGCCGGCCTGACGGTCAAGCAGATTCGGGAAGCCGGCCTGTCGCTGCCGATTGTCAGCGGCGACGGTTTTGACACCGAGTTGGTGGTGACGGTCCCGGGAGATAAACTGGCCAACGACGTTTATTTTTCCACCCACACCTACCGCGAAGACACGCGGCCCGAAGTGCTGGCCTTTATCGAGGCTTACAAGAAGGAATACGGCCGCGAGCCTGAGAACGCCTTTGCAGCCCTGGGGTTTGACGCGGTAGGGCTGATCGCCGATGCCATCAATCGCGCCGGTTCCACGGACGGCAAGGCCATGCGGAATGCCCTGGCCGCCACCAAGGGCTATAAAGCGGTTACCGGTGAAATCACCTATGCCCGGCCGAGCGGCGTGCCGGTGAAGGGCGTCTCCATCATCAGCGTTCATAACGGCCGGTACAAGGTGGAAGAAGTCTGGTTCCCGAAATACTGATTTGAGATGACGCGAGGCTGTTCATGAAAAAAGTTAAACTGGAAGAATTCAACGAGCACTTGTTTCGGGAGGCCAAAATCGACAAGGCCCTCCTGGCCATTGGATCCACGGAGAGCCACGGCGCCCACCTGCCCTTCGGGTGCGACACCTTCGTCAGCTACAACCTGGCCCTTGAAGTGGCCTCCCGGCTGGATCATACGGTGGTCGTGCCGCCGCTCTGGTACGGCATGAGCCTCCACTACCGTCACAAACCCATGTGCGTCAGCCTGACCAACGACACCCTGACCCGGGTGATCCAGGACGTGATCGAGTCTCTGGTCCACTGGGGGATCAGGAAAGTCCTGGTCGTGAACGGTCATGACGGCAACATCCCGCCGATCGAGGCGGCCACCCGGGACATCAAGCTGAAATACCCGGACATGGGCCTGGCGGTCCTCGACGCCTGGTGGGTTACGGCAGGGAACCTGCTTCCTGCAGATACCTTTGAGGTCTGGAACGGTCTGGGGCACGGGGGCGAGGGAGAAACGTCCATTGCCTTAGCGCTTTTCCCGGACCTGTGCGACCTTTCCCGGGCCAGGGGCATGATTCCGGACATGGATCCGAACGTCAAGCTGATCTGGAATTTCGAGGAACTGACGGACTACGGGGCCAGCGGCGCGCCGGAGAAGGGCACGGCGGAAAAGGGTTTAAAAATGAAGCAGGTCCTGGTCGATTACCTGGTGGACTTTGTTCAACGCATGGATCGGCAAGGGTGGAGATACACCAAGAAATGACGCACCAAGGTGAGGTGGCGATCTTTTTCACCGGCGGGACCATCACCATGAAGCCCCGAACGGACGCCCCCGGGGTTGCCCCCGGGGGCGATTTTGACCGCCTCATCGATGAATTACACCTTCCCAACACCCCCGTGAAACTGAGGCCCGTGATCTGGGGCGATCGTCCCAGCCCACACATGACCCCTCAACTGATGTTCGATTTGGCAAAAGATGTGAACCGTGCTTTGGCCGATCCGACCATCCTGGGCGCGGTGATCCTGCATGGAACGGACCTTCTTGTGGAATCCGCGTTCATGGGCGACCTGGTGATCGAATCCCCCAAGACGGTGGTCTACACCGGGTCCATGCGCTTTTACAGTGAACTGGGTTATGACGGCATTCGAAATCTTCTGGGCGGCATCAATGCTTGCCTCTTGCCCCTGCCGCCGGAAGTAGGGGTTGTGTTGCTCATGACGGACCGGCTTTTCTCGGCCAGGGAAGCGGTCAAGATCAACTCGCTCAACCTTGACGCCTTTGAAGCCCCGGGCAGCGGACCGGTAGGGTACATAGCCGGCGACACGGTCTTGTTGACCCGCCGGCCCCGAGAGCATGTGGTTCCCATCAAAGCGGTTGAGATTGAAAGCAATGTTGCGATGGTCGCCTGCTACCCGGGAATGAACGCAGCCTTGATGGACCACTTTAGAGAAAAAGGCGTGGCCGGTCTGGTGGTGGAAGGTTTTGGGGCCGGCAATGTGCCGCCCGGCGTGGTCCCGGGCCTTGGGCGCATGATTCAAAAAGGCATTCCCGTGGTGTTGACGACCCGGTGCGTGGACGGCGGCGTGTGGCCCATGTACGGGTATCCGGGCGGCGGGGCCGAACTGGAGCGCATGGGGGTGATCCTCGGCGGCCGCCTGAGCGCGCACAAGGCCCAGATTTTGCTCATGGTGGCCCTGGGGTCCACGCGCGATCCGGATCAGATCCGGCGAGTCTTCGACTGGGGCCGTCCGGGTCCTGCCCCTTCCTGAACCCTCAGCCGGCCTTCTTAGCCGGGTTTTTCACCGCGCTGATCTTGTGCGCTATTTCGAGAAACATGGCACTTCAACGTATTGCAATACCAGGCTGTGGGGTCGGACTCCCAATTTCTTGGCTGGTCCTCGCTCTGCTTTTTCGCCGGCATGGATTGAGCCCTAGTGAGGGACCGATAGGTCGATGATCACGCAGTTTGGATTCGGGTTGCCGGCGCAGCGTATCCTAACCTGTCGCTCCACCCGAGTGCCTTCGGCGGCGGGGTGAGCTCTGTGTTTAAAACACCTCGAACATTCATTTGCATTTTCTTGACACGTTTTTATGTTTTGGATAGACTCTAGCCAGACTGGCTAGGACAGGAGGTGTATCAATGAAGCGTGTATGGCAACTCCAAGAAGCGAAAAATAAATTTAGCGAAGTCGTCGAGGAAGCCCTCCTACAAGGCCCACAGGTTGTTACCAGGCGTGGAGTAGAGACTGTCATTATATTGTCATACGCTGATTATCGTAAGTTAATCGCGTCAAAGAAAAAACTATCTGAATTTTTTCGGCAATCTCCTTTGGTCGAGACGGATATTGATCTTGGTCGTGACAGGAGCGATGCGAGGCCCGATATTGCCCTATGAAATACTTGCTGGATACATGTGCCATTTCTGAATTAGTGGCAAAGCGGCCAAATCAGCGGGTTATTGATTGGATGGATAGCATTGATCCTGAAGCCGTTCATCTCAGCGTAATCACGATTGGCGAAATTCGAAAAGGAATCGAAAAACTCCCAGATTCAAAACGAAAATCGATGCTTCAAGAATGGCTTGTTGGAGAGCTGTTTGTTCGGTTTAGTGATCGGATCTTACCCATTGATCTCGATGTAATCCTGGTATGGGGGCAGATGATAGGCCGTTTAGAGCTGAGTGGAAAAAAGATGGCCGCCATGGATTCCCTGATTGCTGCCATCGCTCTATCCGGAAATTTGCATCTTGTGACTCGTAATGAGGATGATTTCAAACATGCTGGCATCCGGATCGTGAATCCCTGGAAAAAATGATCAGGATACGGCTTGCGCGGAAGAAAGGGCATCGAGGCCTTCGATGGGTAACCATGGACATTTCGGAGAAAGGTTCCCCTTAATCGTCCGGTTCCAAGCGTTTTCCAAGGCTCACGACATCGTCCGTCTTGTACCCGATTCGTTTGTAGAATTCAATCACCGCCACATTCCTGGTTCTTACCTGGAGGTTGATTTTTGGGCACCCCGCTGACCTAAGATGAATCTCTGCTTCCTCCATCATGCGTTTGCCGATCCCCTGCCGCCGGTGGTCCGGGTGGACGGCGAGATAGTTGACCCACCCCCGGTGACCGTCATATCCGGCCATGACAGGTGTTCCACTTGTAAGAGCAAAGAATCGGTGGTATGAATCTCCGGGCGTGCACCGGAAATGAGTTGCCGTCTCGACCCCTTCTGCAGGTAGTTCGGCCCTGAACTCAGGGTTGAAGGAATCAGGTCAAGCTTGAAATCAGCATTGTGGGCATGGCGGTTGTTTTCTATAAAAGAATTCGGAGAGATGCAATGGAACTGAAAATACCGGATTTTGGCGACATTGAAAAAGCGCACAAGC
>Ga0209498_1001261_pt1 | contig 15587 bp, 11 predicted proteins | sample WalLakDeSediment_FD_184131 | JGI IMG/M metagenome (GOLD analysis project Ga0209498, IMG submission 184131) | Lake sediment microbial communities from Walker lake, Nevada to study Microbial Dark Matter (Phase II) - Walker Lake 11/02/13 Deep... | ecosystem: Environmental > Aquatic > Freshwater >... | reverse complement strand
AATTTCAATATCTGCACGCACCTCTCCATAAAAAGGCTGGCTTTCTTATTGGATAGTTCCCTGAGAGATTTCATCAGCGGTTGCCTCGCGCACATCTACGACTTCGACATCGAAATGTAAATCCTTACCTGCCAATGGATGGTTGAAGTCCAGGTGGACGTTGTCTTGCTTGATAGATTCTATACGGGCGTTGATGATCTCACCATTCTGGTTTCGCAGTTGCAATTCTGTGCCAGGCTCTAGTGGGATTTCTTCAGGAAATTCCTCTTTTGGGACATCCAGTCCTGCCTCTGGTTGCACTTCACCATAACCTTTTTCAGGCTCGACCACTACCTTTTTACTATCACCACTGGACAACCCGTATAATTCGGCTTCTAAGCCAGGTATGACCTGTTCTTTACCCTGGATGAATTGAATGGGCTCCCTACCTTGTGAAGTATCCATTACCTCATCATCCACTTTTAGGGTATAGTGCAGGGTTACCACCGTTCCATCCGATATTTTTAGTGTTTTATTCGTCGTACTCATTATTTCCTCCGAAATAAAATCGACCGGGATAACCGGTCGATCATGGTTTTATCTATTCTAACACATCACCCTTTTTAGTTTCTTTAATCTTTATAAGAATCGCAAGTTTTACAGAACTCATCGCCAATTTCAGGTAGAATATTGAATAACCATGAGTATATTTAAAGATTTAACGAATGTTTGGCACAACGTGCGTGAGGTAGACTTGCGCCCTATTCGCAAGCAAGCTCTTTACCAGGTGAAAATTGCCCTGGTTGGAGCGCCTGGCAGTGGACGGCATACCCTGGCTGAGCAATTGCGGCGCGATCCCAAACGCGCTGATTCAGTTTCCCACACCCCTGTAGTCATCACTGACCTGGAATCGGCAGAACTTGCTAACGAAAGTGATGTCATTATCCTGTTGATCAGCGTTGCTTCCCCAAATATTGAGCGCCTGCGTGCTTTGGCCTCCCAGTGGTTTGAAGTTGGAAAGAAAGTATTCGTTTTCTACAATACCAACAATGCTAACTGGCAGGAGCGGACTGAAGATATCGATGCTGTCTGGCAGGCGAAGCATGTCTTTGTCGGTCCGGTGGATGATCCTGATTATCTTATTGAAGAATTCGTCCCCCAACTAATGGAGCATGTTCCCGAACTACACCTGTCGTTGGGCCGGCATTTTCCCTTATTCCGTGTGCCCATCGCAGAGCAATTGATTAACGACACCTCTTTTTCCAATGCTGCCTACATCATGAGCACCAGTGTTGCAGAAATGGTACCAGCGCTCGGCGTCCCCGTGAACATTGCTGACATGGTAGTGCTGACCAAGTCGCAGGCATTCCTGGTCTATCGCCTGGGTTTGCTGGTGGGTTTCTCCACCCGCTGGCAGGATTACATCAGTGAGTTCAGCGGCGTGATTGGTGGTGGGTTTTTATGGAGACAGGCCGCCCGCGGTTTGGTCGGTATGGTTCCAGTGGTAGGCGCCGTACCCAAGATCGCGGTTGCTTATGCAGGCACCTATGTGGTCGGGCATGTTGTCTTACGCTGGTACCTGACAGGCCGGCATGTTTCCAGGCAGCAGGTCCGGGAACTTTACCAGCAATCTTTTGCCAGGGGGAAGCTGATTGCCAAAAATTTTGTTACCAGGACTCCACGCCCGCGCTTTTTTCGCCGGACTCCCCGATCTCATTTCCCACCTCCAGAATAAAACGGCAACCCCGGTTTAGAACGGTAACTACCTGTATAGCCCCCTGCTCTTTATGGATTTACCATTATTGACAACGGGCAACCTCATCAGGTGTGAAGCTAACCTCCTCTTTCCCCGTTAATTTCTCCTCTACTTTCTGAATGATCAGGTCCAGATGACTGCTATAGGTTACGTAATTCAATTCATCGATGGGAATGGTAAGTACCGGACATAGATTGAAACTGGATATCCATATCTCATAAAGTTCATTCAGTTGTGAGAGGTAATCGGTGGTAATCCGGCGCTCGAAGTGGCGCTTGCGTTGTTCAATATGCTCGAAAAGAACCTTCACTGATGCCCGCAAATATAAAACCAGGTCTGGTGGGGGCAGGAAGGTTGTTAGTACACCATAAAGGTCCTGGTAAGTGATATAGTCTCGTTCCTGGATAAAACCCTGACGGTACAGGTTTTTGGCAAAAACTTCTGCATCTTCATAAACAGAGCGATCCTGAATGACGGAGGTGGGGTGGTCGATTAACTTTCGGTGAGTGCGTAAGCGATGAATGAGAAAGTAAACCTGGGAATGAAAAGCCCAGGTTTGCATATCACTGTAAAAATCGGACAAATAGGGGTTTTCAGCGACCGGTTCGTAGAAAGGCTTCCATCCCAGTCGATTGCACAACAAAGTCACCAGGGTTGATTTACCTGCACCGATATTTCCAGCAACCGTAATGAACTTTTTCATAATTCTTCATCTACATAAGTCTTGGTTTCGATATCTGGAACGAAGAAAGCCACTGCCTGAGCTCTTTCATCGTCCATTATCAGATTAAGATGGTGGCCTGGGCGGTAGGAAGCCACTTCGATCAAACGCAAGCATCCTGGTGGGGTGGTATCGCTGGTAAGCTTATCGCTCAGGCGGTTTGGTGTGTCATAAAAGAAACTGTGATTAAAGATTACCTTCTCATCATTGAGGTAAACCACTAGCGGGTAAATGTTAGCTTCGACTAAATCCTGGAAGAAGTGGGTGCCAAAAGAGGGCTCCGGGACAGGGCCAATACCCGGCCCTGCCAGTTCCACCAACGAGCGGGTGTTATATATATCAGCATAGCCAATATAGACGCCCAGGTCTGGGTTGCGTGTACCCCATCTACCAGGCCCAACACAGATGAAGGTCTCGTCTTTCAGGATGTTATTAAGTTTGCTGATGGTCTGGCTTACTTTCGCCCTTTCTGCAGGAGTGCGAAGCCCAAAATATTCTTCAGGAGTGACAAAGATCACCCAATGAATACCATCTACCCGGCCGTGGGGCACCATTCGTTTGGTGGAAAAGACGATATCTTCCAGAGGGATATTGTGGGGCAGGCGTGCTTCCTTCCGCTGCATGCGGCTTTGTGGTCGGCACTGGAGCAGGTATATTTCCAGATCACTGTTGCCTTCTAAGGGGTTGGGAATGTGAACAGTGAATTCGGTATCAACCGGGGTACGGAAGATGCGCTCAAGGTCGCTTAAAATCTTGCGGAAGTATTCTGCCATGGGCGTACGTCGGAACATCTCGTCAAACGTTAACACCAATTGGCTGGTATCATCTGATAAGAGCTTGCTACGTAGCGGAACCAGGTAGCCTCCTTGATCCACCTGTGCCAGATAACGTAAGATGGGGTAATCAGCCTCCAGCACCTGGCTCACCGGTAAGGTTCGGTAGGTGTTGTCCTCCAGATCGATCAGGTCCACGTACTGTTGTGAATAACGGCGGATGGCTTTGGGTGTTGATTCGGGGTGGAGCAATGGGTGGCTCAGAGCGACCAGCCTGGGGTAATCATTCCCGACCCTTTCAACCGCCCGCGTACCCAATCCCCACACCAGCCGCATAAAACCGTCCTCTTTACGGATATTCCGGGACCAGCGGAACAGATTGCGGCTGAAGGCAACTCCTGCCGCGTGAGGGAAATAATAACGTCCATAACGTTCCCCCTGAACAACCTGGATGAGGATGCCCATTCGTTCATCATAATCCTGTAGCCCTTTGCTGTGGCGGTAGAGCAAGGCATCTGGGTTGAAAACGCTGGCATAGACTTGAGCAATGGCCTGAGTGAGGTCGTTCAGGTTTTGTTCGGTAGGCCCCTGGTTTGGGCAGAAGATGCTGTCATACTTACCAGCGAAAGAAGTGCCGAAATTATCCTCCAACAGGCTCGATGAGCGGACGATCAAAGGTTGATGGCCAACTTCGTCGAGCAGGGCTTCCAGTTCTTCGATGATATCACCAGGGAAACTGCCTGCTAGGTAATCTTCCACAATTTGGGGGTACTCAGCGCGGATCTGTTCTTCAGGCTTGTACTTCTGGTCACCCCAATGCAGCAGGCCGTTTATCGCCATAAAGGAGTACATCACATCGGAACCGATAAAAAAGGAAAGTGGGATCCGCAAGCAAGACTTCACCGGATCGTCAGCAACTTCGCTGAGGATGCGCACAGCCAGCAGCATGCCAGCTGCCTTCCCGCCAATTTTGCCTTCCCCGATCTTGCGCTTCTTGATTTCGCTCAAATCGGCGACCCGAAACCATTCTTTGGCGATGTTTATATATGCCAGTTGGTCGCTGATCAAGCGGCGGATGAGCACTACTTTGATTTCTTGTAAACGGGCAGCCCCGCGATCGCGTTCTCCTGGAACCAGTTTCTCCAACGCTTGGGCTTGCTCAAAGAGCAAAAATTCCGGCGCAAGTTCAGGATTGAATGACACCAGCATATCATCAACCTGCGTGCCTCTTTCTGCCAGAACTTCTTTGACAATCTGCTCGAAAAGGTCATGAGGCAGGTTATAGGCAAAATAGAAATCAGTTAAGTGGCTGCGGACACGCGATAGGCGGACTTCCCAGGTATTGGTAGTTTCTTCCTCGAATGGATTGTGCAGGCCTTCGCGTGCCTGCGATTGGATCGCTTTCTCCCGAACCTCTGCTTCGAAATCCTTGGGTTTAATGATCCCACGCTTGAACAGTTCCTGGCGCATCCGTGATCGGATCCGCACCCTGAGAATCGGGTATTGAGCCAGGGTAAGATAGATGGTGAGAGCACGATCCGATGAGGCAGAAGGTAGGGTCATTGGGTTATGCAGTGGTATTGCTGAATAAGATGGCCCGCAAGAATATTTAACGCGCCATCAGAAAGGATAACCGTTTTTCTATTCAGGCGGGGCTAATTTCCCAGGTGCATCGGCATTATGACATGCACAAAACCATCTTCGCCGACTGGGCGTAGCACACCAGGTGATGTTTCTTTTGTCGTCTCTAATGCAACATTGGGTGTTGTGATTACATCAAGTACTTCTCGCAAGAAACGCACGTTGAAGGCGATCAGGGTCTCTTTGCCTTCAATCGAAGCATCAACGCTGGTCTGGTTGAAACCAGTCTCTTCGGATTGCCCGGAAATTTCAACCAGACCTGGTTTCATTTCACCACCTGGTTGGATATGAATGCGAGCGATGTTTGAACCTTCACGGGCAAAAATTTCTGCCTGCTTGCAGGCTTTGAGAAAGGCTGATGTTGAAAGCACAGTGCGGGTTTCGCTTGAACGGGGAATAATTTGCTCGTAATCCGGGAATGACCCCTCGATTAACTGAGAGACCAGTTCAGTGTCTTTCATGCGGAAGATGACCTGTCCTCGCCCGGATGGCAGGTGCATGGTCAGAGACTGGTCTTTATCAGTGATGATGCGCGCTAACTCATTCAGGGCGCGAGCAGGGATGACTACGCTGATCGGCCTGGCGATTGGCGAAGAGAGTTCGGCTTTACGTACCGAAAGGCGAAACCCGTCAGCGGCTGCCATGGTGATCTGTTCTCCTGAAACGGTAAACAGCACCCCAGTTAATATCGGGCGGGCTTCATCAGAAGAAGCCGCGAAAGCCACCTGGCGAATCATTTCTCTTAAGTCGGAAACGTTCAAGGAGATACCATCATCCGTATCCACTACGGGCATGGGTGGAAATTCCTGGGAGTCGATGCACTTCAGATCGGTGTTGGAGCTCCCACCGTGTACGTTTAAGGTCTGGGTACGAACCGATAAATTCATCTCGACCTGTTGATCTGTAAGGGTGGATACCAGCTCAGTAAAGGTGCGGGCTGGTACGGTAGTGGAGCCTTCCTCCTCGATTTTCGCCCCAATCCAACAGGTAATACCCAGTTCAAGGTTGGTAGCAGACAGACGCAGCCGGCTCTCATCAGTCGCCACCAGTACGTTGGCTAAAACCGGCAGGGTGCTGCGCGGCGAAACAGCTCTGGAAACCACGTTCAAGCCATGTGTCAGGTTCTCCTGTAATACAGTCACTTTCATGATCGCCCTTTTCTCCTCTTCGTGATATTAACAAGAGTATACAATGATAGATGTATTTGTGCCAGTATTTTAATGGTTGGTTGACTCTGGCATACACCATCAACCTGTGGTTATTTTGCCTTGGATTGTGCCCTTCTCCATATTGGGAGTATGGCCTATTTTGATCTCAGATGTATTGCCCTTACCATTACGAAAACCAGTAATAGCCCTGTTGCTGGGATGATGTACCACAACATCAATGTGCTGAATGCTGGTAATAAATCGTGTTGGGTTGAAAAAAGAAAGAGGTACAGAACATAAGCCCCATAGTAGGTAAGAAACAACAAGCCTTCCCAACGATTGATGTTGTAGCCTGCGAAGAAAATTGGCAAACATGCGGCTGTTATGGCGATCATCACCACCAGATCGAAGGAAAGGCTGGCTGCTGGCACTGCCAGGCCATAGGGTAGTAGCACAGCACCACTGCCAATCACGAATGTCAGGTTGAACAGGTTGCTGCCAATCACATTTCCGATCGCGATGTCTCTTTCCCCGCGGATGCTGGCCATCACAGACGTAGCAAGTTCAGGAAGTGAGGTTCCTATCGCAACTACGGTCAGTCCAATGATCAGTTCACTTACACCTAACAATCTGGCGATTCCCGATGCCCCGTTTACCAACCAGCTTGCTCCAAATATCAACCCGATTAAACCCAATACAAGCATCAGCCCGCTCTTCAACAGCTCGTTGCGCTTTGTAACCCTGATTGGGTTGTTTGGTCCGTTTTGGTGTGTTGCCTGACCGCTTTGATCAGCTTTTAATTTGTTTACCCCCCGCGTTTTTAACAGTACAGTAATGCTGTAAACCAAGACCAAAACGAGGAGCAATATCCCTTCGAAGCGGTTTATCTGCCCATCTCTCCCCATAAATATGACAACAACAGACACAACCAGCAAGAGCGGTACCTCGATCCTGATCAATCTCTGGGAGACGACTAAAGGAGCTGCCAGTGCAGAAATTCCCAAGATCAACAAAAAGTTGGAGATGTTACTGCCAACGATATTCCCAAACGCCAGGTCACCTCTTCCCTGAAACCCTGCCTCCAATACTACCGCGACCTCAGGTGCGCTCGTTCCAAAGGCTACAACAGTCAACCCAATTACCAGCGGTGATACCCCAGCAAAAACAGCAATACGTGCTGCCCCTCTGACAAAAAATTCTGCCCCAAGCGATAGAACAACCAATCCGAGAACGAATAAAAAAATTAGCGACAGGTTCGGTTCAGGCATATTGGCAGGCGTCTCTCATTGGGTTTAAAATTTTCTTTGCGGCTTAAAAAAACAGGGAAGAAAGCAGGCTGGCTATTGCCACGACAATCTGGAGTGTAAAAAGAGCAGCCAGCACATAAACCACGATCATCCAGGAAGATGATGTCCGCCTCTCCGTTAGGGTTTCCCCTTCAGCCAGTTGCCGGATCATTCGGGCAGTCTGGTTGGCAATTGCGTTGAGAGATTGCCCTGTGCCAAATACCCAGTGCCAGCCTTTGGCAGGCGTTGGCAAGACCAGGTGTGCACCAGAGAATGACTGCAGCCATAGACGCAAACCTTCGGGTGGTTTAGCTACCAGTTCACCCGGAAGTACCACAGCTTTGGCTGCTGAGAGTGTTTCGTCGGGGACACCCTGGTTGATACGATGAATCGATACTGGCATGGTTGGCGTTTGGCGTTTTAGTGCCTCCGTCAGATTCAAGACCATCTCGTTATCCTCAGGGGCAAGTATCAACACAGGGAACTTTGCGTGCTGTTTAGCCAACGTGCTTTCAGCCAGGTGAAAATCTTTCCGTAAAGTTTGCCAGTGATAAACCAACAGTAATATGAAGAGAACCAGGGAGGCGACCAATCGGAGAACCTCTAGAACCAGCCGCTCGGGCGGGTCTCCCAGGAAAGAGCGTAAAACCATGAAGATTATCATTCCACCGCTAAACATTACCCCCATTACCCCAGCAAACAGGAATAAATACAGGTATACTTTGCGAACCAGCGACCGGCGAGCGTGATCACCAGCTTCTCCCGTTATTCTTGCCTCGGAAGCCAGGGGTCGCCAGGTGAGAACCCACAACGGCAGTCCAACCATACCGGTTGCCAGCGAAGACGCCATTCTTGAGCGCATTGTTGCATCCCAGATTAGACCTTCAAACAGGTACTCCACCAAAAAGAGGGTGGCCATGTGCACGCCAATAAAGGTGGCTGCCAGACCAAAGGTCGCCAGTACGGATAAGTACAGGCGTCTCAGCCCGTTGCGGTGAGGAGTGTCTGGTAGCATATTGAGCTCTTTGCTTAAGGTGCTGCCATAATATATCCACACCATGCCAAAAGGCAGGGCGACTGAAACCGGACGGCTTATAAATTGTGAAAATTCAATCAAGGTCAGCCTTCTGCCGAATAACCACTGCAACAGCTTGTCCAGTGTCATGCCGGTAGAGACCAAAACTACCACCACGCTTGCAAAAACCAGGCTGTAAAGCACTATCAGGCGCAGCATCGACATGCGTTCTGAATCGTCCACGAGCGATCGTTTTATCCTTGATGTAATCAATGCCAATAACGGTGTTCCAACCAGTATCAGGCTTAATCCATTTGGCAGTAGAGCGACATCTTGAGAATTCAGCAATAAAGTACCCAGGTGGATCCCGACCTGCGATTGATCTGCTCCAATTGCAGCAGGAAGCCCTGATAGGAACTGCAAGATTTGTTGGGAACCAAAGAGTACCAGACCCAGCCCATACAACAACCACAGGTAGCGGTATAAACGGCGCACTTCTTGATAAGCTTCGCCTTCGAGTGGAGATTCCCAGTCTTTATGCAGCACTGAATAAAAGAAAAGCGCTGCGGTCGCATTCAAACCCAGAGCAATCAGGTTATCGGACAGGACTTGCCCGTCACCAACCAGCACCCGCCACATCTCGATGTTCATTACAATTGCCAGTTGTCGGTTAACCATAGCCAGAATGTTTTGCACGCATGGGAGCAAGGTTGCCAGCATTACCCCGTACAGAAAGACCCCTCTCAGCCTTGATGAACGTTCTTCAATCTCGATTTTAGCGCTGCGTTGAGCCAGCCCCCAATGGATTAGAAAAACTGGCACGCCGACCAGGATCAATGAAAGCGCACCGGCCAGGCGAGTGGCGGTGCCATTGATTTCTGGATCAGTCACCATTGATCGGCCAAGCTCGATCAATCCCCATAAGACAACTTCAAAACTGATGAAGGCTACTGCATATAAGTAGAAACGTTTTATCGTGTTCATGTCTTAATCCTGGGAAATCAGGCCTTAACCACATTAACTGTTTGCATGGTTGGAAGCAACAAGTGCAGGCTTATTTTAACAGATGATACAAAAAAAAACCGGGTATGCACTATTTACTTGGCTATGCATACCCGGATCTTCTCCTTCTTTATTGTAGCTTCTATAACCAGCCGCGTAATTCCATGGCTTTGACCACTCGATCAATTGAGACCATGTAAGCCGCATCTCGCATATAAACGCCCTCTTTGGCTGCCATCTCAATCACACCGTTGAAGGCTTGCGTGATTTTTGTGTCCAATCGTTCAAGAACTTCTTCTTTTGTCCAGTAGTAGTTCATGTCGTTTTGGACACCTTCAAAGTATGAAACCGTAACGCCACCAGCGTTGCAAAGAAAGTCTGGGATGACGAAAATATCATTGCGCTTGAGCACCTCGTCCGCCTCTGGTGTCGTCGGTCCATTAGCGCCTTCCGCAACCAGTTTTACCCGGTCACTGATCCTCTTTACGGATTCGGCGTTGATCTGTCCTTCCAGTGCAGCCGGAATTAATACATTCACATCTTTGGAAATCCAATCATCCCCATCTTCAATCAGGTATCCAGCCGCTCGCGCCTGGTCTTTATTGATGGTGCCATAAATATCGGTGATGGACTGCAGGAAGTGTGGATCAATGCCATCTGGATGGCTAACAGTGTAAGCGGCGCGATCATCGCGGTCCCAATAAGAAACACAGGCAACTTTCCCGCCTAATAAATCAATGAAACCAAGAGCTGCATATTGGGAAACGTTTCCGAAGCCCTGGATGGCCGCTATAGATTTGGTAGGATCGATGTTAAGGTGGTGCATCGCTTCCCGAACAGTGTATATTACCCCGTAGCCGGTCGCTTCAGTCCGCCCCAGGGATCCACCACCGCCCACTGGCTTGCCAGTGATCACGCCGGGTGTGTACGTGCCGACTATTTGCGAGTATTCATCCATCATCCAGCCCATCATACGCGAATTGGTGCCAACATCTGGGGCGGGCACGTCTTGCCGCGGTCCGATGTTGCGCCACATCTGTCTGATCCAGTATCGGCACAGCCTTTCCTGTTCTCCCACCGATAGCGAAGCCGAATCAACAGCGACTCCGCCCTTACCACCGCCCAATGGGATATCTGCAATGGCAGTTTTCCAGGTCATCCACATCGCCAGCGCTCGTACAGTGTCTATTGTCTCAGCCGGATGAAAACGAATCCCACCTTTGGATGGGCCTCTGGCGTCATTGTGCTGCACTCGAAAACCAGTAAACACCCGGATAGATCCATCGTCCATGTGGACCGGTATCTGGATTTGGAATTCACGAGCTGGCCAGCGCAGGATTTCTGCCACCTGTGGGTCCAGGTTTAGCATTTTGGCGACTTTGTCGAATTGCGATTGTGCCATCTTAAAAGCGTTGATTTGTTCGGACATATATATTTTCTCCTTAGGGTTAATTTATTGCTGATTGGTTAAATTTACACGGGCACTGCAAAAATGTGCCCGCATGTTCGATATTTATAATAGTTAATTTTAAATCCATAGCAGCTCATGGCGCGATATCCGCCTGGATTGGTTGATGACTTTTGAATTAACCTTAACAGATGCTTGACATCTCGTCAAGTGATGAACAGCACATCTTAGTATAGAAGTTGGTAAATAAGAGACACATTTTAATTTCCTCCTACCTCATCTTGCAATACTTTCAACTGCCGCTGCAATTCTTCTCTAACGATTCGTGGGTTTGCCTGGCCTTTTGACGCCCGCATGACTTCTCCAAACAGCCAGCGAAAGATCGCCTCTTTACCAACCAGGTATTCTGAAACTTGCTCTGGGTTTTGAATCAAGCTTTTTGCAACAAGCTGGGAGATGATGGATATGTCTGAAATCTGTGCCAGCCCCCGCTCACGAATGATTTCGTCTGCTGTTTTTCCCGTCTGAAACATCTCCGTTAGCACTTCTCTGGCGGTATTCTTGTTAAGTTCACCCTCTGAAACCTTGTAGATCAGGTAGGCCAGCGCTTGAGGGGTGAGATGAGTCGTTTCAATGTTGGTTTTAGTCTGGTTAAGCAGCGCGAAGACCTCTCCAGTGATCCAATTGGCAACGCTTTTTGGTGTGATTGCCTCAATGGAGGTGAAGTCTTTTACACCCTTAAGATGGCTGGCCTGGTCACTTTGTTCAGAGCATAGTTTTTTGACAGCGTTCACAGTCTGCTCGAAGTATTCAGCCACTGGCTTCTCTGCCACCAAAACCCCCGCGTCGTACGGGGATAAATCGTACTGTTGTTGAAAACGATGACATTTTTCCGCAGGTAATTCCGGGAGATCTTCGCGGATACGTTCAATCCAATCTGGTGAGATCACTAATGGAGGCAAGTCCGGTTCTGGAAAATAACGATAATCCTGCTCGCTCTCCTTGATGCGCTGCGTAAGGGTGGTCTCATATACAGCATCCCAGCCAACCGTCTCTTGAATGACTGGTTTGCCCTCTGCCAGTAATTTGCTTTGTCGCTGGATCTCGTAATCCACCGCCCGTTCCAGCGCGCGAAAAGAATTCAGGTTCTTTATCTCAACCCGGGTGCCTAATTGTGTTTCACCACTTACTCGCACAGAGACGTTAGGTTCAATGCGGATGACGCCCTTTTGCATATCCCCGGAATTTACTCCCAGGTAGCGTAACAAGGACCGCAGTCCCACCGCATATGCGCGCACCTCTTCAGCAGTTCTTAGCTCCGGTTCAGACACAATTTCAAGCAGGGGTATTCCAGCCCGGTTTAGGTCAATCAGCGAATAGGGTTTATTGTTCCTGCTTACATGCGTCAGTTTACCGGTGTCTTCTTCTAGGTGGACACGCCGGATTGTGATTAACCGTTCACCTTTTGAGGTCAGAATGGGTAAGCGTCCGCTTTGTGCCAGGGGATGTTCGTATTGGGAGATTTGATAGCCTTTCGGCAAGTCCGGATAAAAATAATTCTTGCGGACGAAGATGCTGGTGGTAGAAATTTCACACTGTAATGCCAGGGCAACGCGAATGCCGTACTCAACTGCTTTTTCATTTAGCACCGGCAGGACGCCAGGCATACCTGCGCAAACTGGGCAAACCGCGCAGTTTGGTTCTGCTGCCAGCGGATCAACAACCGGGCAGGCGCAGAACATCTTCGATTCAGTTTCTAATTCAGCGTGGACCTCCAGTCCGATAACGGCCTCAAATTCCACTTTGACAACTCTTATCCATGCCGGCGCATGAATCGTTCTATGCGCTCTAGTGCTTCTTCAATTTTTTCATAGGATGTGGCGTATGAACAACGCACATATCCTTCACCGCTTTTTCCGAAAGCTGAGCCGGGCACCACCGCGACGCGCTCTTCTTCAAGAAGTTTTTGTGCGAAGGTCTCATCATCCATACCAGAATTGGTTATCCTGGGAAAAGCGTAAAAGGCACCATGAGGCTCGAAGGTCGGCAGCCCTAACTGGTTCAATCCGGGAACGATTAGTTTCCGTCTGCGGTCGTACTCTGCGCGCATTTCTTCCACATGTTGCCCACCTTTGGATAGGGCTTCTAGCCCAGCAGCCTGTGCTACCGTAGGCGCAGACATGATGGTGTATTGGTGGACGCGTAGCAATCCCTTCAATATTTCAGCCGGTGCAGCCGCATAACCGATCCGCCAGCCAGTCATAGCGTAATTCTTTGAAAAACCGCCTAACAATATGGTGCGCTCCCACATCCCCGCCAGGGACGGGAAGCATACGTGCGAAACACCATATATCAGTTGATCATACAGTTCATCCGAGACCACAATCAGATCATACTTCTCGGCAATATGAGCCAGTTCCTCCAGGACCTCTTTAGAAGCAACTGCTCCAGTTGGATTGTTGGGGTAGGCAATCAGGATGGCTTTGGTTCGGGTATTGATCGCTGCTTCTATTCGTTCAGGCCGCACCTGGAAATTGTCTTCCACAAAAGTGGGTATCTCGATTGGGACTCCGCCGGACAGATGTGCCTCAGCCTGGTACGAGACAAAGCATGGGGTGGGGATCAGGATCTCATCCCCAGGATTTAGCAAAGCAGTCATTGCCAGGTAAAGAGCTTCAGAGACCCCCACAGTAATCACAATCTCCGTATCCGGGTTGTAATGGACACCATACTTGTTTTTAAGATATTCAGCCAGGGTCTGGCGTAAATCCAGGCGTCCAGCATTTGAGGTGTAGTGGGTTTCTCCCTGCTGCAAGGAGCGTATACCGGCTTGTGATATTGGATATGGTGTCACAAAATCCGGTTCGCCAATACCTAACGATATGACATCATCCATGGTGGCGACAATGTCGAAGAATTTGCGAATACCTGATGGTTGTAAATCGATGACTCTCTGGGAGAGATAGCGTTGGTTCACGAAGTCTCCTTTTCTTGAAGCGTTAATTAATTTCAGATGCCATTCATCTGATCCTTGATGGTAAAAGAGCTCAAAATATTGATCTTTGGTTGTTTGAACCTGAAAAACTTTCCCTTCAGGTGTACGCCAGCTTCTTGTGATTGTCATAATATCCAGCCGCTCCCCGTGCCAGTGGATGGCGGTGGGACGTTCGGCGTATTCATAACCAGAATGACATTCAACAAGATCATCCATTGGTTAAAGAGTCACTGTCGTTTGGTCTCCGGCATTGATCATTCCTGCCCTTCTTTGAATCTGGGCATACCGTCCAATCAGTGATTTCTCCAGAATAACGTCTGTTACCTTGGCGTAGTCTTCCAGGATGGAATCTCGGATGACGCTGTTTTCAACCTTGCAGCCAACGCCCATTGAAACATGTGGTCCGATAACGGAATTCATCACCTGGGCTTTTGGATGCACAAAAACCGGGGGGATGATCACCACATTTTCTCGATTGGCTGCCTCCTGGTGGTTGCTGTGACCGTTATCTAACAGGTAACGATTAGTCTCTAATAGCGCTTCGATTGTACCGGCATCCAGCCACACGTCTACTTGCTCGGAGCGCATCTTCAGCCCACGCTCAAGCATGATGGTTACTGCATCTGCCAGGTAAAATTCACCTTTCAAGCGCACATCACGCTGCATTTGCTCCTCAATGGCGGTGATCAAATCTTCACCATTTTTAAAATAATAGAAACCGACGACCGCCAGATTGTTGCTTATGTCATCTGGTTTCTCAACCAGTTTGGTCACCATCCCATTCTGGTCAGTCTCTGCTACTCCGAAGCGGCGCGGGTCAGGAACTGGTTTGACCCACACAACTGCATCTTCTGTCTCTTCGCTCAGAAAGGAAAGGTCGGTTTCAATTAATGTGTCCGCGAAGATTACCATCATGGGTCCCTTCAGGTGCTGGCGTGCCAGGTGCACCGCATGCGATTGACCGCGTGGGTCATCTTGGATGACGTAATGCGCTTTCAGTTGAGGGTGGTGTTCTCGCATGTGGGTTTGAATCTGCTCGCCAAGATACCCAACAATATTGACCAGCTCAATCTGCTCAGGGTCGGATAAAGTTGAGAGCGTATCCAGGACATGGTCCAACACCGTTTTGCCAGCTACGCTGACCAGTTGTTTGGGCTTACTCCAGGTATGCGGACGCAGGCGTGTTCCCCGCCCGGCCATGGGTATTACCACTTTTAATGTTTGCATGGTTACGTTTCCCCGATTAGAAGATATTTTCTGTGTATGAACCCGGAGAAACAGTTCTTTAGATTATTACAGAACACCAAAATTTTGCTCCACCAGGTTGTTTGCAGATGAATGAATTATACACTTATCCCGTAGATATCGACCTTTCTAAATCAGCAAGACAGTATTCAAGAGTACAAATTAGGTTATTCATGGTTGTTTTGTCGAAGGAGAAGCGCGCTCCCGCAGCAGTAAAGAGCTCGGGTAGCGTCACTGTTCCGCCCAGGGAAATTGCATGGCGATAGTTGCCAACCGATTTTGCCTGATCTTCCAATGCGTTCTTCCACACCTGGACTGCACCAACTTGTGCCAGGCCATATTCCACATAATAAAATGGATATTTGTGGATATGTAGTTTTCGCTGCCAACCAGTCATCATTTCCTGCTCGAGTCCGCTCCAATCTACGCCTGTCATGAAACGATTCCAAAGCTCCGCCCACACGGCATCACAATTAGATGGATTGGTGGCTGATTCATGATTCTCATAAACCCAATGTTGAAATGCATCGACCACAGCCATGTATGGCCAGAAAAGGATGATCCCCTCAATATGATCTATCCTGGCGCAGGCAGCTTGCTCAGAAGTGTAGAAACCTC
>Ga0209498_1001260_pt1 | contig 15591 bp, 14 predicted proteins | sample WalLakDeSediment_FD_184131 | JGI IMG/M metagenome (GOLD analysis project Ga0209498, IMG submission 184131) | Lake sediment microbial communities from Walker lake, Nevada to study Microbial Dark Matter (Phase II) - Walker Lake 11/02/13 Deep... | ecosystem: Environmental > Aquatic > Freshwater >... | reverse complement strand
ATGTTCGATATTGGCTTTCTCGAACATACCGGTGTTTGGTTTTCGACAGGTGCACTCCGTCTCACCGGTGGTGTTATGAGGACAGTAATAGATTGCATCTACTGAAGCACCCTCTTCACTGAGAAGTTCAATCAATCGCTCATTGACTTTTCGAACGTCTTCTTCGGTTAAAATTTTTCTCGCGATGCCTGACTGGTTCGATACGACAATCACTTTTAATCCGAGTTCCCGTGCTTCCCGTATGGCACGTGCGGCCCCGTGTATCAATTCCAGATCATCAGGGTCTTTAAGATAGTCCTTTTCAACGTTAATTGTTCCGTCACGATCAAGGAAAAGACAATAATTCAAACCCCGCATTACTTTTTTAAAATTTTTTTATACAAAGCAATATATTCTTTTGCCGATTTTTCCCAGGAAAAATCCTGTTGCATCGCATTTTTAACGGTTTTGTTCCAGGTTTTTTCATCACGATATATTTTAAGAGCACGTTCGATAGCCTGTAACAAAGCTTTGCTGTCATACGGACCGAATTTAATACCCGTTCCGTTGCCGTTTTTCGAATCGATATCAATAACGGTATCTTCGAGTCCGCCGGTTGCCCGTACAATCGGGATTGTTCCGTAGCGCATACTGTATATTTGATTTAATCCGCACGGTTCATAGCGTGACGGCATAAGAAACATATCGCTGCCCGCCTCTATGAGGTGTGCCAGTGTATCATCAAATGTTAACTTCACACCCACTTTATCGGGATAATTGGTTGCCAGCTCCGATAGAAATGTTTGATACCGTTTTTCTCCCGTCCCGAGGACAATAATTTTTATATCCTCTTTCAATAATGTATCGGCTATTTCCTGGAGTAAGTCGAAACCCTTTTGTTCAACGAGTCGCGAAATGATACTGATGACGGGGACAGCATCATCGACCGGCAGTTTAAAGGCCTTCAGGAGTTCTCGTTTGTTTTCTTTTTTATCCTGGATTGTTTTACTCGTATACTGTTGCGGTATGAGTTGGTCAACCGACGGATCCCACACGGAATAATCTACTCCGTTTAAAATGCCGAATAAATCTTTTCGACGTTTTTTAAGCAGATCTTTCAAACCACATCCAAACTCATCGCTTGTGGTGATCTCTTCTGCGTATCGTTTACTCACGGTTGTAATGGTGTCGGCGAACTGAATTCCGCACTTCATGAGATTCATAACGTCACCGGTAGCAAGCCCGGTTTGTTCGTTAAATAATTCTTCCGGTAATCCAGTTTTTGCAAACGACGATTTTGGAAATACACCCTGATAAGCGAGGTTGTGAATCGTATATACTGTACGGATTTTGCTGAAAAACGGATCATCCTTGTATATAGTTTTCAGGTATGCAGGTATAAGCCCTGTTTGCCAATCATTGCAATGAATAATGTCGGGTTTCCAGCCAAGACGCTTTAAAGTTTCAAGTGCCCCGCGACAGAGAGAAATGAAACGTTCGTCATTATCGGGATAATCTTTTTTCGATTGCGGGTCGAAGTAGACTCCGTCGCGGCTAAAGTACTTTGGCAGATCGAAAAAATAAACCTGGACTTTAATTCGTTGATTTGTTATAAACGAACTTTTGATACTTGCTGTTTCCGTTTTATTTCCGATTGAAACAGGGATATCACGTAACCGAATGACATCATAGATATTAAATTTCCTATCGCCCACAAAACCATATTTTGGGAGAAAAATTCTAATATCATGCCCGAGTTCTCTTATAAGTTGCGGAAAAGCGCCGGCTACATCAGCTAAGCCGCCGGTTTTGGCGAAGGGTTCTACCTCGCTGGATATGTAAAGAATACTGATCGGTTTTGACATCTTTATCCGTATAATTCCGGTGTAAAATAATACAATTTAATGATTTATTGCAAAAATTGCAAATAATCCATTAAGACAGGCCTACTAAATGGTTATTTTTGAAATTATTTGTCCATATCTTAGACCCCGGGTGCTTACAATTATAGTCTCTCGATTCATCAACGTCAGAAATGTTTTCAGGATTGCAATTCCAGCAAAAAAAATATCTTCCCTGCCGGAAACGATTTGCGGTATACGTTTCATATTATCGAGTGAATAATGTGAATATTCTCCGTATATGGACTCGATCTTCTCGCGGGAAAGAATATGACCCTCAATTAATTCTGCCGAAAATTGTGGAATATTCAGGTCAATAGCAGCAAGCGTTGTAATGGTACCGGCAACACCAATTAATCTTTCGAATTCAAGTATATCAATTTTATTTGCAATTGTATCTCTTATATATTTTTCTGCTTCAGCGAGTGCATGATGGGAGGGAGGCAGAGAATTGAAATACCGTTCCGTAACGCGTACAGCTCCGATATCGATACTGTGACGGAGGGTCATCGATACATTGCTACCAATAACGAGTTCGGTACTCCCTCCGCCGATATCAAGGACTCCCGTGTTTTGCGGTACAGAGGGGAAGGCTGATAGCGCACCAATATATGTGAATTTTGCCTCGGTATCACCGCTGATAATTTCAACGGTAATTCCTGTCTCATTTTTAATCGTTTTAACTACATCTTTTCGGTTTAAGGCATCCCGGAGTGCACTTGTACCGCAGGCAAATATCCCGGATACATGTAAAGATTCTGCTATTCTTTTATATTCAAGAAGGATTTGAAGAACCCGGTTAACAGAATCTTTCGATATATTGCGATTTGCATCTACCTCTCTCCCTAAACGCGGTAGTTGCTGCTCTTCTCTTATCGGGACAATGATTCCATCATCGGTAACATCGGCGACCACCATCAAAACCGTATTGGTCCCGACATCTATTGATGCATATCGTCTTATTTCTTTAGTGCTATTGCTAACCATTTGTCGGATGTACTGGAGCTTCTTTTAATTTGCTTTATAATGGATAGATTATTATCCCGGGATATGTTACTGATGGCGGGAAAATCATCCGCAAGAAGTCCGGACAATAGCAAAAAACCTTCCTTTTGCAAACAACCCGTAAATAGTTCAAAATATTGTATAATTACTCTCCGTTCAATGTTTGCCAGTATCATATCGAACCTTTGCGATTTCACATCCTGTAATGCATCGAGGTTACCCGGAATGAGCCGCACTTTTTTTTCGACACCATTCAGGGATAAATTTTCTTGTGCGTCGGTCATTGTATCCGGATCGTTATCGATTCCCACTACAGCGTGGGATCCAATCTTAGCGGCAATTATTGCCAATATTCCGGACCCGGTACCAACGTCCAGTATATTCATCCCCGGACGATGGAATTCCAGGAGTAACTCGACCATCATTTGAGTAGTTTCGTGATGTCCCGTTCCAAATGACATCTTCGGATCAATCACTATCGAGGTGGTGCCGTCCGGTATTTCAGGTTTACACCACGACGGATGTATAATAATATTCTTACCTATTTGAACCGGAGTGATAGAACGCTGCCATTCTTCGTGCCAGTTCTTCGGTAGTATGTCGCGAATATCTATCACAATAGAATTTGTTTCCGCGCTCTTCTCTAGAGATCTCAACCTTTCCTGAATGTGAGGGATCATTGTCCCGGAAAACTTGTCGGATGGAATATAGGCATATAATGCATCATCGCCTTCAATGAAACTCTCAAATTCGAGTGTCAATAAATCTGCGATGACTTCATCATAACACACCCTGTCTATGTAAACAACCAATTCTTTGTAAATCATGAAATGAAAATTTTTAAAAAGTTTGCCGGTAGATAATTTCAATCAATACTGTCCCAACGGCACCGAGACTCTCCGGACTGCATTGATCCGGAGTATCCATGGTTGTATGCCAATATCTTCTTCGAACATCCGGACCATCGTATCCGATCAGCTCTGAATCGATTATCAGGGCAGTTGGTATACCGGCATCGTTTAAGGGTATATGATCATCATATACCGAAGTTCCACGGCGATCTTCAAATTGATGTATATTTAAATTTCTAGCCGTATTCCATATCAGGTCTACCAGCCAGGAAGCATATTGTATTGAGGACAATTCTCTGGGGAAGCGAGCTTCTTTGTCACCCACCATATCAACAATGATTCCAAAGCGAGGTCTGAAACCCGGCGGTATATTGCGGGCAAAATATTTCGCTCCGAGCACATACTGGTCGAGATCTCCCTCTTTGCCATAGTCTTCGCCATCAAATAAAATTATGTCGACACCGACAGGCGGGGGATGATTTTTGAATATCCTCGCGAGTTCGAGTAAAACCGCAACACCGCTTCCTCCGTCATTAGCTCCTAAAATGGGCTCATTTCTTCTGTTCGGATCAGGAGCACGTTCCGCACGCGGTCGAGTATCCCAATGTGCTCCCAGTAAAATCCTATTTGTTGCTTCAAGATTGAAAGAAGCAATAATATTTGTCATTTGATATGACCGGCCCTCATACCCGGTATGACGGAAACTCTGTTGACTGACGGCATCTGCGTGTTTTTGTAATTCAAATGTTAAATACTGAAGGCATTGCTGATGTCCGGTAGAACCCGGGTTTCTCGGGCCGAATCTTGTCTGTTCGACTAAATATTCAAATGCCTGCTCCCGGTCAAAAGTGGGTATGTATGTATCATCTTCCTGAAGGTGCAAGGGAATTTCGTTTTCGTTTGATCGGTTATTTCCGCAACCGATGAGCATAAACATGATTACGATAGAAAAAAAGGAAAATTTCATTTTGTTTTCCGATATTATACAGATATCTTAATTTTTTAAAAATAATCAAAACATGAGCTAATTACAACTTTGCTTTTATTTGAAGAGTACCGGCATAAATTATCATCTTTAGAGTTAACTCATTAATGAAACCTTCAGATAAATATTCCGTATGCATTTAGTAGTACCCGTTTGTTATAATTGTCCGAAATTTCTACATTAATTTTGAGGTGGTGAATATGACTAATACAAAAACGGTAATTTTCAGAGCCGGAAGTTTTATTTTTATTTCCGTCTTATATCTGTCGTTACTTATAGGTTTCTCCGGAGTGGTAGATCCCGCCAATTCCGTATTTGCCGCAACGACCGATCGGGTGATTGAGAAATCATTTGATGTACGCCCCGGAGGCTTACTATCCCTTGAATCCCGAATGGGAAAAATAGATGTGAGAGGGTGGGACCGTGATGAAGTACAGGTCAGAATTGAAATAGAAGGACGCAGCGAATATATTGATGATATAGAGTTTTTTATTGAGTCATCATTAGATGGAGTGGAGATACGAGCTGAAATACCGCGGGTACGTTCACTTTTTGGTCGTTGGGGACGGGGAATCAATATAGCCTATACCCTGATGGTACCCTTTGAATACGACGTAAAACTCCGGACATCCGGAGGCGGTATCTCAGTGAAAGAGATCGACGGGGATATTGACGGACGTACATCAGGCGGTGGAATCCGTGCCGAAGAACTGACCGGTGTCGTTAATCTGACGACATCCGGTGGCGGAATACAGGCAGATCGCCTGAAAGGTACGGTTGTTCTGAAAACATCGGGTGGTTCAATTGCCGTGAACGGTGCTTTAGGAGATCTGACGGCTCAAACTTCCGGAGGACCGATTCGTTTGTCGGATATCGAAGGAAAAATAGATGCACGTACGTCGGGGGGAGGCATTACTTTGAGATACCTTGGCGAAAATGAAGGGATTAATCTACGAACTTCGGGAGGTAGTGTTACAGTTCATCTGCCCGGAGAGATCAATGCAAATATATCAGCACGTACATCAGGGGGCAGTGTCAGCACAGATTTTCCGATAACCGTGCAGGGATCCCTATCCCGTTCGTCGATAGAAGGTACCATCAATGACGGCGGACCCGACATTGTACTTCGGACCTCAGGTGGTAGCATTAGGATAAACAAACATTGATAAACTATTGTAATTAAATGAATAAACAAATTTATCTTAACCGTATTCTGCTTAGTATCACGGCTACGGTATTATTGATCTCATTTACCGTGGCCCAGGTTCATACCATTGATAAAAGTTTTCTGGTAGAACCAGGAGGCACATTGCACATGGATATCGCATACGGTGATGTTATTATCCGGGGTTGGGAATACGATGAGGTAAGAATTCAGGCGGATGTTTACGGTACAGCCAGGACTCTGGATCAGCTTGAAATACGTCTGGAACTGGAGGACAATGATGTTATCGTCAGGACAAAACGAACAGGAAGAAGGCAGATACCCGGGCGGGGTTCCGGATATCGTCACGAACGTATAGAGTTCACCGTGAATGTCCCTTATATGTACCACGTCCGTATACATTTTGATGAGGGAAGAGTTGAGGTCGAAGATCTCGATGGAAGTGTGAGAGTTCACTCAGGGCGGTAGATGGTTAATGTTAATATGAGAAGCATTACGCAGCGGAGTCGTAAGCACCGATGCTTCCCTGTTAAAATGGATCAAAATTTCGCAAATCTCATCCTGTATTTGCCGGTATCGGCCTGTAGGCAGTGTAAAGTTTTGGAACATCATTGCAAAAATTAATTTTTCGCCGGATATGGTTTCGATATACCCGGATAGTGTACTAGCACCGGTGAGGGTTCCTGTCTTCGCCCGGACTCGTCCCCGTGCATCAGCGTGTATACCCCGTCTTATCAGTGTTCCATCAACACCGAGAATTGCCAGACTTTCATAAAAATATTTGAAAATTTCCGGATCCTCGTGTACGCGATATAGTAATTCTGCCAGCATTCGCGGCGTGATCAGATTATAGAACGATACACCGGAACCATCTGCAAATCGGGCATTTGTCGTAAATAATCCAAACTGTTCCATAACCTTTTGAATTGCTCGACTTCCTCCGTCCCCGGTTCCTGGTGGTCCGAATAATTCAGCAGAAATTGTTTTCCAGACCGACTCTGCTGCAAGGTTATCGCTGTCTTTATTCATAGCATGAAGAACCAACCTGATCGGTGTATTCATTTGTACAAGAGGGATCGAGGTGTCATCTTTTTTTCCCCGGAGCACGGAGCCGGAAATATCGATACCGTTTTCATTTAGTTTTTCAAGGAAAAGAAATCCTGCAAACATTGACGGGTCACGTACCGTAACCGTAAATCTTCTCGGCAGACGTGCATTTTTAAAATCTCCGGTTATCAGATAACGGTTCCGGCTGGTTGTGTGGTCAGGTAGAATTGTTATTTCATTATTCCGATGATCAATCCCCTGTTTTGCGGAAAATTGATATTGAATGTGAGCTGATGGAGGCAGAACCCGAATCGATACGCTGGTATCCGATTCAATCGTTCTTTCGATTGAAAACGTCACGACATTGCTATTTACCGATAATGCACTTATGTAGGGTGCAAAAGCAAAAGGTTCGTCATCCCACATCCAACCGGTCGGCCACTGTACATCGTCGAAATATGAGTCATCGATAATGACATTACCGTTAATCTTCCGTATTCCGAATAGAGGCAATGACTCGATCATTGATTTCATATCGTTCATACTCAGCAGGGGATCGCCATACCCTTTGATTAGAATGTCGCCTTCTAAAACGCCATCCCGGATATCACCGGTGCGGTACAACACAGTTCGAAAATTAAACTCCGGTTTCAGGATTTTTAGTGCCGCGGCTGCCGTGATAAGCTTTTGGGTCGAAGCGGGTCGTACAAGCAGATCGCTCTGATGAGAGAAAATGGTATCACCGTAATCTGCAGACATCACCATGATTGAAGGAATGGTGTGAATGAATTCCTCCTTTTTTAAAATATTCTGCAATTGTATCTCAACCAGAGAATGTTTCGATCGCTCAGTCCGGTCAGGATATTCTTTTTCTGTGTGTTGTTTTATTTCAGGAACGGATGAACAGGAAATAAATAGCAGAACGGGGAATAGAATTCCGATAATGAACGTTATACGTATTAGTTTCATACTTACTGTTACGGATTCAGGTTGCATAATTGCATATATTATAAAGATTTATAAAAAAAGGCAAATTTCTTGAACAAGTACAAATCAATTGGTATATTCAAACGGTAATCATTTTTAAAAGAGGAACGATAATTGACTATGTGGAAATCGATAACCAAAATATTCCCCAGTAAGCGTGAAAAGGACATAAAGGATTTAGAGCCATATGCCGGGGTAATTAATCAACATTACGAAATATTTCAAAATTTCAGTGACGATGAACTCCGTGCAAAAACTGAAGAATTAAAAGACAGAATCAATGAAAAGACGAGATCTCTACGCGAAAGTATCAGTGAACTGGAACAGAAACTTACGGAAGACCTGGCGGTAGAGGAGTATGACAGGGTGCATAAGGAACTGGAGGGATTGAATGACGATCTGGATGTTGAATATGAAGAAATTCTCGATGAGTTGCTCCCGGAAGCATTCGCAATCGTAAAAGACACATGCCGCAGATTGTTGGGCCAGGTGTGGACCGTTGTCGGAAACAAATACAAATGGGATATGATCCCGTTCGACGTGCAACTTATGGGAGGTGTAGCACTACATCAGGGAAAAATTGCAGAAATGGCCACAGGAGAAGGAAAAACGCTCGTCGCAACCCTTCCCTTATTTCTTAATGCACTTACCGGCCGCGGAGTTCAGCTTGTTACCGTCAATGATTACCTCGCCCGGCGTGACGCCGAATGGATGGGACCGATTTTTGAATTCCATGGAATGACCGTCGGTGTGATCCAGAGTAATATGCTCCCAAAGGATCGGAAAACACAATACGCTTGCGATATAACGTACGGGACAAACAATGAATTTGGATTCGATTATCTTCGCGATAATATGGTTATACGTTCCGAGGACATGGTGCAACGAGGTCATAATTATGCTATTGTCGATGAGGTGGATTCAGTTTTAGTCGACGAAGCGCGGACTCCGCTCATTATCAGCGGCCCGGTAAATCGTGACGATCATAAATTCAATGAATTGAAAAATCCGGTCAGTCAACTGGTCCGTGCTCAGAGAAATCTTGTCACGAAATTCGTATCCGAAGCCGAGCGTTTATTAGAGGAGAATAATGATTTTGAAGCCGGGAAGCTGTTGCTCCGTGCTTACCGTGGGTTACCGAAGCAAACGAAATTATCAAAAATACTTTCAGAGCCCGCTCACAAACGAATAATGCAGCAGGTAGAAAATGAATTTATGCGGGAGTCGGGCAAGCGGATGCCCGAAATCGACGATGAACTTTATTATGCAATCGACGAAAAACAACATTCTATAGATCTGACGGATAAAGGGCGTGAAATGCTGTCTTCGCATGCGGGTGGTGATAAAGAAATGTTCATCCTCCCGGATATCGGAACCGCCTTCAGTGAGTTGGAGAATAACGATTCATTCTCTGATGAAGAAAAACAGAAAAAGAAAGATGAAATTACCAGAATCTATAGTGAACGCAGTGAGCGCCTCCATACAATTCAGCAATTGCTCCGTGCATACTCACTCTACGAGCGGGATGATGAATATGTGGTTCAGGATGGCAAGGTTCTAATTGTTGATACCTTTACCGGAAGATTGATGCCCGGCCGGCGCTATTCCGACGGTTTGCACCAGGCAATTGAAGCAAAAGAGGGAGTGAAAGTCGAACGAGACACCCAAACCCTGGCAACAATCACGTTGCAAAACTATTTCCGGCTCTATAAAAAACTTGCGGGTATGACCGGCACCGCAGAAACTGAAGCACAGGAATTCGGGGATATTTATAAGCTTGATGTTGTGGTTATTCCGACAAACAAACCTATGGTCCGTGCCGATCACGAGGATCAGGTATACCGCACAAAAAGGGAAAAATATAATGCCGTGATCGACGAAGTAGAAGAAATGCGCAGTTCTGGCCGACCGGTGCTTGTGGGTACAACGAGCGTTGAAGTTTCTGAAACTATCAGCAGAATGCTGAAACGCAAAGGTGTAACTCATAACGTTCTCAACGCAAAACAACATCAGCGCGAAGCTGAAATCGTCGCGAACGCCGGGTTATCCGGTGCGGTTACCATTGCTACAAATATGGCGGGACGCGGGACTGACATAAAGCTCGGCCCCGGGGTAAAAGAGAATGGCGGTTTGCATATAATCGGGACCGAACGGCATGAATCCCGACGGATCGACCGTCAGTTACGGGGAAGAGCAGGGAGACAGGGGGACCCGGGAAGTTCACGATTTTATCTGTCCCTCGAAGACGATTTAATGAGATTATTCGGCAGTGAGAGAATCGCCTCGGTAATGCAGCGTATGGGTCTGCAGGAAGGAGAGGTTATTCAGCATCGTATGATCACGAAGTCGGTTGAAAGGGCGCAGAAAAAAGTCGAACAAAATAATTTTTCAATCCGGAAACGCCTCCTTGAATATGATAACGTGATGAATCAACAACGGGAAGTTATCTACTCAAAACGGAAGCAGGCACTATCCGGCGAAAGATTGAAAAACGAAATGTTCGATCTTCTGGATGAGTGGGCTAACAAAATTGCAAACCTTTATTACGGTGATGCGGAAATCGAACAGTTACGTGAACATGTGCGGAGAGTGCTTCTTGTCGATGTTGATATTCCTCCCGAGAAATGGGAGATGTTGGGAGAGGATGGTGTTGCCGGGGAGATTGTGAGGAATGCACGAGAATTTTATGAGAGAAAGGAAACAGATATTAGCTCCGAATTGATGGCTGAACTCGAAAGGATGGCAACCCTTCAGGTCATAGACGTAAAATGGAAAGACAATCTTCGTGAAATGGATGATCTGAAAGAAGGAATACACCTCAGAGCATATGGTCAAAAAGATCCTCTCATTGAATATAAAAATGAAGCTTACCGGCAATTTTTAGAAACCATGGAGACAATCTCAGAAGAAACCCTTACATTAGTCTTTAAAGCATTTCCGCAAAGAGAAGGACAGTTACCGATTAAAAGGGCAGGAAGCCCCGTTAGTGAACGGGATATGCAGACAATTCACCGGTCATCGGTCGGTATGGGATTACAGCAGGCGCGGGGAGCGGCCGGTCAACAAAGCCGTCCTCAGGAAACCGGCCAGAAATCTCAACCGGTACAGGTAGGGGAGAAGGTCGGACGAAATGATCCTTGCCCATGCGGAAGTGGCAAAAAATACAAACATTGTCACGGGAAATAAGCGATATGAAAAAGATCGAAGCAATCATTCGTCCATTTAAAATTGATGATGTGAGGGAGGCGTTGTCGGAAGTTGGTGTCCGCGGGATAACCCTGACAGAAGTAAAGGGATACGGACGTCAAAAGGGACATACCGAAGTATATCGGGGCTCGGAATATCAAATTGATTTTTTACCGAAACTCAAGGTAGAAATTATCGTGCCTGATAACCTTGTTGACCGGGTCATAGATACCATTGTGAAAGCTGCACGAACCGGTCAGGTCGGGGACGGGAAAATTTTTGTATACGACGTCATTGAGGCTGTTCGTATCAGAACAGAAGAATCCGGAGAGGATGCTATATAAAAATAGAACCCCTTAGTGGAATTTGAAAATTACAGGTGAGAAAACTTGTAACAATTATGTTGTCTTGTTTTTCAGCCAGTGATTTTTTCCGTCGGCTTGGATTTTACGATTTCCATAGTATCGTATGCAATCATTAGCTCTTCATTTGTGGGAATGACAAACACGGCGACAGGACTATCGTCTTTTGTAATTTTCTTTTCCTTCCTCGCTGACATATTCATTTCATCATCAATAGTGATACCGATTGGTGATAATCCGGATAAGCTACTCGAGCGGACTTCAGAACTGTTCTCCCCGATACCACCCGTATAAATAATTGCATCGATGCCGCCGAGAGCTGCCACGTAAGCACCGATATACTTTTTTATCCTGTAACAGAAAACATCAAATGCAACTATCGCCTGTTTTTCTCCGTCTCTTGCTCCCTCAAGTACATCCCGCATATCACTGCTGATGCCTGAGATTCCCATGAGTCCGCTGTGTTTGTTTAAAAGAGCGTTTGCTTCGGAAGAACTCAATTCCTCTTTTGCCATAATATATAAAATGACGGACGGATCCATATCACCAGAGCGTGTTCCCATCAATAGTCCTTCAAGAGGCGTAAAACCCATGGTCGTATCTATTGACACGCCGCCGGATATAGCTGCCATACTGCACCCATTTCCGAGATGGCACGTAATGAGTTTCAGCGATTCGAGAGGTTTTTCCATTAATTTTGCCGCACGTGCAGACACATACCGGTGTGATGTTCCATGGAATCCATAGCGGCGAATCTTATATCTTTTGTATAGAGAATATGGTAGTCCATACAAATACGCGTGACTTGGCATTTGCTGGTGAAATGCGGTATCAAACACCGCTACTTGCGGAGTTTCGGGTAAGTGATCGATACAGGCAGTTATACCGCGAAGATTATGCGGATTATGCAGGGGAGCAAGGTCGATATTATCTCTTATTCCTTTTACAACATCATCGGTTATCAGCACCGATTCGGTAAATGTTTCTCCGCCGTGCACCACACGATGACCGATCGCATCGATTTCTTTCTTGTCTTTTATGACGCCGTGGTTTTTACTCAGCAAAACCGCAAGTATATAATCGATGGCGATGCCATGATCAAGTATCTCACCGCTTATCACGATCTCATCATCGTCATACCGTTTATTTCGGAGTACGGCATCGCTCATGCCGATTCTTTCAACGATTCCACTGGTAAGAACTCGTGACTTTTCAGGGTTGATAAATTGATATTTTACAGACGAGCTACCGCAATTGAGAACGAGTATATTCATATTTTCTGACCGAGTTGGTTATATTTGAAAAATCCTTCACCGGTTTTCTTACCAAGTTTTCCTTCCCGGACTAATTTTTTAAGAATCGGACAAGGTCGGTATTTCAGATCACCGAGTTCACGAAATAAAGTTTCCATCCAGGTATGTACTTCATCGAGTCCTATTGTATCGGAAAGTTCAAGCGGTCCCATTGTTTGGTTGTATCCGAGCCGCATTGCAGTCTCTATGCCTTCGGCCGTTGCAATGCCTTCCATGAGAACATGCATCGCTTCGTTCAGCATCGGCACGATGACACGCGTGGTAACAAATCCGGGGTACTCATAGACTTCAACGACTGTTTTATTGAGTTGCTCGGCAAAATGTTTAACCGTGGTAAATGTCTCGTCGGATGTTTTTAATGCACGAATAATTTCCACCAACGGTACTTTCGGAACCGGTTGGAGGAAATGCATTCCGATAATTTTTTCCGCACGCTGGGTTTTTTCGGCAAGTTTTGTCAAATTGAGAGTAGACGTGTTCGATATGATGATGGTTTCAGGGTCGCATAGTGTATCAATTTTTTGGAAAAGTGCTTCCTTTGCCCCAAAATCTTCGTCTATTGCTTCGATCACAATATCGCAATTTGTAATTTGGTCGATTTCATCTGTAATTTTAACACGTGACAAGATAGACTGCCGCTCACTTTTTGTGATTGCCCATCTTTGGATTTCCCGATCAAGATTAGCCTTGATTGCATCCATACTCTCTTCTGCTATTTTTTGATTCCTTTCAACACCAAGCACGTCGATTCCTGCTGCTGCGATAGCCTGCCCGATACCACGTCCCATCACACCAAGACCGATAATTGCTACATAGCTGATTTTTTCCCTGGTAGACTGCCCGGCAATATTTTCACCGATCAGATCTTCGATTTTTTGAGGATTTTTATTGTTCATGTATTATAGTTTTCTTTGGAAATTGAAATTATTACAAAACCGTAGGTTGAACTAAATTACGAAAACTGTGGTTGTAAATCAAGGATATCTATATGTTTATATTATATATAAATTAATAGATTTTTTTGACATTAACGACTAATTTTATATATTTACTCGTATAAAATCGGATAAAAACGGTCGTATTTTTTAAGAGAGTATCATGTTAAGGTTATCCAAGCGTGTTGAATACGGACTAATTGCACTACGGCATTTTGCTTCAATACACGACGGTTCGGTCTGTACGGCAAAAGAAATTTCACAGAAATATAACGTACCGCATGAACTTTTAGCAAAAGTATTGCAAAAGCTGGCGCAAGCCCGAATTATCCAATCATATCAGGGGGTACGGGGGGGATATCTCCTCTTGCAAAATCCCAAAAACATTAAAATATCAGATGTTATCAATGCCATCGAGCTTGAGAAACCAATGCTCGCCGAATGCTTTGCGCAAGGGCCGGAGAGCTGCTATATTTTTGATGAATGTACAATTCGCCGTCCGCTCGGAAAAATTCAACGAAATATAAACAATTTTTTCCACACGATGACCATTGCGGAAATTGTATAGATAATCTATTAGGTAAAGAATAGAGGAACACGCATCCGTTCACAAAATTATTTGAAACACAAAACCCGGTTTTTACAAGTAACCATGAGAAAACAATTACATCAGAGGAACATTATATGAAAAAGATAGATCTCTTAACGAGCAATCACTACGAATTCCTTAAATATTTTAAATCGCAATTCCCGCTTTACCACAAGTCGAATATATTCTTCCGTGATCTTCAATATGGTATTATGGAGTTCATGGAAAAAGACAAGAAAGAAAAAGTTAAATACTCCGAAGCGGAAAAAATGGCTCACGCAGTCGCAGAATTCTTCGAATCAAAAGATATATTTAAAAAACTTGACCACCAAACCTGGGTACTCAACTACCCGAAATTTAATAAACAATCTTCAACATAACATACTATCATACAATCAAAAATAATAAGGAGAATATATACAATGGCATACGAATGGAAATTTAATCCGCGACCATATTCGGATGAAGAGGCAAAAAAGCTTCTGGCAGACGTCGTTAGCCCCGAAACAACCGACTGGCATTATAACAAACATCATAAAGGTTATGTCGTTGCTTTGAATGCGATCGAAAAAGGTCTCGAAAGCACCGACCGATCTGCGGCGAACGGTAACTATAGCGAAGTAGGTGAATTGAAAAGACGATTTACCTGGAATCACGCAGGAGCATTACTTCACGATGTCTACTGGGAAGTTCTCGGAGGCGATGGTGACGTGACAAAAGGACCCGATCTTAAAACTGCTCTTGAAAATGAATTCGGATCGGTGGATGCATGGAAAGAAGATTTTAAAGCAACCGCAATGTCGGCAAAGTTAAGCGGTTGGGGATTACTTGTGTTCGATCAGTTATATTCCGGTCGTCTTCTTAATGTCCTTGTTGATGAACACCAGTATGGTGCGATATGGGGTGCGATCCCTCTCGTATCCTGTGATGTGTTTGAACATGCCTATTACCATAAGGATGGCCCCGGACGGGCGGGATATATTGATAATTTTATCAATAACCTTCACTGGGGGAGAGTGAATGAACGGTATAAAAAGTACGTGGTAAAGTAGTCCGGACAACATTGGGATATCAAGATTGAAGGGGAAAGGTATCGGTGAACGATACGCTTTCCTCTTCGATTACATGAACGTTACCGATTCGACTTTAATGAATCGACACGAAAAATCCCGATCCACCGTGGAAAATAGCTTCAAATTAATGTATATTAAAATAATTTTTAAGGGGCAAATTACATAGTGTCTCATAATCCGGATAAAAAATCACAAATCCCGAATACACAACCA
>Ga0209498_1001258_pt1 | contig 15597 bp, 10 predicted proteins | sample WalLakDeSediment_FD_184131 | JGI IMG/M metagenome (GOLD analysis project Ga0209498, IMG submission 184131) | Lake sediment microbial communities from Walker lake, Nevada to study Microbial Dark Matter (Phase II) - Walker Lake 11/02/13 Deep... | ecosystem: Environmental > Aquatic > Freshwater >... | reverse complement strand
ATCGATCATCCCCTGGTCAGCAGGGGTATCGAAAATGCTCAGAAAAAAGTAGAATCACGTAACTTTGAAATCCGCCGCAGCCTGCTTGATTATGATGATGTTCTGAACAAGCAGCGGGAAGTGATCTACAGCCAGCGCCGCCGTGTTCTGGAAGGCGAGAATATGAAACAACCGATAATGGATATGACCGAAGAGATTTTTAGTCACCTGATTCATGAATATACAGCGGAAAAAGGCTTTCTTGATGATGAAAACGCCAGGGCTCTCCTTGAACGGGCGGAAGACCTCTTTGTCCGCAAGGGTAAAATTACTCTGGACAGCCTGGCCGACAGGGAAACGGATGATGTGCGTAAGGTTTTAGTTGATGAATCTTTTTCTTTTTACGAAGCCCGTGAAGAAGAGTTAACTCCTGAAATAATGCGTGAACTGGAAAGAGTGGTTCTGCTGCGGACTGTTGACCGTCACTGGATGCTTTTTATAGATGCCATGCATCAGCTGAGACATGAAATCCATACGCAGGCTTATGCTCAGAGGGACCCTCTGGTCGAATATAAGCGGCAGAGTTTCGATATGTTTGAAGATATGATCCAACAGATCCAGACTGATGTAGTGCGGGCTGTTTACCAGGTAAGGGTAACGGCGGCACCGCAGAGAAAGGCTGTCGCCGGCGAAGCAACCGGTTATCAGCCGCGTATTGCTGCTGTTGGCGGGGGGCGGGCTGCCGCTCAGCCCACCCGGGGCGGAGGATCTCAGGCCCAACAGGCCGGGCAGGGCAGGCCGGTGAAGCCGGAACCGGTCACCGTCGATAAAATCGGCCGCAACGAACCCTGCCCCTGCGGCAGCGGTAAAAAATATAAGAAATGCTGTGGAGCGTAGAGAGAAGGCGATTACATGCTTAAAGAGTACCGTGAAGAGCTGACCCTTCAGCAGAATAGATTTGAGGAAATGAGGGCTTCTCTTTGAATATGACAAGAAGCTGAAACAGCTTCGGGAGGCGGAAGCTACTGCTGCTGATCCGGCAATGTGGGAAGACAGCTCCCGTGCGCAGGCCTACCTGAAAAAGCAGGGGGCTCTGCGCGAGCAGATCCGCCCGCTTCAGGATCTGGAAAACCTGCTTGAGGAAGCCGAAGTATTTCTTGAGCTGGCCGGTGAGGAAGGCCTTGATGAACTTGAAGCAGTCCGTGAAGCAGATCCGATCATGGCAGAAATTAAAGAACGGCTGGAAAAGATGGAGCTGGAAACTCTCTTTAGCGGAAGTTATGATTTTAACGACGCTATTGTTTCACTGCACCCCGGCGCCGGGGGGCTGGAATCGCAGGATTGGGCCGAGATGCTGCTGCGCATGTACAACCGGTGGTGTGAACAGAATGACTACAAGGTTGAAATGGTCGATCTGCTCAACGACGACGAGGCCGGAATCAAAAGCGCCACCTTCATTGTGCGTGGGCACGCGGCATATGGTTACCTGCAGGCTGAAAAAGGCGTACATCGGATGATCCGCATTTCTCCCTTCGACACTTCAAAAAGACGTCACACATCTTTTGCTTCAGTGGATGTTATCCCCGAAGTGGAAGAAGAAGAATTTGTGATCAACCCCGACGATCTGAAAATAGATACTTTTCGTTCGAGCGGAGCCGGGGGCCAGCATGTCAATAAAACTGATTCAGCCGTCAGGATCACGCATATCCCGACTAATATTGTGGTCAGCTGCCAGAATGATCGTTCACAGCACAGCAACCGCCAGCAGGCCATGCATGTTCTGCAGGCCAGGTTGGCCGAGTTGAACCGCCGCGAGCAGGCTGAAGAAATCAATGCCGAACGGGGTCATCAAAGAGAGATCGGCTTTGGCAGCCAGATCCGCACCTACACTTTTCATCCTTTCACTCTGGTTAAGGATCACCGCACCGGAGTGGAAGTCGGCCAGGTGGAAGCGGTGATGAACGGCATGCTCAACCCTTTTATTGAGGCTTACCTGCGCTGGAAAGCACGCGGCATGATCCCTCTGAAAAAATAGGAGAAAAGATGAAAATGAAAAAACCTAAAATTGGCAGGGCCGATTTAAAAATAATCATTATTGATTTTATCGGGATTTTGATCGGGTCAGTAATTCTGGCAATAGGCTTGAATATGTTCATGGTGCCGAATATGCTTGCTCCCGGTGGTATAAGCGGGCTCAGCGTTGTTCTGTTCCACGTGTTTAAATTGCCTGTCGGGCTGACCATTATTCTTTTAAATATTCCTCTCTTCATTATCGGGTACCTGGTTTTAGGGCCGCGGGTAGTGATCCAGAGTTTGCTTGGCACATTTCTATTTTCAATAGCAATTGAAATATCTGCCCCTTTTCTGCCGGCAGCTACAGACGATCTGCTCCTGGCGTCGGTTTATGGTGGTGTGGTAATGGGCATTGGAGTTGGCCTGGTATTCCGTTTTCGTGGTTCAACCGGGGGGACAGGCCTGCTTTCGCTGATTCTGGCTAAAACCTCCGGCATCAGCCCCGGTCAGGCCATGCTCTGGGGCGATCTTATTGTGTTAGCCCTGGCCGTTTTTGTATTTGGCAGTGAGGCGGCTATGTATGCTGCGCTGGCCCTGTTTGTAAGCGTTAAAGTTATCGATGCAATTCTCGAAGGCCTCGGCATGGCTAAGTCGGCAATTATTATTACCTGTCATGGGGCAGAGATCAATGAAAGATTACTCTACGAACTTGGCCGTGGGGTAACCAGGCTTGAAGGGCAGGGGGGCTATTCCGGGGAGGGCCGGGAAGTTTTGATCTGCGTGGTTACCCGCCAGCAGACCGCCCGGCTGAAAGCTATAATTCATGAGGTAGATCCGGCCGCTTTTGTCATAATCGGCAATGCAACAGAAGTTCATGGCGAAGGGTTCAAGGCGATGCAGCAGAATTAGGCGCGCGTAATTAAATATTTGCAAAATAAGTAAAAATATATTAAAATATTGTCCAGGATCATGGTGTTGACAAAATAATTTATACTATACCAATATTATATTAATTGTGCACAGAAAGGTCTGGCTACATGGTCGAAGCACAAAACATGTGCATGAAATATGAAAAGGGTGGGCGCTATGCCCTGGAAAACATAAATTTCTTTATTGATCGCGGTGAATTTGTTTTTTTTGTCGGTTCGAGCGGCGCTGGAAAATCAACACTTTTAAAGCTGATTATCAGGGAACTGAAGCCTTCCGATGGAGTTTTAAAGGTTTTTAACCGCAATGTGGCCCGGCTGCCCCGACACCGGCTTCCGTACCTGCGGCGTAATATAGGGATGGTTTTCCAGGATTTCAGGCTGATGGAAGAGCGGACGGCTTACGATAATGTTGCTTTTGCGATGATCGTAACCGGAGCTTCACGCAGGGAAATAAGAAAAAGAGTGCCGCATGTTCTTGGCCTGGTCGGGCTTCAGGATAAAGAGAAAGCGCGTATTTGTGATCTTTCCGGTGGAGAACAGCAGCGCGTCGGCCTGGCCCGGGCTATTGCCAACCGGCCGGCAATGATCATAGCTGATGAACCGACCGGCAACCTCGATCCGGGAACGACGCTCGATATTATGAACCTGCTGCGCAGTATAAACATGCGCGGCACAACGGTGCTTGTGGCTACTCATAACCGGGATATTGTGGACCGTTTCAAGAAGCGGGTTATCTATCTCGATAACGGCAAATTAGTCGGTGATGAGCAAAAGGGGATCTATACCCATGTTCATTAGCGGTATGATCCACATTTTAGGCGAAACCTTTAAGGGACTTTTCCGAAACCGGTGGATGTGCCTTACATCAACCGGTGTGGTTATGGTTACCCTTTTAATGCTGGGCCTTTTTATGCTGGTTAATATGAATATCAGTCATATTACCGATACGGTCAAAGAACAGGTCGAGATCGTTGTTTACATCGATGATCAGGCTGACGAAGCGACCGTTAGCGATCTTCGTCAAAGATTATCCGGGCATCATGCGGTAGCGGAAGTTTTCTATGTTTCAAGCGAGGAACATATGAACCGCCTGCAGAGGCAGCTGGGGGGTATACTGGAGGGGTATGACACGGCCCTGGAAAATCCTCTGCTGGCTTCGTACGAAATCAAAACAAAAATTCCCGAATCGGTTGTCGGCCTGGCCCAGGAAATTGAAGCTTACCCGGGGGTATCCGAAGTATTCTATGGGCAGGGCTATGTTGAGAATCTTTTTGCAGTGACCGGGGTGATCCAGATTGTCGGTCTGGCCCTGATGGCCGGACTTTCGATAACAGCAGTGTTTTTGATCTCTCATACGATCAAACTGACTGTAATGATGCGTAAAAGGGAAATTGCGATTATGAAATATGTTGGCGCCACCAACTGGTTTATACGCTGGCCTTTTCTTCTGGAAGGCCTGCTGATGGGCTTTGCCGGGGCAATTTTGCCAATGGCAGCGCTATATTATATTTACCAGTATTCAGTTGAGTGGATTGCCGTTAATAACTTAATATTTTTAAGCCTGCTGCCAGTGCAGCTGGTCGTTATTGAGTTGGCCAAGTACCTTGTTCCCCTGGGAACCGGGCTTGGAGTGCTGGGAAGCGCTTTTTCAATGGGCCGCTTTTTAAGAGTATAAAGAGAAAAGTATTAAAATCAGGGAGGAAAGATTATGACTGCGGGGAGAAATGCACGGTTAATAATCCTTTTCGTTGCGCTTCTTTTTACTTTTTCTTTAGTTCTGCCGGTTTATGCAATCACCACTGAGGAAATTGAAGCCAGGCAGCAGGATCTAAAAGAGATTGAGAAAAAAAGGCAGGACGAAAAAAGTGCCCTGGAGCAGCGCCTGAACCGCGAGGCAGCGCTTAGGGATGAACTGAAACAGCTCGAAAACCAGCTTCATGAATTGCGTATGGAGCAGGATCGCCTTACAGTTGAGATATTTTCTGTTGAAAACGAGATAAGCCAGGCAGAACTGGAATTGGCTGAAGCTGAAGAGCAGCTGCGTCAGCAGGAGGATTTATTGAAGTTCCGGCTGCGGGCGATCCAACAGCACGGCCTGGTTACATACGTTGAAGTACTCTTTGATTCCAGCAGTTTCTCTGATTTTCTAACCCGCCTGCACAATTTAAGCATTATAGCAGCTAATGACCTGAAGCTGATTGAAGAGATCCAGGCGGAACGGGATATCATTGAGGCCAGGAAAAATGAGCTGGAGTTAAAAAAGAGCAGCCTGGAAAATATGCGCCGACAGGTCCTTGATAATAAAAAGCAGATCGAACAATTAGTGGCCGACAGGGAAATTACGATCGCCCAACTGGAGAGCGAGATCTCTTTAAACCTGAAGGCAATTCAGGACCTTGAAAATGAAGCACAACAGCTTGATGTCCTGATCCGGAAGTTAATTGCCGAAGCAGCCAGCCAGTTCTCAGGCCTTAAGGGCGCATTGCTCTGGCCGATTGAACCGCCCACCTGGATCAGCTCAGCCTATGGCTGGCGCAGAGATCCTTTCAGCGGCGCGCAGGCCTGGCACGGCGGGGTTGACATGGCCCCCCATAGTGGAGCGGCAAATTACATTCTGGCGGCAGCAGACGGAAAGGTTATTTTTGCCGGATGGAACGGCGGTTATGGAAATTGTATCATGATCAATCACGGGGGCGGCACTGTAACCCTCTACGCTCATATGAGCAGTTTATCAGTCCAGGTTGGCGAGATTGTTGTCATGGGCCAGCGCATTGCCCGGGCCGGCACAACCGGTTACAGCACCGGAGTCCATTTGCATTTCGAGGTAAGAGAGTTTGAAAAGCCTCCGGTTCGCAGCTTTCCCAGTGGAAACGCCGACTACCGCTATAATCCGATGAATTACTTCTAAAATTTTTTGGAGTTTGTGAAAACTAGATCAGCCATCCCGTGGCGGTCAAACGGGGTGGCTGAATTCTATTTTGCTGAGAATACAGGGAACAGGTTTTATGTTATTATAGTTAGCAGACATTTAGACAAAGATTTCTGTGGCAGAGGATAATACACATAAGCATGACAGGAGTTGATGGCAATGAAACTAAGAGCTGATAAAAATATAATCATCTGGCTGGCTGTTTTTCTGCTAGTTCTGGTTGGCACAAATTTACTCAATTATTATTTCTTCAGTTACCAGGCCGGATCTGCGCCTGGGAATGATCAGCAGGCGACCGTGATAAGATATGAAGGAAAAGGGCAGGTCTATGATCCTGATACCGCTGTTATATGGGAAGCCATTGATTCGGTCACTAACAACTATTTTTACCCGGTTGAAAAAGATCTGCTTGTTGAAGGCGCTGTCAGGGGAGTGGTTGGCAGTATTGAAGACCCCCATGTTCGTTTTTTTAACACTGAAGATTTGGAAGAGTTTCTGACCGAAACGAGGGGCTCTTACGGCGGGATTGGCGTGCGGATCATCGAGGTAGAGGGCAGTGTTGTCGTTTTTGAAATATTTTCCGGATCTCCTGCCGATCGGAGCGGTCTAAGCCCCGGCGATCGCATTTTGCAGGCTGACGGCAATGATTTGACCGGGCAGGGTGTAAGCCGCGCTGTCGAATTACTGCGGGGGCCCAGTAACACTTCGGTTGATGTTTTAATTAAGAGGCCGGGAGCGGACGAGCCGTTCAGTCTCACTGTCGAACGCGAAGAAATCAAAGTAACTACCATTGTCAGTGAAATGCTCGAAGGCGGGCTCGGCTACATCAAGATAAACAGTTTTGACAGTAATACCGCGGATGAGTTTAAGAACCAGTTCCGAATTATCGAAAGCAGGGGCCTCGAAAAGGGCTTAATCCTGGATCTGCGCAATAACCCGGGGGGGCTCATTGATCAGGTGGTGGAAGTGGCCAAGCTGCTCGTTCCCGAAGGAGAAATCGTCAGGCTCGTCGGGCGGGACAACGAGGTTAAGCAAATTTATTATTCCCACGCTGAAAAAAAACCTTATCCGATCGTGGTGTTAATCAATGAAGAATCGGCCAGTGCAGCAGAACTTCTTTCCGGGGCTCTGCAGGACAGGGGCGCGGCTCTGCTGGTCGGCAAAACAACTTACGGCAAGGCATCGGTACAGCAGCTTGAATATCTTTCCGGCGATAACGCCATAATGCTTACCGTAGCCAAGTATTTTACCCCGTCCGGTCATGATATTGATAAACACGGCATCGAGCCCGATTTCGAGATCGATATGCCGGAAATCCTCCATTACTACCGCTATTTCCATCCCGGCCGTCTTGAACCGGGTTCTTACGGGCCTGAAGTAGAGATATTACAGCAAATGCTTGAGCAGATTGACTATCCTATCGAGGTTACCGGCTATTATGATGTGCAGACTTCCCTCGCCCTCTCTGCTTTTCAAACAGCGGCGGGCTTAAGAAGCACTGGTGAATTTGATGATCTGACCTGGGTCGAGCTGCGCGAAGCGCTTGACCGGGCTTCTCGCGAACAGGATGACCAGCTTAATTATGCCCGGGAACTTATAAGTAAACCGGGTTTAATGAATATCATCGGAGGAAATGACTAGCGGATGCAGCTTATTTTTGAAATAAGCCGGATATTTTTAAGTTCATTTCTTATGGCCCTCTTTATGCCCATATTCTGGATTGTTCTCTTCCTGGTCTACCTTCAATACAGGCGCCAGGTTGCAACAGAAGAAAAGTTATTCGGCCGCACCATCAATCAGGTCGGCCGGCAGATCCTTCTTTCTGTCGGGCTTGGGATTATTGGAGGTTTTGCCGCCAGCGCAATTCTTCTTTTCCTGGGACTTTCCCTGGAACAGATTGGGCTCTATTTTATCTGGCCGGTTGCCCTGCTCCTTTTGCTGTTCAACCCCCGTTACCTATGTTTTTCTTATGCCGGTGGCATCGTAGCTGCCGCGGTTTTGGTTTTTCGCCATATTCTGGTGATTATAATGCCGGGGTTGGCTCAATACACAGTTGTCGCATCACTGCTCAGAATACACATTCCGGCTTTACTGGTCTTAATTGGTTTGCTCCACTTGATCGAAGCGCTCTTAATCTATATTGGCGGGCACTGGGGCAGCAGCCCGATCTACCTGAAAAATGAAGAGGGCAGAGTAGTCGGGGCCTTCTCTTTACAGCGTTTTTGGCCCATCCCCCTGGTAGCTCTCCTGGTTTCTGTTGTCGCGCAGGCAGAAATAGTGGGAGTCAGTATGCCGGAATGGTGGCCAATTCTTCAGTCGACTATACAGCCGGGTGTTGGCCAGAGCCTGCAATACGCGGCTATTCCGGTTGCAGCGGGGCTTGGCTACGCCGACATGGCCCTGTCATCTACTCCCCGGGAAAGAAGCGCTTTTTCTGCCAAATGGCTGGCTGTTTACAGTACAGTTCTTCTCATCATTGCCATTGGATCAGCATATACGCCCTGGCTTATTCTTCCCGGAGTATTATTTGCCCCCCTAGGTCATGAAATCTTAATCCTCTATGGAAACAAGAAAGAGCAGAAACAGCGGCTGCGTTACGAATGGGTTGATGCCGGTGTGTCTTTAATGATGGTGCTGCCCGGAACCGCAGCCCGGGAAGCAGGTCTGGCGGGTGATGATCTTATTCTTAAAGTGAATGGTCATGCAGTTGCTGACTGCCGGGACATGATGCAAAAAATTGAAGATAGCTACTTCATGGTCCTTCTGGAAGGCCTGCGGAAAAACGAACCTTTTTCGCTGATTTTAAAAAAACAATCCCGCGAAGAAGCCGGAATCAGGGACTATCAGCAAACCGGTATGACAGTTAAGTCCTCTTCCTCTTTGCTGCACCATTGCGCCGATCTGGGATTGATTCCTGTTCCCACCCCGGACTCTCCGGTATACCTTGAAATCCGCAAACCGGATCCGCTGGGAAGATTCAGGCGTATGAAAAGTTGGATCGTTAGTATTTTTCATAAATTGTTCGGTGGTAAGCAGCTTTAGAGGGCATAAATAGTTTTCAGGGTGGTGTGTTTCTTGATAGCAGCGGCAGTGGCTGCTTTTATTACTATCTTTGTTGCTGAGTTTGGTGATAAAACCCAGCTGGTCTCCATGGCTATGGCCTGTCGCTACCCTCCCCTGCAGGTCCTTGCCGGGGCAATGACTGCCCTGGCGGTTGTCATCGGCCTGGCGGTAGTAGTCGGTGGCTTTATGGCCACAGCTATCCCCCATTCACTAGTTGCGGTGGTCTCCGGGCTGGTTTTTATTGCCATCGGCATATTTAGTTATCTGCGTAAAGATGAACCTGATAAAGTATGTAACGGCAGAGATGGATTTGTGCAGACTATGTTCATGGTTTTTATCGCCGAATTTGGCGACAAAACCCAGTTGGCTGCATTGTTCCTGACAGCCAGTCTGGGCTACCCTCTGGCGGTTTTCGGCGGGGCAATGGTTGCCATGCTGCTTAACCATCTCCTGGCTGTTTACCTCGGCAGCCGGTTTATATCCCGGATCAACCCCCGTTTTGTTAAGATCGGCACCGCTGTTTTATTCATCGCCATCGGCCTGATCATGATCATTATCGAAGCAGGAACAGCCCTCTGATTATGTTATAATTAATATTGTTTCGAACAGGCCGCTGAATGGGAGGTGTTGCCGTGGCCGGCAGCAGTGGCTTTAAAATCAGAGCTGATTTCAAACCTTCCGGTGATCAGCCGGAAGCTATCGAGGCCCTGGTGCAGGGATTGCGCCGGGGCTGCCGCTACCAGACCCTGCTCGGTGTAACCGGTTCAGGGAAAACCTATACTATTGCCAACGTTATCGAACAGGTTCAGCGTCCGACCCTGGTCATGGCTCCGAATAAAATTCTGGCGGCACAGCTTTGCAGCGAATTTAAAGAGTTATTTCCGGATAATGCTGTTGAATATTTCATCAGCTACTACGATTATTACCAGCCGGAAGCATACCTGCCGCACAGTGATACTTATATCGAGAAAGACTCTTCGATCAATGATGAAATTGACAAACTGCGCCATTCAGCCACCAGCGCCCTGCTGGAGCGGTCCGATGTGATTATTGTCGCCTCTGTATCATGCATATACGGACTCGGTTCTCCACAGGAGTATATGGAGCAGGTCCTCTCGATCCGCAAGGGGACCAAAATGAGCCGTGATCAGATTATCAGCCGCCTGGTCGATATACACTACCAGCGCAATGAAATCGATTTTCACCGGGGCACTTTTCGGGTCAGGGGTGATGTTCTCGAAATAATACCGGCATCATTTTCCGAATCCGCCCTGCGGGTGGAGCTCTTTGGTGATGAGGTTGAGCGGCTGAGAGAAATTGATCTGGTCAGCGGCAGGGTAACGGGTGAGCGTTCCCATGTCGCGATTTTTCCGGCGACGCACTATGTCACCGCGCCTGATCAGCTCCAGCGGGCTATAGCCGATATAGAAGCCGAGCTGCGGGAACGTCTTTCCTGGTTCAGGGGTGAGCAAAAACTTCTTGAAGCCCAGCGCCTGGAACAGCGCACCATTTTTGATCTTGAGATGATGCAGGAAATCGGTTTTTGCAGCGGCATCGAGAATTATTCACGCCATCTTGACGGACGCCCTGCGGGCAGCCGTCCGGCTACACTGCTTGACTATTATCCGCCGGATCTCCTTGTCGTTATCGACGAATCGCATATTACCATTCCCCAGATCAACGGGATGTACCGCGGCGACCTGTCGCGGAAAAGTACGCTCGTTGAGCATGGGTTCAGGCTGCCTTCAGCTTTGGATAACCGGCCGCTGCGTTTTGAAGAGTTTGAAATGCTGATTAACCAGGCTATTATGGTTTCAGCAACACCGGGTCCCTGGGAAATGGAACAGAGCGAAGCTGTTGTCGAGCAGATTATCAGGCCGACAGGCCTGGTTGATCCGGAGGTTGAAGTGCGATCGGCCGAAGGCCAGGTCGATGATCTCTACGGCGAGATCAGGGCCAGGGCTGAAATGGGGCAAAGGGTTTTGGTCACGACAATGACCAAGCGCATGGCTGAGGATTTGACCGATTATTACCGGAACATGGGTATAAGGGTCCGTTATATGCACTCAGATATTGATGCCCTGGAGAGAATGTCCATTATCAGGGGGCTGCGCCTTGGCGAGTTCGATGTTTTGGTCGGCATTAACCTGCTGCGGGAAGGGTTGGACCTGCCGGAGGTAACCCTGGTTGCCATTCTCGATGCTGACAAGGAAGGATTTTTACGCTCGGAGCGTTCACTGATCCAGACGATCGGACGCACCGCCCGTAATATCGAGGGAAGAGTGATCATGTATGCGGAAGAGATTACCCCTTCGATGCGCCGTGCTATCGACGAGACGGAACGCCGCCGCAGGAAGCAGAAGAGTTATAATCAAGAATACGGTATTACTCCGCAGACCATTGTTAAACCGATCCGGGCCCTGCTGGGAGCGACGGTAGTTGCGGAAGAAGAAACGCGCTATTTTGAGGACGACTTCAGGAAGATGCCGGCCGCCCGACGGCGTAAAACCATTGAAAAACTGCGCAAAGAGATGCACCAGGCTTCCCGGGAACTGGCTTTCGAACGGGCAGCCGAGCTGCGCGACATGATTTTCGAACTGGAGAAGCAAACTAGCAACTGATTGCCTGAACATGGGAGAATTATTTATATTTTATCTCTCTATTAATAAAGAGCCTTGCTGTCAAATTTATAGCAGGTCGGTACAAAATAATCTGAGCTGCTGTTTTACAGCAAACCTTGGCGCAAATTCAGTGAACAGTGGTAAGTGGTATGCGGGTGAGTTAAATCTTAAGAGGTGAAAATTTTGTCTGCAGGAGAAATTGTAATTCGCGGAGCGCGGGAGCATAACCTGAAAAACATCAATCTGACCCTGCCCCGCAACCAGCTAATCGTTTTTACAGGTTTAAGCGGTTCTGGCAAGTCATCACTGGCTTTTGACACAATCTATGCCGAAGGCCAGCGCCGTTATGTCGAATCACTATCAGCCTATGCCCGTCAATTTCTCGGGCAGATGGATAAGCCCGATCTGGACCAGATCGAAGGCCTCTCACCGGCAATTTCGATCGATCAAAAAACAGCATCCCGGAATCCGCGCTCTACAGTGGGCACAGTGACCGAGATATATGATTATATTCGATTGCTGTATGCCCGAATTGGCAGCCCGCACTGCCCGACCTGTGAAAAACCGATCAGCCAGCAAACGGTCCAGCAGATGGTTGATCAGATTGTCAGCCTGCCTCAGGAAACGCGAATCCAGGTGCTTGCCCCTCTCGTGCGCAGCCGTAAAGGTGAATATTCGCGCCTGTTGGAAGAGATGCAGCGCAAGGGTTATGTCCGTGTAAGGGTTGACGGCGAAGTGCGTGAGCTTGAGGAAGAAATAATTCTTGACAAGAAAAAGAAGCATACAATTGAAGTGGTAGTTGACCGCCTGGTTATCCGGGAAGGTATTCAGGCTCGCCTGGCTGATTCATTGGAGACCGCCCTGAAACTGAGTGAAGGCCTGGTTCTGATCGGGGAAGTGGGCGGTTCAGAGCAGCTCTTTAGTGAAAATTTTGCCTGTGCCGAATGCGGTTTTAGCTTTGAAGAGATCAGCCCGCGCATTTTCTCGTTTAATAGCCCCTACGGAGCCTGCCCCGAGTGCAGTGGCCTTGGCACCAGGGCGGAATTTTCTGCTGAGCTGGTGGTCCCCTATCCTGAACTTTCTATCCTTGAAGGGGCTATTCACCCCTGGTCCGGGCAGAATTACTACCAGCAGTTCCTGGAGTCGGCGGCCAAGCAGTGGGGCGTTGATCTGGATACCCCCTTTCGCGATCTGCAGCCGGAAATGCAGCAAAAAATATTATACGGCTCTCCTGAAACGATAAATTTCCGTTACGTAAATATGTTCAAGCGGGTTCGTTTTTACCGCAAGGCCTTTCCCGGTGTACTTAAACTTTTGGAGCGTCGTTATGCGGCCACCACTTCTGAGGATATGCGCGCTGATATGGCTCGCTACATGCAGATCAGATCCTGCCCGTCCTGCAGTGGCAGCCGCCTGAAACCGTCCAGCCTGGCCGTGCTCTTAGGAGATTATAATATTGCCGTAATATCGGCGCTGACTGTCGAGCAGGCGGCAGCATTTTTTGATCAGCTGCAGCTAACCCCGCGGCAGCAGCATATTGCCAGGCAGGTGCTGAAAGAAATAGGTGAGCGGCTCCATTTTCTGCGCAATGTCGGCCTGCAGTATCTGACCCTTGACCGGGCTGCAGCCACCTTATCCGGCGGTGAAGCACAGCGGATAAGGTTGGCCACCCAGATTGGGTCCGGCCTGACAGGGGTCATTTATATCCTTGACGAACCAAGTATCGGTTTACACCAGCGCGATAATGCCCGGTTGATCACCACCTTGAAGGCGCTTCGCGATCTCGGCAACACAGTCCTCGTTGTCGAGCATGATGAGGAGACTATCCGCAGTGCGGATCACCTTGTTGATATCGGCCCCGGTGCCGGTGCCGCCGGCGGGGAAATTGTCGCCCAGGGTACAGTTGAAGATGTTATGGCTGCACCGGCCTCTGTCACCGGCGATTACCTCGCTGGCCGGAGGTTGGTTGAAGTGCCGGCAACCAGGCGCTCGTCCAACGACAAATGGTTATGGATAAGAGGAGCCTGCGAGCACAATTTGAAAGATATTGATGTCGGCATTCCCCTCGGTCTTTTTGTCTGTGTTGCCGGGGTTTCCGGTTCAGGCAAAAGCACCCTGATCAATGAAATTCTGGCCCGGGCCCTGGCCCGCAGGCTGCATCGCTCACGTGAACAGGCCGGTAAGCACAGTACCCTGGAAGGGGTGGAACATCTCGATAAGGTGATCGAAATCGACCAGTCGCCGATTGGGCGGACCCCGCGCTCAAACCCGGCCACTTATACCGGGCTTTTTGACGGCATCCGCGAGCTGTTTGCCAAAACGGCAGAATCGCGCCGTCGGGGCTACCGGCAGGGCCGCTTTAGTTTTAATGTCAAGGGCGGCCGCTGCGAAGCCTGCCGCGGCGATGGCATCCTCAGAATCGAGATGCACTTTTTGCCCGATGTTTATGTGCCCTGTGAAGTCTGCCGCGGCAAACGTTACAACCGGGAAACCCTCGAGGTTCGTTACAAAGAAAAGAATATTGCCGATGTTTTGGCCATGAATGTCGAAGAAGCGCTTGAATTTTTCTCGGCCATCCCAAAAGTGCAGCGTAAACTGCAGCTCCTCTATGACGTCGGGCTGGGCTATATTCATCTGGGCCAGCCGGCAACCACCCTTTCCGGCGGGGAAGCCCAGAGAGTGAAGCTGGCCACCGAGTTGTCACGGCGCAGTAACGGACGCAGCCTCTACATCCTCGATGAGCCGACTACCGGACTGCACCTGGATGATATCAGTAAGCTGCTGGTTATTCTCGAAAGGCTTGTTGAAAGCGGCAACACGGTAGTGGTGATCGAACATAACCTGGAAGTGCTCAAGCGGGCCGATTACCTGATCGACCTCGGCCCTGAAGGCGGTGACGGCGGCGGTTGGGTGGTTACTGCCGGCTCTCCTGAAGAGGTGGCCGCCTGCCCGGATTCATACACCGGCCAATGGTTGGCGAGAATTTTATAGGTGTCAGGGGGACGGTTCTTTTGACGCACAAAAATCAAGACGGGGTGCCGAAGAAGGAAGTTGAAGCGCGTCAAAAGAACCGTCCCCACGACGCGGAGGCGGAAGCGCGTCAAGAGAACCGTCCCCATGACGCGTCGCTTGACAGGTTAAAAGAAAAAGTGCGGCGTTTTCCCGAACTGCCCGGGGTCTATTTACTCAAAGATAAAAACGACCGGATCATCTATGTTGGCAAAGCCCTCTCGCTGCGCCAGAGAGTGCGTTCATACCTTGCTGAAAACGAATCGCTCTCCCCGCGGCTTCGCTCGCTCCAGGCCAGGCTGGCCGGTATCGATTACGTAGTCACCGATACTGAGGTTGAAGCGCTGATACTCGAGTGTAACCTGATCAAAGAGTATCGCCCCCGCTTCAATGTGAACCTCAAAGACGACAAGGACTATCCCTATTTGATCCTGACAGCGGAGCACTATCCCCGTATGGAACTTTTGCGCTTATCCCAAAAAAGCGGACGGCGGGGCCATTACCGGCCTTCCCCTGATAAAGAAGAGCGCCGTTTCGGACCCTATACCAATGTCGGGGCGGTGCGGGAAACGATGCGATTGCTGGGCACTATTTTTCCGCTGCGCCGCTGCAGGCAGCCCCTGGACGGAAACCCTTCATCCAGCCGGCCCTGTTTGAACTTCCAGATGAAACGCTGCCTTGCTCCCTGCCGTGGTGAAGCAGAAGTTTCCTCTGCAGATTACGATAGAGTGGTTAAACAGATCATTCTCTTTCTGCAGGGCCGTTATAATGAATTGGAAAGCAAATTAAAGCTGCAGATGGAAGAAGCAGCCCGCGAACAGCGTTTTGAAGAAGCCGCCGGCCTGCGTGATCGCCTCCTTGCCCTGCAGCGGGTTGCCGGTCAGCAGCAAAAGATGCTTTCGGCAGAAAACAACATTGACCGCGATGTGCTGGCCCTGGCCCGGCTGGGTCGAAGGTCGGCAGTTCATCTATTTCAAATCAGGGACGGCAAACTGCTCAGCCAGGAACACTTTACTCTTACCGGCACCGATACAGTCGATGAAGATGAGGTGAT
>Ga0209498_1001257_pt1 | contig 15597 bp, 10 predicted proteins | sample WalLakDeSediment_FD_184131 | JGI IMG/M metagenome (GOLD analysis project Ga0209498, IMG submission 184131) | Lake sediment microbial communities from Walker lake, Nevada to study Microbial Dark Matter (Phase II) - Walker Lake 11/02/13 Deep... | ecosystem: Environmental > Aquatic > Freshwater >... | reverse complement strand
TCCAGTTGCAACAAAAAAGGAAATTGTAAATCAGTTAGGACAATCATAAAATAATAGCCCTAATCGAGAAAGTTATTCATAAGATCGCTGTTCTCAACTCCTGCCATCTTATATAAATTTCAAACTCACAAACCTCCTTAGCTTCACCTCTCCCATCAGAAGAACTCAATAAAATCCATATTTATCTTGAATTTTCTGATAAATATGGTATAATTTAGACAATTAAATTATCATAGAATTTATAGCTTTGAAATCTGTTGAAATCTAGCTAAGAAGGACAATATGAAACTTACCGGATTACACCACGTCACGGCAATCACAGCCAAAGCGGCTCAGAACGTAGAATTTTACACCCAACTATTAGGACTCAGATTGGTAAAGAAATCTGTAAATCAAGATGATGTTTCTGCTTACCATCTGTTTTATGCTGATGCAGTTGGTAGCCCCGGCACGGATATAACTTTCTTTGATTGGGAACACATCCCTCGAAATCAGAAGGGAACAGGGACCATCTCAGAAATTGCCCTGCGAGTTCCCGACAAGCAGTCCCTCGCTTGGTGGGGAAGACGTCTATCCGATGCTGGTATTAACCATACCGGTATCATCGAGGACATTGGGCGAAATTTGATCCGTTTCTCTGACTTCGAAGGACAAGCCCTGGCTCTTGTAGACAATCGTGATACACCCGGTGGAGGCATCCCCTGGGAGCTCAGCCCCGTGCCGGTTGAATATGCTATTCGGGGTATGAACTCAGTAACACTGACCGTACAGTCAATAGAACCTACCGCTGAAGTACTAACGGAAATACTAGGATTCAGCCCCGTTCTTGAAACCACCTCAACAAACGGTCACACTCAGAAGCAGATTATTATCGAAACCGGCCCTGGTGGACCCGGTGCTCAGATACACGTAATAGCTGCTCCCCATCTTCCTCCCGCTCGACAGGGTTGGGGTGGTGTCCACCACATTGCCTTCCGCACACCCAACGATGATGAGCAGACCATGTGGCGCCAGCGTATCCAACAGGCTGGCCTGCGCGTGACCGAAGTAATTGACCGCTACTATTTCAAATCGATTTACTTTCGTGAACCAGGCGGAGTCTTGTACGAAATAGCCACAGATGGTCCCGGTTTCACTGCTGATGAACATATAGATCATCTTGGTGAACGACTTGCTCTGCCCCCCTTTTTGGAATCGAAACGGGAGCAAATTGAAGCCAATCTAAAACCAATTCAATTGACGCCATCTATCGATTAAACCACTTCTCTTATAACATTCTCAAACAATCAAGTAACATGTAAATGTGCGGTTTTTATGAAAGAACCGCACATTTTTCTTGTACCTGTCTCATTTCCCACCCTTACCTTGTCCAGCTTTCTCTCTCATGACAAATATCCACCCAATTCATGACAGGTGATACTAATAAGGATCTCTCCATTAAATTATGATATAAACAACAAAAAAGATAAATTTGATCGCGTGTACAATCTCTTAAATTTTTTCCCACCCAATTTTGACCTGTACCCTTATCGAAGGTGTTACGGGGATTTTACATAAGGAAAGGTGACCATGAAAAACCTAACCCTAGAAGTACCTGCCATGTTTGGTGACCATCACGTCATCGAAGTCAGGCGGATACTGCTGGAGACTCCCGGAGTCGACGATGTCTATGCCAGCAGCAGCTTTCACACCATCGATGTCAGTTATGATCCACAGACAGTCGATGAAGCAGAAATCCGCCGAAAACTAGAAGAAGCTGGTTATCTCGGTGAATGGTCTCTCATCACTGAAGCAGTAAAGCCGGCTGAAAACGGTAGTGGTAAGGGGAAACACTTCCGTCACACTGCTGTATATGAACAAATCAAAGAGGTCAGTTTCGCCCAGGTAGTCGGTCAGGTAGGGCGAGCATTATGGCCTTGCCCCGGTATCGGTGTCATTAAACGAATGGACGAGGAGAACTAAACAATGCCAAAGAAAAGAACCCCACAAGAGATGAGTCAAGACCCTGCAGCTCAGGAGATGTTGATCCGGGCAGAAGAGTTGGGTATCAGCACGGCTTTCAGCCGCGCAGACGAAATGGTATCGTGTAATATTGGTGGAGCTGGGATGTGCTGTAAGTTGTGCGGTATGGGCCCCTGCCGGCTCACCAAGGATGGTCAGACTGGTGTGTGCGGTGCTACCATTGATACCATTCAAGCACGTAATCTGATCCGGGCTATTGCTGCTGGCGCAGCCGCCCATTCTGATCACGGGCGCGATATGGCTTTTACCCTTAAAGCGACTGCTAACGGTGAGGCTGAAGGGTATATCATTCGAGATGTGGCCAAGTTACGCACAATTGCTTCAAAGTACGATATCCCCATCGAAGGTCGCTCTCCTGAAGAGATTGCCAACGACCTGGCTGATTTATATATTTCACAGTTCGGCCAACAAAAAGGTCAGATTGCTCCTGTTATTCGGGCTACTGAAAAACGGAAAAAAATTTGGGAAGAACAAAAAGTAACCCCGCGCGGCATTGACCGTGAGGTGGTAGAAGCTCTCCACCGCACCCATATCGGTGATGACCAGGATCCCGAACATATCCTGGAGCACGCCATAAGAACAGCGTTGGCGGATGGTTGGGGTGGCAGCATGATCGCAACTGACATCTCTGACATAATCTTTGGCACGCCAGCTCCTGTATTGGGTCAGGCTAACCTGGGTGTCTTGAAAGAGGACATGGTCAACGTTGTCGTACATGGACATGAGCCTACCCTTTCTGAGATGATCGTCGCCGCTTCACAGGACCCTGAAATCATCGAATACGCTCGTGCAGCTGGCGCCAAAGGTGTCAGCCTTTCTGGAATCTGCTGCACCGCTAATGAGATTTTGATGCGCCAGGGCATCCCTGCTGCTGGAAATTTCCTGCAGCAAGAATTGGCCATTCTGACTGGTTCTGTCGAAGCCATGGTGGTGGACGTGCAATGCATCATGCAGGCTCTTGTCTCTCTGGCTGACAATTTCCACACAAAGATCATCACCACCTCCCCCAAAGTCAAGATAACCGGGGCAACTCACATGGAATTCGATGAGCATCGCGCCTTGACCATCGCCAAAGAGATCCTACGCTTTGCTATCGACAATTTCAAGAACCGTGGTGAGGTCCAAATCCCTCAGGTACGAGAAGACCTGGTCCCTGGATTTTCTCATGAATATATCAACTACATGCTTGGTGGGTCCTATCGGGCTTCCTTCCGACCGTTGAACGATGCCATTATGTCTGGTCGCATCCGTGGTGTGGCTGCTGTGGTAGGTTGCAACAACCCCAAAAGCAAGCATGATTATCTGCATACCTACGTCGTCAAAGAGCTGCTCAAACACGATGTACTCATCGTACAGACAGGATGCGGGGCTATTGCCAGCGCCAAACTTGGCTTGCTTCTCGGTGAAGCTGGTTTGAGCCAGGTGGGTCCTGGCTTACGCGAAGTGTGCGAGACGGTTGGTATCCCACCTGTGCTTCATATGGGTTCGTGTGTGGATAATACCCGGATTCTCACCGTGCTTACCCAGATGGCGGAAGAAGGTGGTTTGGGAGACGATGTAGATCAGATCCCAGCCGTCGGGTTGGCACCAGAATGGATGAGCGAGAAAGCTCTCGCTATCGGCACTTATTGTGTTGCCACCGGTGCTTACGTAATCTTCGGTGGTTCTTCCCCGGTAAGCGGTATGCCCGATCGGGTTGCTGACAGCGATATCGTTGCAAAATACATCAGCCAGGGATGGGAGAAACTCTATGGTGGAAAACTGGAGTTCATCCCCGATCCTGACGAGATGATCCAAAAAACCCTCGAGCACATCGACAAGAAACGTGCTGCTCTGGGGCTTCCCGAGTATGACCAGGGACGCTTCGGCCGCAGTGGTGATGCTCGTATGCTTGAACTGGAAGCACTGCCAATGGCTGAACGACGCCAGGCTATTTATGGGATGTCCAAATAAAAGGAGGATTAATTATGTCTCGATATATTGCCACTCGCGCCATTCGGGGCGCCAACGCATTAGTAACAGAAGCGGAACTTATGCTCAATAAAGCCCTATCAGAAAAAGGGCCAGATACCGCAGTAGCTTTCCCTAACACAGCTTACTACCTGCCTTTGATCTTTGGAATGACTGGTCTAAAAATAGAAACCTTGGGCCAGCTTGATCCGGTAATCAAACACGCCCGTCAGTTACTTCATCCCCTTCCTTCTGATAAAAAATGGACACCATATTTGGGTGAAACCCTTGATAGCGGCATGGCTACTCTTCTGGCAGCCGAGATCATCGAAGCAGTTCGCTTCGTTTATGGTCTCCAACCCGAGCCCATGCCTGGCTTTGAACTGGCTGGTGGCACTGCTTTCACCTCCCCCGATGCTGGTAACGGCAGCGGCGCTGCCCAGGCTGATGGTCATCTCAATGGGCCAATCGACGATATCCAACTCCGCACTTGGGGCATCCAACTGGTTGATGGACGCATGCCTGGATTTGCAGCCATTGTTGGCGCTGCTAAATCCAATGAGGTCGCGGTAAAAATTGTTCGCGAACTTCAACGCCGCAACATCCTCACCTTCCTGTCTGGTAATGTCAATGGCCGCAGCATTATCCACCAGTTGGCCGAAGAAGGGGTTGAGTTGGGATATGATACATACACTGTACCCTTCGGTACCGATACGATCAGTGCAATATATGCCCTTGGTTTTGCTACTCGTTCTGCACTTACTTTCGGTGGCATGAAAGGCGGCATGGCCCGCGATATCCTCTTATACAACAAAAACCGGGTCTTTGCTTTCGTCCTGGCTTTAGGCGAAGTGGACGATCTAAAATACGCAGCCGCGGCTGGGGCGATCAATTTTGGTTTCCCAGTCATTGCCGATACCGTTATCCCTGAAATCCTGCCCACCGGAGTAACCACTTACGAGCATGTTGTCAGCATGCCCTTTGATGAAATTGAAGGTGTTGATGACCTGGAACGCGCTGAGCGCCTGGTTCAGAAATGTATCGAAATCCGCGGTGTTAAAGTCAAAGTCGCTGATGTGCCAGTCCCCGTTCCCTATGGTTCTGCATTCGAGGGTGAAGTGGTGCGCAAAGCTGACATGCGGGTTGAGTTTGGTGGAAAATACTCGCGCTGCTTCGAGTACCTGCGCATGGAGAAGTTAGAAAATGTGGTCGATGGTAAAGTTGAAGTGTTTGGACCCGAATTTGACAGCGTAGAACCTCAAGGGCATATGGATGTTGGTATTGTCGTGGAAGTTGCTGGACGCCAGATGCAGGAGGATTTTGAGCCTGTTCTTGAGCGTCAGATACACTACTTCATTAATGGTGCTTCTGGAATCCAGCATATTGGTCAACGTGATATAGCCTGGATCCGTATCTCAAATTCTGCTGCAGATAAAGGCTTTTCTCTGGAACATTTTGGTAAGATCCTGCATGCTCGCTTCCACGCTGACTTCGGTGCCATTGTTGATAAAGTCCAGGTTTCCATCTTTACTGATCCTGATGAAATCAAGAAGTGGCTGGAAATTGCTCGTAAGGCTTACGATTTCCGCAACAAGCGCTTGGCCGACCTGGTAGATACTTCCGTTAATGAATTTTATTCCTGCACCTTGTGCCAGTCCTTTGCTCCCAACCATGTATGTGTTATCAGCCCTGAGAGGCTGGGATTGTGTGGAGCATACAACTGGTTGGATTGCAAAGCCTCCTTCAGTATTAACCCCACAGGACCAAATCAACCTATCAAACTGGGACAATTGATTGACCCTGTCAAAGGTTACTGGACCGGCACAAACGATTATGCCAGGATTGGTTCTCACGGAGCAATTGACGAAGTTGCCATGTACTCCATCATGGAAAACCCCATGACAGCCTGTGGTTGCTTTGAGTGCATCGTCATGATGATCCCTGAAGCAAATGGCGTCATGGTCGTAAGTCGTGAAGACCCAAGCATGACCCCGGCTGGCATGACCTTCAGTACATTGGCTGGTATAGCTGGCGGTGGATTGCAAACCCCAGGCGTGATGGGCGTTGGCAAGTTTTATCTGGTTAGTCCCAAGTTCATTTCAGCCGATGGTGGCTTCAAACGCGTCGTCTGGATGAGTAACGTTCTAAAAGATTCCATGGCTGATGAGTTCCGAGCAGTCGCTGAGCGCGAAGGTGATCCAGACTTAATCAATAAGATCGCTGATGATCGTAATGTGACAACCGTTGAGGAACTGTTAGCCCGGATGGAGGAGAGAAACCACCCAGCATTGTCAATGGACCCGATGTTTTAATTTTGTGGTTCAAAGCTGAACAAACTGGTGTGAATCGATGATTTCGCATCAGCAAATAGAGCCAACAACGAGAATAATGTTCATAAACTGTACCCCTTTCTGATTACAGGGTGAAGTTTGTGTGCGTTGTTGGTGCTTAATTTAATAGATTACTACCAACAGGAGTGAAAACTTATGCCAGTAGAAATACCAAAAGATCAATGGGCAGGAACAGTGCGTTTGATCACACTTGGCGCCACTGAAGCGGATGGAGGTACACGCGCGCACACCGTAACTGTGGGTGGACAGAAGACCTTACCATTCATGAACTTTGAGGCAGAATCACCCAATCCACCAGTATTGGCTTTAGAAATAAAAGACCGGAGACCGGATGATTGGTCTCCCTTACTACTGGAGACCTGGTCTGAAGTCATAAACGACCCAGCTCGCTGGGCAGAAGCAGCCGAAACCGCAGGGGCTGATCTGATCCAGTTATCCCTGAGTCTGACTAACAAAGACGGTGAACCCAACTCTCCTGATTCTGCAGTTGCTACTGTCCAATCAGTCCTCAAGGCTACTGGACTTCCTTTGATTGTTATCGGTCCAGGACAGGCAGAGGCAGACAACAACTTATTAGTCCCAATCGCTGAAGCGACCAAAGGAGAACGTCTGGTTCTGGGTATCTGCGAAGACAAGAACTACCGAACCATTGTCGCCACAGCCATGGCTAACGGACACCTGGTCACAGCTCGTACGCCGATGGATGTAAACCTGGCTAAACAGCTCAACATCCTGATCAGCGATATGGGCATGCCTCTAGATTGTATATTAATGGATCCAACAACCGGAGCTTTAGGCTATGGGATTGAGTATGGCTATTCAGCCATGGAACGTTTACGGTTGGCAGCCCTACAGGGGGATAGTATGACCCAATTCCCAATGATCGTTACTCCAGGATTTGAAGCCTGGAAAACCAAGGAAGCTAAGGTCGGAGATGGTGTTCCTGAATCCTGGGGAGACTGGCTAAACCGCGCTATCCACTGGGAGACCTTAACCAGCATGACACTGCTTGAGGCAGGCGCTGACATTCTCGTTTTGCGCCACCCAGAGAGCCTCAAACGTCTAGAGGCTGCTATTGCAGACCTAACCACCCATCCAGCAGTCGCATAGGAGTATAAACTATGGCATTATCTGGAATTCAAATATATAAGTTGTTACCACAAACCAATTGCAAGGACTGTGGCTTTCCCACCTGTCTGGCTTTTGCGATGAAATTAGCCGCTAAACAGGTGGAACTTGCAGCTTGCCCCCACGTAAGTGAAGAATCCAAATCGAAACTGGCCGAATCAGCAGCTCCACCCATCCGCCTTGTCTCAATCAAATCAGATGGTTACGAGGCAAAATCCGGTAACGAAGTTGTTCTCTTCCGTCACGAAAAGACTTTTTACCACAAACCAGGCTTATTTATCCAGGTGAAAGACAATCAATCTGCTGACGAAATTAAGACGAAAATAACACCTGTGGATGAATACCAGGTAAATTATGTGGGGATTGACCTTACCATGGATGGCTTTGCAGTGAAGTCAACCTCAGGCGACCCGGCTACCTTTGCCAATGCAATCAACACTGTCCGACAGGTAAGCCAGCGTCCTTTGATCTTGATGAGTTCTAACCCATCTGTGATATCAGCCGGTTTGCAAGCAATCGATGGTGAAACCCCTCTGATCCATGCCGCAGATAGAGAGAACTGGGAGGCCATGGCAGATCTGGCAAAACAACATAAATGTCCCCTGGTAGTCACTGGAGACACCCTGGATGAGCTGGCTGAACTTACCGAGAAGATCAAGGCAAAAGGTGTTGAAGACCTGGTTCTCGATCCTGCTGGGCGGAATTTTAACGATTCCCTGATAAAACTTACCCAAATACGACGCTTGGCGCTTAAGAAAAATTTCCGCCCCTTGGGCTTCCCTGTCATGACCATACCTGGTAACGCTGAAGACCCAGCCTTTGAAGCTATGTTAGCAGTTCAATCGATCGCCAAATATGCTGGTTTCATCGTTCTGGATACGTTCACACCTGAAATGGCTTACCCACTCCTGGTACTACGCCAGAATATTTATACTGATCCCCAAAAACCGATCCAGGTCCAACCTGGTCTTTATGAGATCAACAATCCTGGTGAACAAGACCCGGTTCTGGTGACAACTAATTTCTCCATTACTTACTTCAGTGTAGCCAACGAAGTTGAAGCCTCTGGTTTACCCGCCTGGCTTCTGGTTACCGATGCCGAGGGCATGAGTGTACTCACCGCCTGGGCTGCAGGAAAATTTGATGCCGAGCGTATTGCCAAATCGGTCAAAGGCTTTAATGTTGAAGAAAAAATAAGTCAAAAACGGGTTGTCTTGCCCGGTCATGTCGCAGTTCTCTCCGGTGAATTGGAGGAAGAGCTGCCTGGTTGGGATATCCGTGTGGGACCACGAGAAGCTGTCGACATTCCGTCCTTTATGAAGCAAACCCTATAAGGTAAATTCTCTCATGATAAAGGTCGCAGGAAAAATGGCATGGCTGAACATCGGGTCACTTTTAAAACCTTAGAAGATTCTGCTGGTGGTCAGCCTGCGACTACTCTTACTGTACCTGTTTCTACCGGGACGCTGTTAACCGAAGCAGCCAGACAAGCTGGCGTTGAAATTTTACAACCATGTGGGGCGCAAGGACGTTGTGGTCGTTGCGCCCTTCAGGTTACTGAAGGTAGTGTCCGCCGGCGTAGCACTGTCCGGCTCTCTCCCGAAGATATCGACGATGGCTATGCCCTGGCATGTCAATCCATCGTTGAGGGAGACGTGACTGTCCTGGTTCCACCCCAGGAAAAAATTGAACGTCTCCTGACCACTGAACGTACTGTGGCTGAGGTAACCGTCCCAGTCACATATGACCCCAGGCAGGACCAGCCAATCCAACGCGTAACATTACAGCTTGCATCACCTGATATGAGCGATCAAACCGATGACTGGAGCCGGTTAAAAAACGCTTTACGTACTAAGGCTGGCATTGAGGATGCTGCCCCATCCCTGAGGTTGTTAAGGAATATTGGCTCTATCCTGCGCGAGTCTGACTGGCAGGTAACCGCTACTCTCGACAATAAAGCCTGGGACCGCCAAGACTGCCCAACGAGAATGATTGACATACAAATGGACTCTGAAGCGGATATAAAGCCTTTGCTGGGTGCAGCCATTGATATCGGAACTACTACAGTAACCCTTTGGTTAGTAAATTTAGATAATGGTCAGGTAATTGCTCAGGTGGCTGAATACAATGGTCAGATCGCACGCGGTGAAGATGTGATCTCTCGCATTATCTACGCAGGAAAAGACGGGGGAGCACAAGAAATGCAGGAACTGGTACTGACAACCATTAACACCCTGGTTGAAAAAGCCTGTAAAAGGATCAAGTCCGATCCGCCCATTTCTCCACAAGACATTGTCAAAGCTACCATTGTTGGCAACAGTACCATGGTACACCTATTGCTTGGTATTCCTGCCGAGAGCATTCGCCTGATGCCCTTTATCACTGTAGTGAATCATACGCCAACATATACTGCCAGTGATATCGGACTTGATCTCCATCCAGATGCCACAATCGACTGCCTGCCTGGAATTGCCAGCTATGTTGGTGCTGATATTAGCGCAGGTGTGCTTTCTTCTGGGATGGACGAGACTGACCAGATTACACTTTTCATCGATGTTGGCACCAACGGCGAAATCGTGCTGGGTTCGCGGGAATGGCTGGCAACTTGTGCTTGTTCTGCTGGACCAGCCTTTGAAGGGGCCGGAGTGCGCGACGGCATGCGGGCTACCAGAGGCGCTATTGAGGAAGTCTGGATTAATGGCGACACCTACGAACCCACCTATCGCGTCATAGGTGGAGGCAAACCACGTGGCATTTGTGGTAGTGGTTTAATCTCCCTGCTTGCTGAGACCTTCTTGACTGGGATTGTTGATAAAGGGGGTAACATCAACACTTCGCTGAATATTCCCCGAGTCCGTAAAGGGGAACATGGATGGGAGTATGTCGTCGTCTGGGCGGATGAAACCACCCATGGTGCAGACATAACCTTTACGAATGTCGATATCGATAACCTGTTACGCGCCAAAGCAGCGATCTATGCCGGTTTCACTGTTCTGGCTGAGAGCGTTGGTATACCTTTAGACCTGGTTGACCAGGTATTGATTGGAGGTTCTTTTGGAAAATACATCAATGTTGAGAAAGCCATCGAGATCGGTTTGCTGCCCGATATTCCCTGGGAGCAGTATCATTTCTTAGGAAATACTGCTGTCAAAGGGGCTTATTTGGCCCTGTTAGATCGACATGCTCGTCAGCGGATCAGGGATATTGCCTCAAAAATGACTTATATCGAGTTGTCCGCTGATAACACATTCTATAATTCATTCATGTCAGCGTTATTTCTACCGCATACTGAGCTATCACGCTTTCCCTCGGTAGAGGCAACAATGGCAAAAAAAAGAAAATAACCAGGAGAGATTCTATGTACATCATCGGTGAAAATATTCATATCATATCGGATAAAGTCAAAGCTGCCCTGAAAGAAAAAGATGCAAAATATTTCCAAAAATCTGCTGTAGAACAAGTAGAGGCAGGAGCTTCAGCATTAGACCTTAACCTCGGACCTCGAAAAAAGGACTGGGATGAAGTGTTTCCCTGGATCACTGAAACGGTAGAAGCTGTCGTCGATGTTCCTCTCTGTTTCGACAGCACTAACCTGCTTGGCATTGAGGCTGGTCTTAAGAAAGTCACCAAAGAACAACCAATAATCAACTCAACCTCCGCTGAACCAGAACGGCTTGAAAAAGTACCGTTGTTAGCTAAGAAATATAACACCCGGCTGATCGCTTTGACCATGGGTTCGGGTGGAATTCCCATAGCCGCCGAGGACCGAGTCAATATAACCCTTGAACAACTTATCCCCCGAATGTTGGAGATTGACTTCCCTATCGAGGATCTGATAATTGACCCGCTCATCCTGACTGTGTCAGGCTGCCAGGAATACTGCCCTCACGCCCTAGAAGCCATCCGTACCTTAGAATATGCCTGGGACCCACCCCCCGCTATCTCTGTTGGGCTCTCAAATGTCTCCAACGCTGTTCCAGCCGAAAACCGTCCTTTAATCAATCGCACCTATGCTGCCATGCTGATGGGTGTTGATTTGAAGATGATGATTGCCAATCCATTGGAAGCTGATCTGATGGAAACCATCCGTATTATTGAAGAGAGAGATGAGTCTACCCCTGTTGGGCGGCTTTATCTAAAAATTTCTGACCGGATCGCTGCCATGGAAGAACCTAGCATTGAAGATGTAGATTTTTCCGATCCAGAGCAAGTCAGAATTTGGAAGACAGTACAAATCTTACTTAATAACGTGATTTACGCTGACTCCTACCTTCAACAATAGTCAAAGAAGTTAAAACCCTCGTTCTTTCTGTTCACAGGAGATAACTATGTCAAAAAAAATGGAACCAGAAAACGTAGAGAAGTTACTGGCAGCCGCAACAAAGCCTTCCCATGATGCTATGACCCTGCATCCTTTCTACCGCGGTAAAGTAGAAACTGCCCTTAAATGCTGTGTGCGAGATTTCAACGATTTTGCTATCTGGTACACCCCTGGAGTGGCAGCTCCGTGCCGGGCAATCGCCGAAGACCCAGAAAAAGTCTATGAATACACCAACAAATGGAATACTGTTGCTGTCGTCAGTGACGGCACGCGCGTACTGGGTTTAGGTGACATTGGCCCTAAAGCTGGTCTACCAGTCATGGAAGGGAAAGCCTTACTCTATAAATATCTGGGTGGTGTGGATGGTGTGGCGATCATGCTTGACACCAAAGATCCCGATCAAATCATCGATACCGTCCTGATGCTACAACCAGGTTTTGGAGGCGTAAACCTGGAGGACATCTCCCAACCCAAGTGTTTCCGAATATTAGACACACTCCGGGAGAAAGCAGAAATACCCGTCTGGCATGACGACCAACAAGGCACGGCCACCGTCACCCTGGCTGGTTTGATTAACGCTCTTAAAGTAGTGGGTAAAAAGATGGATGAAGTGAGTATAGCCTTCATTGGTACCGGCGCTTCTAACGTTGCCTGCTCGCGTCTGATCTTTGGTTGGGGAGCTGACCCAGCAAAATGCTTCATGGTTGATAGCAAGGGCATTTTAGGAAATCATCGTAAAGACCTGGAAATGCGCAAAGCAGAATATGTAGACAAATGGCGTTTGTGCCAGAGCACCAATGCTGAAGGACGTGAAGGAAATATCCCTGATGCGATGAAAGGGGCTGATGTCGCTATTTGTCTCTCCAGGTCAGGCCCTGGTGTTATCCACCCAGATTGGGTAGCGTCGATGGCAAATGACAGTATCGTGTTTGCCTGCGCAAATCCAGTGCCAGAGATCTGGCCTTGGGAAGCTAAAGAAGCTGGTGCCAGAGTGATTGCAACCGGGCGATCAGATTTTCCCAACCAGGTGAACAATTCACTTGGTTTCCCCGGAATATTCCGTGGAGCTCTTGACGTACGCGCCCGAACTATTACTGATGAGATGTGTTTTGCGGCCGCCCAAGCTCTTGCTGACCAAATCGGCGATAAACTTGATGAGGAACACATTCTTCCAACTATGGATGATTGGGAAGTATTCCCGCGTGAAGCGGCTGCAGTTGCCATGAAAGCCCAGGAACAGGGAATCGCTCGCCTGACCATGGACTATGACGAATTATACAAACATGCCTTCAACATCATCAAACGATCACGCAGCCTGACAGAATTGATGATGAAAGAAGGCCTTATCCCAGAAGCGCCGGTGGAATGACCATCAGGCTGATAATACTCACGATAGCTGGATTTTTATAAAACGTGTATCCCAGTATCTTTGTTTTGAATTGTCGTGAGGTGATTTATGTATGATTTGATCATCATTGGTGGAGGTCCAGCCGGGCTAACTTCCACAATATACGCCATTCGGAAACGACTCAATGTCTTGTTAATTTCCAAAGACCTTGGTGGAAAGACAAATTATCGTCTGGCACTACCATGGATTGAAGAACATCAGGTGATCAAAGGGGTAGAGGTAGTTAAAAAGTTTCGCAACGAACTGGAGTACCTGAAGTTCGCCAGACAAATGAAACCAGTCGAAAGAGTCGAAAAAAAGGGTGAATTGTTCCTGGTTCACACCAAAGATGGTGAAGAACTGCAAAGCAAAGCCGTTATACTGGCTACGGGAGCAAAACAGCAACGCCTGACCGTGCCTGGTGAAAAAGAATTTATCATGCGCGGTTTATGTTATTCTGCGTTAAGCTATGCACCTCTTTTCATTGATCGCAAATCTGTGATTGTAGGTGATGGAGAGTTGGCGTTGAGGTCAACGGCTGAATTAGCCACGGTTGCCAAACATGTCTATCTGGTTGGAGCCAGTGGGGGTATCCTCAATACTGCGTTGGGACAGAAGCTCAAAACTACAAAGAATGTCAGCATTATGGAAGGCTATCAGGTTGTTGCAGTAAAAGGAAACGGATTTGCCAATCGATTGGTGATGAATACTACAGATGGCAACACAATTGAGATCGAAGCAGATGGTATTTTCATAGAATTAGGGCTCATCCCAAATTCACAAATGGTTTCCAGTCTGGTTGATCTCAATAAAGAAGGCTACATTATCGTGGACAAACACGGTTGTACAAGTCTGCCCGGGATTTTTGCAGCCGGAGATGTCACTGACACGTATGCCGAACAAGTCTTGGTTGCCGTTGGTGATGGCGCCAAAGCTGCCCTGAGCGCGTACGATTATTTACTACTAAAACTATAACCACCTATCAGGAAACCTGGTTTCTGGTAAATACAGAAACCAGGTTTCTTTTTTTCCACATACCTTTTAGGACAAAATCAGGAGTAATGGTCTCGAATTTGTGGACGTTCGTCATATACCAATTTCACCCTGATTCTCTATAATGATAATTGAAAAACCTCTGTTTGTTTATTACATAATGAAGGTAAATTTACCAAGAGAGAAGCATAAATGCAAACTATGACTTCGCGAACCATTCGAGAAAAGCCTTCTGCCGCCCTGGTAGTAGGCGGTGGTATTGGCGGGATGCGTGCCGCATTAGATCTGGCTGATGCAGGCCTGAAGGTTTACCTGGTAGAGCATACTCCCTGTCTGGGAGGACGTGTTGCCCAGTTAGGTTTTATGTTCCCCCAACACGATTGTGTGCTTTGCCGGGGTACTTCCGACCATGGTTATGGATGCACACGTCCATCCATTTCCCCAGCATACATTCAGCACAATCAACATCCAAATATTGAGATCCTGACTAATGCTCACATCATCGATGTTGAAGGTCAGGCTGGTGACTTTAGCGTTTCTTTACGGCAAGAACCTCGTTATATCGACCCTGTCCGATGCATAAATTGTGACCTGTGTGCTCAGGTGTGTCCTGTTGAGTTACCAAACACCTACCAATTGGGAATGACCAAACGTAAAGCCGCTTACAAGGTTTCTGCTCGAGCCACTCCAGACGCGTATTTTATCGATCGCGGACCTTATTGTGATGATTGTGGAAAATGTGTGGAAGTTTGCCCTCCGGGTGCCATAGACTTGAATGAGCAGCCTCACTTAATGACAATAGATGTTGGCGCAATCATCCTGGCTTTAGGATTTGAAGTTTATCAACCATCAGCCCTGCCCGAGTTAGGCCACGGTCGTTACACCAACGTGCTATCTGCGATGGAGTACGAACGCCTGGCCAGCCGCTCCGGTCCAACTGAGGGAGTCATCATCCGTCCATCCACAGGGAAGCCCCCACGGTCTGTTGCCTGGTTACAATGTATCGGATCTCGCGACAATGTCAATGCATACTGCTCTTCGATCTGCTGTATGTACGCTACCAAAGAAGCCATCCTGGCCAAACAACGTCTGGGGGAAAATGTTGATTGTAGCATCTTCATCATGGACGAACGTGCCTTCAACAAAGAATACAGTGCCTATTTCTCCAAAGCCCGTAACCACCATCAAATTCACTACAACTACTGTCGTGTGTCTCAGGTTCAAGAAGATCCAGTGACGAAAGATCTTATCCTGGAATATGCGGACACAAAAGGGAACTTGCAGCAAGAGCGTTTTGAGATGGTTGTTCTGGCTACTGGGTTGCAACCTCCTGAGTCAGCCAGAGAACTCACTGAAATGCTCGGTATTGAGCTTAACCAATACGGTTTTTGCCAGACCGATAAATTTACGCCTTTGCAAACCAGTCGCCCGGGAGTCTTTGTATG
>Ga0209498_1001256_pt1 | contig 15604 bp, 11 predicted proteins | sample WalLakDeSediment_FD_184131 | JGI IMG/M metagenome (GOLD analysis project Ga0209498, IMG submission 184131) | Lake sediment microbial communities from Walker lake, Nevada to study Microbial Dark Matter (Phase II) - Walker Lake 11/02/13 Deep... | ecosystem: Environmental > Aquatic > Freshwater >... | reverse complement strand
TTATCGCCAATTGATAAAAAGCAGAAGAGACAGGCGTATTAATTGACATGTGATAATATTTATCCAAGAAAAATTTACAGTTACAGGCTTGCCAACGGCACGGTAGCTTAATATATGTTATTTATGACATGAGATGGTGGCAATTAAACTTGCAATCTCCCCCCAACCAAAAAATCATTTTTATTTATTGACACTGATAAATCTTTGTGATAATATTCCTAGATGTCTAGTACTACCGCTATGTGTTTTTTTAGTATTATTCTATTTGCCTTCTCAACAACGACATTATACATAGGAGCATCATAAACCAGATGGCTGTCCTTTAACTTCAGCCGGTTCCTTCCAGTTTCAAATCATAAACCATGTCTCAGGGGAGTGATTTTTTTAATGTCCAGCAGCGTCATAGCAAGCAGAAATAACAGGCGTTCTTACGCCCGGATTACCGAAGTCCTTGACCTGCCAAACCTTATTGAAGTGCAGCGCAGTTCATTTGAATGGTTTCTCAGCCAGGGCCTGAAAGAGATATTTGAAGATTTTTCACCTATTCAAGATTTTACAGGCAACCTTGTTCTCGAGTTTTTTGACTACACTCTTGGGGAGCCAAAATATTCTATTGATGACTGCAAAGAAAGGGATGCCACCTATGCAGTTCCTCTTAAAGTCAGGGTTCGCCTGATCAACCAGGAAACCGGTGAAGTAAAGGAGCAAGAAGTGTTTATGGGAGATTTCCCGATGATGACCGAAAACGGCACTTTTGTCATTAATGGCGCCGAACGTGTCATCGTCAGTCAACTGGTTCGTTCTCCCGGGGTTTATTTTAAGAAACAGCCCGACCCCACCGGTAGTACAGGCAAAGAATTGATCAGTGCTACTATTATTCCAAACCGCGGCACCTGGCTTGAATTCGAAACTGATGTCACAGATGGTGTTTTTGTTCGGGTCGACCGCACTCGTAAAATACCTGTTACAGTTCTGCTCAGGGCTATCGGATTTGGAACTGACGATCAGATACTTGAACTTTTGGGTAATGATCACCGCCTTATCGAGATGATGGAAAAAGATCATACCGATTCGACAGAAACGGCCCTGCTTGAGATCTACAAACGTTTGCGACCCGGTGAACCCTTAAATGTAGAAAATGCCCGCTCACTTTTTGAATCACTTTTTTTTGACGGGAAGCGCTATGATTTTGCCCATGTCGGACGCTTCAAAGCTAACAAGAAATTATCAATGACCAACCGAGTTTACGGCAGAGAGCTGGCTGAAGATGTCCTTGATCCAAATAGCGGTGCTATTCTCTATCCTGCAGGAACCGTTGTTGATGAAGAGGCAGCCCGTGTTATTGACGATAATCATGTCCGGCGGATCATGGTAAAACACCGTGAAACAGATCATCTGGTAATAGGTAACGGAATTGTCGATCTCTCCATAAGGCACTTAACACCCTTTGATATAATTGCCACCGTTAACTACATCCTTAATCTTTTCGACGGTATTGGCAATATTGATGATATTGATCATCTTGGTAACCGGCGTCTGCGCAGTGTCGGTGAACTGCTGCAGAATCAGTTTAGGATCGGACTATCGCGTATGGAAAGAGTGGTCCGTGAAAGGATGACGATCCAGGATGTAGAAGCTATAACTCCTCAGGCCTTGATTAACATCCGGCCGGTAATCGCCTCTGTTAAAGAATTTTTTGGAAGCAGTCAGCTTTCTCAGTTTATGGACCAAACCAACCCGTTGGCCGAGCTGACTCATAAGCGGCGCTTAAGTGCCCTTGGGCCGGGGGGGTTGAGCCGGGAAAGAGCCGGCTTTGAAGTGCGTGATGTGCACCACTCTCACTATGGGCGGATCTGTCCAATCGAGACTCCTGAAGGGCCGAATATTGGCTTAATTGGATCTCTGGGTACTTTTGCTCGCATTAATGAATATGGTTTTATAGAAACACCTTACAGGCGGGTTGACAAAAAAGAAGGCCGGGTTACATCAGAGATTGTTTACCTGACAGCAGATGACGAAGATCGCTTCGTCATAGCCCAGGCTAATGCCAAGCTAGATGAAAACGGGCGTTTTGCCAGCAACCGCGTAACCTGTCGTTACTATTACGATACGGTTATGCGTCACCCCAATGAAGTTGATTTCATGGATGTTTCTCCAAAACAGCTGGTTAGTGTGGCTACTGCCCTCATTCCTTTTCTGGAAAATGATGATGCCAACCGTGCCCTGATGGGAGCTAATATGCAACGTCAGGCCGTGCCCCTGCTAAAAACTGAAGCTCCGCTTGTCGGTACGGGGCTTGAATATAAGGCGGCTGTTGATTCCGGGGCAGTGGCAGTTTGTCTTAATGACGGAGAGGTTGTCCGTGTTATCAGTAGTGAAATTATTATTCGTCGTGCTGATGACTCAGATGAACAAAACTATATTATTAATGGTCGCACCAGAGAATGTTTCGAAGCAGACCGGCTGCCCGGTTTTGAAAACGGTCTTGATATATACACGTTGCAGAAATTCAAGCGTTCAAACCAGGGCACCTGCGTGAACCAGCATCCGCTGGTTAAGCGTGGTCAGAAGGTCAAAGCCGGTGAGATCATTGCTGACGGTTCCTGTACCAGCCAGGGAGAACTGGCTCTTGGCCGGAACATCCTTGTTGCTTTTCTGCCCTGGGAAGGCTACAACTATGAAGATGCCATCCTGATCAGTGAAAAGCTTGTTAAGCAGGATGTATTTACCTCCATCCACATCGAAGAGTACGAATCTGAAGCCAGGGATACAAAGCTTGGCCCGGAAGAGATTACCCGTGATATCCCCAATGTTGGGGAAGAGGCCCTAAAAGATCTTGATGGACGTGGCATAATCCGTATCGGTGCCGAGGTCAGAGCCGGGGATATCCTAGTTGGTAAAGTTACCCCCAAAGGCGAAACGGAACTGACTGCCGAAGAAAGGCTGCTTCGCGCTATTTTTGGAGAAAAAGCACGTGAAGTGCGTGATACATCGCTGCGTATTCCCCATGGCGAATCGGGAATTGTTGTCGATGTCAAGGTTTTTAACCGCGAGGAAGGTGATGAGCTTTCACCGGGGGTTAACCAGCTTGTTCGAGTCTATGTGGCCCAGAAACGCAAAATTTCAGAAGGCGACAAAATGGCTGGCAGACATGGCAACAAGGGCGTCATCGCCCGTATTTTACCAGAAGAGGATATGCCCTTCCTCCCTGACGGCACACCGCTCGATATTGTTCTTAATCCCCTCGGTGTTCCTTCACGAATGAATATCGGTCAGGTTCTGGAAGCTCACCTTGGTTGGGCTGCTAAAACACTGGGTGTTGAGATCGCCTCTCCTGTTTTTGATGGAGCTACTGAAGATGACGTTTTTGATGCTTTCAAAGAGGCAGGCCTGCCGGAAAATGGTAAAACAATACTTTATGATGGTCGTACCGGCCAGCCCTTTGATGAAAATATTACGGTCGGTTATGTCTATATGCTTAAATTAGCTCACCTTGTAGATGATAAAATACATGCCCGTTCCACAGGGCCCTATTCCCTGGTTACCCAGCAGCCGTTGGGTGGGAAGGCCCAGTTTGGCGGGCAGCGTTTTGGGGAAATGGAAGTATGGGCTCTTGAAGCATACGGTGCTGCCTATACCCTGCAGGAAATTCTTACTGTCAAATCCGATGACGTGATTGGGAGAGTGAAAACTTACGAAGCTATTGTCAAGGGAGAAAACATTCCTGAACCGGGTGTGCCGGAATCATTCAAAGTACTGGTTAAAGAACTGCAAAGCCTTTGTCTCGATGTCAGGGTACTTAGTGAAGAAACTGGAGAAGTGGAGATTAAGGAAGGCGATGATGATTCTGACTACCGCAGGCTTGATGTAAATATTGAAGGAATGGAATCGGACGAAGATGATTTGGATCGTTTTGTCTATCATATAGAGCCGAAAGAAGCTGTCAAAGAAGTAGCTGCGGATGATGAGGATGAAGAAAGTCTTGATGAGGAAGAGGATATCGAAGATTTAGATATTGCAGAGGCTGATAATAAAGATAAAATAGTTGTGCCAGTTAAGTTGAAATCCGGAGAGGTGGAAGAATTATCACTCGATCATCTGGAAGAGCTCGAGCAGGAAGATGATGATGAAAATGACGAAAACGGTTTAGAACCGAAGCCGAAGCGTTCTTCAAAAAAGAAAGGTAAAGTTGTTGAACCGGTTGTGAAAGATTTTGATGAAGATGAGGAAAATATCTACTAGCGGTACAGGCTAACCCCTGGCGAAAGGAGAGATCTTTTTGTTGGATGTTAATAATTTTGATGCCTTAAAAATCGGATTGGCATCTTCCGAGCAGATCAGGGCCTGGTCAAGAGGTGAGGTAAAAAAACCGGAGACAATAAACTACCGCACCCTGAAACCTGAACGCGAAGGGCTTTTCTGTGAAAAGATATTTGGTCCGCAAAAAGACTGGGAATGTCATTGTGGAAAATATAAGCGGGTCCGATACCGCGGGATTGTTTGCGATCGTTGTGGTGTCGAGGTTACAAGAGCAAAGGTGCGCCGTGAAAGAATGGGCCACATTGAGCTGGCAGCCCCGGTATCACATATCTGGTATTTTAAAGGTATTCCCAGCCGGATGGGTTTACTACTTGATATGTCGCCCCGGGCCCTGGAAAAAGTGCTCTATTTTGCCGCTTACGTGGTGATTGACCCTGGCGAAACCTATCTCAGCAAAAAACAACTTCTAACTGAGGTGGAATACCGCGAATACTTTGATAAATACCAGCCTCTTTTTAAAACCGGCAAAGGGTTTAAGGCTGAAATGGGTGCTGAGGCGATCAAAAAGTTGCTGTCCGGTATGAATATGGATGAAATTGCTCTTGAACTGCGTGATGAGCTTACCAGTTCAAGCGGTCAGAAAAAAGTAAGGGCCATTCGCCGGCTGGAGGTGGTTGAAGCTTTCCGCCAATCAGGAAATGTTCCTTCCTGGATGATTCTCGATGCCATTCCGGTTATTCCGCCCGACCTGCGGCCGATGGTTCAGCTTGATGGCGGCCGTTTTGCAACATCCGATTTAAATGATCTCTACCGGCGCGTTATTAACAGGAACAACCGCCTGAAACGCCTGCTTGACCTGGGTGCGCCGGATATTATTGTCCGTAATGAAAAACGGATGCTCCAGGAAGCAGTCGATGCCCTCATCGATAACGGTCGACGGGGAAGACCTGTAACCGGACCCGGCAATAGGCCTCTTAAATCCTTAAGCGATATGCTTAAAGGCAAGCAGGGGCGCTTCCGTCAGAACCTTCTTGGCAAGAGGGTTGACTATTCCGGCCGTTCGGTTATTGTGGTCGGTCCCGAGTTAAAGCTATATCAGTGTGGCCTGCCCAAAGAAATGGCCCTTGAACTCTTTAAGCCTTTTGTAATGAAGCGACTGGTAAGCGATGGTCTGGCACACAATATCAAGAGCGCCAAACGGATGGTTGAAAAAGTACGCCCTGAAGTCTGGGATGTACTCGAGGAAGTGATTAAAGATCATCCCGTTCTTCTAAACCGTGCCCCGACCCTCCACCGCCTTGGAATCCAGGCTTTTGAGCCGGTCCTGGTAGAAGGACGGGCAATACAGATTCATCCGCTGGTTTGTTCTGCATACAATGCCGATTTTGACGGCGACCAAATGGCGGTACACGTTCCCCTTTCGGCTGAAGCGCAGGCCGAGGCGCGCCTGCTGATGCTTTCTGCCCACAATATTCTCAACCCGAAAGATGGTCGTCCGGTAACTACTCCAACCCAGGATATGGTTCTCGGCTGCTATTACCTCACTCTCGAAAAAGAAGGGGTAAAGGGAGAGGGAAAGGTATTCCCCAACCCTGATGAAGCAGTTACTGCCTATGAACTGGGTTTTCTTGATCTGCATGCCAGAATATTTGTACCTGCAGCCAGCTTCAGGGGACGTGATTTTGTACGGCGCAAAAAATATCTCTATACTACCGTAGGGAAGCTTATCTTTAATGAAGTCTTTCCCAATGATTTTCCTTATATTAACAATGCTGATTTTACCAATTCGCTGCCGGAGGAGAGCTTTGTACCGATCAAAAAGTTCGATCCTCAAAAAATCCTCAAGAATCAACCTCGTAACAAGGCGATCAAAAAAGACTTTATAGCGGAGCTAATTGCCCGTTGTTATCGCATGTACGGCAATACCAGGACAGCTGAAATTCTTGATCAGGTAAAAAAACTGGGATTTCGTTATGCAACCCGCGCCGGTGTTACAGTCGCCGTCAGCGATATTGTTATTCCTAAGGAAAAACAGGAAATTCTTAAAGCTGCCGAGGAAAAGGTCGAGGCGACTGAACAGCAGTACGATCACGGCTTAATTACTGAAAAAGAGCGCTATGATCGTGTAATCGAAGTCTGGGGCAAGGCTAAAGATGAAGTAACCGGGGCTCTGATGGGTAGCCTTGATGAACTTAACCCTATTTACATGATGGCTCATTCCGGGGCCCGTGGCAATGAATCACAGATTACCCAACTGGCAGGAATGCGCGGCCTGATGGCCGACCCCGCCGGGCGAATTATCGACATCCCTATCAAGGCCAACTTCCGCGAAGGTCTGACTGTGCTTGAGTACTTTATTTCTACGCATGGTGCCCGTAAAGGCCTGGCTGACACAGCCCTGAAAACAGCCGACTCCGGTTACTTAACCCGCCGTCTGGTCGATGTCGTCCAGGATGTAATTGTCCGTGAAGACGATTGTGGCACCGGGCAGTCGATAGGCCTGAGCGAATTTCTTGACGATGAGGAAAACCTCGAAGAAGCTATAAACAGGGTAATCGGACGCTACACAATGGAGCCCGTTTATCATCCTGAAACAGGTGATGTTCTGATTGAAGCGGAAATCCTCATCACCGAAGAGATGGCCATGCAGATCGCTGAGCTCAAAATAACTGAAGTTCGTTTCCGTTCAGTACTTACCTGTAAAACACGACACGGAGTTTGTGTCAAATGCTATGGCCGTGACCTGGCCAGTGGAAAAATTGTCAATGTAGGGGAAGCAGTTGGCATTATTGCAGCCCAGTCGATTGGTGAGCCGGGTACACAGCTGACGATGCGGACATTCCACACCGGGGGCGTTGCAGGAGACGATATTACCCAGGGCTTGCCCCGGGTTGAAGAACTTTTCGAGGCGCGAAAACCAAAAGGCCAGTCTTTAATATCCGAAATAGCGGGAGAAATAGAGATAGTGGAAACCCGCTACAAGCGTGAAATCAGGCTTACCTCTGAGCACGGTGAATCCCGTGTTTACCCGATTCAATACGGAGCCCGCATAAAAGTTGAAAACGGTCGGAAGGTTAATGCAGGGGATGAATTAACCGAAGGCTCGATAAATCCTCATGAACTGCTTACGGTAAAAGGTGTGCGTGGCGTTCAGCTCTACCTGCTTAAAGAAGTACAGTGGGTATACAAGATGCAGGGTGTCGATATTAATGATAAACATATCGAAATCATTGTTCGCCAGATGCTGAAAAAAGTTAAAGTTGAAGATCCCGGCGACACCGATTTGCTGCCTGGCGGCATGCTGGACGGCTACATTTTTGAAGAGATCAATGCTGAAATCGCAGAAGCAGGGGGTAAACCGGCTTTAGCCCGCCCATTGCTGCTGGGTATAACCAAAACATCCCTGGCCACCGAATCTTTCCTTTCGGCAGCATCATTCCAGGAAACAACCCGTGTTTTGACTGATGCCTCAATTAAAGGGCGCCAGGACCAACTGCTTGGTTTAAAAGAGAATGTTATTATTGGTAAACTGATTCCAGCCGGAACCGGTATGACCCGCTATCGCAACATTCAGGTCAATCCTGTTGGCATGGAGCCTGAGCCGGAAAAAGAGAAGAAACATGTAGCCGATCTCGGTATTGATGGTGAAGAAACTGTAATTGCTGCTACCGCCGACCGGAGGCCGGAACGGATAGAAGAAGATCCGGAAATGTTTGAGGATTAAAAGAAAAATTATTTGACAAGCTTTGGATACGGTGTTAGAATTCTATGGTACGCCATAATGGCGGTCTTGTTAAAGGTATCATGATAAAGGGAGTGCAGGTTTCTGTTGGATGAGTTGTTAAAAAATGCCCGGCGTAAAGTAGTTGGGACCAAACAGACTATAAAAGCGCTGGAAAACGGAGAAGCGAGACGAATTTTTATCGCCAGAGATGCTGAAGAAATGATCGTCGGACCTGTATTAACACTCTGCCAGGCAGATAACATTGAACCGCAGTATGTTGAAACGATGATACAATTAGGTAAAATGTGTGGAATTAAAGTCAAAGCAGCCGTTGCTGCTATAATAGAAGAATGAAAGGGGTGGACTAATGCCGACAATTAACCAGTTAGTACGCAAGGGCCGCAAGAAAATGACCCAAAAATCTTCTGCTCCGGCGCTGGACCGTTCACCGCAAAAAAGGGGTGTTTGTACCCGTGTTTCGACGACTACCCCGAAGAAACCAAACTCGGCTTTGCGAAAAATTGCCAGAGTCCGCCTGACAAATGGCATTGAAGTTACAGCCTATATTCCGGGAATTGGCCATAACCTTCAGGAACACTCAGTTGTTTTGGTCAGAGGAGGCCGGGTAAAAGATTTGCCTGGTGTACGCTACCACCTGGTTAGAGGAGCTCTCGATGCCGCCGGGGTGGAAAACCGGGCCCAGGGACGCTCAAAATATGGCACAAAGAGGCCGAAAGTGCAGTAATAATGTAGGGAGTGAATGATCGAAGATGCCACGTAAAGGCCCTGTTTCAAAACGAGAGATCCTTGCAGACCCGGTCTACAACAGCAAAATGGTAACCAGATTTATTAACAAGCTGATGTATGACGGTCAAAGAGGATCTGCCCAAGAAATTATTTATGATGCTTTTGATATCATCCGGGAAAAAACCGGAAAAGACCCTCATGAGGTTTTTGAAACTGCGATGCGTAATGTTTCGCCGGTTTTGGAAGTTAAGCCCCGCCGGGTTGGCGGAGCGACTTATCAGGTGCCGGTGGAAGTAAACACCCATCGTAAAAATATCCTGGCCATTCGCTGGCTAATCGGCTTTGCCCGCAACCGCGGTGAAAAAACAATGGCCCAGCGCCTGGCCGGAGAACTGATGGATGCAGCCGGCGGAACCGGTGCCTCGATCAAGAAAAAAGAAGATACGCACAAGATGGCTGAATCCAATAAGGCTTTTGCCCATTACCGCTGGTAGAATAAGCTACTTAATATCTTATTCTTAAATATTTGTTAATAACGCGTCGGTCATGCAGTTTGTCTTTAGGTTGCAAAGTTTTTCGGTTTACCGGCAAACTGGATTCTGGCCTTCGCATCTGGAAGGAGGGATGACATGAGTAAAGAAGCACAATTATCCATTATCAGGAACATTGGTATTGCCGCCCATATCGATGCTGGCAAAACAACGACCACTGAACGTATTTTGTTTTATACCGGACGTTTGCACAAGCTTGGTGAAGTACATGAAGGCACTGCCACTATGGATTGGATGGCTCAGGAGCAGGAACGTGGTATAACTATCACTTCTGCAGCTACATCCTGTCGCTGGCACGATCATTTGATTAACATTATCGATACGCCCGGGCACGTGGACTTTACAGTGGAGGTAGAACGTTCACTGCGGGTTCTCGACGGGGTGATTGCAATTTTCTGTGCCAAGGGTGGTGTGGAACCCCAGTCTGAAACTGTCTGGCGGCAGGCCGACCGTTATCATGTCCCCCGCCTGGCCTATATAAACAAAATGGATACTGTGGGAGCCGACTTTTTTAATGTTCTGCGCCAGCTCCAGGAGCGGCTTCATGCCTATGCCCTGCCCATTCAGCTGCCAATCAGTGACGAAAATGGTTTTTGTGGAGTTGTTGATTTAATTACTTCACGGGCAATTATATATAAAGACGATCTTGGCACAAAGTGTACTGAAACTGACATTCCTGTCGGAATGGAGGAGCAGGTTGCCGATTACCGTGAGAAAATCCTGGAAACCGTTGCCGAATATGATGATCAGTTGATGGAAAAGTATTTTAACGGTGAGCCGATCAGCCCTGATGAATGCTACAGAGCTTTGCGCAAAGCAACTATAAACCATAATTTTGTACCAGTACTTTGCGGATCTTCCTATCGGAATAAGGGTGTTCAGCTCTTACTCGATGCAGTAGTTAATCTCTTGCCTTCCCCGCTGGATGTCGGGGCAGTCAAAGGATTTGACCCAAAGAGTGGAAAGGAAGATTTTCGCCTTCCGGCTAATGATGCTCCTTTTTCGGCCCTGGTTTTTAAAATTATGGTTGATCCCTTTGTTGGCAAACTGGCTTTTGTTCGGGTTTACTCGGGAACCCTCGACAAGGGTTCAGTGCTTCTTAACGTAACTCGTCAGAAAAGACAGCGCATTGGCAGGTTGATTAGGATGCATGCAAATTTCAGAGAAGAAATTGAGAGGGCTTCAACCGGTGATATTCTTGCTGTAATCGGCCCGAAAGAGATCAGCACGGGAGATACACTTGCTGCCCTGGACAAGCCGATCATTTTAGAAAACATTACTTTTCCGGAACCTGTTATTTCAGTTGCAATCGAACCGAAAACCAAGGCCGATCAGGATAAAATGACAGTATCGATGCAGCATCTGGCAGAAGAAGATCCCACTTTCCAGGTTCATACCGATCAGGATACCGGCCAGACGATCATTTCCGGAATGGGAGAGCTGCATCTTGAAATTATTGTTGACCGCCTGCTTCGCGAATTTAAGGTTCAGGCCAATGTAGGAAAACCGCAGGTAGCTTATAAAGAGACAGTGCTGGGCGAAACGTCCGCTGAAGGACGTTTTGTGCGTCAGTCAGGCGGTCGCGGCCAGTACGGACATGTTGTAATTGAACTGTTGCCTCTGAAGTCGGGAGGCGGATTCGAATTTGAGAATAAAATTGTTGGTGGTGCCATTCCAAGAGAGTTCATTCCTTCCGTCGAAGCCGGAATAAAAGAAGCTTTACATAACGGAGTGCTGGCTGGCTACCCGGTAGTTGATATAAAAGTTATTTTAAAAGATGGGTCCTTTCACGAGGTTGACTCATCAGAACTGGCTTTTCGGATTGCCGCTTCTAAAGCTTTTAAAACTGCTCTTTCAAAGGCAAAACCGATTCTTTTAGAGCCGGTCATGAAGGTTGAAGTTTCTGCCCCTGAAGAATATCTTGGTGAAATTATTGGTGATTTTACCGGACGGCGCGGTCGGATTCTCGGTACTGAGCAGAAAAGCGGTGTCCAGCTGGTACGGGGGGTTGCCCCCCTTTCCGAGATTTTTGGCTACGCAACTGAATTGCGTTCTCATACACAGGGCCGTGGTGTATATAACATGGAATTTTATCGTTATGAAGAGGTACCACAGAGCATTGCTCAAAAAATAATCACCCAGAGTGTTGTTTATTAATTTTTTGGAGGTGCATTTAGTTGGCTAAGAAGAAGTTTGAGCGGACGAAGCCGCATGTTAACGTAGGGACGATAGGTCATGTGGATCATGGCAAGACGACCCTGACGGCGGCGATAACCTATTGTTTAGCGAGTGCCGGGTTAGCGCAGAAGACGACATTTGACGAGATTGACAAAGCGCCGGAAGAGAAAGAGAGAGGCATAACCATAGCGACGGCGCATGTTGAGTATGAAAGTGAGAATCGGCATTATGCGCATGTGGACTGTCCCGGGCACGCGGACTATGTTAAGAACATGATTACCGGTGCGGCCCAGATGGACGGAGCGATATTGGTGGTATCGGCGGCGGACGGGCCGATGCCGCAGACCCGCGAGCACATTTTGCTGTCGCGTCAGGTAGGGGTTCCCTATATTGTTGTATTTTTGAACAAAGCGGACATGGTAGATGACCCTGAGCTATTAGAATTAGTGGAGCTGGAAGTAAGAGATCTTCTAAGCGAATATGAATTTCCCGGAGATGACACTCCTGTGATAGTTGGTTCAGCGCTCAAAGCGGGAGAATGCGGTTGTGGTGGCAAAGACTGCGAGTGCTGCAAAGCGATCTGGGAGCTGATCGAAGCGCTTGACACCTACATTCCGATGCCCGAGCGGGAAAAAGACAAGCCATTTTCGATGCCGATCGAAGACGTATTTTCGATTACCGGCCGCGGCACGGTTGTTACCGGCCGGGTTGAGAGAGGCCAGATTAAAGTGGGCGACGAAGTAGAGATCGTTGGTTTTGAAGAGCGGTCCCGCAAGACCGTGGCTACAGGTGTGGAGATGTTTCGCAAGCTGATGGATTACGCGGAAGCCGGCGACAACATTGGTGTGTTATTGCGCGGAGTTGACCGTGAATCAGTCCAGCGTGGCCAGGTTTTGGCCAAGCCGGGTTCGATTAAGCCGCATACCAAATTCAAAGCGGAAGTATACGTTTTGAAGAAAGAAGAAGGCGGTCGTCACACCCCGTTTTTCCAGGGGTATCGTCCGCAGTTTTACTTTAGGACCACTGATGTTACCGGCAGCATTACCCTGCCTGAAGGCATGGAGATGGTCATGCCCGGGGACAATGTGAACATGGATATTGAGCTGATCACCCCGATTGCCATCGAAGAAAGTGTTCGGTTTGCCATTCGTGAAGGCGGGCGCACAGTTGGCGCCGGAGTGGTTACATCGATAACCGAATAAAGAAAGTAAAAGTTAAGAAGCGGGAAGTCTTACTTCTAACCTTCAGTGCGAGGTGGGGGTGCAGGGGCACGGCATGCCGCCGTATCCGCTTCCAGCTATTGCAGACAGATGTGGTTTTTCTAAGCGATGAAGTAGAAGGTTGCCGGTGGAATCAGGCCGGGGAATTTTTATGGAGCAGTTCTGATATAATCAGGCGACAAGGAGGATTATTTTATGGCTAACCAAAAAATTAGGATCAGGTTAAGAGCTTTTGATCACCATTTGCTGGATCAGTCTGCCGGCAAAATAGTAGAAACAGCAAGACGTACCGGGGCTGATGTATCCGGGCCGGTGCCACTGCCGACAGAAAGAAGCCTGTATACAGTAATTCGGGCTCCGCACAAGTATAAGGACTCCCGGGAGCAATTTGAAATGCGTACTCACAAGCGTCTGATTGATATCCTTGAACCTACGCCGAAGACGATTGATGCTTTGATGAGGCTCGATTTGCCTGCAGGTGTGGACATTGAAATTAAGCTCTAGCTGATTGGCGGGAGGTATCATATAATTATGATAAAAGCAATTTTGGCTCGTAAAGTGGGAATGACCCAGGTCTATGATGAACAGGGTCGGGTAATTCCGGTAACAGTTCTTGAAGCCGGTCCGTGTCGCGTAGTACAGGTAAAAAGTGTTGATAGTGACGGTTACAGCAGCATACAGCTTGGTTTTGTTGATAAAAAAGAACAGCTGGTAACCCGCCCTCTAAAAGGTCATTTCCAGCGGGCTAAAATCAAACCGCTTCGTTACCTGCGCGAATTCAGGGTTGATGATTCTTCCGGGTATAGTCCCGGTCAGGAAATAAAAGCAGACTGTTTTGCTGCCGGTGACTACGTTGATGTTAGTGCTATTGCCAGGGGGAAAGGGTTCGCCGGCTCAATCAAGAAAATGGGATTCAGCAGGGGTCCGAAAACACATGGTTCTCATTATCATCGCGGCCCCGGATCGCTGGGTTCTGTTGATGCGGCCCGGGTTTTTAAAGGGCGCCGGCTTCCTGGCAGGATGGGTGGCTGGAGACGTACTGTTCAAAGACTCTTTGTCGTCGAAGCCGACCCGCAGAAAAACATGTTGCTGGTAAAGGGCAATGTGCCCGGTCCCAGGGGCAGCCTCGTCGAAATAAAAGAATCGGTGAAAAATAGGTAATAGGTTGGACCAATGAAAGGAGATACCCTTAAGATGCCTAAACTATCTCTTTACAATAGAGACGGCGAACAAATTGATGAAGTCGAAGTCCAGGCTGGGCTTTTTGAAGCTCCCATAAAGCAGGGATCACTTCACCAGACTGCTGTTTCGCAGGCAGCACGGCGCAGGCTTGGCACTGCATCCAGCAAAGACCGCAGCGAAGTGAGAGGCGGTGGCAGCAAACCGTGGGCTCAAAAAGGAACCGGACGTTCCCGTCATGGCAGCACTCGCTCCCCGATCTGGGTAGGCGGTGGTGCAACATTTGGCCCCCAACCGCGTGATTTTGGCACCAAAGTGCCCCGAAAAATGCGTCGCGCCGCCTTAAAATCTGCTTTGACCGGTAAGGTTAAGGATGGAAAACTTATTGTAGTCGACAATTTTGCTATAGATGCGCCGCAGACAAAAAAAATAGCTGATCTGCTTGACAAACTTAAGGTCAGTGGGGGAGCCCTGATTGTCTGTGAGCAACCTGATAATAATATTATTAAAGCGTCACGAAACCTTCCGAAAGTCAGAACAATTTTGGCCCGGCAGCTTAATGTACTTGACATTCTGTCTTATAATTACCTGGTTATGAGCAAAGCGGCACTTGAACAGGTTGAGGAGGTGTTTGGCGGATGAGAGATGCAAGAGATGTTATTATCCGTCCCCTGATCAGCGAAAAATCTTCAGATCTGATGGAAACAAACAAGTACACCTTTGTAGTTTCCGGTAGGGCAAATAAAATCGAAATTAAGCATGCTCTTGAAGAAATATTTGATGTAAAGGTCAAAGCTGTCAATACAGCCAACTTCAAGGGTAAGAAAAAACGGCTGGGCCGTTACCCGGAGGGGAAAAAGCCCGGTTGGAAAAAGGCAGTTATTACTTTGGCCGAAGGCAGCAAACCGATTGAGCTGTTTGAAAGCCGCTAGTAGAAGGAGGGATAATTAAAAATGGCTGTTAAACGTTTTAAACCTACTTCACCGGGGCGGCGGTTTGCAACCGTATCTACATTTGAAGAAATAACCAAGAAAGAGCCGGAAAAATCGCTTATGGCTCCATTAAGCAAAAAAGCGGGACGAAATTGTTATGGCAGGATTACCGTTCGCCATCAGGGCGGCGGCCATAAGCGCAGTTATCGGATTATTGATTTCAAAAGGAACAAAGACGATATCCCGGCGAAGGTAGCCGGTGTTGAGTATGATCCAAACCGTTCGGCTAATATTGCTCTCCTGCATTATGCCGATGGAGAGAAACGATATATACTGGCCCCGTTTGGTTTAAGAGATGGGCAGACGATAATTTCCGGCATCAAGGTAGAAGTCCGTCCGGGCAATGCCATGCCGTTGCGTTCAATTCCGGTGGGTACATTTGTTCACAATATTGAAATGAAACCGGGACATGGCGGCCAGCTGGCTCGATCAGCCGGGGCTGCTGCTCAGTTGGCAGCAAAAGAAGGGGATCGTGGTCATTTACGGCTACCATCGGGCGAAGTGCGCCTGGTTCCCTTAGATTGCAGGGCTACCATTGGCCAGTTGGGCAATATCGAACATGAGAATATTACCATTGGTAAAGCCGGACGTAGCCGCTGGCTCGGAAAAAGGCCGTCAGTGCGCGGTTCAGTTATGAACCCCTGCGACCACCCTCACGGGGGCGGTGAAGGCAAAGCGCCAATCGGACTAAAAAGACCGGTAACTCCATGGGGTAAGCCAACCCTGGGTTATAAAACCCGTAAAAAGAATAAG
>Ga0209498_1001254_pt1 | contig 15611 bp, 11 predicted proteins | sample WalLakDeSediment_FD_184131 | JGI IMG/M metagenome (GOLD analysis project Ga0209498, IMG submission 184131) | Lake sediment microbial communities from Walker lake, Nevada to study Microbial Dark Matter (Phase II) - Walker Lake 11/02/13 Deep... | ecosystem: Environmental > Aquatic > Freshwater >... | reverse complement strand
TAGCCAGCTTGTTCAGCGGCAGTATATCGTCATAGATGATGCGTATGCGGAACACGGCTTACCGACAGAAAATAATAAATCAACGATCAACGGTTTTATTGTCAGGACGTTATTTCATTATGCATGGCAATCGCGGCCATGTCGGTAATCTCTTCGATAGTCAGTTTACCATTTCGTGAGGATTGCCGGTAGCGAAATGTTTTGCCCTGATAGTTGCGCAACACCACTTCTTCGTCGCTCATACGTACTACATATTCAGGAATAATGGGAATTTTCCCGCCGCCTCCCGGTGCGTCGATGACAAAGTGCGGAACCGCCAGTCCGGAAGTCCATCCGCGCAGATTTTCGATGATTTCAATCCCCTTCTGCACTTTGGTCCGGAAATGAGCCGTCCCGAAAACCATATCGGCCTGATAAATATAATAGGGACGAACCCGGGCCAGTAATAATTTCTGCATCAAGCGGCGCATGATCAACGGATCATCATTGACACCCTTTAACAGAACGGTCTGATTGCCCAAGGGAATACCGGCATCGGCAAGACGGCCGAGCGCTTTTATGGCCACAGGGGTTACTTCATCGGGATGATTAAAATGCACATTCATGAACAGGGGATGATATTTTTTGAGCATCCTCACCAATTTTGTGGTGATCCGCTGCGGCAGAAAACAAGGGACACGGCTGCCAATGCGCAATATTTCCACATGGCTTATGTTACGCAATTCTTTCAGTATATATTCAATGCGGTCATCGGACAAAAGCAAAGGATCACCACCGGAAATAATCACATCACGAATTTCAGGATGATTACGGATATACTCCACACCGTCATCGATGTATTTCAGGCTGATCTTGCTGGGATCACCCACTTTACGTTTCCTCGTGCAAAAGCGACAATAGGAGGCGCAGGCATGGGCAACCAGGAACAAACAGCGATCCGGATAGCGGTGTACAATGCTGGGGATGGGAGAATAACTGTCCTCAGCAAGGGGGTCTTCAACCTCCCCATCGTCGATCAGCTCGGATTTATCCGGAATAACTTGCCTGTAAATCGCATCCCCTTTTTCTTTGATCAGGGAGAGATAATAGGGGGTAATTTTTATATTAAATTCCTTATCGAGTCCCTGAAGGTCTTCGATGGGAATGTTGAATCGTTTGGAAAGGTCGTCAATTTTGGTAAGACTTTGCGACAAAATCTTCTGCCAACGTTCCATAAGAGGGATATCCTTAGATTAAGTTAATAGTGATATTTGACATAGATAATACGATCATCACCGGCCTTGTAAAAATCTTTAATCTGGGCGGCGACCTTATACTGATTATTCAAATAGAAATTTCTGGTTGGTACATATTTTTCCTGGGATGATGTCTCGATAATCAACAAACGCCCTCCTTCGCTGAGTACAGCATTTTCTACATATTTAAGAAGTTCTTTTCCTATGCCCTTATTCTGGTGTTTCGGAGATACGACAATCCAGTAGAGATCAAATGTCCCTTCGGTGGCCGGTGTCGGACCATAACACACATATCCCACCGCTTCCTTCTGATCATTCTCAGCCACCGCCAGAATATAATCTCTTTGTTTTTTTTCATTTAGATAGACATCGACCAGCTCCATGGCCACATCGACTTCGGCACTGGTAAACATCTTGGTCTGCCGGACCATATCCAGAATGGATGGGCGGTCGGTCTTTTTCATTTTTCTAATTCTTATCATGATTCAACCTGCTCATAGTTTGATTAATAATATACTCAACAAAATCCGCATATTTCAGGCCGGCGGCTCGCAGCGCATTGCTGTAACCGGCATCCAATGAAATATCGGGATTGGGATTAAATTCCAGTACATAAATATTCTCATCCTCATCAACACGAAAATCCACACGACCGTAATCGCGACCGCCCAGCAATTGATAGGTCATCAGCGCGGCCTCCTGCAATTTATGCTTCAGGGAAGACTTTATCACCGCCGGACAAACGGCGGGTGTGTTTTTATACAGCGTATGATCTTTCAACCATTTGGCCTCGTAACTGGTTATCTTATGGAAAGAGGTATCGATACTGCTGAAGTCGATCTCCGATACCGCCAGAACCCGGGCCGGACTGTGGCCTAAAACACTCACATTGAATTCCCGCCCATCGATAAATTGCTCCACCAGAACAGGTTGCTGATATTTTTCAAGCAGATGTCCCACCCGTACTTTTAATTGATCAAAATTCTCGATAACGGCTTCCTGAGTAATACCTAAACTGGCGTCTTCGCAGGCCGGCTTGGCAATAATCGGGTAAGTTAAAAAGGTGGATTCCGGTACTTTTCGATAGACCTGGTATGGGGGTGTCGGAATGCGTTTAGAATCCAGAAGCCGTTTGGTCAGCACCTTGTTCTGAGCCAGACCGAGGGTTAATGGATTATTGCCGCTGTATGGGATGCCCAGAAGCTCCCAGAGTCCGGCGATGAACATTTCGTGCCGGGCTTTACCACGATAACCTTCACATAAATTGAAGATCATATCCGGTTTTGCCGAGGTAATCTGAACCAGATCCTTCTCAATAAGCCCCAGCCCTAATAAAAAGGACTGATGGCCTTTCTGCTCAAGCGCCTTCATTACCGCCTGCGCTTCATCCTCAACGGCCTTTTCGGAGATAAGGTCGACGTCATCGCCTTCGGCGTGTTCATCACTGCTGTTATAAATGACGGCAACACGGTAAGAACGGGATGACGGTTTCATGAGGACAGACCATGACGTTTGCAGGTGATTTGAACGATCCGGGACAGCATCTCGGGGTAGCTGTATCCCGCAGCACGCGCCGCCTTCGGAAAACAGGAGTTATCCTTGGGATCGGGTAAAATTCCCGGCAGGGGATTCAATTCAATAATGTGAGGTTTACCCTGTTCATCAAGACGGATATCGATGCGGCACCAGTCCCGGATATTCAGTACACGATAGGCCTTGATCAGCAAGGAGGTAATTTGGGCTTTCTGATCATCAGAAAGTTGCGCCGGACATTTGAAAATATCCAGGGGTTTCTCCGGAACATCCCAAATCCATTTCGCTTCATAGGAATAGATGGGACGTGCTCCGGCCGGCAAGGTGGAATGATCGATACTTACAATGGGTAGAACCTCGATTTCCGCACCATTCCCCCACAGGGCCGCCGTGTATTCAGCGCCGGGAAGAAACTTTTCCAACAAGATCGGTTGATCGTATTTCTGCAGCGCAGCGGCGATTTTATGCACCGCCTCTACGGGATCATCCGCAACGGAGTCGTCGAATATGCCCTTGCTGCTGCCTTCGGAAACCGGTTTCACGATCGCCGGGAAACCCAGGCCGTTGAGCACAACCGGCTCATGGGGATAAAACAATTCAAAAGCCGGCGTAGCCAATCCATGGAAACCAAGAATTTCCTTGGTACGGGCCTTGTTCAGACAGACGGCTAAAGTAAGCGGATCAGAGCCGGTATAGGGAATATTCAGGCGTTCACAAACCGAGGGCACAAAAGATTCACGGAAATCGCCCCACAATCCCTCGGCCATATTGAATACCAGATGCGGATCATAATTTTCCAATTCAGCCGCAATATGGTTAGAGGCTTCAAATCCTTTTATGCGGTGTCCGGCACTACTTAACGCCTGGATGACCGCATCAATGGTTTCCGGACCATCCCCCTCGGCAAAAAAATCCACGGGGATTTCATCATTGCTAATGCTTTCTTTATGTTTTCTCAAATATTCTTGCAGCAAGCCTTCTTTGCTGCTATAGGTCAGGGCGATTTTCATGATAAAATTTATTGAACTCCCAATTAGTCTATCCTTTTGTGTGGACAACCCTCTTCTCAAAAGAAGCGCAATCTTTTCCTTAGATGATCTTTTCCGATCAATGGGTGATGAATTAGCATTTATTTAATCAATTGCCTTTATCATTGCTCACATCATAAATTGATCATCAATAATCAAATAATATACCAAGTTGAGTCACCCCGTCTAACTTATTAATAATATTTAACTAAACAATGTGTCTCCTGAGTCTCTTTCAGGGAAATTTTTCAGAATGATAATGTCATAACTCTGGCGGGTCTTACGCTTCTCAAAATGATAATATCAGGTAATAGGGATGTGTGAGGCAGTAAGGAAGGAAATGGTTACGATGAGGATTGTGATTGGAATACGGAAGTGTTTGCACCAGTAGACTTACTCCCGCCATTGAAATCCCTCTCGATATCGATTTCGTAATCGCTATCATAATCGTCATCGTAATTAAACCTTGGGAATCCAATGATTTGATTTTTTCGATAGCGAACCCGATCCCGATTTAGATTGGGATTTGGATTTGGATCGGTTAGCGATATTGTTCGTGACAACTATTTTGCGCGACGCTTAATCGGTATCGGTTTTACCCGCCAGATATCACGAACATATTCCTGAATGGTGCGGTCACTGGAAAACTTGCCCATATTGGCGGTATTGATAATGGCCATTTTGGTCCATTGTTCCTGGTCACGATAGATTTTGGAGACCTGCTCCTGCGTTTTAAGGTACGCTTCATAATCGGCCATGACCATGAAATAATCGTTATGCAACAGATTATCCACAATGGGTTTAAACAGGTCGCGATCTTCGGGGTTAAAGTAACCGTCCCGGAGCATGCCGATGCATTGCTTTAGTTCTCCGTTATTCTCATAGTACCGTGAGGGATTATAACCGCTGCCACGATAGAGCCGAACCTCTTCGGAAGTGAGTCCAAATATAAAAATATTCTCTGCGCCGACCTCTTCCCTGATCTCGACGTTGGCGCCGTCCAACGTGCCGATGGTCAGGGCGCCGTTCAAGGCGAATTTCATATTGCCGGTACCGGAGGCTTCCATACCGGCCGTTGAAATCTGCTCGGATAAATCGGTAGCCGGAATAATAACTTCCGCAATACTTACCGAATAATCAGGAATAAAAATGAGCTTAAGCTGATCGCCTACTTTTTCGTCATTATTGATCACCCCGGCTACGGAATGCATCAGTTTAATGATTAATTTAGCCATGAAATAGGCCGGGGCCGCTTTACCGGAGAAAAGCACCACACGGGGTACGGTGGCTTGGGCTGATCCGTTCTTTATGCGGTTGTAAAGGGTAATCACATGCAATACATTGAGTAATTGTCGCTTATACTCATGGATGCGTTTGATCTGACAATCGAAAAGGGCCTGACGGGGTATGGCAACGTCCAGTTTCCGGTGAATACATGCGGCAAGATTGTTTTTATTTTTTTCTTTTATTTCCCGCCAGGTTTTACGGAATGCTGCATCATCGGCATATGGCTCAATCTTTTTGATTTTAGCGAGATCCGTGATCCAGGCGTCCCCAATTTTTGAACTGATCAGTTCGGTCAGATCAGGATTAGCCAATTTCAACCAGCGGCGCGGGGTGATACCGTTGGTTTTATTGTTGAATTTATCAGGCCATATTTCGTAAAAGTCATGGAAAACATCATTTTTGATAATCTTCGTATGCAGAGCGGCCACACCATTGACGGAGTGCGAACCGGTAATGGCCAGGTTGGCCATGCGCACATTTTTATCATGACCCTCTTCGATGATGGACATCCGCCGGATACGGGCCACATCACCGGGGAAGCGGGCATTCATATCTTTGAGGAAACGAAAATTGATATCATAAATGATTTGCATGTGCCGCGGCAATATCTTATCCATCAGGCTGACCCGCCAGGTTTCCAGGGCTTCCGGCAAAACCGTGTGATTGGTGTAGGCAAAGGTTTTCGTTGTTATATCCCAGGCCTTATCCCAGGACAGATGCTCTTCGTCAATCAGCAGACGCATGAGTTCGGGAATGGCCAATACCGGATGGGTATCATTCAATTGAATGGTCACTTTTTTGGGGAACAGATCAAAATTATCATGATGGATTTTTTTAAACCGGCGCATAATATCCTGCAGGGTGGCCGAGGCTAAAAAGTACTCCTGTTTGAGCCGGAGTTCACGACCCTGGACAAAATCATCCCGCGGGTAAAGCACTTTGGAAATGATTTCGGAGGCGATTTTATCAGCTACGGCTTTGTAATAATCGCCGGAATTAAAATAATCCAGATTAAACTCCCGGGTGGATCGTGCCGCCCAAAGACGCAGGTTATTAACCGTATTGTTTTTATATCCCGGAACGGGGGTATCATAGGCCAGTGCCACGACGTCATCGGTATCCGTCCATTCGGTCATCACACCTCCTTTATGATCGGTGTGTTGCTGCACACGACCGTTAAATTTAATCATGTAGATATATTCGGGACGTTCTATTTCCCAGGGATTGCCATAGCGTAACCAATGATCAGGCGCTTCGATTTGAAAACCATCACGGATTTTCTGTGAGAATATCCCAAAATCATATCGGATACCGTAACCATAGGCAGGCAGCTCAAGGGTGGCCATGGAATCCAGAAAGCAGGCCGCCAAACGGCCCAGGCCGCCATTGCCTAATCCCATATCATATTCACATTCCTGTAAGTCTTCCAGGGTTAACCCCAGATCCCAAAGGGCCTGTCGCATGCTTTCCATTAAATCCAGATTCATGAGCGCATTGCCCAACATGCGTCCCATCATAAATTCCATGGAGATGTAATAAATTCTGCGGGCATCTTCGACATAATATTGCTGTTGGGTTTCGGTCCAGCGTTCAAAAAGGCGATCACGTACCGTATAGGCTAAACTCTTATAATAATCCGATCGGGTCGCCGCATATTTATCTTTGGCCTGAGAAAATTTGAGGTGATTAATGAAATCGATTTGCAGGGACTGCAGATCCGATTTGAGTTTAACGCTGGTCGAGGGTGATAATTTTCCCAGAATCGGATTTGGATTTACTTTTTCGTTTTTCATGGGCTTACTCTCTTTTTGGTAAACAAGTTTAATCTGATTTTAAAAATTCAATTCAAATTTTTGGCCTAATTTCGGAATTACTGCATTCCAGCCGAAGGTGTTTTTTATATGTCCGGCCAGAGCCGTTGATGCGGATTCTTCACCATGAACGATGAAAATTGTTTCCGGCGCTTTGTTGAAGGCCATTAACCAGGCCAGTATTTCTTCATAGTCGCCATGACCGGAAAATCCGGGTATGCTTTCCACCCTGGCGCGTATGGGTATCTCCTGACCATGAATTTTTACGGTCGGCTTTCCCTCCATCAAAGTGCGGCCACGGGTGCCCTCGGCCTGATAACCAATCAGCAAAACGGTATTTTGCCTCTCCGGCAGGCGTGCCGCCAGATGATGCAGAATGCGGCCGGCGGTAGCCATTCCGCTCGATGAAATAATGATGGCATTACGGTTGATGTTATTGATCGCTTTGGATTCCCGAACGGTCTGGCAGATATTTAAACGCTTTGGCTGAAAGATAGCATTGCCTTTCATGATCTGTTTTCGGACTTTGAGATTGTAACCGGTCACATGCGATTCGAATACTTTTGTGGCGGCTATTCCCATGGGTGAGTCCATGTAAATATCGAGGACAGGAATTTTACCGGCATCTTCCAGTTCACGCAAAGCGTAAAGCAGAGTTTGGGTTCTTCCCACCGAAAATGAGGGGACTACCAGAACACCCCGGCGTTTTGCTGCTTCGTTGATCACCCGGGTTAATTCATCTAGGGGTTTTTTGTCCTCATGCAGACGATTCCCGTAAGTTGATTCCAGAATCAGATAATCAACGTTATAGACCTGATCCGGCTCCCGCAACAGGGCATGCCCGGAACGACCAAAATCGCCGCTGAAAACAATTTTTTTGCTTTGACGCCCATTCCTGCGTTTGATGTCGATGAAGGCCGAACCCAAAATATGCCCGGCATCTCTGAATTTCACCCGAACATCGTCCTGAAGATAAATTTCTTCCCCATAATGACAGGATTTAAACAGATCCATGGTTTTACGGGCATCGTCAATGGTATACAGGGGCAGGGCCGGTTTATGTTTGGAAAATCCCTTTTTATTGGCCCATGCCGCGTCCTCTTCCTGAATATGGGCGCTGTCCGTGAGCATGATATCGCATAAATCCCGTGTGGCATGGGTACTGTGGATGACACCCTGAAAATTTTCGCGGCAAAAGCGCGGTAGATAGCCACTGTGATCAATATGGGCGTGAGTCAACAAAACACGGTCAATCTCATTAGCCGGCACAGGAAAAGGTTCCCAGTTGCGTAAACGATTCTGCTTCGTTCCCTGAAATAAACCGCAGTCAATCAGATATTTCTTGTGATCCATTGCCAGAACAAAGCGCGAACCGGTAACGGATTCAACAGCACCCCAGAACGTGATGGAAGACATAGGTAAATTCCTTTTCTTAAAGGCTACCCTTCTGATAACCTAATCTGGTTTTGAGGGGTTACTTGGTCAATAATGTCGATTCAAAATATTCATAAAAAAGCAAATGGTCAAGATATAAATAATTATTTATGTGAATGACCAGCAGAAAATGAAATATCCTGTAAATGAAGGACTTATCACGGTTCGACGTTGCTCACCGTGACAACAGTTGTCAGCCTGTTTTACGCCCTTTGGTGAGCTTAGTCGAAGGCTGTATATTCTACTGGTCATTCATATTATTTATTGGAGGGCATTAAACTTAAGGATTGCCACTGAGAAAATGATTTCTAAAAAGATGTCTTGATTGTCTAACGAATATATTCATCCATGGTGTGATGAAAATCAGTTATCACTTTGGTATAAAAAATCTGATCCACACCATTCTCATAATAATTTTTAATCTGACTTTTGAGGGAAAAATTGTTTGCCAGAAAAAATTTACGCATAGATTTATATCGTGAAGCGGAAGAAACCTGGGTAATAAGCAAATGGCCTTGTTTTTTTCGGACATCATCCTCAATGGAGGCCAGAATCAATTCTTCAATACCCTGGTCTTTGAACAGCGGCGAGATTAGAATACGATAAATCTGAAAGGTGTTTTTCGAGAGTGGTTCAATGCCATACATGCCATATCCAACCAAATTGCGCTCGACAGTGTGGGCAACCTGAACCCAAATTTTGTCTTTGGTCGTTTTAAATAAGGCGTTGTCAATCCGGGAAATTTCCAGTTCGATTTCTTTAGCGGTTAAAGCATCATTTTGCTGCAGAAGCTGATACATGGCATCACGATCTGCTGCTTTCATTTTTTTTATCTTAACCATCCTGAGTACGGCTTTTAAGATTAATATTCTGATTGGTTTTACATTTAATACAGACGGAAGTGGTTGGAACGGCTTTGAGGCGCTCCTCACTGATTTCTTCATTACAGATACGGCATATTCCATAACTACCGTTTTTTATCTTTTCCAGAGCGGATTCGATTTGCTGCAAATATTTATCTTCCCTGGCTAAAAGAAGAAAGGACTTTTCCCGGTCCATGGCCTCTGATCCGCCTTCGGCTGAATCATAAATATTATTCAGAAAATCCCTGTCTTCCGTTGAGGATTCCTGAATGGCCTCCCACAGTTTGTTACGCTCTTCTAGGGTGCGTTTGCGTTGCTGTATTAAAATTTCATTGAATATCTTTAATTTTTCCGCATCCATAAGTGCCCGTTTTCTTAAGTATAGAGTTTCCCATTTTATGAAGCTTTAACGCGACTGGCTGTTTAAAACATCCGCATAAAACTATGATTGCTCAAATAAAAAAAATGATAAAACCCTTTTGCAACCGCTTTTGATCCTATTTTCACTAATCGAAACCATCCCTGAATAATCGTTCAGGAATTTCGCTTCTCAGACTGATCCATTATTCAAGACAACATTTATGCCAACCCTTTGCCGCTCGGTTGGGCACCTGAATCGAGGTTCATTCTAACGTTTGGATGAGCCGCACTGTCCGAAACACATTCAATCAGCCTCATAATGGCTATCAAAGGAGAGTATTCGTTAGCAATTCATCGTCGCAACAGTATTGTGCAGGCTTAAGCCCGGCTTTTCATCCCGGGTTAAACGCTGATGAAAAGGTCATTTTTTTCGATTCAGTCAAAGGCAGTTATTGATCTGATCATGGACTTATTATGTATAAAATCCCGCTATGCCTGCTATTTTCAATGTGATAAAGCTGTCCTCTGATTCCAGGCCTGTTTTTCTCACTTTGAAAAAATAGTTGCTGATGCTCAGACTACTCACTTCGGTGAGGCCGGCTCCTGATGTTCTAAGTCATTGATCGATTGCAAAAGATCATTCACATGACCGGAGATTTTTTCCATTTCGGATAACACCGAGAGCATCAATAAATTGGTGCGCACGCTACCCTGTTTTTTTCTTAGGCGGTTGATCTGGGACCGGTCAAAATTTCTGGCAATCTGATCGATCTTTTCTTGTTTCTTACGCCATTCCTTTTCAGGTATGGCCTTAGAATTAAACAGCGCATCCCGGGTCAAATTTATTTTTTCCTGTAACAGTTCGTTTAACTTTTGCAATTCCCTGATCTGATCATCGGCCGGCCCACTATGGTTATTACTGATATGTTTATAGCAACTATGCACGATTTCCGAAGTATCATCATGTATTTCGTTCAGAGTGCTCATTAATCGGCCGAAGCGCTGCCCGCCTTGAATTTCCTGATCGGTTAACGATTGAATTTTTTGAATGATGCCGTTCATCATCTGATTTAATTTTCTTTCCTGGCTCTCCAATATTTTTTGGGCCTGTTTGAGCGGTTTCCTACGTTCATTGAAAAGACCCTGCATGGCCAGAGTCAGGGTATCATTAATCTGAAGCAGAAAATGGGCCAGTTCTTTTTTATGAGCCTGAATAACATCAGCAGGATTGAATACCTTCTGGGGAGTTAAGGATTCAAGCAAGGTTTCATCTTTCTCTTTATGTTTATGCAGCATATGGGTTTTATAAATCAGGTAGCCGGCAAACGCCGTGAATAAAACAATCACCGGCAATTTACCGATATAAATCAGGAAAGCCAGGATCATCGCACTGGTGAACGCCATCAGCGCCGTTAAAAACCAGCCGGAGATCACCGTTAAAACGCCATTAACCCGGTAAACAGCGCTTTCCCGGCCCCAGGCCCGATCGGCCAGCGAAGTGCCCATGGCGGCCATAAAAGTGACATAAGTGGTGGAAAGAGGAAGCTTCAGCGATGTACCCAGAGAGATCAGGCTGCTGGCTACCATTAAGTTGACGGAGGCCCGTAGCAGATCGAAAGCCGGCGGTTGCTTATCGGATTGTATTTCCTGGGTATGAGCAAAGCGTCTGTTTAAAGCCTGAATGATACCTGCGGGTATAACCACTTTAAATTTCCTGTACAGGGTCATACTCATACGCACAATTATTCTGGCCACCAGCGACGATTCGAACCGTTCATAGCCGTCCCATTGCCGGCCCAGGTTGACTTCCGTTCTGGTCACCGTCTGTGCTTTTTTAGATATCCACAGGGTTACCGCCATTATCCCCCCGGCGGTTAACAGAAGAATGGAACTGGGATGAGCAGCCTCTTTTAGGCCGCCAAGAAAAGTGGCGGCCGGATTAGCGGATTGCATCGCAATTTGAAAGGATGTTAAACCAGCTAAGGGAACACCTATGAAGTTTACCAGATCATTAGCGGCAAAGGCTAAAGCCAGAGAAAAAGTACCGGCCAACACCACAAACTTTAAAATATTGATTTTGGTAAACCAGATAATCAGCTGAAAGATAATCGTCCACAGAACTAATGAATAAGTCAGGAGGATATAAAAATGACTTTCAATGTACTGTTTCAGATCAGCGGTCATGAAAACAGCGCCTTTTAAGCCCTTATTGACCAGAAAATAACTGATAAAGGTCAGGGCCAGGGCACACCAGACTGAACCGTATCTGCGCAAGCGAGTCTGGTAATCAAAAGTAAATATCAGGCGGACGATAAATTGTATGAAAGCAGCAACAGTGAAGGCAATAATCACCGAAAGGAGGATACCGCTGATCATGGCCAGAGCTTTGGATGTGTTAATATATTCCACCAGCGCGGCGATGTTTTCGCCGGCAGCGTGAATTTTCATAATTGAAACGGCTACTGCCGCTCCAAGCATTTCAAAGATCAGGGAAACGGTGGTTGAAGTGGGTAAACCAAAAGTATTAAATAAATCGAGGAGGAGAACATCGGTAAACATTACCGCCAGAAAAATAACCATGATCTCGAACAGAATAAACTTTTCAGGATTAATGATACCCTTTCGGGCAATATCCATCATTCCACCCGCAAAGAGAGTCCCGATGACAATCCCGGCACTGGCAATTACCAGGATCACCCAGCGACGGGCAGCCCTCGAACCAACCGCCGAATTCACAAAATTTACGGCGTCATTGGACACCCCGACAACCAAATCGGAAACAGCAAGGGTAAATAATATGGCCAAAAATACATAGTAGATTTCCATGAGAAACCTTCATTATAAAATAGGATCAAACGTCAATCTGGTATTGCTTCAATTTTCGGTACAAGGTGGCCAGACCAATTTGCAGGGTCATAGCCGTTTTATTTTTATCAAAATTATGATATTGTAAGGTGCGCACGATGGCATTTTTCTCGATGACCTCCAAAGAAAACAATCCGGCGCTATTAGCTTCATGGGATACGGAGGCGTCATGCATGGTAAGGTTCGGGAAATGATGCAGTTTAAGGATACGATCCTGGGAGAGCACCACTGCCCGTTCGATCATATTCTCCAGTTCGCGGATATTCCCCTTCCACTCGTAACGGTACATCTCCTTCAGCACCGCCGGATCGACCCCTTCGATATTTTTATTATTTTTAGAATTGTACTTCTGAATAAAGTATTGGGTCAGTACCGGGATATCCTCCAGACGTTCGCGCAGGGTCGGTATTTTAATGGATATGACATTTAAGCGATAGAACAGATCTTCGCGGAAATTACCGTTTTTGACCAATGCGGTCAGATCGGCATTGGTAGCGACAATCAGGCGCACATCGGACTTCAGGGTAGTTGTTCCACCGAGACGCTCGAATTCCCCGTTTTGCAGCACCCGAAGTAATTTAACCTGCATGGATTTGGGCAATTCGGCGATCTCATCCAGAAACAAAGTGCCCTCGTGCGCCAATTCGATTTTCCCTTTCTTCTGTTTATAAGCACTGGTGAAGGCTCCCTTTTCATAACCAAACAATTCCGATTCCATCAGATTTTCCGGGATGGCTCCACAGTTGATTTTAATGAAGGGCTTATTGTGTCGGGTACTGAAAAAGTGAATGGCATCTGCAATCACCTCTTTACCGGTGCCGCTGTCACCCATAATCAAAACAGTCGTTTGAGCCTGCGCAACTTGTTTGACAAATTCGACGATCTGATGAAAACGGCTGCTGTGCCCGATGAGCGGCGGCCTTGCGGAGAGGTCGCGTAATTGGTTACGCAGGCGTTCATTCTCCCGTTTCAACTGAATATTCTCAGAAATACGATTGATCAGTCGTTTCAGATCGGCCATACGAATAGGTTTCTGCAAATAATCGTAAGCCCCCCCACGAATGGCCTTCACAGCCGAATCGATAGAACCATAGGCGGTCACAATAATAATCGCTGTATGGGGCAAGTTTTCCTGGATATACTGGACAATGTCCAATCCGCTGCCGTCTCTTAATTTCAGATCAGTGACAACGATCCCAATATTTTCCTCGAACTTCAGGGTATTAATGGCCGTATTCCGCGATGTGGCGGTGACGACTTTGAAGCGGCTGTCACTGGAAAGGCCCATGCGCATGGCATCCAGAGCATCGACTTCATCATCAACCAGCAAAATTTTTACGGATTCCGTTGCACCGTTCATGGCTTATTCCCACAAATTGTTAATATACCATCATTCAGTCAATTCGAGGCAGACTGATCGTAAACCTCGTGCCGCGATTCATCCTGGACGTACAGTAAATTCGGCCGCGATGCCCGCGGACAATTTCACGGGTGATAAAAAGACCCAGCCCAATACCCGACGCCTTGGTGCTGAAATAGGGCTCGTAAATGTGCTTGATGGAGTCGGTTTCCATACCAGGCCCGTTATCGGACACACTGATGGTCAGGCGGCGCTTTTTTTTCTGAACATCCACCCGCACGATTCCCTGCTCACCGATGGCATCAACGGCATTCTGAATCAGGTTGATTAAGGCCCTCCGTAATTGCACCCAATCACAAATAATGTGAATGGTGCCCCGGGGCTTAGTTAATTGCAAATGTATATTTTTCCCCGCATAATGAAATTGCCGATCCGTGATCATTGTGGTCAGATTTTCAAGCAGATCAATCCTCTCCAGATTTAATTCCGATAATTTGGAATAGCCTAAATATTGATTCAGATTTTGGGTAAGCTGTTCGATCTGGCGATGAATTTTAAGAAGGATATCAGCCACCGGCGGTTGCATGGTTTGTGCTGTTTCCAGGGATTGCTCCAGGACATCCAGATTCAGACCAATGGTATTGATGGGATTACGGATATCATGCATAATGGCTCCCGACAACCGGGCAATGGCACTTAATTGGTCGATTTTCTCCATCTGTGATCGAATCATCTCATCCTTTTTTAAATCGTAAAAACTGATCACATATTTTATTTTTCCAAAGGGGATATCCTTAATTTTACTGACCGAAATCCATACCGGAAAGATCCCGCCCTCTTTCATCTTCATATTCAGTTTCATGCGCACGATGGATTTTTCTTTACTGGTCATTTTAAAAATAAATTCGGTCTGTGATTCGAAGGTGAATACCTGAAATATTTTCTTTTTCAGAATATCACTCTGAAAAAAGCCCGTCAAGCGGGTGGCCATGGGATTCCAGAATTCGACGATATAATCTTCATCGCAAGCGGCCATTCCCAGGGGAGCATCTTTGATCAATTGATAGACCACATCCAGATGATTCTGCAAATCATTTTTAACGATGGTCAGTTTATTGATCAGCTTATGATTTTTCTTTTGCAGCTGTATCTGATCCTTATTCCACTTTTCAATAAACAGCATGAGCAAAAGGTCAATAAAATCATTAATAACCAGAATATTCATATTCTGCAGTACCTGCGGGGAGGCTTGCTGTTTTTGGAAATGATTATTAAAAGCCCGGCGGATGGAGTAAAAAATCTGCGCAAAGAGCAGAAAATCGGAATCATTATGGATATAATTTTTAAGAGATTTAAACAATTCCTGTCCGATTTCCGTGGCTGTTTTACCGTTGTTCAAAAGCAGGACTTTGTCCAGGACCCGGTCGGTAATATCCTCGATTGCCTGTATATCATACTCCTGATGGTCATTGGCATGATATTGTTTGAGGACCCTTTTGATGATATCGGTTTTATAGGTATTGATGAATTGCGGCAGATCGACCATAACGGATTTCTTCCCAGCTTTTTCAAACGTTATTAATTTAAACAAGATTTAGGAATTGTAAAAGCTAAATTTCTCGCAAAGAATGATAGCCGGATCCATACTTGTCCAAAATAGAAAATTGGAAAGAGGAAAGTGAAAATAGGAAATAGGAAGTAAGAAGTAGGAAGTAGGAAGTAGGAAGTAGGAAAAAATGAAAAAGGAAAAATGAAAAAGGAAAAGAGGAAAGTGAAAATAGGAAATAGGAAGTAAGAAGTGGGATGCCAAAGGCACCACTTGCATGGAAAGAGAA
>Ga0209498_1001252_pt1 | contig 15615 bp, 7 predicted proteins | sample WalLakDeSediment_FD_184131 | JGI IMG/M metagenome (GOLD analysis project Ga0209498, IMG submission 184131) | Lake sediment microbial communities from Walker lake, Nevada to study Microbial Dark Matter (Phase II) - Walker Lake 11/02/13 Deep... | ecosystem: Environmental > Aquatic > Freshwater >... | reverse complement strand
CCCAGTATCCTAACCATGACCTTTGACGAGGATGGTATCCTCTATGCGGGTCTGGATAAAGGAGACATCGCCATTATGATGATTGATCTGCTAACAGGAACAACCGAGCCCCTCTATAAGGAAATTTTATCCGCACCGATTTCCTATATGGTATGGGGTAATAGTAAATACCTTTATATCAATTACCGTGCTTCAGATGTTAAGCAGCGAACGATCATCCGCGTCGAATTGACAAAAAATGGCGCACCTTACTATGGTCGTAGGTAGCTTTTGGGGTACGAATCAGAATTGGTACTTTTTACCGGTTGAGCAACCGGTTCAGCCTTCATGGTCATAGCGGTTTGTTCAAGGAAGAATATAAAAGTTTAATTCTTAATTTTTTTATTGCGTCTGTTATTTAAATTGGTTATAATTTGTAACAATTTATCAAGAATTATGTCATTTATTCCTGGCGTATAAAACAACGTGGGTGGTTTACAATTATTGTTGAGGGCTTTAAACACTCTGTTAAAAGAGTGTGGTTAAACAAGAGTTTTCCATAAGTTAGTTCTTTACGTTAACAATCAGTTGCGACATTCTTCGGAACAATAGAGGAATATTTATTCAGGTACCCATATTCAGGGAGATTTTTTATGAGAATTGTTAAAATACTGGCTTTATGCAGCCTGCTGCTTTTTAGCGGTTCGGTATTTGGTCAAACTACCGGGAAAATTGCCGGAGTCGTTAAAGATGTCCGATCAGGGGAGGCGCTTATCGGGGTAAATGTTTACATCCAGGATCTTGGCCTGGGAGCGGCCAGTGACGTGGATGGTTTTTATGTGATTTTGAACATCCCCCCGGGAAGGCACGAAATCAGGGCCTCTTATGTTGGTTATGCTGATGTGGTGATTCGCGACGTAACCGTCAGGGTTGATTTGACAACTCAATTGGATATCAACCTAAATCCTGAAATTCTGGAGACTGAAGAGGTGGTTATTATTGCAACACGGCCGGTCATCCAAAAAGATATTGCCGGAAGTAAACAATTTATTACGGCAAAGGACATTGAGGCCCTACCGGTATCTTCCATCACCCAGGCCGTTGGATTACAGGCAGGCGTTACCAGCGGCTTATCCATTCGCGGAAGCGGTTCCGGTGAGACGATGTTTATGGTCGATGGTATCTTACTCCGTGATGAACGCAATAATACGCCCATAACCAGTATTCCTATAAGCGCGGTCAATGAAATTTCGGTGCAGGCCGGTGGTGTTGATGCCCAGTACCATAATGTCCGGTCCGGGGTTGTTAATGTGGTTACCAAAGAAGGCGACGCCAATCGTTACAGTGCAACCCTTACTCTAAGAGCTTCGCCACCTCAGCCAAAGTATTTTGGCTCTTCTCCCTATGATCCTAATTCGTTTTTCAATCGTCCCTATCTGGACCCCGATGTGGCCTGGACAGGAACCGGGAGCGGCGCCTGGGATGTATATACTCAGAGACAGTATTACGCTTTTGAAGGTTGGAATGCTTTTGCCGCCCGCACGCTGCAGGATGATGATCCTTCAAATGACTTAACACCCGAAGCAGCCCAGCGTCTTTATCGGTGGCAGCATCGAAAACAGGGTGATATCAAACAAGGTGATTACAATATAGACGGAGGCTTTGGCGGCCCGGTCCCCTTTGTCAGTAAAAGTTTAGGAAATTTGCGCTTCTTTGCCTCCTTCAGAAAAGAAAACGATTTATATCTGTACCAGTTGTCCCGTCCTGGAGTAACTGACTATAGTTACATGATGAAGTTGACATCTGATATAAAAGACAATATGAAATTATCAATTTTAGGCATCTATGGTGAAACTTACGCAACGAGTGCCGATCGGTCCGGTGGGACGTCTTACTGGACCAGTACCCGTGGCGTTGCCAGCATTGTGGACCGGACCGGATTTACCGGCAACTGGCGGTTGTTTTCAGGCCTGTACTTTTGTCCAACGGAACGATATACCCACACCATTTCAGCAAAACTGACCCATGTTTTAAGTTCGAGTTCTTTCTATGAGGTTCAGTTAAAACGTCTTGGGAAAAAATATTTTACTGCACCGACGCGCGTGAGAGATTTAACTCCGAGATATGAAGTCTTTGAAGGCTATTTTGTCGATGAGGCTCCCATTGGCTACCTGGACGACAACGTTTACGCCATAGGGGACAATTTTGCCATGGGCGGTTCAGTTAGTACGGCAAGGGATAATAGCCGGATAACTTCGAACACCCTTAAAGCGGACTACATTAATCAATTGAACAGGTTTAATGAATTAAAAGCCGGTTTTGAGTTTACACTTGATGACCTGGATATGCGATTTGGAAGTTATAATAAAATGCTTCCCGATGGCAATCGTCTTACGATTATTAAAGAAAATCCTCTTCGTTTATCTTTCTATATACAGGATAAATTAGAATTCGAAAGTTTTATTACCACATTAGGTTTAATTGGCCAATTCACCAATCCAAACAGTAAATGGTATGAGGTGGATTCTTTTGACGAAAATTTCTTCTCGGAAAACTTCAGACCGGAGTTTGAGGATCAATATAAGACATTAGATGCCAAATCACGGTTCACTCTCAGTCCACGTCTTGCTATATCCCACCCCATCTCTGAGAATGCAAAACTGTATTTCAACTATGGACATTATCAGCAAACACAAACATCCGAACGGATGTATCGTCTCCAGAGAGGTGGAGGCACTTTAGCGGCGGTTGAGTATTTCGGTGATCCTTCCCTGCAACTGGCCCGAACCGTATCCTATGAGTTGGGATATGATCACTCCATATCCAATATGTTTTTATTTCATCTTGCGGCCTATTATAAAGATATCAGCAAACAGGAAAATTGGATATTATACACGAGTGCGCGAGGGACCAGGTATTATGCCCTGGATAACCAAAGTTATGCCGATATCCGGGGATTTGAGGCTGATCTTACCAAACGCACGGGGCGTTGGATTACTGGTATGATCAATCTTGAGTATCGTGTGGGTTCCAGCGGTTATTTTGGTTTGTTACGGCAGTATCAAAATCCTTCGGAACAACGTGATTATGAACGCAGAAATGTATACCAGGAAAAGCCACTACCCCAGCCAAGGATTAAATCCAACATTGACTTACACACTCCGCCAGATTTTGGCCCTAAAATCGTGGGTCAGAGAGTTGTTGGTGGTTGGCATTTTAATTTTCTAACCTTCTGGACAAGTGGTTCCCACTTTACCTGGAATCCTCAAGGGATCTCGGGAATTCAATACAATGTCCAGTGGAAGGATTACTATGATGTCTCACTGAAAATTTCCAAAACATTTCCCTTTGGAAATTTTGACATCAAATTTTTTGCCGATGTCAATAACCTGTTTAATTTCAAATATTTTTCAGGTGTTTGTTTCGCGGATGCCTTTGATTATGACTACTACATGAAGTCTTTACACCTGCCGGAAAGAATTGCTGGTCAACTGGGATATGGCAATATTCCGGGCAATGATCAGCCCGGTGACTATCGTAAGACGGGCGTTGAGTATGTACCCATGGAATGGGTGGCGGATGAGAGAAACGTCGGCGCCTGGAATAAAAGTGCGATCTATTACAATGCCAATTCAAAGAATTATCTTAAATTTGTAAATGATGAGTGGGTAGTGCAGACTAGTTCGCAAATGAAGCCGATACTGGATGACAGAGCGTATATCGATATGCCCAATCATACCTACTTTACATTTTTAGATCCCAGACAAATTTTCTGGGGACTAACGATTACCTATAACTTTTAATCATCAATAAATGTAAGGAATTGCTCATGAAAAATACATTTATTAAAAAACTTGTTCTTGTAATTTTTCTTGGAGTTTCTCCAATTATTTCCATTGCTCAGGTTCCTCAAAACAAGTGGATTGCCGTTGGTGATTTACATGACTGGATTTCACCCACAGGAAATGAGATTGAACTTGGTCGAACCGGAGCAACGAGAACACAACAAGACGGCTTGCAGTGGCCCGCTCAGTTCAGATATCAGGATGTAAAAGCAGCCAAGGCCATGTGGATTGCTACAACCAATTATGATGATCCCATTTCCGGGCAGTTTTATAATTACAAAATCGTTCACAATGGTCCTCGTGTTCTGAACAAAGAAAGCGAATTTATGACCGTTTCCGATAAATGGAAACTAATCGGTCGGTTCGACACGCCCATTGTTGTTGTCGATGGTCTGTTGGCATCGGAATTGATCTACAAAGATGAAGTAGACGAAGTTGATGAGACTATGCCCTATGACAGGTTACTTACCACGGTTGTGAACACTTCAATCGGGGTGACGATAAAGCGTAACATTTATGTCTATTCACAGCAAAACCACGGTAACTATTTTATTCATGAATTTATTTTTAAGAATACAGGAATTATTGATCCACAGGGGACGGTGGTTTCAAAAACATTAACGGGAGTCTATTTTCATTGGCAATATCGCTACGCACCTACAATGGAAGCCTGCGCTTACGGGTATTATTGGCTTCCGCAGTCGGTGACCTGGGGACACAGCACGCTTAATGATACCCGTGGTGAAGATCCGAATTCCGGTGATCCTTTTCGCTGCGTCTTTGCCTGGCAGGGCATACACTCCAAGGCAGCTTTTGATAATGTCGGCGGACCCAATGGTGTTGCAGGCGGCGACGGCCGATTGGGGGCAGCCCAGTATGCCGGTACCGTGGTTCTGCATGTTGATAAGTCCGCCACGGACAAATCCGATGATCCTTATCAACCGAAAACAACCGAGCCGGTGCTTTCTGATGACCCAACCATGACCTCAGGTAACAATCAGTTTAATGCCGAGCAAATGGCGCGTGAGTATCAGCGTGTTGCCGCCGGACATCCGGCTCTGCGGCATGTGGATCTCGTTGGTGGTGGCTTTGCCGATCTGCTTAGCGGCGCTTACAATTATGGCAGTAATCCCGGCGGATTTTCCAGCGCCCAGGGTTTCGGGCCTTATGAACTGGCGCCGGGAGATAGTATACGAATCGTAACCGCCGAGGCGGTTGCAGGATTAGGACGACAACAGTGCTATGATATTGGCGCCCGGTGGCTGACCGGAAGCCCGCCCTTTACTTTGCCGGACAATTCCACAACGAGTAATAAAGACGAATATAAGAATGCCTGGGTGTATACCGGCCAAGATTCGCTATTTCAGTCCTTCAACCGGGCTATTGAGACCTTTAATAATAATATGGTCATACCCTTACCTCCTCCGGCGCCTGATCAATTTGAGGTGACCTCAGGGGGTGATCGTATTGCCCTGACCTGGTCTAATAATGCCGAATCCTGGTCGAAATTCAGGGGTTACCGGTTATACCGGGCCATCAATGTTCCCGATACAACCTATGAAATGATTTTTGAATGCGGTCCCGGTACGGCCAATCCGACCATTGTCAATTCCTATGACGATCTGACGCCACAGAGGGGTTTTGATTATTATTACTATATTTCATCTTACGACGACGGCAGCAGCAATGATGTAAAGCCCGGGATTTCGCTGGAAAGCAGTAAATTTCTGACAATGACCAATGAACCGGCTTATTTACGGCGCCCGGCAGGCACCAAATTCGCCGATATGCGCGTTGTGCCTAATCCATACAATGTCAGGGCTAAAGATCTGCAATTCGGAGACAGCGGTCCGGATCGTCTCATGTTTTTAAATATTCCGCCTTTCTGCACCATACGCATTTATACCGAGCGGGGTGATTTAATTAAAACCATAGAACATACCGATGGCAGCGGTGATGAAATATGGAATGCTGTCACATCATCACGCCAGGTCGTGGTCAGCGGACTGTATATTGCCCACGTCGAGGTAACCGAGGATGGCGGGGGCTTTAAAAAAGGCGAATCGCATTTCATGAAATTTATTGTCATACGTTAACAATCAGGTAAAGGGAAAAAAAATGTTAAAACGCACTGTTTCTCTATTGATTCCGATTCTTATAGCCTGGATGATGGTGGGCTGTGAGGATTTCGAGCAAAAAGACTTTCAGGTGGAAGGTATTGATGCCCAGGCCTGCACCATCTTAAATGACACCACGGTAGTGCCCGTTGCTGCGGGAGGTAAGAATATTACACTATACGATCCAACCTGGTTTGGTGAGGCCGTTTACAGCAATGCGAGTCAAATTATTGATGCCCTTAATAGCGATGATTCGGATACCAATGTTGTTCGTCAGTTGATAACAGGCCCCAGTTTGTATAATGCTGTGCTGCCGGTTGATACCAGTTACCTGGCTCTGTCCAGTTCGGCGGGGAACGTGGTGGTATATGCAACCAACTGGGTTATTATCAAACCGGTTCGGCCGAATGGCAGTGTGGTTGCCCCGTCAAGTCTGAATATTATGATGGAATTGGTTTTTGAATGTCCGGATGTTAAATTCAGAGCAGAGTTCAATGATCTGGGTTCTTCCTCGTTGCTTCAAATCATTAAGGGGGAGCAATTCAGCGGTTCAGGAGCCAAATTACTCGTTTTGGGAAACTAATGTATCTACAATCAACATCTGGTAAGTACCAGTTTTTATAAGCGGAGGTTAATAAATTATGAGAAACACTACCATCCTTCTGTTTTTATGTGTTCTGGTTTTGGCCCTGATTTCGCAGGGGACGGCCCAGGTAAAATTAGCCCAGACCGGTTTCCAGTATTTAAGTGTAGGTACCGATGCCCGGGCTACATCCATGGGAGACGCCTTCACCACTGTGGAGGGTACATCCAGCGCCTTATTCTATAATCCGTCGGGTATGGCCTCACAGGCCGGATTCATTGATGTCGCCTTCAATCGCATCAATTGGATTGCCGATATCAATTATAATGCTTTCAGCATTGCTTTCAATCCGGCCGACGGACAATACGGTGTGTTCGGCTTCACGGGCATGCTGGTCGATTACGGAGAAGTGCAGGGCACCATGGTCTGGGGTAACTACGATGGCTTCATCGATACGGAAATTATAGAACCGAAAGCCTATGCCTTCGGTCTCGGTTATGCCAAAAATTTGACCAATAGATTTGCCGTCGGCGGCCAAATTCGTTATGTCGGACAGTACCTCGGCAAGAGCATTATTCCTGAAGAGGGCGTCAAAAAGAACCTGGCCGATGCCCTGGCCTTTGATTTCGGAACCCTTTACCGCACCGGGTTCAAAAGTTTGACCATCGGGATGTCCGTGCGTAATTTCTCCCAGGAAATTAAATATGAAAAGGAAGGCTTCCAGTTACCCCTGACTTTCAAAATGGGTATTTCAATCGATGCCACCGATCTTTTTGATCAGATATCGGAAAGCCATGATCTGATTGTTTCTCTGGATGCCGCCCATCCCCGCTCTTATTCGGAGTATATCAATTTTGGAACGGAATATGTTTTCCTTAAAACCTTTGCCGTAAGACTGGGCTATATTTCCAGCCAGGATGAATATGGTTTTACTGCCGGGTTTGGGATTCAGCAATTTGGCTTTGGGGTGGACTATTCCTATACCCCCTTTGGTGTTTTCGGAAACGTCAATCGTTTTACCATAAGATATGCCATGTAAACCGCAGGTAATCAAACGGATTATATTTAAAAGGAGATATTTACGTGAAAAGATCTTTCGCTTTAACAACCGTCTCATTAGTTATCGCGCTTATCTTCCTGATAAGCTGCGAAAACGACTATCCGGATAGTTTGTGGGACCCCAATTACAACAGTAAGCCAACGCCGGTGATTACCAGCATTGATCCGGCGGACTTTACTTTTTCCGGTATCAGCGTGATTACCCTAACCGGGCAAAATTTTTCGCCCAATACATCGGAAAACCGGGTTTTCTTTAACGGCAGACCCGGAACGGTGCTCTCAGCCAGTGCTACACAACTGCAGGTTAAGGTTCCCGTTTTGATTGCGGACAATATAACCATTGCTGTGCGGGTGGATGGCGCCTATCTGTATGGGTATTTTTCTCCTTACCGTATGATTAATGCGGCTGTTACTTATAAAATGGTGGACGCTTTCGTCAACGGCTTTGCCGTGGAAGTGGATAAGGATGAACGAATCTATTTTCTGGATGCGGCCAGCAGGAATATTGCGCGTATCGCCCATCCGGAAAGCGCCCTGACTGTCTATGGAGAAGCGGGAGCGCCTTTAACTTGCACCGGCATGCGGTTTGGACCGGATGGCGCCCTCTACCACCTGAGAAATAACCGCACTCTGTATCGTATTCCCGCAGGCGGTGGCCCAAGGGTAGTAAATACCAACTTATTTGCCAATAATGTCAGTGATCTGGATTTTGCTCCCAGCGGCGCATTATTTGCCGGTGGAACCGGAGGAACGCTGTTCAGTGTCGATCTAACCAATATGACCGTGCAAACGGTGGCTGACTATTCGGGCTATCGTATCGTAGCCTTACGAGTCTATAATGGAGATCTTTATGTGGCCGCATTCTGGGCCGGAACGGGTGATCCGACCAGTTTCAGTGAAGGCATCTGGAAGCATGCCATTTTAGCCGATAATACCCTCGGCCCGCGTCAGGATGTGTTTAACTGGAAAGGCCTGGTTGGAGCGGATGGACGCGCCATATTAACCATGACGTTTGATGCAGATGGTATCCTGTATGTTGGCTCTGATAAAGGTGTGGCCATCACCATGGTCGATCTGGCAGCGGGCACAACCCAACCCCTATACTCTGAAATTCTTGTTCCGCCGGCTAGCTATATGGTCTGGGGTCCGGGAAAATTCATTTATGTCAATCGCCGCTCCAGTGATCCCGAGCAGCGCAATTTCGTGCGTATCGAAACCACAAAATTCGGTGCGCCCTATTATGGCCGTCAATAAGAAGATTACGATCTGATAAATAGAAAACGAAAATCTTCCATCGCTAAACCAGGAAAGGAGGTAAAAACGACCAATACATGATGTTTGTTTAGTTGGTTTGTAATAGTCACTCATTATTATTAAAGAAAGGACATGTTATGAAGAAACTGTTAGTGTTAACCTCAGTCATTCTTCTCTTTGCAGTATTCAGTTTTGCTCAGGTATGGGTTTATGATTCGGATTTTGTATCGGGTAGAATCGTACACGGTATTACCATTGATCCGGAAGGAAAAATCTGGATTTCATTTTTTGCCCCGACCGATACCCTTGATAATGGTAAAACAGCCTCCGGTCTTTATGTTTACAATGCCGATGGAAGCCCGGCTTCTTTTTCACCGGTTACCCACGGGGAAATTAATGGCGTTCCGGATACATTGAGATACAACAGCCGTGGCACTTCGACCGATAATAATGGTAATATTCTGCACTGCAGTGGTTTCGTTTATCGCATCAATTATCAGACCGGTGAATTTATGAACCGTTATGATTATTTGGATGCAGTCAGTTCCTTAACGGAAGCAGCTGCTGATGATAATGGTTTTATTTATGTAACCCATGTTCTCAGCGCCCGGCCCATTCAGATTCTGAATGAGGACTTCGAATATTACAATAATGTGGTTGATTCGACAAAAAGTATTCAGAGAAGTCTTTTGGTCAGCCCGGATGGCAATGATGTTTATATCGGCACCATTTACGCCGGTGTAAATGGCGTACGCCACTATCAGAGTGTCGACGGTTCCGGTCCCGATGGTGAATATGCTCTGGTTGATACATTTGGAACGGTATTTAAAGAAGGCGTAACTCCCAAAGAAGCCGCCCATAATATGTGGGGTCAGTGCCTTGACTGGGATCGCAATGGACTGATGTGGGTTGGTACTTACTGGGATGTCGGTGTATCAGATTTTTCGGGTTGGTATGCGTTGGATCCCACCCAGAATTGGGGGATTGTGGATACAGTCGGACGCGGCGTACCATTTGTACTCGGTGTAAGACCTGAGGGTGGAACCTATAATGCTCCGCGGAATGCCGCCTGGAGCCTCGACGGAAAGACGATGTACACCGGTGATTTTGATGGTCAGGTCGTTAAAAAATGGACCAATGAAAATCCCAAAGGCACGGGTTCACCAATCATCGGCCTTGAGGAGCTGGTAGTATCTCTTCGCGGTTCTGACGGCAGACCGGTTGTTTTGGTTAATTTTGATCTGAAACAGAATTATCCCAATCCGTTTAACCCCAAAACCAGGATTCCTTTTGATATTAATGAGCAGGTTCATGTGAAGCTGGTGGTTTATGATGTCAACGGCCGCCTGGTACAGACGCTGGTTGATCAGCAGTTAATGCCGAAACGCTATGAATATGAATTTGACGGCTCTAATCTGGCTTCCGGTACCTATTTTTATCAATTGCATGTTAATGGTGTCTTTGTCACCAAACAGATGCTGCTGATTAAATAATCAGTGGGGCTATATCAAAGCCGGCGGAGTATTGCCGGCTTTTTTTTACCTTTTTTCATCCGGATTTCACGAATTTCTATTCAGACTGATCGATGGTAAATGAACGTATCTATTACCATTTGTCGCATAAGCTGAGCAAGGGAAAAGCAGCGGGTGTAACACCCGGGGCCGGTTTAGGTTTTAGCCAAACCCGGTATTGGGTTGGGCGCGAGATAAATCCCGCCGTGCGTTTGGCCGTGCTTCGACGCCCGTCTGGCCAGCCGGACAGGAGCTCAGCATGACGATAGGTGGGGGGTGCGAAATGAATTTTGCGTTACGTTTAATCAGTATTTGTTTAAAAATGATTGGAGTGGGTTAAAATGAGAAAAATATCACGTTGGGTTTTTCTCGCCATTTTGGCTCTGGCTATGGCCGTTATGGCCGGAACGACCGGAAAGATTGCCGGTACCGTGTTTGATTCGGAAACAGGAGAACCCCTGATCGGGGTTAATGTTTTCCTGGAAGGGACTTCCCTCGGTGCGGCAACCGATGAAAACGGTTCCTATTTTATTCTGCAGGTACCGCCGGGTTCCTATACCATGAAAGTGAATTATGTGGGGTATGCGGATCATGAGATCAAAAACGTGCGGGTGCAAATCGATTTAACGACGGTTATGGATATCAGCCTGAGGCAGGATATTATGGTGGGAGAAACCGTTGTGGTGATAGCCGAGCGACCCATTGTTCAGCAGGATGTGGCCAACAGTCAGATGAATATCGAAGCGGCAAGCATTCAGTCCATGCCCATTCCCACGGTGCGTCAGGTGTTGTCTTTGCAGGCCGGTATTCGTGAGGGCAGTGAGGGCGTTATCATCCGCGGCGGCAGCGCCGCTCAAACCGTTTTTATGGTCGATGGCTTGTCCCAAAATGATGAACGTGCCAATATCCCTTACACCGCCGTGTCTTTGAGTTCCGTTGAGGAAATACAGATCAATACCGGTGGATTCAATGCCGAATATGGTCAGGCCCGATCCGGAGTGGTCAATGTGATCACCAAAGAAGGACCACGCAACCGCTATACGGCTACCATGGCCATAACCTACCGCCCAGCCGGACCAAAGAATTTTGGCATGTCGGTTTATGATCCCTATTCCTTTTTTAACCGTCCTTATATGGATCCGGCGGTTTGCTGGGTTGGTACACAAAACGGCGATTGGGATGAATATACCAAGAATCAATATCCCAGTTTCGAGGGTTGGAATGCCGTCGCCAATCGCACCTTGCAGGACGGTGATCCAAGCAACGATCTGACTCCTGAAGCAGCACAACGTATCTACACCTGGGAGCGGCGGCGTCAGGGCGATATCAAGAAACCCGACTATGTCTTCGATATCGGCTTCGGCGGTCCGGTTCCGTTGATCGCTCAGCCCCTGGGCAATCTGCGCTTCTATTTATCCTATTTTCAGGAGCGCGACATGTTCGTCTATCCCTTATCACGGGCTAGTTATGGCAATAATCATTTTCAGTTGAAACTGACCTCCGATATTTCCCCGGCTATGAAGCTGATGGTTACGCAACTGTACGGTGAAATTCATTCCGTTTCCCCTTACGATTGGACCACTACACCGACCGGCCGCGTGCTGCGCTCGCAATCGGAGATCGCCGATTTAACCAGTGATTCGAACCGCGGAATGAGTATCCCCTATATGCCTGGATATTTTAGTCCCAGTTCGGTTTATCGCAATATCGTGGGCATTAAGCTGACCCACTCTCTGAGTCCGAGAACCTTTTACGAAACCAGTTTACAATACAAAACCAACAAGTATCACACCTTTCAAACACAGGGCCGTGATACCAGCCGCATTTATGAGATGGTACCGGGATATTTTGTGGATGAAGCGCCCTATGGTTACAGCCTTCAGGGTAGAACCGGTCTGGGTGGAACTCATCTGGGCGGATGGATGAACCTGGGCCGCGATGACAGCCGAAATTCAACCTATACTTTCCGTACCGACCTAACCAGTCAGATCAATCCTAAAAACCAGTTAAAAACGGGAATGGAATTCGTTTACAACGATTATGAAATTCGATCCTACACGATAGGATCACTGAATACATGGAACCGCACCATGGTATACGATATATTCCCTTATCGTCTTGGTCTGTATGCTTACGATAAAATCGAATTTGAGGGTTTTATAGCCAATCTCAGCTTGCGTATGGATTATTCCAATGCCAACAAGGAATTCTATAATCTGGATGATTATGACCGCTTATATGGGGCGGGATACGGGAACGACATGGAACAAACTGCCGAAACAAAGCTCTCCAAAGGGATGCTGACCCTGAGTCCACGCCTGGGGATTTCACACCCCATTACCGAGAACTCCAAAATATATTTTAATTACGGACATTATCGTCAGGAACCGGAATCATCCTTTCGTTTCCGTTTACAGAGAGAGTCCAATGGACTGGTTACCTTCATTGGTAATCCCAATCTTAAACCGGAAAAAACAGTAGCCTATGAATTAGGCTACGAGCATAATCTTTTCAATATGTTTTTATTCAAAACCGCCGCGTACTATAAAGACGTGACTAATCAGACCGGGTGGATTTTCTACCGCAATTTCAACAATACGGTGCAATACAACCGGGCAGCCAATAACAACTATGCTGATATTCGTGGTCTGGAACTGACCCTGACCAAACGGGTTGGCACCTGGGTGACCGGATTTGTCAATTATACCTATGAAGTGATCACATCGGGATTTTTTGGTCTGAGACAATACAACGAAGACCCGCTCAAACAGCGTGACTATCTGGCCCAAAATCCCTATCAATCCAAGCCTCGTCCAAGGCCTTATGCCCGGGCCAATATCTCATTCCATACTCCGGCTGACTTTGGTCCGCAGATTCTGTTTTTTAATCCACTGGGCAACTGGACGTTAAACGTATTAGCCGACTGGCGGACGGGCGCCTATGAAACGTATAATCCCAGAAACATTCCCGGGATAGTCGATGATGTGCAATGGCGCGACTGGCATAACATGGATTTGCGCCTGACCAGGTCGTTCAATTGGAACCGTTACACTTTTCAATTCTATATGGACATAACCAATTTGTATGACCATAAATATATGAGTTATGCCGGTTTTTCCAGTTATAATGATGATTACCGGCCCTATCTCGTCTCTCTGAATTTCCCCTGGGAAGAAGGGGATGAAAAGGGCAATGACCGTATCGGCGATTATCGTCCGGTGGGTGTGGCTTATGATCCTTTGGAGCTCAACCCTGATAATGATCCGGAGATTTCGAAACGCAATGCCGAACGTAAGAAAAAGAAATCCTATATCGATAATCCCGATATTACCTCGCTTACTTTTCTGAATCCGCGCGATTTCAGATTTGGAATACGTATTAATTTTTAGGCAGGGCATGACTAATGAATAACTCGAAAAAGAAAAGATTCTCACTGGTTTTATTGACGATTATCATCCTTTTCGCCGGAATGCTGATCGAGCACGTACCTCTGTTCGGCCAGGTTCAGTCCACGGAACGGCGGTATGTGCGGGTGGGTACCTATCAAAATCACTACTCGGCCTATGGTTCGGAAAGGGCCTGGAATAACAGTTACTACGAGGGTCAGATTTGGCCGGCTGATTACGCCCTGCAGGATAATGCCGTGATCAAAAGAAGCTGGCTGGCCTGTAATGACTTTACAGACGCCAAAGGGAATCATTGGGATAAGTATGGTGTGTACTTCGCTGCCGATTATGCCGGTAATTCTCTTTTTCCGGTTAAGCTTACCCAATCGGCAAAGTTTGAAACGCCCAATGTTTTTGTAGATGGTGATAATATTTCCGCTCCTTATCTGACCGATGTTGACGAAATAAACCCCAATCAGATCGCGGATCGTATTATCACCAATGTGGTTAATACTTCCATGGGATTAACCATGACCCGCCGTATTTATATCTTCAGCCAGCAACACCATGATGATTACCATGTCAAGGAGTATATCTTCAAGAATACCGGTAATGTCGATTATGAAGATGACATCGAGCTTACCGCCGACCTGAAGGGCGTCTATATCAGCTGGGGCATCCGCTACAGTGTGTGCCGCGAAGGGGCCAATTATATTGACCGGGCACAAAGCTGGGGCTTGCATACCTGGGTTACCCGCCGCGGTGAAAATTATGCGACTATGGCCGGGACGTCACTGACAGAGTCCACTCCCATTGCCAATTTGGACTGGCTCAGAGCTGGTTTCGCCTGGACCGGACAAAATCAAAACAACTCCTTCGACAATCTGGGCGGGCCGGATAAAGACCGGACTGGCCGCCTGACCGCTCCGCAGCACGCCGGTGTGGTGACCCTGCATGTGGACAGGAGTGTTACGGATAAATCGGATGATGTCAACCAACCCCATATCCTGGGTTGGCATGCCGGGGATACTTATCCCGGTTTAGGTGATATGCGTGACGTAACCCCCATGATTCAACTCTATGAGATGTTAAGCGGGACACCGTTCCAGGGAAAAGGCGGCAACAACCGCTTCTATGAAACCTATATTTCAACCAACCGCGATCCCTGGACCGTGCATAATGACGGTGGCGGAACCAATTTGTGGATCTCCTACGGTCCCTTTGATATTCCCCATGGTGACAGTATCCGCATTGTGGAGGCTGAAGGGGTTAATGGTCTGAACCGAACCATGTGTGAGCTGATCGGAAAACGCTGGAAACAGGCCTTCGACAATCCCGGTGACAGCGGTCCCTTTGACATGCCGGATGGCTCGACGGTCAGTGATAAGGATGTTTTCAAAAACGCCTGGTTCGATACCGGGAAAGATTCGATTATGCTGGTTTTCAGCCGGGCCAAACGGAATTTTGACAGCGGCTTTAATATTCCGCAACCGCCGCAACCGCCGCAAATTTTTGAGGTCAAATCGGGTGGAGACCGTATTGCCTTATCCTGGAGTGCCAGTGAGTCGGAAAACGATCCGGATTTTGGCGGATACCGGATTTTCCGCGCCATCGCCAAGTACGACACAACCTATAATGAAATATTTGCCTGCGGGAAAGGAACGCCCAATCCCCTGGTTAATTATTTTGAGGATGTCACACCGGTACGGGGATTTTCTTACTACTATTACATCCTGGCTTTCAATGATGGAAGTAGAAATACCGATGGAGTACCCAATCCACCCGGTGAATTGCAGAGTAACCGGTTTTATACGCGAACGACCAAGCCGGCTTTCCTGCAACGCAAAGCAGGCGAACGTTTAGCGGATATTCGTATCGTGC
>Ga0209498_1001249_pt1 | contig 15624 bp, 11 predicted proteins | sample WalLakDeSediment_FD_184131 | JGI IMG/M metagenome (GOLD analysis project Ga0209498, IMG submission 184131) | Lake sediment microbial communities from Walker lake, Nevada to study Microbial Dark Matter (Phase II) - Walker Lake 11/02/13 Deep... | ecosystem: Environmental > Aquatic > Freshwater >... | reverse complement strand
GCGCACGTCATCTGCCAAGCGGTGCAGCGTGGCAGGAACCGGACCGCGCAGCGAAATCTCAATGGGTGGAGCGTGGGAGGCGGCGTTGGCCGTTAGCTCCTCGATCATCAGCCGCACGCCGGGAGCCCAGATCTGCCGTTCCAACTCCGCCAGGACCTCGCCGGTCGATCTCGTCCGGTCCCCGGCGTCGCTCAACTTGACCGTGATGCTTCCCATGTCGGCCGTGGCCATCTCCGCACCCGCCCCCAAAGCCAGCGGGCCGGCTGAACCCGTGGCACTGGTGACATAGCGCGCCTCGGGCATCGCCGCCGCTAGGGAGGCAATTGCCCGTACGACCTCATCGGTCCGCTCGAACGAGGTCCCGGGCGGCATCTGAACGGTGATCACGAACTCGCCCCGGTCGAGGCGCGGCGCGAACTCACCGCCGGTGCGGACCACGGCTTGATAGGTAAGCGTGGCGCACAGCAACAGCAGCAGCGCAACCTGCCAGCGATTGTTGATCGTCCAGGCCAACAGGGCCCCGTAGGCCCGCCCAGGCAGCTGGACGCCGAGTCGGGCGCCGACGCCTTTGTCCGTCCGTGGCCGCAGCAGCACGGCGGCGGCCGCGGGCACGAACGTCACCACGACCGGTACCGAAAGCAGCAGCGCCAACCCGATGCTCAGCACGAGCTGGCCAAACAGCACGCCCGTGACCCCGGGCGCCAGACCGACGGCAGCCAGGCCGATAAGACTTGTCAAGGTACAGACCACAACCGGGCCGAGCGCGCCGGCCGCCCCGGCGGCCGCTGCCTTCGGCTGGGGCTCGCCCTCGGCAAGCCGGTGACGAATGGCGTCAATCACCCAGATGGCGTTGCCGGCCACGAGACCGACAGCTAAGGCCAGACCGCCAAGGGTCATCAGGTTCAGGGATAGGCCCAACGTATACAATAGGCTTAGCGTCGCAGCTAGCGCTAGGGCCACGGTCGCCACGGCGACAAGGGCGGAGCCGGCGCTGAGCAGCGATACGAGCAGCATGATCGCCGCACCGGCCGACGCCATCAGCCCGGCGTAAAGCACCTCGTGCGTGGACCGCACGGCGAACTCCGCCCGGTTGAGCGTGATGTCGAAGGTCAGCCCCGGCGGCAACAGGGGACGCAAGGCCGGCAGCTCGGCCAAGACCAGCTCGACAACCTGCGCCGGGTGGGCCCTGGCGGTCAGGTGAACGCTCAGGACCACGCCTTCCTCGCCGTTGATGCCCGCAGTGGTGCGGCCGGCAGCCGGCTTGATCGCAACCTGCGCCAACTCCCCGAGTCGGATGGGCACGGGGTGCGTCTCCGAGCCGATCTGCGCATAGCGCAGACCGACGACCAGGTTGCGCAGGTCATCAAGCTCCTCCGGCCGGTCGATTGAACGCACGGCCACCTCGCGGCCCATCTCAAGAACGTGCCCCGCCGGCAGGTTGATCGCCAGCGAGCTAAGCGCCACCCGAAGCTGGGTCCAGCTGATCCCCGCCTCGGCCAGCGCGACCGGGTTGACTTCGATGGCCACTTCGAGCTCCGAGCCACCCGTGACGCCCACGAAGGCCACTCCGGGCAAGCGCTCCAGACGCTCGCGCGCCGCGGCATCCACCCGTTCGCGAACTTCGGCGGCATCAGCGAAGCCTGTGATGCCAATCGACATCACAGGGATCAGCGCCGGATCGTATCTTGCGATCAACGGCGCCTCACTCCCGGCGGGCAGCGACCGGCGGAGCTGGTCGACTTGGCCTCGCAACTCCAGCAAAGCCAGCTCGGCGGATGTGCCGCGGACGAAATCGACGGTGACGATACTAAGACCGGTCTGCGAGGTGGAACTGACCCGCCAGACCCGCGGCATGGTCGCAAGAGCTTGCTCCAGGGGCCGGCTGATTTGAGCCTCGACTTGGGCGGGTGTCGCGGTTGGGTAGCGAACCATCACGGCGACCGAGGGCAAGCCCAAGTCCGGCAACAACTGGACCGGAAGGTGCAGGAAGGAGAGTGCGCCGAGCGACAGGACCACTATCACGCCCATGAGGACGGTGACGCGGCGGCGTACCGCAAGCTCGCTCACCCGCATGATCTGCCCCCCGAAAAGGCTCGGCTCTGACTCTTGTTCTCTGCAGGGGGGCCTTGCCCCTGTCTGGTAATCCGCGAGGTGTCGGCGGTAATCCTCAAATCAGGACGAGCGCAGCCTGATCAGGCAGTCCAAAGCGACCAACCTGCCATCGCTGGTGGCCGCAAGCGGGTTGATGTCGAGTTCCTCCAGGTCTTCGTGCTCCACCGCCAGCCGCGCCGCTGCCAGCAGCACTCCGGCCAGTTTATCCTGATCGACGGGGCGCCGTCCGCGGGCACCGGCGATCACCGCGTGACCGCGGATCGAGCGGATCATCTCCAGGGCATCGACGAGCTCAAGAGGCGTCACACCAAAGGCGACATCCTGGAGCACCTCCACGAAGATGCCGCCAAGGCCAAAGGCGACCACGGGGCCGAACTGCGGGTCACGGACGACGCCGCAGAAGAGCTCCTGCTCTACCTCTACCTGCTCGGCAACCAGGACGCCCTCGATTCGGGCCGTGGGCTGGTGGGCCCGGACGGATGCGAGGATCTCCGCGTAAGCCTCAGCCGCCGCCTCGGGGCTCCTGACGCCCAAACGCACCCCGCCCGCCTCGGTCTTGTGCGGCACATCCGGGCTGACCACCTTGAGGACCACGGGGCACCCGATCGCCTCGGCCCGCTCGGCCGCAGCCGTAGCGCTCGTGGCCAGCCCTTGCCGGGGGATCTCGATTCCGTAACTGGCCAGCTTAGCCTGAGCCTCGTGCTCCAGAAGATAGCGAACGTCAGACACGAGATACACCTCCCCAAGGCGCCAGGCCCCGGGCCTGGCGGAAACGACCGTACTCGAGCAGCTTGGCTATGGTCCAGGCGGCCCGGGCCGGCTCGTTGAAGCAGGCAATCCGGTGATCCCGGAGAATCGCGGCCCCGGCGGCAAACGCCCGGTCAGAGGCGATCCAGGGAACCGCCACCGGTTTGGCCCAGCCCGCAGCCTCAGCCGCGACCTGCCGGGCAAACAGTTCCGGCTCGATTTCGGATGGACCAAGCAGCAGCAGGACGTCAACATTGGGATCGCGGGCCACCTCAGCGCCGGACCGCGTATACAGGGTCATGTCATCGAAGATCGCTCCGGTCAGGTCGACCGGATTGCGCGGGGTCGCAAACGGCGGCAAAAAGGCCTTTAGCCGCTCCTCCGTCTCCTGGTCCAAGGTCGTCAGCTTTAGGCCGTGCTCCTCGCAGGCATCAGCCATGGCCACCCCCGCGGCGCCGGGGCCGGACACGACGCCGATGCGATTACCGGCTGGCACGCCGATGTTCGCAACGCCGACCGTCAGGTCGACCTGCTCGGTCAGGCTCTCGCACCAGAAGGCACCGGCCTGGCGCGCCGCAGCCCGGAAAACGTGGGCCTCGCCCGACAGCGCCGCCGTGTGCGACGCGGCGGCCCGGGCGCCCGTCTCGCTGCGCCCCGCCTTCCAGAGGATCACCGGCTTGCGGCGGCAGGTCTCCTTGAGGACGGCGAAGAACCGGCGGCCATCGGTAACCCCCTCAAGATACAGGGTGATGAAATCGATCCGTTCATCCTGGCCCATGTAGGCCAGAAAGTCGGTGGCGTCCAGGTCGCCGGCGTTGCCGATGCTCGCGGTCTTGTCAAAGTACACCCCGCGCTCGGCCGCCAGAAGTGCTTGGGACCAGGCCATGGAACCACTCTGGCAAATGAGGCCGCCCCGGCCCGGGACCAACGGCACACCCGCGCGGTACGTCAGCCGAGAGCCCACCGAGGCCAGCCCAAAGCAGTTCGGTCCCATGAAGCGCATCCCGTAGCCGCGTGTGATCTCGAGCAGGCGGCGTTGCAACTCGGCGCCTTCGTCACCCAACTCGGCGAAGCCGCCCGTGAAGATGACCATGGCCTGGGCGCCCTTTTCGCCGCACTGGCGGGCCACATCGAGAACCGCCTTGGCCGGCACCCCGACCAGGGCCAGGTCCAAAGGCCCCGGTATATCGGTCACGCTCGCGAAGACAGGCCAGCCGAGCAACTCGTCCAACCGCGGGTTGATAGGATAGACGGGACCGGCGAACCCGGATTCGCGCAGCCCCTTGACGATGCCGTAGTTGAAATGCGTTTCGCGGGCGCTGGCGCCGACGACGGCGACCGAGCGCGGGTAGAACATGGTTTCCAGCGTTTCCAAGAACGACAGGTGAATCAGCTCCTCCCGGCGTTGTCGCGGTCCCTTGGCCTCGCCACCGGGACCCGGGCCGCGCTCAGCGCCCTAACAGCACCCGGCCCGCCTTGACACCGGTCGGCATGTTGTCCCTAACGGCAAGCTCCCCATGCACAAAGACTGCCTTGATCCCGGCCGGCGGCATCGTCGGTTGAGCCGCCGTCGCCCGGTCGTTGATCTCCTCGGGATCGAAGACGACAAGATCGGCGCACAGGCCGCCCTTGATCAGGCCCCGATCGGTCAGACCAAGCTTGGCTGCGGGTACCGCCGCGAGCTTACGGACCGCCTCCGCCAGCGAGAACAAGCCCACATCGCGCCGGTAATGCCCGGCCACCCTGGGGAAACTCCCGTAGTGACGCGGGTGCAAGGGCAGCGAACCCAGCGGTGCGCCGTCCAAGGCGAAGGCATCGGTGCCGACCATGCTCAGCGGGTGGGCCAGCACGGTCCGGACATCCGCCTCGTCCATCCGGGCTGCAACCTTGACCCTCAGCTCGGTCTCGATCAGCAGTTCACAGCACCAATCGAGCGGATCAGCTCCGGCCTGCGCGGCGGCATCGCCGATGCTTTGGCCCTCAAGCTCGGGCCGACCGGGGACCTCGATCAGCAGGTAGTTCTGGGGCGTCGCCAAGATGCTGCCGCTCGCCTTGCCCAGGCGACGGCGCAGCGTGTCGCGCTCATCCTCCGACTGCAACTTGGCGATGACCTTTTCCGTCGCCAACGAGCGCCACTGGCGCGCCAGCCCGTCGCGGAGCATGTAGACCTGAGCATAATCGTAGGGATACACATCGCAGTTGATGTCGATGCCGTCGGCTCTGGCCTGCTCCATCAACGCCAGGCTCTGGCGCACCAGGCCGAAGTTGTCGGGGCCGATGCTCTTGTGGTGTGATACCTGGACCTTGACCCCGGTCTGCCGCCCGATGTCGATGACCTCCTCGACCGCCGCCAGCATGTCGGCCGACTCGCTCTTGATGTGCGATGTGTAGATGCCGCCATACGGCGCAAGCTCGGCACAGATCGCGCCAATCTCGGCGGTGTCGGCGTGGCCGCCCGGCAGATAGCTGCGTCCGGTGGACAGGCCGCGGCAGCCGTCAGCCAGAGCCTGGCGCAGGAGCGCGCGCATCGCGGCAATCTCCTCGGGAGTGGCCGCACGCTTGCGGGTACCGACAACATGGGCCCGAAGCAGGCTCTGGCCCATGATCGGGTAGAGGTTGGTGCCCGTACCCAGCTTGGTCAGGTGCTCCGCGTACTCGGCGAAAGAATGCCACGTAAACCGCAATTCTTTGCCGGTGATGCCGCACAGGCTGCGCAGCAGGTTTCGCAGCACACCCCGGGCGGTCTCGTCCTTGACGGGCGCCAGAGACCAACCGCAGCTGCCGGCGACCTCTGTCGTAATCCCCTGCACCAGCGAGCTTTCAGCGCGGCTGTGCACCGGCAGCGTCAGGTCGGAATGTGAATGGATGTCGATGAACCCGGGAGCGACCGCCAGTCCGGTGGCATCGAGCACCCGGCCCGGCGCAGGCATCTCTCCATCTTCGATGGAGCCCGTCTTGACGATGATCCCGTCAAGAATCCCGATGTCCCCCTGGTAGGCGGGATCACCGCTGCCGTCGTACACCTGACCGCCCTTGATCACCCAGCTCAGCATGCTAGCTCTCACCCCACATACAAGTAATGATGGCCGAGCGGCGGCTCCGGTGCCACCTCCGTCAGATCGGCGGCGAAACCCAGACCCAGGCGAGCCAAGAAGTACAGCCCGCATGCCGTGCGCTCCTGCGGACCGTCGTTGGGCCAGAGGTGCGTCCGAACCCGTCCCAACTGCGCGCGGGCGGTCGCCGCCCGCTGCCGTGCTACCTGCCAAGCCTTGCGGCGCAGCCATCTCGTCTCCCGTCGCACCCGCCGCCGGTTCTGCTCGGCCAGCTTGCCGAGAACCTCGTCGACCCGGCCCGCCGCCGCCAACACCGGCCCGTAGGCCTCATCGATCCGGACGTCAAGCTCATCGAACGTGCGCTCCACGCTCAACTCATCGTGAGCGCGCACCGCAGCCTCCTCGGCCGCCTCCAGCGCCGCCGGCAGGTCCGGCTCGACCAGACCCTGCTTGCGCAGCATATGAGCCACGGCCGGCTCCACCACGGTGTAGCTGGGCCGCGGCCAGATCACGGGCATGGTCAGACCAACCGTGCGATAGCACCCGCCCAGTGCGGCGTAATAGGCAATCTCGCCGGGGCCGGCCATGTAGGCTACGGTCGGCAACATGTGGTCCTGGAACAGCGGCCTTGTCACGACACTGCCGCTGAAACGCTCCGGGTCCGCCGCCGCTAGCTCGCAGAGCTGGCTTGGCGCCCACTGGTCGCCGACCGCATCGCGCAGGCCAAATCCGGCAGCCGTACGAATGAGGGCGCGGCGCGGCCCGCCGGGCCCTTCCGGGTAGAAGAACACGTGGGCGTCAGACGTCCCCGGGTCGAGCTGCGGCGCGAAGCCCAACTGGCCGACCGAAGCCAGGCCCTGCGCGAGCGCCGAGGCCAGCGCGGCTTGATTGGTCAGCGCCGCGACGACGCCGGGCGCGGCCAGACGGCGCAGCGCCGGCTCCATCGGGTCCAGTATCACCAGCCCCTGCGGGCCAAAGATGGCCGCGAGCAGTCGACAGAACCACTCGCCCAGGGTACCGGCCTCCCTACCCGTGGCGGCGGCCATCTCCAGTACCCCAGCGGCAACCCGACCGGCGGGCAGTGAAGCACCCAAATCGCTCAGGACGGCCTCGCGGGATCGGCCGGCCAGCGAAACCGCACCGACCGACAGCCCTTCGGCCGGGCTGGACGGCTGGAAGCGTAACCGTTGCCAGGTTTCCGCCGAATTCAGGACCCAGGCGTGGTCCGCCTCGGCCAAATCGTGGTCCTCAGTGGCCGCCCAAAAGACCGGCACTACCGGTCGCTCGAGCTCTACCGCCAAGCGCCGCGCCAGTGCGATCGCCCCGGCGGCCTTGTAGATGGCGTAGGCTGGACCGGTGAGCAACCCCGCCTGCTGTCCGGCGACGACGGCCAAAGCGCCGGGCTCGGCCAGACGCCCCGCTGCCGCCAAGGCGGGCGCGGGCGCCCCGATGCGGCGGTTATAGCCAACCAAGCTTGCCGCGAGCGCCTGCCGGTCTCCGCGATAGCCCGTGGCGAGCTTCTCGGCCCGGGCGCTGGCTCCCGCCACGGTCGGCGGATGGTCGAACAAGCCTCGCAGAGGCGCGTCCGGCTGACCGGCCGCGAAGCTTGTGATGTAGCTCTCATACAGCGGGCCCCCGGCGAGAAAGGGGGCCGTCCGCACAGCCAAAGTCAATTCGCGATGCTCCCTCCGTGCGTGCGCGTGTTAAGCAGGATGCGGGCCTAGCCGGGCCCCACCTGGTCGAAAACTCGGATCTGTCCCGGGTGCTCGGCGCTGACCCGGCCGATAACGGCGCGGCACATCGCGCCGTGCTTGGCGAGAGCCTGGAGAAGCTGGTGGCATCGCTCGGCCGCGACAGCAATCACTAAGCCGCCCGATGTGTTGGCGTCGGTAAGGATGGCGCGCAGCTCCTCGGTGACGCCGTCCCCGAAGAGCACGGCGTCCTCGCACTCCAGATGCTGCCGGTTGGCGACGCTGCCGCCGGGCAGGGCCCCCTGGGCCAGCGCCGATAGGGTCGGCGCGAGCAGCGGGATGGAGCCCGCCCAGATTTCGATGCCAACCTCACTGGCCCGAGCCATTTCCCAGAGATGACCAAGAAGGCCAAAGCCGGTCACATCAGTGGCGGCGCGCGCTCCGACCTCGATCATCGCCTCGGCCCCGGACCGGTTGAGCGTCGCCATGAGCTCAGTGACCTCGTAGGCGGCCGCCGCGTCGAGCAGGCCGCGCTTGATCGCGGTGGTCACGATCCCGACCCCGATCGGCTTGGTGAGGACCAGAACATCGCCCGGCCGGGCCCCGGCGTTGGTCACCACCCGTGCGGGATGAACGATGCCCGTCACCGCCAGGCCGTACTTGGGCTCGGCGTCATGAACCGAGTGTCCCCCGAGCAGCACGGCACCGGCCTCGCGAATCTTCTCAAGCCCGCCCTGCAGCACGGCGGCGGCGATTGCCAGGTCAAGCCGCCCCACGGGGAAGTTGAGCAAGTTGAGAGCGGTCAGCGGCCTTGCGCCCATCGCGTATAAGTCACTGAGCGCGTTGGCCGCGGCCACGCGGCCCCAATCGTACGGGTCATCGACCACCGGCGTGAAGTAGTCCACCGACTGCACCAAAGCAAGCTCATCCGTCAGACGGTAGACTCCAGCATCATCGAAGGTCCCGGCCCCGACGAGCACCCGCGGGTCATCGGCCGTGGCTGGAGGCAGATGGCGCAGGACCTGCGCCAGATCGGCTGGGCCGATCTTGCAGCCTCAGCCCGCTTTGGTGGACAGCGAGGTCATCTTGGGCCACTCGGCGTCCTTGTCTGCCATGGGCTAGCTCACCTCCCCTGGGGACACGAGTACGAGCCGGAGCGCGTCGCGGATCACGGTTGCGTCACTTGACGATAGCGTGCGGGGGTCAAGACACAGCCGGTCGGATTCGATGCGCCCGATGACCGGCACGGGGCAGGCACGGAGGCGTGCGGCCAAAGCGTTGGCGCCCATGGCGGCAGGCGTCAGGGCGACCAGCCAGGTCGGCAGCTCACGCGCCGGGAAAGAGCCGCCACCGATGGCCGAGGCGCCACGGACAACCTCCACCCGGGCGGCATCACCAAGTACGGCCACAAGATCCGCCGCCAGATGCCGCGCCTCAGACTCAAGGCAGTCGAGCGGCCGGCATATCGCACCGAGAACCGGAATGGCGCGGGCGAGAGCCAGGGGGTCGGGCCCGTAGCGCAGGTAGAGGTCCAGCGTTGCCTGCAGGGCCGCAATGGTCAGCTTGTCGAGACGCAGAACGCGCGCCAGCGGGTTACGCCTGGCCCGGCTCAGCAGCGCCGCCGAGCCGAGGATGATGCCGGCCTGGGGCCCGCCCAGCAGCTTGTCCCCGCTGGCCGTGACCACGTCGGGGCCTACGGCCGTGAGCTGGCGGAGGGTCGGCTCGCCTGGGAGGCCGGCCCCCGCAAAGTCAAAGGCCGCGCCCGAGCCGAGGTCGTACATCACGGGGAGCGCGTGGCGCCTACCTAGCTCCACCAGGTCCTCGAGGCCAACCTCAGCAGTGAAACCTTGGATCCGGTAGTTTGACGGGTGGACCTTAAGCAATAAGCCGGCCTCCGGACCGATGGCCGCCTCGTAGTCGCGCAGGTGGGTCCGGTTGGTCGTGCCCACCTCGACGAGGCGGCAGCCGCTCTGGACCATGATCTCCGGAATCCTGAAGGAACCGCCGATCTCCACCAGCTCACCGCGGGAGACGATAACCTCACGCCCGGCGGCGATGGTGTTGAGCATCAGTAGGACCGCACCGGCATTGTTGTTGACGGCGAAGGCGTCGGGGGCCCCGGTCAGTTGGACTAGCTTGGACGTGAGGTGGTCGTGGCGCGATCCCCGCTCGCCGGTCGCAAGGTCAAACTCAAGATTGGTCGGACGGCTGGCCGCCTCGGCGACCGCGGCGACGGCCTCGGGCGCCAAGAGAGCCCGGCCGAGGTTGGTGTGCAGGACGATGCCGGTGCCGTTGACCACGCGGCGCAGGCTCGGCCCGCCCCGCTCGAGAGCTAGCTCGCCGGTGCGCACGACCACCTGACGGAGAAGGTCGGCGGTATCCGGCAGCGCCCCGGAGGGTCCCGCGCCACCCGGGGAGGAGCCGGTGGACGCAGCGTCGGCGGGCGCCAACAGCTGCTCACGCAGCTCGGCCACCGCGTCCTGAACCGCGCGGACCACCACATCGCGCGGCAACTCCTCGAGCAGTGCCACGAGCGCCGGCTCGGACAGGACGGTGGACACCGCCGGCAGTCGGCGCAGGTTGTCCGTCACGATAACCACCTCTACCCTAGGATACCTCACACCAGCCCGGTCCTTCGTCTGCGCCCCCGGAGCCGCAGCCTCGGCCCGCCGGCGGACGACCGCGGCGCGGGCCGGTTGATCGCTGTCTAACTGGTCTTACGTAGCCGGCTCATGCAGCCAAGAATCTAGTCGTTATCGCCGCCCGCGGCAACGGCTGTCTCAACCTGGGGGGCCAGAGCCCGGAGCGTGCCCGGCAGGCGACTGACGAACAGCAACGAAACCGCGGCCACCGCCGCGCCGAACGCGAACGTCGCCGAATGCCCGAAACTGGTCCACAGATAGCCGGAAAGCACCGGCACGGTGACCCCGGTGATGTGGTTGATGGTGCTCCCCAACGCCAGCGAGGGCGGCACATCGCCCTTGAGGGCGATCTTGTCGAGGTAGGTCGCCTGCGCCACATCGAAGCCGTGGAAGAAGTTGTCGATGATGTAGAGCGCATAGAGGATCAAAGGAACCCGCACGAAGGCGTAGCCCAGGAAAATCGTGATAACTGCGATGTGCGAGATAGTCAGCATCCGACCCTCGCCAAGCCGGTCGACCCAACCGCCACACATCGACCGCGTCAGGACCGCGACAACGTTGCTGAGGAACATGATCGCGGCGATGGTCCGGACCGGTGTCCCGTACACCTGGACTAACGCGAAGACGGCAAACGTCGTCACAATCTGCCGGCGGCTCGAGCCGAGAAAGGTCAAGGCGTAATACAGCCAATAGCGCCGCCGGCACACGAAGCTGCGCGGCCGCTCGGCGCCAACGGTACGCGGCAGTACCAGCATGGTGAACACCCCGCCCATCACCACCACGGCGCCGACCAAGAACAACTGCCGGTAGTTGAGCCAATTGGCCGTCAAGTAGACGAAACCCATAGCCAACAGGTACGCCAGCGCGGCGGCGCTATTGAGCTCGCCGAGGCGCCTGGCTTTCTGGCCGGTTCCGGCCAGGTTGAGGACCTGAGCCGACTGCAACGGGAAGAACAGGTGGAAACCGACACTATAGACCGTCGTCGCGAGCACCAAGGAGACCATGTCGTTGGCTCCGGCGTAGAGGCCGAGGCCCGCCGCCACCAAACCCACGCTCAGAGCCACCAGAATATTGCGGGCCAAGAACACCGTCAGCCCAACCATCAAGAAGGTCAGAAGGCCAGGAATCTCACGCACCGACTCCAGCCAGCCCAACTGGTCGGCGCGGACTCCCAGCTCCTCGGATACGAAATTGCTGAAGATCGTGCGCTGCATACCCAAGCCAAACTGCAGGAACAAAGCACACAGAACCACAAACCAGAACGGCTTGGTCCAATTTGACCACGGCATCTTGCCCAACTGCAAGGTGCTCCTTTCGCGACCTGGAACCCAGGGGACTGCCCAACTCGGTTTACTTCAAGCAGTACCGCCGAATAACCTCCGCGATACCGCGGTAGTGGGGCTCATGCGTCACATAGTCGGCGTGCGGCCAGAGCTCCGGCGCCGCGTTGGCCACCAACACACCCAGGCCGGCGCGCTGAATCATGTCCAGATCATTGATGCCGTCGCCAATTGCGATGACGCGCGCCAGCGGTATGCCCAGCCGCCGGCACATGAACGCCAAAGCTCGGTCCTTGCCGGCATCATGGTGGATGAAATCGACGAAGTGCGGTGCCGTGCTCGTCACCTGAACCTCCGCACCGAAGAGCGCCTCGAAGCGCGCCCTCAGACGCGGCGCCAGCTGGCGCGTGGTTCGCAGAACAACCATGGTCGGACCCTCCGCTCGCCGCGCGACCGCAGCGACCAGGGCCTCGGTTGGCGTCATGCCGATGCGCAGCCGCTCGGCATAGAGGAGCACCGCCGGGCTGGCCCGGTTGACCAGGACGTCGTCGGGGTAGAAGACATGGATGTCATAGTCGCCACCTTCGACCACCTCCAGGATGGCCGCTGCCAAACGGGGCTCGATGCGCAGGTCACGCAGCACCTCACCGCTTGCGCTGTTCTTGATGACCGCCCCGCCGTCGCTGATGATCGGCTCGTCTACGGCAAGCTCCTCGGCAACCTGGACCGCCGAGCTGTAGGCACGCCCCGTCGCAAGGGTCAGCCTGACGCCGGACGCCCGGGCCAGGGCCACCACGTCGTGCACCTCGGCGGTGATCGCGTGATCATCCGCCAGCAGCGTGCCGTCGATATCCACAACAATCAGATCGTACTCACGGCCGTCACCGTTCATCACCGCGCCTCCCGGGGCCCGCCCGGATCCTCCCGGAACGGAAAACTCAACTGCACCGGTTCAGGCTGGTCAGTCAGCCCGGACAGTTGCAGACCAATCAGCCGCACCCGGTCAAGGCGCTCGATCCGGCGCAGCAGCGAAACCGCCACACGGCCAATCGCGGCCGGGTCACGCAGCGCCGGCGACACCGTCTGACTGCGCGAAACCGTGTGGAAATCCGCAAACCTCAGCTTGACCGTGACAGTCCGCGCTCTCCAGCCGGAAGGCTGGAGCTTTGCGGCAAGCTCAACCGCAAACTCGCGCAGGCGCTCACCGAGCCAACTCCAGTCGCCAACATCCTCGCCAAACGTCGTCTCGGTCCCGATGCTCTTGGTCTCGTGCTCCGGCTCCACCGGGCGATGGTCCTCGCCGCGCGCCAGCTGGAACAGCTCATCGGCGCGTCTGCCGAACTGCAGGCGCATCAGCCCCGGGTCGGCTCTTCGCAACTGCGCCACGGTGGCGATTCCCAGCTCCGCCAGCTCACCGGCGGTCTTGGGCCCAACGCCGGGCAAGGCCCGCACCGGCAACGGAGCCAAAACCTCGTCCACAGCATCAGGCGTGATCACCGCGAAACCGTCGGGCTTGCGCATATCGCTGGCCAACTTGGCCAACAGCTTGTTGGGCGCCACGCCGACCGAGGCCGTCAGGCCCGTCTCCGCGGCAATCCGCTGCTTGATCCGCCGTGCCACCGCCACCGGGCTCTGCCCCGCCGGCGGCTGTACGTAGGCCTCGTCGATCGACAACTGCTCGATTACGGCGCCCTCCTGACGCAGGATGCCCATTACCTGCCGCGACACCGTGACGTACCGCTCGCCCCTGACCGGCAGGAACACGGCCTCGGGACAGAGCCGATGCGCCTCTCGCGCCGACATCGCGGAGCGCACCCCGAACCGGCGGGCCTCGTAGGAGGCCGTAGACACCACCCCCCGCGACTGCGGTGAGCCACCGACCACAACCGGCCGGCCGCGCAACTCCGGACGATCAAGGACCTCGACCGCGGCGAAGAAAGCGTCCATGTCCACGTGGATGGTGGCGTGGGCGCCCTCAGGGCCAGTCGTCAAGCTGAGAGATAGTAGATCAGCTCCTTGGTCAGGTTGAAAAGGTCAAAGAGGCGACAGACATGCGGGTTGTCGAGATTGCATCTGAAGGCCGGACAGCCCGGGATAACTTGGGTCGCAATCTCCACGGCACGCGAGCGGGCGCGGCCACGTTCAACGGCTGCCAGAATCTCGGCCGTGACACCCGCCTCGGTTTTGCCAGGCGTGTAACGGCGGTCGGCCAGCGCGAACGCTTCCTGGATATAGGGCGATTTGTGCATCCTGGTCGTCAGCTCCTCGGGCTCGGGTCGGGTGTCCACCGTTGGGCCACGTCGGGGGCGCCGCCCGGCGCCGCCGTGACCGCATCTACTTCGCTACCGCCGAACACCGGCTCCTGCTTGACGAGGGCGGTCGACCGCCGACGCGCGCCCAGCCGCCCCGCGCGCATTCACTTGCGACCACGGGCGCAGCCGGTCTATATTGGTCTCGTTGTTTTGTGAGCCGAAACGCCCCCGGGGCGCGGGGTAGAGAAGGACTGCTGCTGCCAATGGCGACATTGATACGTTACCTTGACCTCGATGAGATCAGCCGGCGACGGGAACTGTCCATCCTCATCGTCCTCGGCGTGATGGAGGGTTTTTCCTGGACCCTGATCAAGCCGATGCTGCCGCTGTTCGCCGCAAGCCTTGGCGCGGCGGAGCTGGTCATCGGAATGATCGTTGCCATGCCGCCACTGGTCCAGATCTTCACCCGCATCCAGAGCGGCGGGATGGCGGTGCGCTTCGGCAAGCGGCGGATGATCATCACCTCGTTCGTGGTGACGATGACGGGCGCGGCAATGTTCGCGCTGACCAAGTCAGTGCCGATCCTGTTCGTGGCTCAGGTGTTCGTGGCCCTCGGCGAAAGCCTGTTCTGGCCGGCCAATTGGGCCTATGTGACGTCGCTGGCGCCGCGCCGTCAGCAGGGCAAAGTCGTGGCCCTGGTTATGGCGGTGCAGGGCGGGTTTGGCATCCTGATGCCGTACATTGGCGGACGCATCTTTGACCTGCAGGGCTTTTGGCTTAACGGCCTGCTGTACGCAGTGTTCGCGGGCATTGGCCTGGTTACCGCGTTTCGCCTGCCCGTTGTCGAGCCTGCAGCCCGAGGCGAAGCTGCCACTGCCTTGGGTGAATCGCAGCCGCCAGGGACAGGCGGGACCGCGCCGAAGCCGGTCAAGCTGGCCGGAGCCCGGGCGCTGCTGGCCCGGGAGTGGGTTCTGCTGGCGGCCTGGGGTGGGACTATCATCTTCTTTAGCTGGGGCATCCACGGAGCCTTTTACCCCATTTACGTGCGCAGCCTGGGCTACACGGCGACCACGGTCGGTCTGCTGGCCACGTGGCAGAGCCTGTTCGTCACGGTGACCCGCTTCTGGTATGCCAAGGCCGGCGACCGCTTTCCGGTGGACCGGGCGATGCTGACGGCGATCTTCATCAACGCGTTCCCGCTGATGCTCCTGCCCTTTGTGCGAACTCTGCCGCTGCTGATGGTGGTGGCGGCGGTAACGGGCTGCGCGGTGAGCGTGATTCCGGTGGCCATCAAGACGCTCTACGCCAACGCGACGGCCGACGAGGAACGGGCTCTGGCCATGGGCATTGACGGGGTGGCGATGAACGCAGGCGCCCTGGTCTCACCGGTGCTGGCCGGCGCGGCGGCCCAGAGCATCGGCATACCGGCCACCTTCTTTGCCGGCAACATGCTGACACTCATCGCGCTCGCCTTGGCGCGGACGGTTTCGCGGAGCAAGGCCGTGGCCAAGCTGCTTAGCGGACGCGAGCCGGAACCGGCGGTCGCGCCCTAGGAGCGCACGGCAAGGTCGGCGGGCAGTGCTGTGCGGTTCATACCGCGCCCGGGCGACGGCAGGGCCACGAAAGCGTTGCGGTCGGGTCGGCCGGGAGCCAGCCAGAGCTGGTGCGCCCCGGGCTCGAAGACCTGCGACCAAAGAGTCAGATGGCGCTGGGCCACACCCCGGCGGGCCAGGACGGTCTGACAGTCGGTCGCCGTAAGCAGGCCGGTGGTTGAGGTGCCCGAGCCGCTTCTCGTCTCGTCAAGGCCCTCCCAAGTGCTGCGATACTTCTGCCGGGTCAACCAGCGG
>Ga0209498_1001248_pt1 | contig 15628 bp, 14 predicted proteins | sample WalLakDeSediment_FD_184131 | JGI IMG/M metagenome (GOLD analysis project Ga0209498, IMG submission 184131) | Lake sediment microbial communities from Walker lake, Nevada to study Microbial Dark Matter (Phase II) - Walker Lake 11/02/13 Deep... | ecosystem: Environmental > Aquatic > Freshwater >... | reverse complement strand
TGAAGGCGAATCGAGAACCGTCAGACCCTGCACAAGGTTGCAGGGTGACATAATCCTGCCTGGCGATAAGTCCATTACCCACCGGGCCCTAATCCTCAGTAGCCTGGCTGAAGGAGAAGCCAGGATTCGGAACTCAGCTCCAGGGAAGGATTGTCACTCGACTGTGCGCTGCCTGAGGGCACTGGGAGTGAGAATCGGCACACGAGGATCGCCCGAATCTCCTGATCTGCTGATCTCAGGCACGGGACGACAGGGTCTCAGGGAAGCAGCGGGAGTGCTCAATGCCGGAAACAGTGCCACCACGATGCGCCTACTGGGAGGCCTTCTTGCCAGCCAGCCTTTCCTGTCCATCATCACCGGTGATGCATCTCTCCGCAAGCGCCCGATGGGCAGGCTGATTGAGCCGCTGAGATTGATGGGCGCCGACATCAGGGGAAGAGGCGGGGATTCGTTTGCGCCTCTGGTCGTGCAAGGCACGCATCTTCGAGGCATAGAGTACACCCTGCCAGTTCCCAGTGCTCAGATCAAGTCTGCACTTCTGCTGGCCGGGCTCTTTTCCGACGGCACCACGGTGATTCATCAGCCTGTGCCTTGCCGCGATCATACGGAAAGGATGCTCAAGCATATGGGCGTGGCCTTACAGAGCCAGGGAAACTCGATTTCCCTGCTGCCGGTCAGCGGCCCCCTGCCTCCTCTGGATCTTCGCGTTCCGGGCGACATCAGCTCCGCAGCATACTTTCTGGTTGCCGGATGTATCCATCCGGATGCCAGGCTGGTTATCAGAAACTGCGGGGTCAACCCCTCTCGGAGCGGCATCATAGACGTTCTGCTGGCGATGGGAGCCCGGTTGACGGTCCGCAATGAACGGCTGGAGGCGGGTGAACCCCTGGCCGACATTGTGGTAGAATGCAGCGAGTTAAGGGGCATAGAGGTTGCTGGTGATATCATCCCCCGCCTGATCGATGAGATTCCGGTGCTGGCTGTAGCTGCTTGTCTTGCCAGAGGCAAGACCGTGATCAGGGATGCTGGAGAACTGCGGCTGAAGGAATCAGACAGGATCGCCACTGTGGCAAGCGAGCTTTCACGCCTGGGAGCCAGTATCGAGCCGTTGCCCGACGGCATGATCATCCACGGTGGCCGAGCCCTATCGGGCACAGTAGTCGACAGCCGCTCCGACCACCGATTGGCGATGAGCCTGGCGGTAGCCGGTCTGGCGGCCACAGGGACAACTACCATCAAGCATGCACGGGCAGCAGAGGTGTCATATCCTGCCTTCTGGCAGACTCTGCAGCAGGCGATCCAGGACTGATGGCACGAACCGCCGAATCATAGGCTCCCTGCCTCAAGGAGCAAATGGGCATAGTGAGGATGACATCTCTGGTCTCTCTGTTATCTCACGGCAAGACAGAGAGAACCGAAAAGGCTCAGGCACTTAACTACAATCTAGGAGGGTAAGATGACTACAGAACTGGTCCATGTCGGTTTCGGCAGCGTTGTGGCTGTCAACAGGGTGATTGCCTTCCTCGCAGTGAACCAGCAGCCTATCAAGAGACTGCTGCGCGAGACGAGAGATAAGGGACTGCTGATCGATGTCACGCACGGCAGAAAGGCCAAGACCGCCCTTCTCTTCGATACCGGCCACATGATGCTGGCTGCTGTGACACCGGAGACCATCGCGCATAGACTGACGAATACATCTTCACCATCTGAGGAGAAAGTTGATCTGTTGAGTGCCTGACCCAATACCCAACCCAGACGTAGCCCAGCAACCAGGCGGTGATAGGAGCCATGGGCCGCTGCTTATCGTCCTCTCCGGACCGTCCGGCGTAGGTAAGGACGCTGTACTCACCAGAATGCGCGATTTGAAGCGACCCTACCACTATGTAGTCACCGCAACCACTCGTGTCATGCGCCGCGGAGAAAGGGACGGCGTGGATTACCATTTTTTATCGCCAGCGCAATTTCAACAGATGCTCGATGAAGGCCAGTTTCTGGAGTGGGCCAAAGTCTACGGCAACTCCTATGGCGTACCAAAGCAAGAAATAGCTTCGGCTCTGGCTAGAGGGGTGGATGTCATCGTGAAGGTGGACGTCCAGGGCGCCTCCACTATCAAGGACATCCTGCCGCAGGCGGTGTTCATCTTCTTGATGCCTCCTTCGAGCGAGGCGCAGGAACAACGGCTGATAAAACGCCACAGCGAGTCGGCAACGGAACTGGCTCTCAGACTGGAAAAGGCCAAAGCGGAGATAGACAGGGTGTCTCTCTTCGACTACGTCATAATCAGCCACCAGCACAGGCTTAACGTAGTTGTGTTCCAGGTAGACGCCATCGTCACGGCCGAGAAGTGCCGTGTGAAGCCTCGAATCGTGGAACTCTAGCTCCCGCGCCCGCTCAGGACCCTGTCAGGGTTCTTTGACAATAGCCCCGCAACGCTTCTACAATACCCACCATAATGAGTCTGGCCGGGCATCTTTACAGGCTGCAGCAGGTTGACCTGGAGCTTCAGGGGAGACAGCAAGAGCTAACTGAGGTTAATCATAAGCTGAGGGACAACAGGGCCCTGGTTGCTGCCCAATCCAGACTGGACACCCTGAAAGCACAACTCGATGAGGAGAGAAAGAGGCAGAGGAGTTCCGAGTGGGAACTGGAGGACCTTCAGGAGAAGGTCAGGCAGATCACGGGCAAGCTTTACGGCGGCACGACCAAGAATCCCAAGGAGCTTATGAATCTAGAGATAGAGCTTAAGGGATTCAAGAGCCAGATCAAGCCGAAAGAGGACGCACTGCTAAGGCTAATGAGCCAGGTAGAGGACATTGAGGCTAGAACAGGCGCTGCCGGTGAAGAACTTGACCGGTTGAAGCGCGAATGGGAGGAGAGGCAGCAGACATTGGGCCTGCGCAAGGGCGAGCTTGAAACCGCGCTTGCTGAACTCGGCGCGAAGCGTGACAGGCTGGTGCAGCAGGTCACGCCCCAGGCCCTCGCCATCTATGAGCGAACCAGGCAAGCAAGAGGAGAGGCCGTGGCAAAAGTTGAGCGGGGAGACTGTCGGGGCTGTCATATCACGGTGCCTACAAGTCAGTGGCAGAAAGCCAAAGCCGGCGAGCTAATCCAGTGCAGCAGTTGCGGCAGGATACTCTATCTGGAGTAGTGCGCCAGCAAGGTCCTGTTGGTGCGGAGGCATGTGTAGCCATTCTCTCAGGTGCCAACCGGCCAGGCAAGACGCACTGGCGAAAAGACGGGCAATGATGGACAAGAAATGGAATATGGTGACCGGCTTTGATTTCCAGGACATCATCTATGAGAAGAGGCCCGGCGTGGCCAGGGTGACTATCAACCGACCCGACGCGTACAACGCCTTTACCACATCCACCCAGGCCGAATTGATAGAGGCGCTTGAGGATGCCGCCAGCGATGACACTGTAGGCGTGGTGGTGTTAACCGGTGCGGGAGATAGGGCCTTCTGCACGGGCGGTGATGCCAGGGAGGCGAAGGCCGGCTACCGGAAGGGAATGCTGGAAAGAGACCTCAGGGTCAAGACCATCATACGGGAGATGCCCAAGCCTGTGATAGCGGCCGTAAATGGCTACGCCATCGGAGGAGGACAGGTTTATCAACAGGTGTGCGACCTGTCCATCGCTTCAGAGAATGCGATGTTCGGCCAGGTGGGGCCCCTGGTTGGCAGTTTCGACCCCGGTGTGGGCGTCATCGACCTGATGATGGTGGTGGGAGAGAAGAGGGCCAAGGAGATATGGTTTCTATGCAGACGATACACTGCCCAGGAAGCTCTGAATATGGGACTGGTGAACAAGGTGGTTCCCCCGGACGAGTTGGAGGACGAGGTAGCCAGGTGGTGCGACGAGATACTGGAGAAGGGACCTGGCGCCCTGGCCGGCGTCAAGGCATGTTTTAACGCGGCAACTACCTATATGCGCGGCATAGAAGCAGTCTCCGCCCAGTATCTCTGGAAGTATTACGCCTCGGAGGAAGCTGAGCACTGGAAGAAGGCGTTCTGGGAGAAGAGGAAACCCGACTGGCAGGCGTTCAGGCGGAAGGAGCTCTATCCAGGCGTCTACATAGACGCGAAGGATGAAGAGGTATAGATCCGGATGATGCCGGAATCGTTCGCGGCCGATTTCCCGGACTTGGGGATTGTGCTAGAATTCCACTGCCCCGAAAGATGCCCATCTATGAGTACCTGTGCGACTGCTGCCAGCGCGTGGTGAGTTCATATCAGCGGAGCGCTGCCGCCTGTCCGCCTGCATGTCCCCGCTGCGGTGGCATCGAACTGAAGCGGGTTTTCTCCACGTTTGCTGTGCAGAAAACCGCTAGAGACGTCTATGATGACATACTATCTGACGGCGAACTTACCCGGGGCATGATGAGAGATGACCCCAGAGCGCTGGCCGAGTGGAGCAAGAGGATGAGCGGCGAGAAGTCGCCCCCAGAGTATGCAGAGTTGACCGAGAGGATGGAGAGGGGAGAGTGGCCCGCAGCCCAGATAGAGGAAAGAAGGGGACAGGTCCTGGCCCAGGGAGAGGACAGCCCTGAGACGGATTGATCGGACAGGTATGCCGTGCCCATCTACGAATTTGTGTGTCGGGATTGCCACAGAACACTTAGTTTGCTGGTAAGGGATGTATCTGCTGCCTTTACACCTGAATGTTCGGTTTGCAGCGGTGCCAACTTATCCCGAACGGTTTCCGGGTTTGCCTATCATAAGTCATCAAGAACGATGTGGGAGGATAGCGGCGATCCCACACCGCATCCCGGCGAGGACTACTACAGACACCCCCGCAACATCGGGCGCCATGTTGAGAAGACGTTCCGAGAGATGGGCGAGGAGGTGCCGCCGCAGATTCAGGAGCAGATACAAGCAGCCAGGGATGGCGTATTGCCTGGGCCGCTGAAGGATCTAGAAAGTGCCTCTCCAACTGCTGCGTTTGATTGACGCCAACCTGAACCGCTCGACCGAGGGTCTGCGGGTCCTGGAAGACGTCGCTCGCTTTCTTCTCGGCGATGCCGACCTCAGCCGCCGATCGAAAGTGTTGCGTCACAATCTAGCGAAGGAGACCAGGCTGTTGCGTCTGGATCTCCTCTCGCAGAGGGACTCCCAACACGATGTCGGTCGTTCCCAAACTACGGGCCTCCCGTCAAACGGTAGCCAGTACAGTGCCGCACAGGCTTCGCTGCAAGGCGTGGCAGACGTGGTAACAGCCAATGCCAAGAGAGTCGAGCAGGCTCTTCGCGTTATTGAGGAACTGGCCAGAGTGCCCGAGATGAGCTCGATGCTGAATTCAGTCAGCTTTGAGCAGGCCAGGTTCTCCCTCTATGATCTGGAGCGGGAGCTCATCTCGCGCGTATCGCGCCACGAGAAGGCCGCAAGGATGACCGGTCTCTACGTCATTCTGGACAGGCAGTTCCTGGCGGGCAGGGATGAACTGGATGCCGCCGGCCAGGCCATTGAGGGGGGCGCCAGTGTCATCCAGCTCCGCGACAACCAGGGCAAGAAGGGAGAACTGCTACGACTGGCACAGGAACTCAGGGAGCTGTGCAGTCAGTCCGGCGTTCTGTTCATCGTCAATGATCACCTCGACCTGGCCATAGCCGCCGGCGCAGACGGAGTGCATATCGGACAGGAGGATCTGCCACTGGATGTGGTGCGCAGGCAGTTGCCAGTCGACAGGATAGCAGGTTGCTCAGTGCACACCCCGGCCCAGGCCACTACGGCCCAGCAAGCAGGAGCCGACTACATCGCCGTTGGCTCCGTATTCCCCACAACGACCAAACACCAGGCTACAGTGGTGGGTTTGGACACGCTCAAGGAGATAAGGCAGGCCGTATCTGTCCCTGTAGTAGCCATTGGCGGCATCAACATGGACAACATCGACGAAGTGAAGGCTGCAGGTGCCGACGCAGTAGCTGTGATCAGCGCTGCCCTGGGGCAGACGGATGTGAAGCGTGCGGTGCAGCGACTGAGTGCAAGAATCAACCCAGGGAGACCGGAATGTCGAGACCAGTAGACGAACTGGAAGCGATTGCAGGTGAGCTTCGCCCCTACTTTGCCGCAGAAGATACGGCTCGAGAGAAGGCCCTGCGCAGCTGCCGGCAGGTGATTCGCCATAGCGCTGATGCCGTACGGGCAGTGCATCGCCAGCAGCATGACAAGGCAGAGCAACTACTCGGTTCAGCTCGTGAACTGCTCCGGGAGATTGATCACGACCTGGCCGGGCATGGCAGACTGCTTCACTCAGGCTTCGTCCACGACGCCCAGAAGGAGTTTGCCGAAGGATGCATAACCCTGGCCTTGATTGCCGGCGACAAGCTCCCCGACCCGAAAACGCTGGGCATCGGCAATGCCGCCTACCTCGACGGCCTGGGCGAATCCGTGGGCGAGTTGCGGAGGTATATTCTGGATAGTCTCAGGCGGGATGAATTCTCGCGCTGCGAGGAGCTACTGAACCTGATGGATGAAATCCACGGAGTACTGATGACCATGGACTTCCCTGAGTTGTTGGCTCACGGCCTGAGGCGAACGACAGACTCCCTGCGGGGCATAATAGAAAGAACCCGCGGAGACCTGACGGTATCGCTGGGGCAGAAGAGGAAACTATAGGCCAGGCTCGACGATCATGACTAGGTTGCGGCGAGTGTCACGGCAGCCCGGCCCTGCTTCGAGGGTGCGCCTGCCCTGCCGCCGTGGCTACAGCGTCCTATCCCTATCAGCGCTCTACTGCTCCTTCTGATATTTGTAGAAACCTTCACCTGTCTTACGTCCTAGATGGCCGGCCTCGACCATCGTTCTGAGGAGAGATGATGGAGACAGACACCGGTCGCCGGTTCTCTCGTACATGGCGCGGGCTACCATATAGCTAACATCCAGTCCGTTGAAGTCCGCCAGGGCAAGCGGTCCGATGGGCAGGCCCAGCCCAAGGGTCATGCTCTTATCAATGTCCTCGGCACTGGCCACACCATCTTCCAGAAGACGCAACGCCGACCCCATTAGAGCCATCAGCAGGTAGTTGAAGATGAACCCGGGAGTATCCCTGGCGACAAGGATCTCCAGTCCAAGCGAACAGCCAAACTCCTTGACCGCCTCCAGCGTCTGCTCGCTTGTTGTATCGGCCCTGACGACCTCCAGCAGTTTGCTGCGCGGCACCGGAGTGAGAAAGTGAGTCCCGATCACTTTGTCCGGGCGAACCGTTACTCGAGCAAGCTCCGTAACTGATAGGCACGACGTGTTGGAGCAGAGTATGGCATGAGCAGGACAGATCCTGTCCAGCTGGGCAAACACGCTCTTCTTCAGTTCCATATCCTCGGGGACGGCCTCTACGACCAGGTCGCAGTCACCCAGGTCGTCCATAGCGACGGTTCCTCTGATGCGCGCACGGGTTGAGGCCTGATCTTGCTCCGTCGTTCTGCCCTTCTCAACGTCCCGTCTAAGGTAGTACTCAATCGTCGTCATGGCCGAACTGAGAACAGGCTCACTGACCTCGACAACCACTACACTATAGCCACTGCGGGCGCAGACCTGGGCGATTCCTGAGCCCATGAACCCGCAGCCCACCACCCCGATCCTGCTAACATCCACAGTGGTTGCCCCTTCCGTTATGCACTCTCATCTGTCCTGGCACAGCCCCATCTCCCTGGCTATCACTTCCCGGTAGAAGTCGGCATCGCCGAAGGCGAGCTCGGCAGCTTTGGCCCTTCTGGTGTAATAGTGCAATTCATGTTCCATGCTGACGCCGATCGCCCCATGAATCTGGTGCGCCAGATTCATGACACGTCGGGAAGCTTCCCCCATCCAGGCCTTGGCTATGGCCACCTCCCTGGCGCAGGGCAGTCCCTGGCTCATCATCCAGGCTGCCTGGTAGGTGCTGAATCTGGCACCGTCAACATCCGTTGCCATGTCGGCGCAATAATGCTGTATGACCTGGAAGCTACCGATGGGGCGGTCGAACTGCTTTCTTTCCTTGGCGTAGGTCACGGTCATCTCCAGGACTCGCTGAATACATCCCACCATCTCACAGCACTTCGCAAGCGCGGCGCGACGGACTATTCTCTCCACAGCATCCCAACCCCGATCCTCCTGCACCAGAACGTCAGATTTAGGCACCGCCAGGCGATCAAAGATCACCTCGCACAGCTTATCGCCGCCGATGCTCTTCAGAGGAACGCAACTCATCTGCGTACTCCGAGCATCTGCCAACACTATTGCCACCTTGTCCTCAGGTTTCGTCTTAACTATGCACAGCAGGCAGTCAGCGATATGAGCATCAGGGACAAACAAACTCGTGCCCTTGATCACGTAGCTATCGCCTTCGCGAGTGGCTTCAAGAGTTATGCCAGCACCACAGGGGTTGGCGAAACTGGATTCGGCTGAGGCTAGACTAAGCATCTTCTCGCCTCGGATTGCCCCCGGCAGGTACCTCTGTTTCTGCTCTTCGCTGCCGAATTCCAGGACGGGCAAGGATCCGAGGACTACCGTGGAGAAAAAGGGGCCGGGCAGGCAAGCCCGTCCCATCTCTTCCAACAGGACTGCCAGATCCAGGAACGTGAAGCCACCGCCGCCATATTGCTCGGGCAGTGCCAGCCCCATCCAGCCCAAGTCTGCCATCTCCTGCCATAGTTCTCCGGAATAGCCTGATTCGCTCTCCTCCATCTGTCTGACAAACGCCTTGGAGCATTTGTCACCCAGGAAATCGCGTGCCGCCTGTCTGAGCATCTCCTGCTCTTCAGTAAGAGCTAGCTTCATGGCAATCCTCCTATATCAGGCACTCCAGGCACCTTCCCCGCGCAGCGCGCAAAAGCCCTAGGTGCATCACGCCTCTGATCGTACTCTTGCACGCTGTTTACGAGCCTGGCAGGCCCAGACCCCGCGTGGCCAGGACATTCTTCAAGATCTCTGTCGTCCCTGCCTGTAGGCTATAGCCTTTGGACCCCAAATACGAGTGCGGGGCCATGCCCCGCAGAGGGACCAGCCTGGAACCGGGCATCAGCTGTCCATAGGGGCCCAGGATCTCCATGGCCACATTGGCCAGGCGTTTCTCGAACTCAGTAGAATAGGCCTTGGACATGGAGGACTCCATGTTGGGAGTCCTGCCCTCCTCAAGGACGGACGTCACCCTATAGCCGAGCAGTCGTCCCACCTCGAACTCGATCTGTAGTTGCGCCAGCTTACCACGAATCACTGGCTGATGTGACAACCCGCTTTCCCTGGCGAACTGAACAATGGCTTCGAACAGAGGATAGTTACCCATGATACGTTCCATCCCGCTCCGCTCATAATCAAGTTGATGGAGCACCTGATAGAAACCCCGGTTCTTCTCGCCTATCAAGTATCTCTTGTGTACACGCACATTGTCGAAAAAGAGATCGCTCCACGCCTCGGTGCCGGTAACATCGGTCATGGGTATGCGACTCAGCCCCGGCAACCTGGCGTCCACTATGAACTCGCTGATGCCCTTGTGTTTCGGCGCGTCAGGATCTGTCCTGGCATACACATCGAAGTAGTGCGCAAAGTAGGCACAGCTCGTCCAGGTCTTCTGGCCGTTGATGACATAATAGTCGCCGTCCTCCACCGCCCTCGTCTGCAGGGAGGCCAGGTCAGAGCCTGCCCCCGGTTCACTCATCCCCAGGCCAAAGTACGCCTCACCCCTGGCAATCCTGGGCAGAAACTCTCCCTTTAACTCCTCTGATCCGAAGGACAGTATGGCGCCTCCCACCTGCCGATCCGCGAACCAGTGACAGGCGGCGGGCGCCCCATAGCGCAGCATCTCCTCGGTGAGGATGAGCCTGTCCACGTGACTGCGCCCCTGCCCTCCGTACTCCCTGGGCCAGGTCAGCCCGATCCAACCCCTGTCAGCCACCCGTTTGGTGAACTCAGGATCAAAGCCCTGTATCCATGCATCACAGGCAGGTTGCCAGTATCCCTGCTCTATTTCCCCTTCCAGAAAGTCTCGTACCTCTCGCCTGAACTCGTCCTGTGCATCGGTAAAGCCAAAGTCCATCTTCTCTCCTTTCCTAGAGGTTAATGTTGGAGTACTTCCTCCAGGGCCGAACTACAGATTTGCCTGCCAGGGCATCCAGTGCCCTGTTTATCACCGTCCTGGTATCAGCGGGGTCTATCACATCGTCAACATAGCCCCTCTCGGCTGCGCGGTACGGGTTCTCGTACATCTCCGAGAATTCCTGTATCCTTCGGGTTCGGACTTCGTCCGGCTGCTCCGCATCCCTGATCTCTTTGGCAAAGATGACGCTGGCCGCAGTTTCGGCCCCCACAATAGTGATCCGGGCTGTGGGCCAGGCAAAGACGAAGTCAGCCCCTATGGCCTTGTCCAGCATGCCATAGTGTGCACCTGCGTATGACTTCCTGATTATGATCGCGATCAGGGGCACCGTGGCATCGGCCCAGGCAAAGAGCAGCTTGGCGCCGTGCCTGAGGATTCCCGCCCAATCCTGTTGCGAGCCTATCAGATAACCGGGAGAATCATGAAGGGTGATCAGGGGGATGTTGAACAGGTCACAGAACCTTACGAATCTCGCCCCCTTGTCGGCGGCATTAACATCTATGCAGCCCCCCATCCACTTGGGCTGAGTGGCCACCATACCCACAGTACGGCCATCGAACCGGGCGAAACCCGTGATCAGGTTGCGGGCGTGCAGTCCCAGAGTCTCGTAGAAACGCCCTCCGTCAACCATCCTCTCAATAACGCGATACATATCGAAGGGTTCGTGCGGATGCTTCGGTAGCAGGCCGAGCAGGTCCTCTCGCCTGTCTGGACTGTCATCCGTCTGTGTGCGGGGCGGTCTCTCTCTGTTGTTCGAGGGTAAGAACGACAGAAGCTCCTTGCATTTGTCCAGACAGTCCGCATCATCCTCGGCCACGACATGCGTTTGCCCCGACTTGACGGCATGCGCCTTGTAGCCGCAAAGCTCCTCCAGGCTGATATCCTCCCCGGTCTGCGTCTTAACAAAGGCAGGTCCGGCGATGCCCATATAGCCGGACCGCCTAGTCTGGATGAGGAAGTCCTGCATCACAGGATGATAGGCCTGCCCTCCCAGACACGGGCCCATGAGCAGGGCTATCTGGGGTATTATCCCCGAGGCCAGTATCTGAGCCCTAAAGAGCCAGCCATAGCTTTCCAGGGTGTCTATCCCTTCCTGTAGCCGGGCCCCTCCCGAGTCGTTCATGCTCACGAAGGGCCAGCCGTTGTCTCTAGCGAACTCAATGGCGCGCACGAACTTCTTGCCGTGGTATTCTCCGAAAGTCCCCGCCATCGCCGTGTAATCCTCCGCGGCAACCACTACGTGCCTGCCATCTACCTTGCCAAAGCCGGTGATCACTCCCTCAGCCGGCACCTCCCTCTGATCCATGCCGAACGCGGTAGTACGGTGCCTGACGAACAGCCCGATCTCCGTGAACGTGCCGCGATCGAAGAAGTAGTCTATCCTTTGCCTGGCCGACATCTGCCCTCTCTTCTTCCGCTCCTCCACGGCTTTCGGCCCTCCCATTTGCACGATGTGTTCGCGCTTCCTCTTGAGTTCGTCAAGCAGGTCCATACCCTTATCAGACTCAGCAACCATTAATCTAGCCTCCTTATGACTGTGCGTTAGCTAGCTCAACTCCGATCCTCGACCACTACTGACCATCGTCCAGTGGCCCATCTTCTCCCACACCACTCACAGGTCGTTGGTGCATGCGCTCCTGGGGCATTGCAGCGAAATCCATGACCTACCGACTCGCCCTGTTATCATATAGTATGAAAGCCAGCTTTTCAAAGTGCGGATCCCACGTTCCGCAATGTGGAGAGCAGTCGCGGCCTGGGTGTTGTCGCAGTATTCATGCAGCAACCAACTCCACCGTTGCTCACAGGGCCGCGATGATGGCTCTGGCCTTGTCCATAGTCTCAACGTATTCAGCTTCCGGATCGGAGTCATAGGTAATGCCACCACCTACCTGAAAGTAAGCCCTGCCGTTCTTAATCAGGAGGGTGCGAATGACGATGCTCAAGTCCATACGGCCGTCGAAGCTAATATAGCCGAGCGATCCGGTATACACGGCTCTCCGGGTAGGCTCCAGCTCGTCGATGATCTCCATAGCTCTGACCTTGGGAGCACCGGTCACAGAGCCGCCGGGAAAAGTGGCCTTAAGCAAATCAATGTTGCTCCGGTCGGCACGCAACCTGCCCAGTATAGTAGATGTGAGATGAAAGACGGTGGGAAAAGTCTCCAGGACAGCTAACTCCGAGACCTTCACCGTACCATACCTGCAGACCCGCCCCAGATCATTCCGCTCTAGATCCACAATCATCACGTTCTCTGCCCGGTCCTTCGCGCTCTCCTGGAGTTCCTCCGCCAGTCGTCTGTCCTCAATGGGATCTCCGCCCCTGGGCCTCGTGCCTTTCACAGGCCGGGTCTCTACCAGGTCGCCCTGAACTCTCAGGAATCTTTCCGGAGAGGCGCTGACCACAGTCACCCCGGGAAGGCTAAGATAGCTGGCGAACGGGGCCGGATTAATCTTCCTCAGCCGCCTGTAAAGCTCATATGGCGGCACCCTTAGATCGGCCTCAAACCTCTGAGCCAGGTTGACCTGGAAAACCGAGCCCGCAGCAATGTACGACCGCACCCGACTCACGGCCTTGACGTATTCCTGACGTGTGAAATTCGATTTCAGCGACGCGGTGCCATCTCGCTGCACAGCTTCAACTCCACCCTCAGCCGACCGGGGGCTCCCATAGTCTCCGCCACCAAGCCCATCCACAGCTTGACAAGCCTGCCTGCCTGCAGGCAGAAGACTCTCTGAACACTGATGTGTCTCTTGAGAGGAAGCGGCGGTCTGAATCCAATGAGTCAGCTGCTCCAGCCTGGCCCTGGCCCGCTTCAGTCTGTGGTCTTCGTCCGCTTCCGGAAGGCCTGTCGATACCACATATGCCCTCATCTCCAGATGATCAAAGGCCAGGATGGCATCGTAAAAGGCGAAGCAGCATTCAGGAAGCTCGAGGTCGTCCACAGCTGTCGACGGCAATCTTTCCAGATGGTGACGCAGGTCATAGCCGAAGTAGCCTACTGCGCCTCCAACGAAGGGCACGGGCATCTCGCACGGCTCCAGTCTATGCTCCTGGAGCAGCTTGCCCAGGACGTCGAAAGGATTGCCCCGGTGTAACTCCCGTTCATGCCCGCGAACGAGCGTTATCTCCGATCCCCGGCTCTCCATGACAAGAAAGGGGTCACTGCCCAGAAAAGAATAGCGGCCCAGCTTCCCGGGATCCATGCCGCTGTCCAGGAGAAAGCTGCATGGTCTATCCTTGATAAGCTTGAAAAGCGAATCTGGAGTAGAGGAAGGATGAACCTCTTCTACCAGGGGACGGCGTCTCATGATCACCCGACAACAGGTACCTACGAACCCCCCAGCATATTCCTGACAGTCAGCCCAACCTCTGCCGGATTCGGAGCTATGACGGCCCCCGCCCTGGACAGGGCCTCTATCTTGTCCGCAGCCTTGCCGGAACTGCCTGTTATGATGGCTCCGGCGTGTCCCATCCTCTTTCCAGGCGGAGCCGTACTACCGGCCACAAAAGCAACCACCGGTTTGGTCATCCTGTGTCCGATGAACTCGGCGGCCTCCTGTTCCATAGCGCCGCCGATCTCACCGATAAGCACCACAGCCTCGGTGTCCCGGTCCGCCTCAAACAACTCCAGAATGTCAACAAAGGTGCTTCCGGGCAAAGCATCTCCGCCTATGCCGACACAGGTGGATTGCCCGATCCCCAAGCCTGTGAGCTGTGACACGACGTCGTAAGTGAGAGTGCCGCTGCGGGACACGACACCCACATTGCCGGGCAGATGGATTTCGCCCACCATGATCCCGGCCTTGCATCTGCCCGGTGATATGACTCCGGGGCAATTGGGCCCGATCAGTCGAGTTGTTCTCCCTCTCAAGAAGCGGTGCACTTTCATCATGTCCAGCACCGGAATGCCCTCGGTTATGCACACAACGAGGGGCATGCCGGCTTCAATAGCCTCCAGAATGCCGTCCGCAGCAAACGCAGGAGGCACGAACATCAGACTGGCATTGGCGCCGCTCTCGGCCATGGCTCGCTCTACGGTATTGAACACCGGCACACTCAGGTGTTGACCGCCGCCCTTGCCCGGCGTGACACCGGCCACCACCCTGGTGCCATACTCCTGACACCGTTCGGTGTGGAAACTCCCTTCCCCGCCGGTGATGCCCTGAACCAGTAGCCTGGTGTTCTCACCAACCAGTATACTCATCTCATCGCTCCCTTTGCCGCCTCGACAGCCTTGCGCGCGCCGTCATAGAAGTCCTTGGCCTGGATGACGTCTATGCCTGAAGCGGCAAGAATGCGCTGTCCTTCCTCCAGATTCGTCCCCTCAAGCCTGGTGACCACCGGGAACGGAATCTCCATCTGCTGATAGGCCTCGACTATGCCCCTGGCGATAACGTCCACCCTGGCCATGCCCCCGAATATGTTCACCAGAACTGCCCTGACTCTCGGGTCGGCGATAAACATCCTGAATGAGTTCACCACTCTCTCAGTGTTATTGAGCGTGCCAATGTCCAGGAAGTTCGCCGCTCTTCCGCCGCAGTGCTGAATCAGGTCATTGACCGCCATAGCAAGACCGGCACCGTTCACCATACAGCCTATGTCCCCTTCCATCTTCACATAGTTGTTGATGCCCCACTCCCGGGCCTGAACCTCCAGAGGCTCCTCCTGTTCCTTGTCCTGCAACGCCTGAATATCCTTATGACGGTACAGGGCGTTATCGTCAAAGCTGAGCTTTGCGTCCAGAGCCATCAGCTTATCGTCAGCGGTCACCACGAGAGGGTTTATCTCTGCCAGGGAGCAGTCCTTGTCCATGAACAACTGATACAGGCTGGTCATCACCCGCACAGCATCACCTATCTGTCCTCCGCACAGGTTCATCCCGTAGGCTAGCTTACGGCCCTGGAACGGCTGAAACCCAATGGCCGGGTCAATGCTACTCCGGAGTATCTTCTCTGGAGTCGAGCGTGCCACCTCTTCGATGTCCATGCCCCCCGCCTCACTGGCCATCATCACCGGCAGGCGCGTCGGCCCATCCACGAGCAGACTAAGATAGAGTTCCCGCGCTACATCGCTCGCTTCCTCCATCAGAACCCTGCTTACCGGCACACCCTCAGGTCCCGTCTGCGGGGTCACCAGTCTCGTTCCGAGCAACTGATGCGCCGCTGTCTCTGCCTCTTCCGGGCCATTGACCACCCGTATGCCGCCGGCCTTGCCTCTACCGCCGGCATACACCTGAGACTTGACCACCAGCCTCCCACCAATCTCAGCGGCTATGTCTCTAGCTTCACCAGGGCTAGAGGCCACACGGCCGCGAGGTACAGGAATGCCGTATTGACTGAAAAGGACCTTGGCCTGGTATTCGTGAATCTTCACACAGCCTCCTTTCTATCCCTACTAGGATGCTCGTCTGCTATACAGAAAGACCGATGACGTGCGGTCACCGCTGAGCAGACTTGGCCATCTCCAAGATGGCGGAGGGGGTGGGATTCGAACCCACGCTCCGATGAATCGGAGAGCGGTTTTCAAGACCGCCACCATAAGCCTCTCGGTCACCCCTCCCA
>Ga0209498_1001246_pt1 | contig 15640 bp, 12 predicted proteins | sample WalLakDeSediment_FD_184131 | JGI IMG/M metagenome (GOLD analysis project Ga0209498, IMG submission 184131) | Lake sediment microbial communities from Walker lake, Nevada to study Microbial Dark Matter (Phase II) - Walker Lake 11/02/13 Deep... | ecosystem: Environmental > Aquatic > Freshwater >... | reverse complement strand
CGGCGGGCTCACCGAGAATCTTCCGCGGGTCCTGCCCCGGGGTCTGGACGGCCAGATCGACCTCGCATCCTGGCCACGCCCCCCGGTGTTCGACTGGCTGCAGAGCGCGGGCGGCATCGCGGAATCGGAGATGCTGCGCACCTTCAATTGCGGGATCGGCATGATCGCGGTACTGCCGGAAGCCAGTGTGGACCCCGCCATCTCGGAACTGGCCGCCTCGGGTATTCCGGCCTGGCCGATCGGGGTCGTCGTCGATGGGCCCGGCGCGTCCACGATTCATTACGTTTCGACATGATGCCCGGGCGCGGCGATGCCACGGGCGCCGGTTCCGCGCAGGATCACCGGAAGCAGGAGCCCGCAAGACGGCTCGCAGTGCTGATCTCGGGCCGCGGCAGCAACCTGAAAGCGCTGATCGACGCCTGCGCCGACGGCCGCGTGAACGGCCGGATCGTGCTGGTGATCAGCAACCGCCCGCAGGCTCCCGGGCTTGCCTATGCACGGGACGCAGGAATCCCACACGCGGTGATCAACCATCGCCAGTACGCGGACCGCGAGGCCTTCGATCGCGCGTTGGGCGACACGCTGGATGAGCACCAGCCGGACCTGATCGTGCTGGCCGGATTCATGCGCGTGCTGACGCCCGGCTTCGTCGCGCGCTTCGCGGATCGGATGGTCAACATCCACCCGTCGCTGCTGCCGGACTTCCGCGGTCTGGACACCCATGCCCGTGCGCTGGCGGCGGGTGTCGAACACCATGGCGCGAGCGTGCACTTTGTCACTGCGGAACTCGATGGCGGACCCGTGATCATTCAGGTACGGGTGCCTGTCCGTCCCGGCGACAGCCCCGAGACACTGGCCGCACGCGTTCAGGCGGCGGAGCACCGTCTATACCCCGCCGCGGTGGGGTTGATCTGTTCAGGACGGATTCATGCCTCAGGGGACACGCTTTGGTGCGACGGAAAGCCCATGCAACAACCCCTGCTGCTGGATCCCGCACCGGAGAGCACGCAACCATGCGCTGGCACTACCTGATCCTGATGCTTTGCCTCCCGGGAGCCGTACAGGCGAACCCGGCGACGGCCATCCCGCCGTATACCGCGACCTACGAGGCGCAGGCCTTCGGCAACCGGCTGATTGCCCAGAGCACACTGAGCCACGATGGCGAGAACCTGCACATGGCGCTGGAGGCCCACGTATCGGGATTCCTGCGCCTTCTCGGGCGCTTCGAATTCGACCGGGATGCGGTATTCCGACCCGAAACCAACGGACTGCGCCTGCTGAGCACCCGCAGTACACAGATCACGCCGCGCCGCGAGCGCAGGACGGAGACCCGCTTTGACTGGGATGCCTCCCGAGCCCGCGGCCAGCACAACGAGAGGCCATTCGACGTGGCCGTGCCGCCGAACACGGTGGACTTCCTGTCATCGCTGTACCTGACCATGACGGGACTGCGCGACGGAGCCTTCGACCCCGCGATCCGTCTGTCCATCCTGGAGCGGGACCGACTGCGCGAATACAGCCTCTCGCTGGAAGGCCGGGAGCGCATCAATACCGCTCTGGGGCGGATGGAGACCGTTCGGGTCGCGCGCAAGAGCGACGACAGCGATGTGGAGCTTTCGGGCTGGTTCGCGCCCGATCTGCACTATCTGCCGGTGCGGCTCGACTACGAGGCCGACGGCCAGGTCTTCCGGCTGGAACTGACCAAACTCGAGTGGCACGAACCCCTGATCAGCCCGGCGAACCCGCGCCGATGACCGATATCTTCGACCTCGCGGTGATCGGCAGCGGACCGGGCGGCTACCGGGCCGCGGTCCTCGGCGCCCTGCGTGGCCTGAACGTGGTGATCATCGAAAGGGCCGAATGGGGCGGCTGCTGCCTGAACCGCGGCTGTGTGCCGAAGAAGGACTGGTATCACAGCGCCCGGCTGATTGCAGCGCAGCGGCACTTTGAGGGCCGCGGCATCAGCGGCGCCCTTTCCGGCAACCTGGACCAGGCCTGGGCCCACCAGCACGACGTGGTCACGACCGTGCGGGACAGCTATCGGAGCTATCTCAAGCACCTGAAGGTGCAGACGCTGGACGGCGAGGCCAGGTTTCTCGGCCCGGAGGAACTCGAGGTCCGCGGGGCCGACGGCACGCGGAGCGTGCGGGCACGGCACAGCATCATCGCCACCGGCGCCGCACCGATCGTACCCGAGCCGTTCGAGCTCGCCGACGGACGCATCCTCAGCACCGACATGCTCTTCGACCGCCCGCCGCCCAACGGCAGACGTGTCGCCGTCATCGGCAGCGGCGTGGTCGCGACCGAGTTTGCGTTCATCCTGCGGATGCTCGGCCGGGAGATCACCTGGCTCACGCGTTCGCGGCCCCTCGCCCGGCTGGGCTTCAGCCCGCAGGCTCTGTCGACACTGGAGCAGCAGCTCGCCGCGGCGGACGTACAGCCGCAGCGCGTTCCGGGTTACGGATCCGCGCAGGTGGGGGACGCCGGCGTCACGATCAGCACCACGGACGGCCGGGAGTTCCAGGTCGACTGGGTACTGCTCGGCACCGGACGCAGGCCGCAGACCGACGGGCTGGGGCTTGACGACATCGGAGTGATAACCGACCGGAACGGCTTCGTGAAACGTGCTGAAACCCTGCAGACCGCGGTGCCGAACATCTACGCGATCGGGGACGTTGCCGGCCACTGGATGACCGCGAACCATGCGCTGTCCGACGCGACGATCGCGATCGACAACATCCTCGGTGGAAATGCCCGCCGCCAGGACGGCCGGTTCGTGCCGATGGTGGTCTATAGCGCGGTCGAGATGGCCCGGCTCGGTCTGGACGAGGACAGCGCCGAAGACGAGGAGCTCGAGCCGGCGGTCGGCTTCGCCGCGTTCGAGACTTCGCCGCGCGCGCTCGGGCAGGATGAACCGGAGGGTTTCGTGCGCCTGATCGGGGACATGGACACCGGCGCCCTGCTGGGCGGTGAGATCATCGGCGGCGATGCCGGTGAACTGATCCACCTGCTATCGCTGGCGCCCGACCGTGACACCGCCTTCGCCTGGCTGGCGCGCGGGACCTGGAACCACCCGGCACGGGCCGAGGAGATCCTCAACGCCACCGAGACGCTCGCCTCCAAATGGCATCTGCAGGCGGCCATCTTCGGAGACGCCGGAAGGGGCTGACTGTCACGGCACACGGTCATCTCTGACGATGACCATCTCCCTCCCCCGCTCGCAAGGGTTGGGGAGGGGGCGCAGCGGCCTGCCACGGCCCTCACCCGCGGCCCTCACCCCCGGCCCCTCTCCCGCAAGCGGGAGAGGGGAGATGTGCACGCGATGTTCGCGTTAACCGCCATGGCGTTCCGCCACCCCCGAAGATGAACATCCCCCTCCCCCGCTCGCGGGGGAGGGCTGGGGAGGGGGCGCGGCGCTCCCGGTGCCGCCGGGACTCAATCCCCGGCAACGGTCATCGACTCGACCAGGATCGAGCCGGTGCGGATGTTGCCCCGGACGTCCACGTCGTTGCCGACTGCCGCGATCCCCCGGTAGATGTCCCGAAGGTTGCCGGCGATGGTGATCTCCTCCACCGGGTGGACGATCTCGCCGTTCTCGACCCAGAAACCTGCCGCCCCGCGCGAGTAGTCGCCGGTGACCAGGTTGACGCCCTGGCCGATCATCTCGGTGACCAGCAGCCCGGTGCCCATGTCGGACAACAGTTCCTGCAGTCCCTTCTCGCCCGGGTGGGGTCGGACGCTGACGTTGCGGGCGCCGCCGGCGTTGCCGGTGGTACGAAGCCCGAGCCGGCGTGCGGCGTAGCTGTCCAGGATGTAGCCCTGCAGCACACCGTCGGCAACCAACTCGCGCGGTCGCGTGCGCACGCCCTCGCCGTCGAACGGAGCGCTGCCCAGTGCGCCAGGCAGCAGCGGATGTTCGTCGATCAGCATCCAGCCTGGAAAGACCTCCTTTCCGGCTGCATCCAGCAGAAAAGAGCTCTTCCGATACTGCGCGCCTCCGCTGATTGCGCGGGTGAAGTTGCCGATCAGGCTGCGCGCCATCTCCGGTACGAACAGTACCGGGCATTGCCGGGTGCCGAGCTTGCGCGCATCGAGACGCCGCAGTGTCCGTTCGGCGGCCTCGCGACCGACCGCCTCGGGTGCCGGCAGCCCGGAGGGGTCGCGGGAGGTTCCATAGGCATAGTCGCGCTGCATGCCGCCGGCGCCGCGAGCCACCAGCGCGCAGGAGAGCGAATGCCGGGTGCTGCGATACCCGCCCATGAAGCCCTGGGTGTCGCCCAGGAACGACATCGCGCGGCGGGTGCTGACGCTTGCGCCCTCGGAATTATCCACGCGCGGATCGACCGCGAATCCGGCGGTCTCGATCCGCCGCGCAAGGTCGATGGCCTGGTCGGCCGGGCAGTCCCAGGGATGATCGAGCAGCAGATCGGGCCAGTCCCGGGCCTGCTCGTCGGGATCCGGAAGGCCGGCGTGCGGATCGGGCTCGGTGTGGCGCGCAATGCGGCAGGCGGCCTCGGCTGTCTGCCGCAGCGCCGCCGGGCTGAAATCCGTCGTCGAGGCCGAACCCTTGGACTGCCCGAAGTACGCGACGAGCGCCATCTGCTGGTCACGTTCGTACTCCAGGGTCTCGACCTCACCCCTGCGTACCGTCACCGCGAGCCCCACGTTGTGGCTGACCACTGCCTGCGCGGCCGAGGCGCCACAGGCACGTGCGTGATCCAGGACCATGCGTACCCGTTCCTGCATCGACTCGGGGCTGTGCGAGAGCCCCTGTACTTCTGCTGTTGCCTGATCCATGCGTGTCATCAAGTCCCGGGGGTGGCTCGGGAATGCCGCGGCCACCCGTGATGAAAAGTAGAAGGGAACGCTCGCCTAACTATCAGGGCCCCGCGCCACCCCTGACGATGAAAAGGCGGGCCACGTAAAACACGGAATGACACCGAAAAGAGCCTGAACCGCTTTCGTTTCCGTGGCCTCCGTGTCCTTCCGTGGCTGCATTTTAAGGCTCACGCGGGGTGGGCAACGTGCCCGGCTCAGGGGCTCGCTCCGTGTTTGTTCACCGCGGCGCGGTTGCCCCATTTCTCCAGATCGCCCACGTGCACCCCCACCCAGTAGAGCACCCCGATGCTGTCCCGGGTGTAGCCGCCGACCAGTTCCTGCCCCTCGGCCAAATGGATGCCTCGAGCGAACTGCTCGGCCTGGGGCCGCGACCGGAAGACGTGCCACTGCACGATGTCGTCGGCTCCGTGGCCCTCCGGCAGGGACTGCTCCTCTTCGAGGATCGCAAGATGGGTCATGTCATCTCCTGAATGCCGTCGATCGTCGGCAGGATTCGTAGGTTCAGGCGGCTTTGGTGCCGCCGACGGTCATGCCGTCGATGCGCAGGGTGGGCTGACCGACGCCCACCGGAACGCCCTGCCCCTCCTTGCCACAAGTCCCGACCCCGGTGTCGAGCTCGAGATCGTTGCCGATCATCGACACCCGCGTGAGCACGTCGGGACCGTTGCCGATCAGGGTCGCTCCCTTGACCGGACGCGTGACCTTGCCGTTTTCGATCAGGTAGGCCTCGGACGCGGAAAATACGAACTTGCCCGAGGTGATGTCGACCTGCCCACCACCGAAATTCACCGCATAGAGGCCACGATCCACCGAGGCGATGATTTCGTCCGGGTCGCTTTTCCCGGCAAGCATGTAGGTGTTGGTCATGCGCGGCATCGGCAGATGCGCGTAGGACTCGCGGCGGCCGTTGCCGGTGGAACGTGTCCCGCTCAGGCGGCCATTGAGGCGATCCTGCATGTAACCGCGCAGGTAGCCGTCCTCGATCAGCACCGTCTGTTGGGTCACCGTGCCCTCGTCGTCGACGTTCAGCGAGCCGCGCCGCCCCGGCAGGGTCCCATCGTCGACGATGGTGATTCCCGGGGCTGCAACCCGCTCCCCGATGCGACCCGCGAAGGCCGAGGTCCCCTTGCGGTTGAAATCGCCCTCCAGCCCGTGGCCGATCGCCTCGTGCAACAGCACGCCCGGCCAGCCCGGCCCGAGCACCACCTTCATCGTACCGGCCGGGGCATCCACAGCCTCGAGGTTCACCAACGCCTGGCGCACCGCCTCGCGGGCGTAGCCACCGGCACGATCATCCTCGGTGAAGAAGACGTAACCGGAACGCCCGCCTCCCCCCGCCGAACCCGACTCGCGCCGCCCGCCCTGCTCGACCAGCACCTGCACGTTCAGGCGCACCAGCGGCCGCACGTCGGTGACCAGCTCACCGTCGGCGTTCAGCACCAGCACGACCTCGCGCACACCGGCCAGCGAACACATCACCTGTGTTACCCGCGGGTCCGCCGCACGCGCGACCGCGTCCACGTGCTTCAGGAGCTCGATCTTGCGGCCCTCGTCCATCGATCCCAGCGGATCGTCGGGCAGGTAGAGCGCGGTGTCGCGTGCGGCCCCGGGCAGCACGGCAACCGAGCCGGTCTGTCCGGCACTCGCGATGCTGCGCGCGGTGCGCCCGGCCTCCAGCATCGCGGGCACACTGATCTCGTCGGAGTAGGCAAAGCCGGTCTGTTCGCCGGAGATCACCCGGATCCCGACGCCGCGCTCGATGTTGAAGCTCGCACTCTTGACCAGTCCGTCCTCCAGCGACCAGCCTTCCTGGCAGATGAACTGGAAGTAGCAATCGCCTCCGTCCGTCCCTCGTCCGAAGGCCGCGCCGAGCACGGAGGCGAGTCCGTCCTCAGTGACGCCGCCGGGTTCAAGCAGGGTTTCTCGGGCAAGACTGTCGATCATATTCATTCCTGTGATGGTTTCGGTGGCGCGGCGCCCCCGGGTCCAGCTCGGTCGGGAGCCTGGTCAGGTGCCGGTATCCGGCACCTGGACCTCGCAGGCCAGCCGGCGGTGATGCACTGCCGGGAACAGCGTGCGGATGCGCCCCACGCAGTCACAGCTCAGGTCGGCGATCAGCACGCCGGGGTTCCGGCCCAGCTGAGCCACGACCCGGCCCCAGGGATCGACCAGCGCGCTGTGTCCGTAGGTCTCGCGCCCGTTCACGTGGAACCCTCCCTGCGCAGCAGCCAGCATGAAGAACTGGTTCTCGATCGCGCGGGCCCGCAGCAGGATGTCCCAGTGCGCCTGACCCGTCTGCGCGGTGAAGGCCGCAGGCATCGCGACAAACTCCGCGCCCTGGTCCAGCAGTCCGCGGAACAGCTCCGGGAAGCGGAGATCGTAGCAGACGGCAAGCCCCATGCGCCCGAAAGGCGTATCGAGCGTGACGATATGATCACCGGATTCGTAAATGCGCGATTCCGCGTAGTGTTCGTCACCATCCGGTATGCGCACGTCGAAGAGGTGCATCTTGTCGTAACGGGCGACACGCTGACCCTGGTCGTCGTAGACAATGCAGGCCGAGCGCGCCCGTACACCGCGCGGCGTGCGCAGCGGCACCGTTCCGCCGACCACCCAGATGCCAAGCTGCCGCGCCTGCTCGGCCAGGAAGTCCTGCAGCATCCCCCCGTCGGGATCCTCGGCGATCTTCAGGATGTCGGCATCCTGCATTCCCATCATCGCGAAGTTTTCGGGTAGCACAGCCAGCCCCGCACCCTTTTTCGCGGCTTCCTTGAGCAGTCGCTTGGCCTCCAGCAGGTTGGCCTGGGGCTGCGGTCCCGACGCCATCTGGATGGCGGCAACATTCGTCATGGCTTGCACCGTTCGTTCATCAATCTGAAGACCCCTGTTCAGTTCTCACGCGCGCCTTCACTGACGGATCAGACCACGGACCGGTCACGAAATATTCCACCCGCGCCGCTTCATCCACTTGGTCCCCGATTCCCAGCACGCGTTCCACCAGCAGCACGACCACCCCGGTCACCGGCCCCCCGAGCAATGCGCCGACAATGGGCAATGTCGAGCGAAGCCTCGGCACCACCACGATCGACTGGTCGAAATCCTGCGCGACCAGACCCGTGCGACCACTGACCCGGACCACCGCGGACGGGCTCTGGATCCGCAGCTCCGGCAGCAACAGATTGCCACCATCCAGCAACGCCTCGCCCACCATCCGATCGAAGATCAGCCCCTGAGTATAGACATCCCTGAAGTCCAGACGCAGCCTCCTGGGTACGAGGTCCAGGCTGGCCAGCCCCAACAGACGGCCCGCTCCGGGCTCGACGTCGCGCAGGCTTCCTTCCGTCACGTCGATTTCGACCCGCCCCTGCAAAGTCGCGAGATCCGGTGCGTAGAGCGCACCCGGCCACGACAGGCGCAGACGACCGGTACCCGTACCCCGTTCCAGTGCTGCCGAGATGCCCATGGAGCCCAGCCCCTGCCCCCAGTCGCTGCCACTGACCTCCGCGACCAGACGCGACTCCGTGACCCCGTCCGGCATCAGCAGCCAGTGTCCGCTGCCAAACAGAACCACACCCTCCTGCGGCGACGCCGCACGCAAGCGGCTGACTTCCAGACCGGCATCCACCGGCTGCAGATCGATCTCCAGCCCCGCGAGCTGCAGACGCGCGAGGCGAAGATCGCCCACGCGCAGGTTGATCCCGGGCCAGGTTCTTGGATCGCCGGCCGAGGTGCCCGGCACGAATCCTGGCTCGGTCCGTCCGGCCCCGCCCACCCACTCATCCACGTGCAGTCGGTCGAGGTGCACGTGCCACAGGGGTTGCGTCGACCCCTCCAGGAACTCCGGTCGCACCGACCACGCCTGTCCCTGCAGCCAATCGGAATCCACCTCCAGATGCTGGCCCTGGGCCGTTGGTTCGAACCGGACCCGCAGGCCTGGAAGGAAATTCTTCCGCCAGCGCAGGCCCTCGACGATGTCGATCTCGGCCCTGCGCAACGGCAGACCATCGGTGGTGCCGACCGGCATCTCAGCGGGTCTCAGCGCCTGCAGCAGCCGCAGCCAAGCATCGACGTCGGGCGACTCCAGACGGGCACGCAGATCGATTCCCCGCTCGGGCAGCGGCGGCACCGCGGGACGATGCCGGCCCAGCGCGACGGCCACCGCTCGGACCGCCCCCGGCTCGCGTGCCTGGCCGGGTGCAAGCCGCACGCTGGCCACGAGCATGTCGTCGAAATCGATCCGCCCCTGCGACTCATGGGGCTGGCCCAGCGGCCAGACGATCCGCAACGGACGCCGCGTTCCCTTCGTCTTGGCCAGGGGCGCAGGCCAGTCCAGTTGCACGCCCTCGAGATCCGAAAACAGCTCCAGCCGGGAATCGCCCATGGCATCGACGAAGATGTCGGCTTCCCAATGCGCGATACCCCGAACACTGTCCAGCAGATTCGGATGCTCGCCGATCCAGGGCGCCAAAGGTTGCCGCCCGCGAGCCTGGATCACGGTTCGCGCGCCCGCGGCATCCCGCCGGAGATCCAGCACCACGCGTTCATCGTTCACCTGGGCGGTAATTCCCTGCCCCCGGACACCCGTTTCGGGATCGAAACGCACCTCGCCGACGATCCCGCTCAACCGGATGCCGGATTCCGGCAGCACCCATCCTGCTTCGACGACCTGCAGCCGGCCGGCAACCCGCACCCGCTCGGCGACTCCGCGTCGGAGCGGGATCGTCAGCGCCAGGTCGAGTTCGCTGGCACCGTCGGGCTCGATTCCGGCGAGATAGGGCCCGAAGCCGCCCGCAATGCCGGCCTGCTCCAGGTACGCCTTGAGATCACCCGGCGTTCCGCGCGCCCGCCCCTGGAGTTCCAGTTCCGGCTGCCGCAGCATATTGGCGACGACGATCTCCGTGTCACTGACGGTGGTATCCAGGATTCGGCCGGCGGCCTGCTCCGCGCGGAATCCGGCATTGTGGAAGATCAGAGTCCCGGACAGCCCATGAGCCTCGGGCCAGCCGGGGCGGTAATCCAGCAACCCGTCTTCGATCGAGGCCTCGAGGTGAAAAAGTCCCTGGCCGCCCTCGAACGGGAAGTCGGCGGGGCTGCCACGGAACACCATGCTGCCCCCGGTCACCGTGGCTGCCCGGATGCTCTCCACCAGCCAGCGATAGGTATTCGCGGGGAGCTTATGCACGGGCAGGTAGCGGGCGACCTGGCTGCCATCCGCACGCAGGATGCGCAGGGCCAGATCGAGATGCGGGTCTGCACCGAGCTCGATCAGGCCGCGGCCCTCCAGCGCCGCGTCCTCGTTCGCGAGCCGGAGCTCTGCGATCTCCAGTCTCCAGCCGGCAAAGCTGCGTTCCAGGCCGACACGGGCGTGCAGTCGCTCGGCCCATAGCGGATCGGCGAACAGCGACGGCATGGCCAGGGCCAGCCCGCCGCTGTCCAGCGCCAGCTCACCCCGATCGCCACTCCATTGCAGGGAAACATCGAGTCCGCTGAAGGCCGGCAGCTCCCCGGCTGCATCCACCGCGAGATCCCGCAGGAAAGCGTCTGCGACGCCGACGCGCCAACCCTGCCCCCCGCGTTCCAGATCCAGGTAGAAGTGATCCAGCTGGCCCGACGGATCCAGTGCACCCAACCGGTCGAATCCCCAGTCCTCGCGCAACCGTAGTCCGGCGGCCGGACGCAGGAGTTGCCTCAGGTCCAGGCCGGCAGCGGCGACGGTGATCCGATCCAGGGGCTGCCCGGGAGCGCTGCTGTAGTATTCGAGACGAAGGTCTCCGCCCCCGGGCGTGGTCGCAGACCAGTGGGACTCGCTGCGCGCCGCACGCCGCTGCCAACGGAACCGGTGGCCAAGTTCCTGGATCCGCGGGGAGTCGTGCTCGGCAAGGATGAACCGGCTGAGATGTTCCCCCTGGAGGCGCCGCACGCGACCCTCTTCCAGATCAGCCCACAGACGCACCGAACTCGTACCCAGTGGCCCGCGCTCCAGCAATCCAGTGATGCGGGTCCAGTAAGAAAGCTGAAGATCCTCAGCCTCAACATAGAACTCGATCCGGTCCGGCCCGGCGGGCGGGACCGCGATACCCACGTACACCGGGCCGCCGGCCTCCGGCAGGAGGCTGCCCCGGCCGGCCAGCCGCAGGCCGTCCCTGTCGGCGCGCAGGCCGATGCTGTCCACGAACAGTCCGGTTCGCACCCCGGTCAGAGCGTCTTCCCACTGCAGGGTTCCGTCGGTAATCTGCAGGTGTTCCATGCCGGCGAAATGCCGCTGCCAGTCGACGGCCACGGTTCCGTCCCCTCCAAACCGCCAGCCATGCATGTCCCAGGTGCCGTCGGCGTCGCGCGCGACGTGCAGGCTCACACCTTCCAGCCTCGCCTTGCGCAGCACGGCCCCTCGGGCGCGCAGGCTGCGCAGCGGGTCCAGGCTGACACCCAGTTCACTGGCCATCAGCGGAACGGTGCCCGCCGCTTCGATGCGCACCTCGCGAGCCACCAGCTCCGGCGACCAGCCCGACCATCCGATCTGCAGGGACGCCAGCCGCACTTCCCGGTCAATGATTTCGGACGCGCGCTGCTCAACCTGCGCCGCAAGACCCTCCCAGTGCGGCAGCACGAGGCGCAGCACCAGCAAACCGAGGGCCAGTGAACCCAGCAGCACGGCGAGCGCACGCAGGAAAAAATGCAGGGCGCGGCGCATCACCGTGGGTGGCCCGGCGCGCCGGCGGATCGTATCGGGGGCAGGGCAAATGCCGGGACGGGACCAGCGACCATTCCGTTCAGCGCTACGCCCTGCTCAGATGAACACGACGTCGAACTGCTCCTGCTGATAGAGGGTTTCCACCTGGAACCGGATCGGCACCCCGACGAACTCCTGGAGCTCGGCGAGGCTGGAGGACTCCTCGTCCAGCAGCAGGTCGATCACGCTCTGCGACGCGAGTACCCGGAGTTCCTTCGCGTCGTACTGGCGGGCCTCGCGCAGGATCTCCCGGAACAGCTCGTAGCAAACGGTCTCGGCCGATTTCAGGTAGCCGCGTCCACCGCAGGTAGGGCAGGGCTCGCAGAGCAGGTGCTCGAGACTCTCGCGGGTGCGCTTGCGGGTCATCTCGACCAGCCCCAGCGGCGAGACATCGCAGATCTGGCACTTCGCGTGGTCTCGTTCCAGAGCCCGGTCCAGCGCCCGGATCACCTGACGCTTGTGCTCCTCGTCCTGCATGTCGATGAAGTCAATGATGATGATGCCGCCAAGGTTACGCAGCCGCAGCTGCCGGCCAATCGCCTGCGCGGCCTCGAGGTTGGTCTTGAAAATCGTCTCCTCGAGATTGCGGTGACCGACGAAACCACCGGTGTTGATATCCACCGTAGTCATCGCCTCGGTCTGGTCGAAGATCAGGTAACCGCCCGACTTCAGTTCGACCTTGCGTTCCAGCGCCCGCTGGATCTCCTCCTCGACGTTGAACAGCTCGAAGATCGGGCGTTCGCCGGGATAGTGTTCGATCCGGTCGGTCAGCTCCGGGATGTAGCGCTCGGCGAATTCGCTGACGCGCTGCCAGGTCTCACGGGAATCGATGCGCACCCGCTCCAGGTCGACCCCCACCATGTCGCGCAGGATCCGCAGCACCAGGGGCAGATCCGCATGGATCTCCTGCCCGGCCGAGCAGTTCGCCGCGTTCTCCTGCAGCGTGTCCCAGAGCTTCTTCAGGAACAGCACGTCCTTCCGCAGCGCTGCGTCGTCGGCGAGTTCGGCCGCCGTACGCACGATGAAGCCGTGCTCCGGGGCCAGTTCCCCGCGCAGCGCATCCATGGTTTCCCGCAGCCGGCTGCGGGTCGCGTCATCCTCGATCCGCGTGCTGATCCCGATGGTGCTCTGGTTCGGCATCAGCACCAGGTGGCGGGACGGAACGGTGACATAGGTAGTCAGACGGGCGCCCTTGGTGCCCAGCGGATCCTTGATCACCTGAACCAGCAGTTCCTGTCCTTCGCGCAGCAACTGGCTGATCGATTCGTTGCGCCGAGGCGCCTCACCGTTGTTGCAGAGCTCCTCGCGCTCCACCGGCGCCACGTCCGAGGCGTGCAGGAACGCGGTGCGCTCCAGACCAACGTCGACGAAGGCCGCATCCATCCCCGGGAGTACGCGGCAGACCGTCCCCTTGTAGATGCTGCCGACCAGCCCGCGGCGGCGGGTACGCTCCAGATGGAGCTCGGTCAGGATGCCGTTCTCCACGAGCGCAACCCGGCTCTCCTGCGGGGTGATGTTCATCAACAGTTCCGTGCCGGTCATGCATCCTCTCTTGGACTCGATCTGCGCATCCTGCCGGCGCACGGCCAGCGAATCTGGTTACCCGATCACTCCGTCGCGATGGGTCGTCAGGCAGTGGTGGGACCTGCCGGAACACCCGGCCGTTCACTTGCGGTTTCTGGTGCCGGCGCCGTCTGCGTGGCGGCATCGGGCTCGTCCTCCGGAGTATGGCGCGGCCACGACTTCAGCACCGCGTGCACCAGGGTCGCCAGCGGAATCGCGAAGAACACGCCCCAGAGGCCCCAGATCCCGCCAAAGATGAACACGGCTGCAATGATCGCCACCGGGTGCAGGTTGACCACCTCGGAGAACAGCAGCGGGACCAGCACGTTGCCGTCGAGGAACTGGATCACCCCATAGGCGATCAGCACCCAGACGAACTCGGTGGACAACCCGAACTGGAAGTAGGCGACCAGCGCCACCGGTATGGTGACGACTGCAGCACCAATGTACGGGATGATCACGGAGATGCCCACCAGGAACGACAGCAGCACCGCGTACTGCAGGCCGAACCAGTGGAAGGTGATGAAGCTCACCGCCCAGACCAGCAGGATCTCGATGAACTTCCCGCGCACGTAGCTGGCGATCTTGATGTTGACCTCGTTCCACACCTGGCTGGCCAGGCGCCGGTCCCGGGGCATGAAGCCCATGAACCAGCCAAGAATCGCGTCGCGGTCCTTCAGCATGAAGAACACCATCAGCGGCACCACGATCAGGTAGATCACGACCGTCACCAGGTGCTGCGCCGAAGCCAGCGAGAATTTCACCACTTGCTGCCCGAACAGGGTGGCCTCCGCACGGATCGCCCCCATGATATCGAAGACCTGCTCCTCGGAGATGATCTGCGGGTAGCGCTCGGGGAGCTGCAGCAGCAGCGCCTGGCCCTGGGAGATCATCACCGGCAGCTCCCGGACCAGCTGCGTGACCTGCTGCGACATCAGCGGCACGAGGCCGAAAAGCGCCGCTGCCACCAGCGCGAAGAACCCGGCCATCACGATGATCACCGCCGCCAGCCGCGGCAGCCGCAAGCCCGTCAGCTTGCTCACTGCACCTTCGAGCAGATAGGCGATGATCAGGCTCGCGAGCAGCGGGGCCAGGATGCGGCCGGCAAAGATCACCAGCAGGAAGCCGGCCAGCAGCAGAAGCGCGAGGATCACGACCTGCGGGTCGGTGAAGTGCCGCTCGTACCAGCGCCGCAGGACTTCGATCATGAGGAGGACCGCAGCTTCTCGTACTGGCGCGAGAAGACCACCTCGAGTTCATCGATTATCTCGACGGCCGACCGACCGTGCATCACATGCTGGGCCATCAGCGCCGAGGTCTCGTTCAGCAGCGGACCCCGTTCCAGCATGAAATAGGTCTCCGACAGCCGGCGCATCGCCCTGATCACGGACTCCTGCTCGGGACGCGGGATGTCCTTCGGCTCGGGCAGCGGCGCATTGTCCTCGGCCTCGGGCAACTGAGCCAACAGGAACTCGGCGAACTGCAGCAGCGTGCGCTGCTGCTCCTCCGGCAACCTGCCGGCAATCTCGGCCAGCCGCCGGGAGTTTTCGCCCCCCTTGCCGCCAGCCGCCTTCTTCCCGAGCGCCATGTTCATCGGCGTGATCAACTGTTCGTCTCCAGCTTCAGACTGAATACCGGCATCTTGCGCCGTTCCTGCATCAGCGACAGTTCCGTGACGAGCCCAGCGACGACCTGGCTGGTCACTTCCTGCATCGCCTGCCATTCCATGCGCGCCTCGCCGAGCAACTCGCCGATGTTCGGCGGCGGATTATGACGCGCCTCCATGATGATATCCTCCAGCATGCCCGGTTTCATTTCCGGGCGGAACAGCAGACCGTAGGTCAGCGCATCGGGCCGGACCGCCAGCCAGCGTCCGTCGTCGTCCACCAGCGTGGGCTCGAGCCCCTCGGGCAAATCCACACGGCCGTTCACCAGCACCAGCACGCGACGGCCGTCTACCGCCTCGGCGAGGGCATCCCCCTCACCTGCCGCGGTCTTGTGCGCGGTCACGAACTCGGCGCGGTACATCGGGTCCGCGTGCGCGGTTCCGCCCGCCTGCAGGGCCACCAGCAGGCCGCCCATGCCGAGGCCGATCACCGGGCGCTGCGACCGCCGGAACACGTCAATCAGCGCCAGCTCGTCCGGTATCTGGGGGTTGTGTTCCTCGTCGGTGAGCGGCCACGCACCGCCGAGCAGCCACAGGCCATCGAACTGCGCCGCCGACCCCGGCATGTCCTGGCCGACGAACGGCCGATGGTAGGAAAAGCCGATATCGCGCTTCTCGAGCTGCGATTCTATCAACCCCAGGAATTCGGAATAAGTGTGCTGTACCACGCAGTAATTCTTCATCAATGCTCCTTCGCATCAGTTGAGTGATGGATGCCCTGAGGCTCATCTTCGCTGCAGTACTCGCGTATGAAACGCAACAGCACCTCGAGCGTCGGCACCCGAAACTTCTGGCGCGCGTGCACCAGGGAGATCGGCCGTTCCAGCGGCGGGTCCAGCGCA
>Ga0209498_1001245_pt1 | contig 15644 bp, 14 predicted proteins | sample WalLakDeSediment_FD_184131 | JGI IMG/M metagenome (GOLD analysis project Ga0209498, IMG submission 184131) | Lake sediment microbial communities from Walker lake, Nevada to study Microbial Dark Matter (Phase II) - Walker Lake 11/02/13 Deep... | ecosystem: Environmental > Aquatic > Freshwater >... | reverse complement strand
GGTCTGCATTCAAAGCATTTCTGTATGCATCGCTGCTCGAGCAGGGCTACACGTTGGCGACACCGCTCATGGACGCACCTCTTGTCGTGGATTCCGGTATGGCGTGGGAGTGGCGTCCAAGCAATGTAGATGGCGGGTACAGCGGTGTGCCGGTTCCAATGAAGACGGCTATACAGTATTCACTGAATCTCGCGGCAGCGCATGCAATAGTAGAACTTAGCGATGCCATGAGCGTTGCGGACTTTGCACACCGCTGCGGTATACAATCCGAATTGCGCGCATTCCCCTCTCTTGCATTAGGAACGAGTGAAGTATCGCCGCTTGAAATGACAAGTGCATTCGGTGTGTTTGCATCCGGAGGACGTCGAGCTACTCCGTTCGCCATTTCACGCATCGAGGATGCGAGAAAACGAGTGATGTATCAATCAACGCCGGATACGGCAACGGTGCTGGATGCAGCTACGGCGTATCTTGTAACCGAAGCTCTCAGCGCAGCCGTGGATAGTGGCACGGCTCGCCAAGTGCGCCGGTTGTATTCGGGGCCCGCTGCCGGAAAGACGGGTACGACGCAACAGCACACTGATGCGTGGTTCGTTGGGTATACGACGCAGTATTGCATGGCAGTGTGGGCTGGTTTCGACGCGCAAACACGTAAACTCACCGGAGCGTATCGTTACGGAGGAACGTTGTGCGCTCCCATCTGGGCGCGTGTAATGAATTCCACTGCGGCGAAATCATCGGCCCCTGATTCCAGCTTCGTGATGCCAGTGGATATTGTGCATCGACGTCTTTGTCTGGACTCAGGTATGCAAGCAGACGAAGCGTGTCCTCGAGTCGCGGAGTATCCAGTAAACATGGAAATGCTTCCAGGCGTATGTATCGATCATGCTACGGATGTCTTATTCGGCTGGTGACTGATCGCTGTTCGTGTCACGTATGGAACGAGGCATTTCGAAGAGCGCGAAACTCGTTACTGCGTGAACGCCATTGCTCCCGGGATAATGCCTGTAGTATGCGAAGATACTTTATTGCCTTCCAAATCGTACACCTCCAACATCCCCTGCTGGACGAAATCCAGAGCATTGGCCAGGTACAACTTCTCATGTACCGGATCAAAAATACCTCCATAGAAAAACCCCGGAATAACACCCGGCGTACTCGTACGCGTTGCAAGGTGAATGCGCGTCACATCATCGCCGATAACCCAAGCATTGCCCTTGTTGTCAAGAATGAAATGCATCGGGTGTCCCGGCAGCGGAATTGAGTCGAGCTTGTTCAACGTCATAGGATCTATGATTATCAATGATCCAGGCGTATCATCATTCGGGTCGTTGAAATCGTTGTACGCACCCGAGCACAGTATGCCGATGCTCCCACCGGGCATGTTCAGCACCGCGGTGGGATAGTCGCCGACTGTCAACGTTCTCCATACCTCGTTAACGGACTCGGTGATTACACTGACGGTGTTTCCGTTGCCAAGACCGCTGTTCGCTACGAATATCCTGGCGCCATCGGTAGCGACACCTTCGGGATTCGGTCCCACGGGTATTTCGCGTATCAAGCTGTTCGATTCATCGTGGTACACCGACACGGAATTTCGGTACAAATTCGTGATGTATCCGAGTCCGCTTGCTGAAAACGCAATGTCCCTCGGACTCGATCCCGGGAGGCACTCGATTGTTTTCACAACCGTATGTGTAGCTGGATCAACAACTTCAATGCGATGGGAGTTGTTCACGACCACATACGCAAGGCCGTTGTGCATTCTGATGCGGTGGCCGACATCGCCCAGGGATCTGCCATTGGCATGTTGGAAGACATTGTTGTACATGACACCCGAATCGGGTACAAAGAAGCTGAGAGACGCATTCGCACGCTGAAAATTCCCTTCATTGACGATGTATAGCCCTCTGACCGCCATCGGGGTGAGAGGAGGATTCACCGAAGTGTTGTCGGAACACGAAGCGAGAAGAACGGCGGAGAAACAAAGTAATACTACTCTCGAAACCATGGCGACTCCATAATGGTTACAACTCAGTTGTCAGTATGCCGCGGACATGCCGCCCGGGCGTTGGATAAAAAGCGATGACTTCGTACGAAGAATCGAAGGCATTCAGCAATTCGAATTTCACAAACGTGCGCATGCTCGCGAATGATGTAGCGAAATGCAACGCGATGTCCGTAACAGTGTAGGGGGGCAGGGATGCGTCATTGATTTCGGTGTAGTAGCGCTGTCCGCTAATGCGCTGTGTGAGTACTGCGGAGACGGCCTGAGACAATCTTGCCGTCAGACCAGCCGAAGCTCCGTACACCGGGACGTAGATCAGTCGCTTGTTCTGCGTGGCATCACCCGCGAAGGCCGCATTTCGTTTGCGCGCGTCTATCCATTGTCCGGAGAGGCGCAAGCGAAGCGCATCGCTCGCGACTCGAATGCGTAGTGATACTTCTACTCCATTCGAAACGACATGCTGAATGTTTCGTGGGAACCACCATAGGCCACCACTCGGCATCCAGACTATTTTGTCTGTAATGTCGTGGTGAAATACGCTTATGTCGGCCTGCTCCAACCATACTTTCGTAGTAAGTCGCACGCCGGCGTCGAACGCAGTGGAAAATTCAGGACGAAGATCACTATTGCCTCCGTCGCGCCAATACAGTTGATTAAACGTCGGTGCGCTGAAGCAACGCGAAATGCGCCCACGTATCGCAACAGCATCCGGAAGTATGTAGAGATGCGCTGCGACGGAAGGACTTATGACATTCCACGCACGCTCATCCGGTTGGTCGGTGCCGGAATCGAAGCGCAAAGCGGGATACAGCCGCAGTTCCGTATCAGCAATACGGAGTGGAATATCGGCAGCAGCGTAGAGTGATGCTTGGTGGCGTTTTGCTTCTACTCGAACTTCGTCGCTATTGAGTACATCGCGCATTGCTTCCATGCCTATGCTCAGTCGCAATGCGTTTCGTATATCGATCTCGTAGGACGATGTCAATGCAAGGCGTGTGTTGTCATGTCGGCTATCGAGAGCAACACCTCCGATAATCACTGCCGGATCGTGGTATTCCTGCCGAGTATACACTGTCCCCGTACCCAGTGTCAGCAGTCCTCCAGCCAGCGGTGCGACGAAACGCGTCGAGATCATTCCCCTTGTATCGTGTTGCATCGCCCGCCCCTGTGTTGTGGAAAGAAGCGGACCCGGTGCACCGACGCGCGAGTCAAGAATATCGGTGTGAATTGTCACTGTAGACGAGGCAAGCGCAAGTGTTCCGCTCATACCGGCCGAACGTCGGAGAACGGAGGCGTTTTCACGAATCAACGCATTACCACCCCACTGAGGAATGAAATCGAAATCGTTATCCGCTTCCTCATAGCCCAAGTTCACGAACATTCGACCGAGCTTTCCATTGGCACCACCACCAAGCATAGCTCGCTTCCATCCGAAGGAGCCAAATCCGAATTCGATTGTAGGTGGTGACGGGACTTGTCGCGAAAGAATGTTGATAACACCACCGAGAGCGTTTGTTCCATAGAGCGATGCGAATCCGCCTCTGGCGATTTCCACGCGATCCACATGCCGCAGTGACAGACGTCCGACATCCACTGTCGCACTTTGTGCATCGTTCATTCGTATGCCATCGAGATAAATGACGGTATACTCCGCCCCGAGACCGCGCAGCGATGCGAGTTGGAGGCTGCCAGTACCACCGTAATCACGGATGGAGGCACCTGCGACCAATGGCAACAGATCCGAGAGTGTCGCGACCGGTAGCAAGCGAAGTTCGGTCGATTCGAATACGTCGATCGCCGCCGGAGCGTGCGACAGTTGTACAGGCAATCGCGTTGCGCTTATCGTAACAATGTCACTGAAGACGTAGAGCAGCGTATCGTCCGGTGCGCTGCCTCGCTGCGCTATGGCGACAGAGGAGGAAAAAAACAGCAATATAAAAAAACACAGGATCATGATATCCGAAATCTTGAGCCTGCGTGGAATGCGAATGAAAAAACCCCCTGTCCGACGGACAGCGGGGGTAAGGAGACTGGCATGCGAAACACCACGAACCCCACCCACGAAGGCTCAGTGCGACAAACGTTCAGGCAGGTCTCCTGACTTGCAGGTCGGTTCTTTCAAACCTGTATGCGCACCTTCCCGGGATAGACCCAGTGGCTTCCACGCATACATGCTCTGCTTACAGTTGCGGGGCAGTTGCCGATTCGCACGGCATTCCCTTTTCATTCCTTAATGGAAAACCAAAACGTGTTTTCAAAGAACGTATGAAAAATCTAACTGGATTTTCATCGAAATGCAATTCGTTCCGAAAAATCTTGCGAGCGCAGTGTGATGCGTGTATGTTCAACGCATCCGGTCGAGTGAAGCGATGTGATGAGTGATTTGCATACTGCCACACGGATGCGACATGTACACCCGTAGTGTGCGTTGCATTGCTAGAGACCTCGAATCGCGCCGAAAAACCCCTTCAGAAGCGATGTCGATTTATGGTCCAGCACGCCGGGGATGACGTGCACCTGGTGATTGAGCCGATGGTCTTCGACGATATTCATCAGTGTTCCACAGGCACCGGCCTTTGAATCATAGGCACCGAAAACGAGTACGGGGATGCGTGCAAGCACGATCGCACCGGCACACATCGCACAGGGTTCCAGCGTCACGTACATTGTGCAACCGGTCAGCCGTTTGTCACCCAAAGCATTGGCTGCTGCGGTGATAGCGATGATTTCGGCATGAGCGGTTGGGTCCTTCAACCTCTCATTCTGATTGTACCCTTTCCCGATCACTTGTCCGTCGTTGACGAGCAGCGCTCCTACGGGAACTTCCTCCTCATCAAGCGCTCGCTCCGCAAGGCGAAGGGCCAGTTCCATCCATTTTTCGTGTTCGCTGTACATTATTTCATCACCAATGAGGCGAGGACGCTCTGTTGCACTTCGAAAAGCCGTCTGTTTTCCGCCGGAGTGATGTTCGCTTTGGCGGGATACAACGCGCATTCCATGAAGCGACGACCGGTGTCGAACACAACGATTCGAATAATAGGAGCGGCAAGCCCGTGGCGATATTCGTATGCAGCGCACACATGTTGCCCGACACGAAACAGCTCCACGGCTTGTATGATACGGACAGAATCGTCGGCATTGCGCATTTTGAGATTCATGCTGATTTTCGCCACAGCTTCTAATCCGTCCTTTTTCAACGTTTCGTACAATGCGGGATCCATTTGCATCGGCGTGAAGGAAAGCGACGCCGAGTAATCCTCGCGGACAAGCCAGAGCACGATGGACGGTGCTTGTGTTCTGTCCTCTGTCCACTGCCACCCGGCGGGCCGCAGCACGCTGACGCTTCCGTCCGACGACTTGAGGTATTCGCTGCTCATTTCTGCCGAAGCAACATAGCGATACACAGGCGGCGACGGTGGCGCTTCATCCGTCTCGGGAAAAGCCGCGCATGCCGCAAGCAACACGCAGGCGATCGATGCGAGCATCAACAGTAATGAAGCAGTCGGGATATTCGTTGCTGCATGTATTGTTCGAATTTCCCTAATTGACGTAGTCATGTTGCCGCGATGTTCAGTACGCATGCTTTAATGGATAGTTCTTTTCTCCGGCACGAACTGCGACGGGCAAGGCGTTCTCCGCCGGTGGTATAGGGCAATCGTAGAGTTCGTTGTAAGCGCAGTACGGATTGTAGGCGTAGTTGAAGTCGAGGAAGGTGCTGTCGCTGCTCGTATCATCGATATCGATGTATCGCCCACCTCCGTATGTGTCACTTCCATTGGTTAAATCGGTGAAAGGGATGAACCAGTAATATCCGTCGCTTGTGTCTTTCGGTGCGAACACACGAAGAGAACAGTGTTCGCCGTGCAACGTGAAGACGAAGTCGCCAATGTACAGCATCTCACGAATTTTGTCCCGGGTCGTGGCGATGAGAGTTTGCTCCGGCGATTCGAGTCGATCGAGCGAGACGTACAACGCATAACTTTTGTCGACGGGATAGTAGGCAAGTGATCTGAAATTGCCCATATCCGAAGCCCGTATGGGAGTATTGTGGGATGTCAGGAAGTATTTGTCTTTCTCCAATCTGTCCTTGCGCACTTCCAGAGTGTAGACGTCCGCGTCTTCGATGGAGAAGATTTCTGCGTCTTTCGATTCTTTCGAGCCGCAAGCGGTAAACAGCATTGCGGCGCAAAGAAAAACCGCGAGTGCGTGCTCACGGTTCCCAAGTAGAATGTAGTGCATACGCTCGTCTATTGATTGCGTGCGAAATGTTTTTCTTCGAGCACCAATCTGAGCGAGATCCGATGCGAAGCATCCTTGAATTCGCTGAACAGATCATTCTGCCCGAAGGCATAATCAAGATACAGTTTCGGCAGATGAATTCCAGCGCCGAACGTGAGATCCTGCGTATCGCTGAAACCACCACGAAGCGCGAAAAGATTCTGGAAACGATATTCAATACCTGCCCGCGGATTGATACTGACTGCCCCGACATGCAGCGTCGATGCGTAGCGCCGGTTTTCAGCCATGATATCGAAGTCCAATGCAGGAGTGATTGTGCCGCCGAGCGCATGAATCTGATATGCCGCACCGAGTTTCATCGTCGGGGACACCAGTTCGTTGCGTCCTGTGGTCCAAGCCATGAGCGTAGTCGTAACGTCTTGTACCATCGCTCCGAGAAAGAAGTCCGGTGTGATGTTGTAGAGCGCGCCGACATCGAAACCGACGCCCGTGGCGGATTCGATGTAATGTGCGCGATGAATGAATTTCAGATTCACGCCGAGCGAAAGCGCGGCGGTGCTTTTGAATGCGAATGTTGCATATGCGACCCAGTCCGCCGTGCTGAACATTATCACCTTGCTCGGATCGAGACGCTCATTCGGATCAAGTTGGCCGTTGCCGTTCAGGTCGATCAATGCACCGCGCGTATCCGGAATGTCGTCCACACCGGTACGCGTAATGGACAGAGCCACTGTTGAGCGGGGACCGAATGGCCAAGCGACACCGCCGTAATTGTAACTAAGCAAGCCACCGAAGCGTTGCTCGTGCATGAGGCCGATTTCCGGGTGCTCCATCAGCATCAGACCTGCGGGGTTCCAATACGCTGCGGTCACATCGTTCGCGATTGCTACATGCGCACCACCCATGGCCAGTGCGCGGCCACCAAAACCGGTGGCCATGAATTCACCGCCGTATTTGGCGAATTCGGTCTGACCCCACGCCGCAGACGAACTCAGCATCAAAAGCACCAGAGTCACAACACGCACGGATATTTGCTTTACCATCTTAAATCCTGCAACAAGTGTCTCGGAAATATGTCATCTCCTACAATACCAGTCAAGTCAATCCTCGATGCAGTGGCGATCTCTGCCAATGGACGCTCGGTACGATGTATTTTTGAGGCAACAGGATCAACCGATTATTTACGACGGAGAAAACGCATGTGGTTGAGACATTCGAGCTTCTATTCGGAGACTCGCGGGATGCTGCGAGTGTGGACTACCGTACACATATACAAGATGTGTAACTCCTTGACAGCACGTACAGCTCGGGCGGCCGAACAATCGAGATAGAGAGATCTCCTCCATCCGTCGCCGGATCTCGCTGTCGCTCACCCGCTTCTGTGAACGTTGACACGACACACCGATCATCCACTCCTCCTCCAATACCTCCACAGCATACAAGCAAGCAGTCGGCCGCCTTCGATGTCGTCAGTTACTTTTCGACAGATCAACGTCGTAGCGGTCTCGTCATCATACAGCGCGAAAGCTGACAAGCTCGTATTTCGGGAACCGGAATCTCTCTGAACGGAGCAGCCGGATCAAAGCCGTGAAGCATCCTGCCATGCCTCCGGTACGCTCCGTCCATGCGAGCGGGCGCAATCGCTGTCCAATCATGCGGAAGAAAGCCATTGGACACCGGATCCCGCTTGGATTTACGCAATAAATATCGGAATTTCCTTACTGTAACACACGAGTCGCGACTCGGTTATGGACTCATATTCATGAATAGCAGCGCAGGGTTGCAGTATGCAGTCCGTTCGGGCGGGTCCACTGATCGCAGGAAGCTGCCGCATCGGGCCGGTCCAGCGCTTCCCGGTCACAAAGATGCCGCAAAACAACCATGATGTACACGCATGCACTCAACCGTGGACCTTCTGGTATACGCAATCCCATGGACGAGCTATGAAAGGAAGCTTCTTATGCTGATCAGTAAAAACCGCTCTCGTCAAAACTTGAGTCGCCCTCGGAGGACAGAAGAAACTGGCTTCATCGCTCCCTCGGTGCGATATTCCGTGGCGTGCTATGCCGACAGGAAAACGGATCCATGGAGGGTATGTGGGGCCATCTAATTATCGTTGGGGCAAGAAGATGATAAGGCTCATCACAATCTTAGCCGTATGTGCATTGCTCGCCGCATGCGCCCACAGAGGAGGCGACGCGACCACCTCCGTACCACCACAGTCTGCGCCGTCCAACCAAGGTATACACGATATCATTCTTCAGTACCGCATATGGCAAGATTCGGTTGCCCCATCCAGCTTCGTGGTTATCGCCCCGAACGGGATGTCGATGGGGTTGAAGATCGACTGGAAGCTCACACCGGAAAGCAAAGCTGAGTTGGACGCACGTCTGGCCGAACTCGAGAAAAACGGTCCAAACGGACGCCTGTTCAGAGCCAAGGGAAACTGGATCGTAATGGGAAACCAACTTGAAGTCCACGAAATTGAGGAGAAGCTCGAACAAGACGAGTCCACCGTACCATCGAAAGCCGTACCCCATTAAGTGGAATTTGGAGGTCTTGGGCTATGGGAAATGACGCACTATTAAACGATAAGCCGGTTTTGCTTAATAACATCCAGGCTTGTTTAACGATAGATAAATATGGAGAAGCTGGATTATGAAACGCGACTCTACCGGATGGTATGAGACAACCAGCGTTGCCGGAGAGACGGTAAACGCGTTTATTCCTAATCCTCTTCCGCCCTCGCCCGCATTGGATTTGAGCGACCGGCGCCAACGTTTGCTGGAACGAGCTACGGTAGCATTGGGTAGGTTGGACAGCGTGACGTTGCTGTTACCCGATCCGAACATCTTCCTTTACGCCTATGTCCGCCGTGAAGCTGTTCTCTCTTCACAAATCGAAGGCACGCAATCATCATTAGCGCAATTGCTGCTTTTTGAAATGGAGCAAGCGCCGGGCGTCCCCCATGACGATGTGCAGGAAGTTTCCAATTACGTCGCTGCGCTCAATCATGGACTCAATCGATTGCAGGAAAATTTCCCACTTTCAAACCGCTTGATTCGGGAAATGCATGGGATACTGCTATCGCAAGGCAGAGGAAGCAACAAATCTCCGGGCGAATTCCGGCGATCACAAAACTGGATAGGGGGCACCCGCCCGGGCAATGCCCACTTTGTTCCTCCTCCACCCGGACATGTTGAAGCGTGTATGGCACAGCTTGAGGGTTTCCTTCACGACACAGGAAATCCCTATCCCACGCTCATCAAGGCGGCCTTGGCTCATGTCCAGTTTGAAACGATCCATCCCTTTTTGGATGGAAATGGTCGTATCGGACGGCTTCTCATTGCGTTTATTCTGCACCACGACAGGCTGCTCTCCCAACCGCTGCTCTATCTCAGTCTCTATTTCAAGCAACATCGGTCGGAGTATTACCGTCTTCTGGACGTGGTTCGCAGCGAAGGCGATTGGGAGACTTGGCTTGATTTTTTCCTGGAAGGTGTTGAACAGATAGCGTCAAACGCCGTGGAAACGGCCAAAAGGCTATTATCCCTCTTTCAGCAGGATGAGCAGAAAATTCAAATGCTGGGGCGCGCCGCTTCCACGACCTTACGGGTTTTTCGCGTTCTTTGCGAACATCCCCTGACTACCTTGAACTCGGTTTGTGAATCGACCGGGCTTTCTTTTCCCGCTTCAGCCAAAGGTATGCAGCAGCTTGAACAGCTCCAAATCGTGAGTGAAATCACCGGACAGCAGCGATACCGTGTTTTTGCCTATCAACAGTACCTGGGCATCTTGAACGAAGGGACGGAACGATGATGAATGGTGAATTGAGAATGGAGAATGGTGAAAAAAGTGAGAAACGTACCAGTGATAATTCACTATTCACCCTTCCCGACTTCGCTAAGTGTATCTGTACCGAGATGTCAAAGCGTTTATTTTCAATGAGTTAATGTGATTCCGTCTTGCGTTCTGGGTGCTGCACGCTTACTATTCGATCCTGTTTGTTCGAAAAAACGAGAATTGAAGTGAGTCGATCAGCCGATCAGCGTCCAGATCATCACGAAGAATCATGGCCGGTATAGAGTAATCCGCACCATTGGTACATCCTCAGACCCCGATCAAATTGAACGTTTCTACCTTCAAGCACAGAGTATTCTACGTACTCCACCACGAGTCTTCGCGGAGATGCTTGAAAAGGCCATACGGAAATACCTGAACCGGGCAATTGAGACTGTGCAGGTGATAGAGGAACTCATCAATTTGGCCAAGGAAATACACGAGGCTTAGCAGCGTGGCGAAAACCTTGGCATGACCGATGATGAAATCGCCTTCTGCGATGCGCTTGAGGTTGACGACGGTGCGGTGAAGGTTTTGGGGGATGAAACGCTGAAGACTATTGCGCACGAACTGGTTGAAGCGGTCAGGCGGAGCGTAAGCATAGACTGGACTGTTCGCGAAAATGGGAAAATGCCCGCGCCCAGATACGCGTGATCGTGAAACGGATTCTGCGTAAATACGGCTATCCCCCCGACAAACAGGAAAAGCAACTCAAACCGTATTGGTGTGTTGGAACAGGCAGAGGTGCCTTGCAAGTAGTGGACTGCGGTATGCAAGTAACAATCGGCCAACAAGGCGCTGCACCGGACGGTTATTCCACTGCGCTCCAAGGGAAGCGTGCGGCTTCGCAGCACGATAGGATACGTACTGGTTTCGAGCGTGCGCAATGCTGGAAGCAAACCTTCCTCACGATTCAGGTGTTGAATTCGTGAAACGCTATATTGCGCTATGAACGCGACAGATAGCACAACATGTTCCTGCCGTCGCTATGTGCTGATCATGGTAGTATGCTATGCGGTGTGGATAGTCCTGTATTTCACCACTGCTTGGATAGGCGAATTGCGCGGCCCGGCGTTCCATCCGGCCCTGCCGGTTGACGAGAGTTTTCCGTTGATACCGGAGTTTTTCTTCTGTTATGTTCTCGCCTACGTCATCGTACTCGGTGTGTTCATTATCAGAAGGACGCCGGCGTTTCTCAATTTCGCGTATGTGTCTTTCATAGCAATGAATCTTACAGCATTCACATTGTTCGTATTGTTTCCTGCACAGGGACCGGAGCGCGTAATCGCAGAAGAGGGTTCGCATATTCTGGCCGCACTGCACGGAATAGATTCACGCTACAACGCCTTCCCCAGTCTGCATGTGGCCAACCCGTGGCTCATCGCACTGCTTGCGCTTCATGAACGCCGGATGTCGCTCATCTCGCTACTATTCATTTCCCTGGCACTTCTTATTTCCGTTTCCACGCTGTTTATTCATCAGCACTACCTTCTGGACGTGCTCGGTGGCATTGCGTTGGCGGTGCTGGTCATGTCCATTACCGTTCGATTGCCGATTTCCGAAAAGCACTGGTAAGCGTAGTTCTACTACCGCATTTTCACATCGGTCGCGTTGTTCCGGTTCATCACCCACATCCTTCCTTACACCAGACATATTACGGAGTACGTTGATGAGGAATACCCGGCATCCCGAAACGCAGCGAGTTCGCCATGTCGGAATTCAGATATTCGAATCCGATATCCGCTTTCGCCTCCGACCTCGATTTCCGGTTGTCCCTCGCAGTGGCGGCCGGAGCAATGAGAAATGCGAAACGCGAATCGCCGGGAGGAGGTATGTTCAGGAATCGACGCAAAAACGCAAACAGCGAGTTGTTTGTTGATTGCTTTTTTTATGTTTCATGGCGTTCTCAACAAGTACAGCCGTTGAATGTAGGCATTCGCTTCCTTTCCCTCGTTGTGAGCATACTATAGGGCCAACAACGAAACACCCCCCGAATCCGAAGACGCGGGGGGTGTTGTTTTCTGCATACGGAACTTTCAGGGAGACGTATGCGGTTTTTCTCGCACGTTTCGCGGGGCTGTTACAAAGGCGCTTTCATTGGCAGGAATACCGCATCACCGTTTTCTAATTGCACGCGCAAGAGAATAGATTCGTTCGCATCGAGAGACTCAGCGAATTTTTTAAAATCTGAAACGGAATCAATCGAATACTTCTGGCCTTTGCGAATGGCTTCGAAAATCACCATTCCTGGTCGCAGGCCACTATCGAAGGCGGCATGGTTGCGTTTGATATCGCTGACAACTACTCCGCTTTCTCTGTTCATTCTCTGCTTGGTGGCGGAATCCATGTTACTGACGGTGAAACCGGCTTTGTCGAAGACTGCGGGTTTCGCGGCTTCGCTCTTCTTCTCCTTTTTCTCCTTGTCCGAAGTAGCTGCAACCACTTCCTCGTTGTCCTGACCGCGAAGGACGACGGGCACGCTGATGTACTTACCATCACGCCAGAGTTTCAACGTTACTTTGTCGCCCGGGTGATGCATTCCCACTCGCGCCTGCAACTGATTGGCGCTTTCGACTGCTTTGCCGTTCACTTCCACGATGGCGTCGCCCTCTTTCACACCCGCAGCTTCACCTGCGCCACCAGGAACCAAGCTTTGAACGAGAACACCGCGGTAGCGGTCGAGCCCGAGCGCTTCGGCGGTTTTCGCATCGATATCGTCAATGCGAATACCGATATATCCCCGGACAAACTTACCATCGCGTATCAATGCGTCGGCGACAACCTTGGCGAGGTTGATGGGAACCGCGAATCCATACCCGATGTAGCGGGCTTCCATTCCGCTGGTGGCAATGGCCGTGTTTACGCCGATGACCTGCCCCTGTAGATTCACCAAGGCGCCACCACTGTTACCGGGATTGATCACGGCATCAGTCTGAATGAAATTTTCAATGCCGAAGCCTCTTCTGTCGCCGATGATTCGGATATTGCGACTGATTGCGGAAACTATGCCCGCAGTAACCGTGGAATTCAGCCCGAGAGGATTACCGACAGCAATCACCCAGTCGCCAACCTGAACCTGCTCCGAATTACCGAGCGAGGCTGGACTGAGTCCACTTGCGTCGATTTTTATCACAGCGATATCCGTGTTCTCGTCCTCGCCAATCACGCGGGCAGTGAATTCGCGAGTATCGTTCAGCGTTACCTTGATGCCATCTTCCACAGCTTTGTCGATGACGTGCCGGTTCGTGAGAATATAGCCGTTATCGGTCAGGATTATACCAGAACCCGATCCTGTCGTGAGTCTCTCTTCCTGACCTTCCATATCGGGAAAACCGAAGGGTAACAGTATACTCGGCACGCGGCGTCCCGGAGTTTTCACTTCAACATGTACGACCTGGGGCGTCATGATGGCGGCTACATCTCTGAACGTCTGATTCAACTCCAGCACAGATTGGGATGGAGTAAATGGCGTATTGGTGTCGAAGCTGACCGACGGTCCAGCCATGGAAAAACCGGAACCGCTGAAGCTGCTTACCAACACCGCACCGAACAGAATGCCGGTGCTTACCAATATGATGGCTGTAAGTACTGCGCGTTTGGACATGGTTTGAACCTCCACTATAAACAACGATAAACTTCTATTTTAATTAGCGCGAGTGTGCCGCTTTTTACCTAACAAAAATTTCATGACAAAAATGCCTGCCCGCTGTGCTTTTTCGAATGCGGTGTTACGAAAACATATCGAGTAGATGCAGTGAACGAGGCGTACGCATGCCGTCGATGTGTGCAGCAAGATGTCGATGCAAAATGCGCAGCGCCTCCTGTCGACTACGTTCCGACATGTTCAATGTATATGCCTGCGACATGTGGTGACGCAGCAACCATTCCAGTGCGCGGATTGTTTCGACTGAAATGTCGACGCTATCGGCTCTGGGCATGCAGTGCCTGCAAGTGCAACCGCCGCTTGCTATGGAAAATGCCGCAGTCTCTCGGAGAATATCCTCGTCGAACAGACATGCCCGGCAGGAAACACAATGCTCGATGTCCGGCGCTATTCCAAGTACGCTCGCCAACTGCAGGAGATACGCGGGCAGAATGATGGCGGGGATGGCGTTCGGAGCTTCGAGGCATTGCAGCGTGGATACCAGTAGCTGATACAACTCCTCATGTGCCTGCTCACCCTGAACGGTTACGTAAAGGAAATCCAATACCGCGAAAGCAATCGGCAAACGCTGTGCATCGTCGATGATGCCGCTGTACTGACGGATCAGATCGGCTTGCGAGAGCAGGTGCAAGTCGCGATGCTCCTTTCGGTAGATCACCACCGCCGAGCGGCTCATGACGTCCAACGCCGCTCCGAATTTGCTTTTAGCAGTGCGCGCAGCTTTGGCTATGACGCTTATTCTTCCGTATTCACGCGTGTACAGGGTGACGATACGGCTGCTTTCGCCGTATTTCATGCTTTTTAACACAACAGCTTCGGTTTTGACTATCATCCTGTTCGCTCACACGTCAGCATCTGTGTGGAATGTATCGTGTCCCGTGAATTTCTCATGCGTTCAACGCGGCGGTGAGAGAATCGGTATACGGAGGTCGAAGAATGCCTGCCTCGCTTATGATACCGGAGATTAGCTCAGCCGGAGTGATATCAAACGCCGGGGAATAGACGTCTGTTCCTGCCGGAGCGATTGATGTTCCACTGATTCGCGTTACTTCCTCGGAAGAGCGATTCTCTATAGGAATAGCGTCCCCGGAAGCGAGTGTAACATCCACTGTCGAAAGCGGTGCGGCGATGTAGAACGGAAGAGCATGTGCATGAGCAGCAAGCGCGAGAGCGTACGTACCGATTTTATTCGCACAATCACCATTTGCCGCGATGCGGTCGGCACCGGTGATGACGACGGCTATGTCGCCCCTGCGCATCAGCATCGCGGCCGTGCCGTCGGTGATAAGCGTGGATGGTATGCCGTGCTGCTGCAATTCCCACATTGTGAGTCGCGAGCCCTGGAGCAGGGGTCTGGTTTCGTCCGCATACACATGGATTCGCTTGCCACGCTCATGGGCTTCGAGAAGAACAGCGAAAGCCGTACCGCGCCCTCCTGTGGCTAAAGCACCGGTGTTGCAATGAGTTATAGCTCCGCAGGCTTCGGGAATGATGTTGCTTCCGAACGAGGCGATCGCATCGCAGCGGGCGGCATCATCGGCATGCAACGCGAGTGCGCGTTGTTCGATATAACGGACGATTTCGAGCACGCTGCTATCCTGATCGAGTATTGTGCGCATGATACCGATGGCCCAGAAGAGATTGGCGGCAGTAGGGCGCGATGCAGCGAATTCGTCGCATACGCGGTGCATGACGTTGTGGAATTCGCTGTGATCAAGGTGGGAAAACGCGCGTGCGGCCAACGTGATACCATACGCCGCAGATATACCCAACAGCGGTGCACCGCGTACGCGAAGTTGACGAATGGCCTCGATAACGACACGGTAGTCCCAGGTTTCCGCGACGTGCAAGCAAAGCGGCAACTGCGTTTGATCGATGAAACGCACGCCTGTA